>Ga0302321_100003428_pt1 | contig 13599 bp, 11 predicted proteins | sample Fen_T0_1_FD_202505 | JGI IMG/M metagenome (GOLD analysis project Ga0302321, IMG submission 202505) | Peat permafrost microbial communities from Stordalen Mire near Abisko, Sweden - Fen_T0_1 | ecosystem: Environmental > Terrestrial > Soil > Wetlands > Permafrost | place: Sweden: Abisko...
AAGCCATACAGCCCAGTTTCTTGATGTAGATATTTTATCATTTTCGAGATTAAGGAACTCATTAGCCGGAACATTTTCAGGAAGTATATAGCTGCCTTCGGCTTTAAGCATTGCCGGGAAGATAATACAATGGAAGACAATATTATCTTTCCCGATGAAATGAACCATTTTTGTCTCCTTGTCCTTCCAGTATTTTTCCCAGTCGGCAGTAAGTTCTTTTGTGGCAGATATATAACCGATAGGGGCATCGAACCAGACATACAGGACTTTCCCTTTTGCACCATCAACAGGCACAGGTACACCCCAGTCGAGATCGCGGCTAACCGCTCTGGGCTGCAAACCCTGATCGAGCCATGATTTGCACTGGCCATACACATTAACTTTCCATTCCTTATGATCTTCAAGAATCCATTTTTTAAGCCATGGTTCGTATTTGTCGAGAGGAAGAAACCAATGAAGCGTCTCCCGTAATACTGGTTTACTTCCACTCACAGTTGAGTGAGGATTAATGAGATCATTTGGACTGAGAGAAGTTCCGCATTTTTCACATTGATCACCATAAGCATTCTCATTACCACAATGCGGACATGTTCCCATTATATACCTGTCAGCCAGGAAGCATCCGGCCTCCTCATCATAGTACTGTTCAGATATTTTTTCAGTGAATTCACCTTTATCATATAGAGTTTTGAAAAAACCGGAGGCAGTTTTATAATGTACTTTATTGGACGTTCGTGAATAGATGTCGAATGCAATACCAAAATCCTCAAATGCCTTTTTGTTCATTGTATGATATCTGTCGACAATCTCCTGGGGAGTTACACCTTCTTTACGGGCCTTAAGGGTAATCGGAACACCATGTTCATCTGATCCACAGATGGATATAACATCCACTCCTTTCATTCTCAGGTATCTTGTATAAATATCCGATGGAATATACACCCCGGCCAGGTGACCAATATGAATCGGGCCATTAGCATAAGGGAGCGCAGAAGTGACAAGATATCTTTTGAAATTCTTCATAATATTGATAATGAGGTATTAGCTTTTTTAAAAATCGAACAAAGATAACTACTTTTGCAAAACATATTGTAATCATGAGCGCAAGAAAAAGACGACCCCCTTTTCTGAAACAGGGAGATGAAGTGGCAATAGTTTCTCCTTCATTTTACATTGAGGAAAATATTTTAAATGAAGCGGTGCCATTTCTCGAGAAATGGGGATTGAAAGTTCGTATCGGCAGTAATGCCGCAAAAAAAAATGGTCCGTTTGCAGGAAGTGATTCAGAACGACTTCACGATCTCCAGGAGGCGACCGATGATCCGGTGATTAAGGCAGTATTCTGTTCAAGAGGAGGATATGGGCTTTCAAAAATAATCAGCCTGGCAGACTTTTCGGCACTGAAGAGTAGACCAAAATGGTATGTAGGATTCAGCGATATAACGGTACTTCATTTATGGCTAAGTGAAGTCTGCGGAGTTATGTCTGTTCACGGTGAGATGCCACTTAACTTTTATAATAGAGAAAAGACAAGTGATACCTTCATCTCTCTGAAAAATGCACTGTTCGGTGATCTCAAATCACATGAATGGACCGGCAATGTTTACAGACCGGCAAATGTGTCAGGAGAAATGACAGGCGGCAATCTTTCACTATTATATAGCCTTACAGGAACTCAGGGCGAGCTTTCAACAAATGGTAAAATATTGTTCATTGAAGAGGTGGGAGAGTATTATTACCATATCGACAGGATGCTTACTTCGCTTAAGCTTTCAGGTAAGCTTGGGGGGTTATCCGCATTAGTTGTAGGCGGTATGAATAACATTGAAGAGGCAAAGATTCCCTGGGGAAAAACAGTTGAAGAGACAATTCTCGGGATTGTCAGTGATTATAATTACCCTGTTTTTTTCCGTTTTCCTGCAGGTCATATTCCTGATAACAGGTCCTTCTATATCGGAATGCAGGCAGCTATTGAAGTCCATGACAGCAGGATTATCCTTAGATATAAATTATGATCAGAAAGCTGATATCAGAAGATCAAGATCTTTTGAAATGATCCCGAATTTCTGGCCCAGCGTTTCATTAGTTAGCATACCATTATATAAATAGGCCCCGTTCCGGACTCCCTGATCATATTTGAGTAACTGGGTAATTCCCCCAGCGTCAGCCATACTCTGAAGCAAAGGGGTGAAAATATTACTGAGAGCTATAGATGCTGTACGTGATACGCGGGAGGGGAGATTCCAGGCAGAAAAATGAACAACACCATGTTTCTCATATACGGGATCCTTGAGGGCCCGGCACTCGGTTGTTTCAATACAGCCACCCCGGTCAATGCTCAGATCAATTATGACAGCCCCTTTTTTCATATTCCTAACCATATCTTCTGTAATGTAATACCATGGCCTGAGATCTTCGAGTTCAATAGCCCCTATAAGTACATCGGCTGACTTAAGAGCTTTCCTGAGAACCTGTGGATGAAATACTGAAGTCTGCAGTCGTTGCCCAAGAACATTCTGAAACCTTCTGAGGCGTGGAAGAGAATTATCGAATATTTTTACTGTTGATCCAAGTCCGATAGCGGCTCTGGCTGCATATTCACCAGCTGTATTTGCACCGAGGATGAGTACCTCAGTCGGAGTGACCCCGGTAATTCCACCAAGCATTACACCCTTGCCACCATGCATATTGCTGAGATATTCCGATGCAATCAGGAGGGATGTAATTCCTGCAATTTCGCTCATAGATTCCACTACTGGCAGTTCCCCGTTTCTATCACGGATCTTTTCAAAAGCTATAGCTGTCACTTTTTTTCTTATGAGCTTGGCGAGAGTTTCTTCATTAAGCTTAAGGACATTTAAATATGAAAAGATTACCTGATTTCCTTTAAGATATTCACTCTCTTTCTCTGAAAACGGGGCAACTTTTATTACAACATCGGCGCTGTAGACTCTTGCAGGAGAATCACTAACTATAGCTCCGTTTTCGCTGTAATCCTTATCAGTATAATTTGCTCCGAGTCCTGCATTTTTCTGAATAATAACTTCGTTATCATTTTCAACGAGTAGATGAACAGCTTCAGGAGTAAGAGCAACTCTTTTCTCGTCATCTTTTTTTTCGCATGGAATACCGATCGAAATCCTGCGGTTTTTAACTGCAGTTTCCAGGTGTTCCTCTTTTGGCATGAAAACAGTATTCTCAAAACTGACTTTTCCGCTCTTGCCTTTGCCATTCATCATTGTGATAGAGTTATTTCTTCAAAGGTAAATAATTTGGAATAGAGAGCAAAATCAGAAAATATTAAGATATAAAGAGGAACCTTTGTTCTTTATCATCAACAGAAATTTTTACTTTCACTGTCTCAGTTGGAAGAATATCTTCAACAAGTTCAGGCCATTCCATGAAGCAATATGAATCGCCTGACAGGTACTCCTCAATGCCGAAGTCAAATACCTCTTCCTGTTTTTTAATTCTATAGAAATCAATATGAAATAAAGTTTCTCCAAGGGAAGTCTTATATTCATTTACAAGGGTGAAAGTAGGGCTGCTGACAATATCCCTGGCGCCCAGAAATTCACAGATAGCCTTAATAATTGTTGTTTTACCTGCACCCATTGCTCCATAGAAGGCATATAGTTTTTTATGCCCGGAATATTCCAGAAGTTGTTTTGCAGCAGCACGCAGATGTCTTTTGTCTTTTATTATAATTTCCATGAGATGTTACGGTTCAGATCATTTGAAAATATTAAAAAGTTTACCTTTTTCTCCATTTTAGTCTCATTCTTCTATCTTCATGCACTCACCCCCCTAACCCCCTCTCTAATGCTTAGAGAGGGGGAGTAATTTGCTGTATATCATATAATTCCCCCTCTTTACGAAGTAGAGAGGGGGATACAGGGGGTGAGTATTTTATACCGGTTCCAGTAATGCAACAGGTATCATTATCTCCTGCATTGAGATTCCACCATGCTGAAAGGTGTCTTTATAATAACCTGCAAAGTGGTTATAATTGTTCTGATAGACAAGAAAGTCCTGATTAAGGGCAAAGATGTATCTGGAACTTAGATTAGTTTTTGGCAACATCGCTTTTTCCGGATTGGTGAGCTCAAAAACTTTTTTTGGATCATAATCCAGGTTTCTCCCCATCTTATATCTCAGATTAGGAGATGTTTTCCTGTCACCTATAATTTTTATCGGATTCTGAACTCTTATTGTACCGTGGTCAGTGCTAAAGATCACCTTTACTGGATGCTGGGCAAGAATTTTCAATAATTCGAATAAAGATGAATGCATGAACCATGAACGGGTCAGACTCCTGTATGCTGGTTCATCATTAGCGAGGTCGCGTATCATGCTTATCTCGGTTCTCGCATGCGAGAGCATATCAACAAAATTGAAAACAAGAATATTGATATCATTTTCAAGCAATGACCTTACTTTTTCATTTATTTTTTTACCCTCGTTGCTGCTACTGATTTTATTATACGACCATTTGTATTTCAGCCCTTTCCTCTTCAGTTGGTCGTTAAATAACTCTTCTTCAAAATTGTTTTTTCCAGTTTCCTCATCATCATTTACCCATAAATCTGGCATAAGTTCTGCTATTGCAGATGGCATCAATCCTGAGAAGATAGAATTCCTGCTGAATTGGGTAGATGTTGGCAAAATGCTGTAATAGAGATCCTCTTCAATAATCCTGTATAATCCTGACAATTCTGCTGAAATGGTTTTCCACTGATCATACCTCATATTGTCTATAAGGATAAAGAACAGGGGTCTGTTTTGACTGATATGCGGAAATATTTTTTGAGAAAAAAGCGCTGGAGAAAGCAACGGTTTATTTGTATTTTCAGGTTTAAGCCAATCAAGATAATTACATGTGATAAATTTTGAGAATGAATTATTTGCCTCATTCTGCTGCAGCTTAAGTATTTCTGTCATCCCCGGGTCAGTTGATTTTTCAAGCTCCGATTCCCAGAAAACGATTTTCTTATACAGCTCAGTCCAGTCTGAAAAAGTTGATGCTGTGGAGATCATGCTGCTGATCCGGTTGAATTCCAATCTGTAATCCGTGGTGGTTTTTTCCGTTACCAGGCGTCTCTGATCGAGAATCTTTTTTATAGCAAGAAGCACCTGTTTTGGCTTGACAGGCTTAATGAGATAGTCTGCAATCTCTGATCCAATGGCTGCTTCCATTATATCTTCCTCATCACTTTTTGTGATCATAACAACCGGGATATCCGTTCTTACCTCCCTGATCAATTTTAATGTCTCTATACCGCTTAGCCCGGGCATGTTTTCATCCAGGAAAATCAGATCATATCTGTTCTGTTTTACGAGGTCAATAGTATCATTTCCATTTGAGCATGTATCAATCTCATAACCTTTCTCCTCGAGGAAAAATATATGGGGTTTGAGGGCTTCTACCTCGTCGTCAGTCCAGAGTATTTTTATTTTCCTCATTTTAAATATTTCTCCTTAAAAAAGATCATATACCGTTCCGGCTCCTTATCGTTTTTCAGGACTTTAAGATTGTCATCGCTTATAATAAACGTCATCATCTTTGCACCGGTTAAGTTTCTAACAAATTGTCCGGTTTTGAATTTGGTGTAATAATCCATTGTCTGAGCATAACCTGAAAAACCTGAAACAGTTATCAATATAAATTTGTTTTCAATCAACACTCCTTCAGTTTTGTAATTCTTATTGGTATAATTATCAATGTTATAGCTGATAACATCAAAAGATGCCTGGTTAAGATTGAAAACCGGATCTGCAATGATTAATGCAAACACATGATTTGAAGTTGTATCGGCAGCGTAAATTTCTGTAGCAATCTTCTTATCCTCTTCAACTTTAAGTTCAGGCATTTTCTGATTAAGGTATGCAATTATCTCTGCTGCCTTCTTGCTCTCAACAGTTTCCGGCCACAATTTGATGAGACCTGCAAGTTCTTCCTTGAAAGTTCGTTGGTCCTTTAGTCTGCCAACAGAATAGGCACGAATAAGCAAGAATTTTGGAGCAAGCTGATTCTGAGGATATTTTTTCAGGGCTTCATCGCTGATAGAAATTGCTTCGCTGAAACTTTCTTTAATATATGCGTTATAAGCATCATTATAAGTTGTTTCAGCCATTTTCAATTCAGCTGTTTTTTTCTCATAATAGGCTGGATCAGATAGTATCCTGGCAAACTCATTGTCGGGATAATTCTGAAGCAGTCGTTGTCGGTAAGCCTCTGATTTTGCATTATTTCCTGCTTTATTGATGTTATACAGATTATATAACGATTCAGGAATAAGTTCACTGGCAGGGAAGCGTTTAATCAGCGACTCGAATGTCTCTGTTGCCTTAGCAGGATCCTGCATTCGTTCAGAATATGCGTTTCCTGCATTCAGCAAGGCTAATGCTATTTTATCGTTGGATTTATTAATTAAGGAATCAGTCAGTGGGAGATTCTTAAGATAAAAGGGAGGTTTTTTATAATCGGTAAGGGCAGCTGATGTGTCAGCGCTATGCTGTGCAGGCTCACTGGGATTATTTGAAGCCTGAACATTATTTACTCTTGTTTTATTTGACCTTCTCCAATTGTCTTCAAATTTTCTGTCACCCCATCGTTTGCGGAATTCCGTCCGTCCAAAAGTCAACGCCGATTGATTATAAAAATACCATTTGCCTTCCTGATCAATGTTTCCCTGAAAACGTCTTTCATTCTCATAGTATTGTCCAAGATTATATCTGTCGGCATTGTTTGCGGTTTTGCCTTCACTTTCATCCTTAACAATTTTAGCTATTATTGTTGCAATCAAGGCAGTCCTTTCCGCTTCCGGCATTTTAGCTACCCTCTGCAGACTATCTTCACGTTGAATAATAGTCAGTTGTGAGACAAGAGCATTCAGGCTTTGTGATTTGGTTTTTATTGAGAGATAATCGGGGTATTTCTGGTCGAGAAAAAAGACTGCACTATCATAGTAGGTCCCTGCCTTCATATAATTAGGTTTCCTTAGATAGTAATCTGCAAGTGCGAGGTAAGATCTGCCTTTCTGATTCTGATTCTGCGATTTGGCAATAGCTGATTTTCTATAGAATTTAAGGGCTTCCGGTTCATTTCCCTCTTTCATCGACAGATTCCCAAGTGCAAAGTAAATCTGATCCTGATATTCTTTGTTTTTGGAATCGTTAAGCATTCTTTCAAGTTCGCGCCTGATTTCCTTCGGATTTCCCGAGCTGACATCAAAGACACCGGCAATATTTATTCTGGCGTTGAATTCAATATCATAAGGCGGGTTCATTTTAACAACTTCGCGATAGAGTGAGGTAGCAGTGGCATTATCGCCTGTTTTCTCGTATACCTGTGCCAATAGATATGTAAGTCTGTATCTCGATCTTTTACCAGAAACAATTTTAATTGATTTTCTCAGTGGATCAATTGCTTCCGAATATCTTTTTTGTTTTAAGAAGAGATCAGTCAGAGTGGTATAATACATTGATATTAATGGTTTTGCAAAATCAACGGTAATATCAAGGCTACTTATTAATCTGAATGATTCGGTATAATTACCCTTCTCATTATATATTCTGGCAAGCCAGATGGAAGCTTCAGTTTTAATAGAAGGATCGTTTGCATCGGTTATGCAGTAGTTGAATAATGAAGTGGCTTCATTGTATTCATGTTTATAAAACCTTGCCTTGCCGATAAGCAGATAACTATCATCGACCCATTCATTATACTCTTTTCTCTCCATCAGTTTTTTATCCTTTTCAGAGAGTTCCCCCTTTAATTCAGGTTTAGCAGTTATTGATTTCAGGGAAATCAGTTTTGATGCTTTCTGTATGGCTCTTTCCATGTCGGAGGAGCAAAGAGAGACAGTGGAAGGGTCGCTATAATCAAATACCTTCAGTAATTCTGCATAGTCATCCTGATAACCTCTTGATATTTTAGCAAGTCCAGCTTTAAAACTCTCATTACCATTAAAATATATGTTATATCTGGCGGTCATACTCTGGTAAAACCTGCTTGAGCCCGTGTTTTTTTCAACCGAACAGTAAGTCAGTACCAGGGATAATCCCAATAGCACCAGATATTTATTTAATGTTTTGTTTGGAGCCAATAATTGACTTTTAATACTATAACTAACTAAATTTGTGTATAGTATTTCAAAGGTAAATAAAATTGAGCTGATCTGGTTTCTCAGGCTGAAATAACTCTCTTTATTTCCGGTACTTCCTTCATTATTGCCTGTTCAACTCCTGCCTTTAAAGTCTGCATACTGTAAGGACAGCCATGACATGCACCTGTTAATTTAACTTTAACAGTCATATCATCACTGACATCAATAAACTCAATATCTCCTCCATCAGACTGAAGATAAGGTCTTACCCTTTCAAGTGCTTTCAGCACCCGGTCTTTAATACTACTGGTTTCTGCCATTTCTTATATAGTTTTATTTAGTAATCTCAAGTTTAACAGTTGGCCGCTGCTCTTTGTTTCTTTGCCCGACTCTTTTAATAAGTTCTTTTGCCAGTGCCAAAAATGCATTACCTGTGATTGTATCATCAAGAGCCACCGGCTGACCTTTATCACTGCCTTCACAAATACTCTGAACAATAGGAATCTGACCAAGCAGAGGCACATTCATCTTCTCAGCAAGTTTCATACATCCATCTTTACCGAATATGTAATATTTGTTCTCAGGCAGTTCTGCCGGTGTAAACCACGACATATTTTCTACTAATCCGAGTACAGGCACATCAATTTTGTCACTTCTGAACATTGCAATTCCTTTTATAGCATCCGCAAGCGCAACTTCCTGTGGTGTGCTTATGATAATGGCTCCCGTAACAGGTACCTCCTGAACAAGTGTAAGATGAATATCACTTGTCCCGGGAGGCAAATCCACAAGCAAAAAATCGAGTTGTCCCCATTCTCCCTGTGTTATAAGCTGTTTGAGAAAATTAGAAGCCATTGGCCCTCTCCAGATAACTGCATCAGCCGGATCAACAAAAAAGCCGGTTGAGAGAACTTTGACTCCGAATTTCATAAGTGGGATAATATGATCACCATTATTGTCCCTTTTTACTTCCGGCCGGTATTTTTCCTCGTTAAACATTTTAGGAACAGAAGGTCCAAAAATATCAGCATCCAGAAGGCCGACTTTATATCCCATACGGGCAAGTGATATTGCCAGGTTCACAGCTATAGTAGTCTTTCCAACTCCTCCCTTCCCTGATGCAACAGCAATTATATTTGAAACGCCATGCAGAACGGCCGATGGTTTTTCTGTTTGTTTTCCGATAATGACTTTTGGATGTACTTTAATTTCTTTTATTATTGCATCGGGTCCCATTACATCTTTAATTGTCCTCACAATAGTGCTCTTTATTGATGAGATAAAGGGGTCATTTGATTTTTCCGGAGTCAGGGTAATAGAAATTCCATTTTCATCAGATTCAACCTCTGAGACCATTCCCAGGGTAACAATATCTTTCTTTTTATCAGGGTGAATGATTTTGGAAAGGGCTTTTAATATCTGATCCTTTGAAAACATTACTTCAATATTAATTTATCCACCTCAAAACGTTATTTTTATTTGATTTAAATATAAACAACGTGCAAGTTTACCGGTTTTTTCGGAGAAATGCAAAATTATTGAAACCAATTAGAAAATTGTTTCGGGAGCAGACCTCCCTCTGCCGCTACGCGGCATCTTTCCTTGAGGGGATTTGATTCTGGGATAAAACCCCCTCTGCCGCTTCGCGGCATCTCCCCCGTAGGGGGCGAAAAAACCTTAAGTAAAGGAGAATTTCTCCCCCCTTGGGGGGAGTGCCCAAAGGGCAAGGGGGGTTAATCCCTAAACAGAATTCTCAGAGGAAAATACAAAAGGAGGTTTTTCTCAAAAATGACAAAATTTATTAAAGCTCCATCCCAGGATCCCAGAACTTTTCTTGGAAATTGATTATCCGGTCATTTTCAATTATGAAGCCCTCATTTTCGAGTAGTTGTTCCATAGTTGTAGAATTGCCGAAATGGTGTTTCCCGGTGAGAAGACCGTTACGGTTTACAACCCGGTGGGCTGGAATAAATTCACTGTTACTATGACTTACGTTAAGCGCCCATCCAACCATGCGGGCTGACCTGCCTGAGCCAAGATAGCGTGCAATAGCACCATATGATGTAATCCTCCCGTAAGGTATGCACTTAGTAACCGCATATACTTTTGAGAAAAAATCATTATCCGGTTTTGGCTTTGACTTTGACATTTTCGATAATTTTATCCTTTTCCAGCCTGAAGGACAGGTAGTTTATTTTAAGTCCTGCGTCCAGAAATATCTTTTCATAATGGGTTCTGATCGAGAGAACATTGTCGGCTTTTTCAGCATAGAGATCGTTCATGGAGATGATGATTTCCAGGGTATTATAATTTAAAACCTTATTTGTGAAATCGTATAGTTCTTTATTATCAGTTTTTAGATGAATTATTCCCTTATCTTTCAGAAAAAGACGATAGGAATTAAGGAACCATGGCGAGGTAAGTCTCTTATTTGAGTTTCTTCCTCCGGGATGGGGATCGGGGAATGTTATCCAGATCTCATCTACTTCATCTGCAGAAAAAAAGGAATTAATGAATTCTATTCTTGTGCGGACAAATGCAACATTTTGCAGATTCTGTTCATTGGCTGTTTTGGCTCCCCTCCACATGCGGGCTCCCTTAATATCAACCCCAATAAAATTGTTGGCGGGGAAATTTTTTGCCAGGCCGACAGTATATTCTCCTTTGCCGCATCCCAGCTCCAGAACGATTGGATTATTATTTTTGAAAATTTCCTTATTCCATTTTCCTTTTATGGGATGGTCCCTTTCTGAAACTTCTCCTATTTCGGGCTGGATAACATTATCTAATGATGCTAACTCAGTCCATCTCGCCAATTTATTCTTACCCACCTCCTGAAATTTATTTTCTGATTTTCTCTATTCTTAATCCAAGATCATAAACACCCTTTAGATTTTCAATTCTCATGCCATGCTGAATTCTGAATTCATAGGTACCCTTATGGGGAAAATAGACGTTTGATTTATAGGGCAGATTCAGTTCGTGTACATCGCCGAATCCTCTACCATACCACTTTCCTTTTTCATCAGCAAGATTGTACTGAAGTGTATCGGTGATCTTCTTCCCGTCGGGGGATGAGGTGGTTACGAAAAGATAAATATTACGAAACGGGTATGAGGAACCGTTTCTGATGGTAAACATGACATTATTGCTGTTAAGGGTATCTGTTATGGGAACTTTAAAAGTGGCAATATCCATAAGCTTCCATGTCTCTTCAGCCATTGCCTTTGTATTTGTATAAACAACTTTGCTGTTGCACGATAAGAGTAAAAATAAGAATGTCAATACTAAAATGAATGAGTACCTATTTATTCCTTTTATCATTGAATCTTCTGTTTTTTCTTTTGTTTGAATTTTTGCCAGGCTGGGTTTTATTTTCGGGAGGGTCAAACCTTGTAAGACTATTGTTCTTGAGTAAGTCCTGAGAAACAGGAGTTATTTCCCACGATTCATCGACCAGTTTAAGCTTCTCCACTTTTTTTCCTTTTCTGTTAATAGCCTGAATCTCTCTGACTCTCTGAACCGGCAGTGCTATAAGGTTTGCATTTGAATGCTGGTCAGTTGAATACCAGTAAAGACCTTTATGAACCTCCAGCTTCTGAAAATAAGCGGTACAATCGAGAGCTTCAAGTGGAACATCCCTTGGCGGGAACGACCTTTGTGCATCAACATAACAATCGAGTTCAAAGTTGAGGCAGCATTTGAGCTTACTGCATTGTCCGGCTAGTTTCTGTGGATTAAGTGATAACTCCTGGTATTTGGCATGAGTTGTTGTAACTGAAATAAAGTTGGTGATATGTGTTGCGCAGCATAATTCTCTTCCGCATGATCCAATTCCTCCGATTCTTCCAGCTTCCTGTCGTGCTCCAATCTGACGCATCTCAATCCTTACCCTGAATTCATCGGCAAGAACTTTAATAAGCTGGCGGAAATCAACTCTCTCATCGGCAATATAATAGAATATAGCTTTTGTCTTGTCGCCCTGGTATTCAACATCTCCGATCTTCATATTCAGCCGGAGTTCTTCGGAAATTTTTCTCGAGCGCAACATGGTCGGGGTCTCCAGTTTCTTTGCTTCCTCCCATTTCTGAATGTCCACGGCTTTTGCCTTACGGTATACTTTTTTCAGATCATCGGCTGAAGGATGAGCCTTAAGCCTCTTAAGTTGTTCTTCTACCAGATGTCCTACCATGGAAACTCTGCCTATATCGTGACCGGGAGAAGCTTCTACTGCAACAACATCCCCAATCTCAAGTCGTAACCCGTTGACATTCCTGAAAAACCCTTTTCTTGTATTCTTAAACCGGATTTCAATAATGTCGTTTATCTCCGGAGTTTCAGGTAAATCTTTCAACCAGTTGAAAGAATCAAGTTTATTATATCCGGGTTTGTATGTTATATCGGGCATCCGGATCTCTTCCCCGGTCTGCCCTTGAATATCTTCGTTATCTGTCATAAAAATGTTAGATTCAGAAATTACCTGGCAAAAATAGTGAATAATTGAATCAATTTCAACATTCGGTGTTTTGATCACCTGATAAGCCTGGTAACCTTTAATGCCAGGTCGAGAAAGATTATTTTTGCATTTCCGTTTGATTCAATATGGGAATAGACAAGGTTGAATTCTTCAGTAAGCGGAAATATATTGTTCTGATTTATGGATGCGTGAAATTTTTCTGAAAAATCTGCCTCATTCCCTGTTAGATAGACCAGCTTATTTTTCAGCTGGTCGAGAGATAACATCAGGTTTTCCCTGAGAAGTCTCAATGAAAAGTAGATAAAATTTTTCTGGGCTTCCCTGCCTGTGGAAGCTATATCTTCTGACCAGTTGATTAATGAAATAACATCGCGTTTCCAGGCAAATCTCATCAGACTTTTAAAACGCTCAAGATTTGTCAGGGAAGAATCTTCATCTTCACACAGCTCAATCGCCCTAGTTATATTTCCGTTCGATACGCGTGATATATCTTCTGCTTTATCACTTGCGACATTAAACCTGTTAATCAGATAATTTTCAATATCACTATTATGGAAAGAAGGGATCTTTACCAGCTGACACCTTGATAAAATTGTCGGTATTACTTTATCGGGTTCTTCAGAAACGAGAAGGAAAAGTGTTTTTTCAGGTGGCTCTTCAATCATCTTCAGAAGTTTATTGGCTGTTGACGGATGCATTTTTTCAGGTAGCCAGATTATCATAATCTTAAAGTCCGATTCGAAAGTCTTAAGACTAAGTTTTTTTATTATTTCAGAAGCTTCCGAAGCAAAAATCATCCCCTGTGCATTGCCAACATCAAGAGAGTCCATCCAGTTATTTAGAGAAAAATAGGGGGACCTTTTTAAAAAGTCTCTCCACTCCTCTAAATAATTGTCGCTGACAGGATCTGTGGCTTTTTTCCCTTTTATTACAGGAAAGACAAAATGAAGATCGGGATGGATAAGTTTCTCATATTTAACGCACGACTTACATATACCACATGAGTCAAAGGCA
>Ga0302321_100003429_pt1 | contig 13596 bp, 12 predicted proteins | sample Fen_T0_1_FD_202505 | JGI IMG/M metagenome (GOLD analysis project Ga0302321, IMG submission 202505) | Peat permafrost microbial communities from Stordalen Mire near Abisko, Sweden - Fen_T0_1 | ecosystem: Environmental > Terrestrial > Soil > Wetlands > Permafrost | place: Sweden: Abisko...
CGGGTCGGCGTCCAGGGCCTTGACGTCGTCCGGGCCGGGCAGCGCGGACCCCGCGGGCACCGCCACCGGCCCGATCGCCACGGTGTGGCTGACCAGCCGGACGCCCGCCGCCTGCTCCAGGAAGGCGGCCGCCACCACGCCGAGCGCGACCCGGGCGGCGGTCTCGCGCGCGGACGCCCGCTCCAGCACCGGCCGGGCGTCGTCGAAGCCGTACTTCTGCATCCCGACGAGGTCGGCGTGACCGGGCCGGGGGCGCGTCAGCGGGGCGTTGCGGGCCAGCTCGGCGAGCACCTGCGGGTCGACCGGCTCGGCCGACATCACGGTCTCCCACTTGGGCCACTCGCTGTTGCCGACCTCGATCGCGACCGGGCCGCCCTGGGTGAGCCCGTGCCGGACCCCGCCGAGGAACCGGACGGCGTCCTGCTCGAACTTCATCCGGGCGCCGCGCCCGTGGCCGAGCCGCCGCCGGGCGAGCGCCTCCCGGACGTCGTCCCCGGTCAGCCGCACCCCGGCGGGCACGCCCTCGAGCACGCCGACCAGGGCCGGGCCGTGCGACTCACCTGCGGTCAGCCAGCGAAGCATGCCCCGATCCTGCCATGCCGCCGCCCGCAGGCCGTCCCCCGGGCGGGGGCACGACCGGCGTCAGGGGCCCGGGGTCACCGTCGCGGTCACCGTGCTGGTGACCGTCGAGGTCACCGTGCGGGTGGCCGTCGCGGACACCGTCGCGGTCACCGTGGCGGTGGCCGTGCTGGGCGTGATCCCGGCGGGGCTCTGCGTCGCCGCCGGGCCGGTGGCCGGGCCGGTGGGCGAGCCGGTCGGCCGGGTGGTCGGACCACCGGTGCCGCCGGGCGCGGCGAAGGGGTTCCGGCTGCCCGTCGCCGCGGCGCCCTCCGCCGGGGAACCGGACGCCGACGCGCCCGCCGAGCCGGACGACGAGCCGGACGCCGACCCGGACGACCGCGCCGGGTGGCTCGCGGTGCGCGTCACCTGGGGGCGCACCGGGGCGGACCCGTCGACGTCGTCCGAGGACGAGCTCAGCAGCAGGTATCCCGCGCCGACCCCGCCGGCGAGCACGACGGCGGCGAGCGCGACCAGGGGCACGGTCCCGAGGCGCCGCGTGCGCGTCGGGGCCGACCCGCTCCCGCCCGAGAACGGGTCCGACGTCATCGACGGCGCCGGGTGGCCGTCACCGCCGGGTCCGGAAGGCGGCGCACCGTCCTGCGGTGCGCGCTGTCCCGGCACGGGCGCGGGCGCCTTGCGGCCGAAGGGCCGCGTCAGATTCCTCATCACTGGTTCCCCACGCCGGAGGAGGCCGCGGCGGACCCCGCGGTGCCTGGTGAGCCGGTGCCCTGGGAGGCGGTGGACGTCTTGGTGGTGGCGCCGTCGGGCATGGTGAAGACGGTCCCGGTGAGGACCAGCTTCACGCCGTCGGTGGGCCCGTCCCCGATCTTGTCGACCTTGATCCCGGTGATCAGGAGGTCCCTGGTCATCTGGGACTGCAGCTGCCGGATGAAGCCCACGACCTGGTAGTAGTCGCCGGTGGCCTCCATCGAGAGCTCGACGGCGATCACGCCCGTCGAGGCGCCGGCCCCGGCACCCGCCGCGCCGGCACCGCCCCCGGCACCGGCCGCGCCGGCCGGCCTGAGCTGGCTCGCCGACCCCGGGGTGATGGAGAGCAGGTCGGTGCCGGCGGCGGTCGACAGCCGGGAGACGGTCCGGATCAGGCCCGGCAGGTCGGCGGTCGGGGGGAACTCCTGGTGCAGCTTGACGAGCTCGTCCCGGGTCTTGCCCAGGTTCGCCGCCTGCGCCCGCAACTGGGCCACCTTGACGCGCAGCAGGTCGTTGGCCTGCGCCACCGTCGCCTGCTGCTGCCGGGTCGTGTCCGCCTCGGCCCGTCGGGGGGTGATCAGCAGGAACCAGGCCGCCGCCACCACGAGCACGCAGACCAGGGCCGTTCCGGCGGACCACCGGGAGGTGCGGCTGGACAGCACGTCACCCCGCCTTTCTGTCGTAGCGGTGGGACAGCGCCGCCGGCACGACGACGGCGCTTCCGATGAACTTGACCCCCTGCTCGGCGGCGGAGGCCGACCCGGCGTCCGCGCCCCCGGCGGGGGCCGTCGCTCCCCCGTCGGTGGAGGCGGTGCTCTCCTGACCCTTGGACGCCGACTCCAGCCCGGAACCGGCCAGCCCGTGCACCTTGTCGACGTCGTCGAGCCAGCTGGCGACGTCGACGAACGAGAGGGCCTTCCCGGTGACCTTGACCGTTCCCAGGCCGGCGGGCTCCAGCAGGCTGGCGGAGGCCGGGGCCACCGCCGTCCCGCCGTTCACGGCGATGACGACGGACGAGAGCTCGGTCTGGGCTGGCGTGTTGAGCGCCAGGTCGCCGAGGAACTGGTACCAGAGCACGTCCGCGCCCATCGCCGTCTCGCGGGCCACCTTCACCCGGTCCAGCTCGGCGAGGGTGCGGGGCACGTCCGCGTAGCGCGCCTGCTCCTGCTCCAGCCGCCGGCCCTGGTCCTGCATGGCCGCCAGGTCCGCCTGCGCTGCACTCACCTGGCCCTGGGCCCAGACGGCCCCGGCGGCGCACAGCAGCAGCACGCCCACCGCGACGCCGATGAGGATCCCCTTCAGCCGCCGGAAGCGGCGGTCGGCGAGGATCTCCGGCGGCAGCAGGTTGACCTGCGGGACGGGCGACCAGCGCGGCGACGCGCTCGTCGGTCCCGTCGCGGGCGGCGGGGTCGGTGCGGCAGCCGGTGGCGGCACGGGTGCCGGCGTCCCCCCGCCGGCCCCGAACTCGGCCCCGGCGTCGGACTCGGTGCCGGCCTCGGTGTAGGTGGTCATCGGATCCCTCCCATGGCCAGTCCGACCGGGACCGCCGAGAGCGGCCGGACGAAGTCCAACTGGTCGCTGCCGAGCCCGGTGTCCCCGATGCGCAGGTTCGCCATCGGGTCGCCGGCGACGACGGGGAGCCGGATCTCGGCGCCCAGGCGCTCCAGCAGGCCGTCGAGGCGGGACCCGCCACCGGTCACCAGGATCCGCTGCAGCCTGATCGACGGGTTGGCGGCGGCGAAGTAGTCGAGCGACCCGGACACCTCGTCGACGAAGTCCTGCGACGTCATCCCCACCGTGTCGCGCAACGCCTCCGCCTGCGGGCCATCCCCGGCGAGGGCGATCTGCTGCTTCATCGCCTCGGCCTCCGACGTGGGCACGTCCAGGGCCTGGGCCACCGCGTCGGTGACGTCCTGGCCGCCCATGGGCAGGATGCGGACGAAGAGGGGTACCCCGGCCCGGTGGACCACGATGTTGGTGATCCGCGCGCCGACGTCGATGAGGGCCTCGGTCTCGACGTCCGCGCCCTGCTGACGGCCGAGCGACCGCAGGACGGCGAACGACGTCAGGTCCACCGACTGCACCGAGAGCCCGGCCCGCTCGACGCACGTCACGTTCGCCAGCACGGTCGACCGGGACGCGGCCACCAGGAGTCCGGCGAGCTGGCGGGACTCGTCGGGGCCGACGGTCTCCTGCAGCGGGAAGAAGTCCAGGACCGAGTCGCTGACGTGCATCGGCAGGTAGTCGGCCACGTGGAACGCCAGGCTGGTGCGCAGCTCGGCGGGTTCCATCCACGGCAGCTCGACCTGGCGGACGATCACCCGCTGGTTCGCCACCCCGAGCACCACCTTGTGGTGGGACAGCCCGGTGGCCTTCCAGAGGTGGCGCAGGCAGGCGATGACCGGTTCCGGCTCGATGACCTCGCCGTCACTGACGACGTCCGGCGGGAGGACGACCTGGCCGAACCGCTCCAGGCTGATGCCCGCGCGGCCGTACGACAGTTCGACCGCCCGGACGACCGACGTGCCGATGTCGAGTCCGATGGCCGTGCGTGCCGCCATGAAGCGCTCCCCTCCACCGAACCCGGCCGTCTGAGCGAGGGCCTGTTCAGGTGATCGGATGAGGCGCGGCGACACTTGAGCGGGGCGGACGGGGCGCTGCCGTGCGGACCGCTACAGCCCCATGGCGTGCAGGTACCACTCGCCCAGCGGTGCCCCGGCGACGGCGCCGAGCCAGGCGCCGCACAGCAGGTACGGGCCGTACGGGATCGCGCTCCGCAGCCCGGTCCGGCGCAGGGCGAGCAGCACAGCTCCCGCCAGCCCGCCGACGAGGAAGCCCAGGAAGGTGCCCACGGCCAGCGGTGCCCAGCCGAGCCAGCCGAGGTACAGGCCGAGGACGCCGGACAGGCGCACGTCGCCATAGCCCATCCCGGCGGGGTACACCAGGTGCAGCAGGCGGTACAGGCTCCACAGCACGGCCCCGCCGACGAGCATCCGGACGGCGGAGGCACCGTCGTGGGTGGCCCAGCTCGCCAGGCCCAGCAGGGCCGCCGACACCGGATAGGCGGGGGCGACGAGGACGAAGGGCAGCCGCAGGGTGTCCAGGTCGATGAGGGCGAGCGCGATCGTCAACGCCGCCAGGTAGACGAAGGCCGGCAGGGCCCACGTCGTCGCCGTCCGCTGGAGCGCCCACCAGGCGACGGCGCCGAACGCGATCGCCGTCCCCGCCTCGACCAGCGGGTACCGGACGCTGATCCGGGCGTCGCAGCAGCGGGCCCGCCCGCGCAGGAGCAGCCAGCCGAACAGGGGCACGTTGTCCCGGGGGCGGATCGGGGTCTCGCAGTGCGGGCAGCGGCTCGCCGGTCGCACCACCGAGACGCCGGCGGGCACCCGCGCGACGACGACGTTGAGGAACGACCCGATGACCAGCCCGAACGCGCCGACGGTCAGGGCGACCAGCGCCGTCACGAGGTGGCGGCGGGGGCGGGCGGGCGGGCGTGCGCAGGGGCGGGCGGCGGGCTGGAGAAAGGGGCGGGCGGCGACACGGCGGGCACCCCCGGACGATAGCGTCCGGGGGAACCCGACCGCGCACCGTTGCCGGACATCAACCCACCGTGGTGTCGGTGATGCCGTTGATGTTCCAGGTGGCCGTCGACGACTCGAGGAAGTACGGCGGCTGCAGTTGCGCCAGCCGCTCGTCGTAGTCGTAGTTCTTCGCGTACCCGGTCACCATCGTCCCGCCCGACCCCGTGCCGACCGGCCCCCGGAACTTCTGCGCGATCGCGCCCGTGACGGACAGCGTTCCGAGCACGCTGCCGTCCGTCCAGTTCTCCACCAGGAAGCTGTGCCGCAGCGCCAGGATCGCCGCCTGGATCGTGGTCACCTGCGTCGAGGTGTAGAGGTTGACGGTCCCGGCCCAGCCGCCGTCCTTCACCGGGTGCCACACCCACACGCAGTTGCCCGCGATGAGGCCCACCACGTCGGTGTCGGTCGGGTCGTTGACGGTGAGGTTCCCGGTGAGCACCACGTCGTCCTTGGCCGAGAGGGTCACCTGGCCGTTCACCGAACCCTGCACGTACGCCGTCCCGCGGTGGCACTCGTAGTTGACCGCGTCCCCCCAGGACACGGCGCTCGACGACCCGGTCGTGTAGAGCTCCCCGGCGGCCGGGTAGCCGACCTGACCCGTCGTGCAGGTCGCCGTCGAGTCGGCGACGTAGATCACCGGTGGGATGGCCAGGCCCGACTGGGACAGGGTCCGCCGGGTGACGTCGAGGCACCGGGCCGGCGTGGCGGCGTTGGTGGTCCCGGGGCTGAACACGGTCATCGTCGTCCCGGTGAAGGTGATCTTCGTGGCGCCCTGGTAGTAGCAGCCCGGCCCGGCGGGCGTGCTGGCGTCCAGGTCGACGTCGGGCGAGACATACTGCAGGAGCGTGGTGTTCGCCACCGGGAACGCGACCGGGTCGGCCTTCACGGGTGAGGTTCCCGCCAGGGGCGGGTTCGCGCTCCCCCACCAGGTCTTCGTCCGGCCGTCGGCCGCCGAGGGCCAGCCGGTCTCCGCCGTGGTGGTGAAGTTCACCGACCCGTTGATCTGCAGGGCGTCGTTCGAGTGCAGCGGCCCGTTGACGGTGTCGGTCCCGCCCCACTGGATGTTGTTGCAGGACGTGTTGGCGCGGCCCGACCACTGCCAGTAGTACACCTTGCAGCTGCTGGAGGCCCCCACGATGTCCGGGTCGACGATCTCGATGTCGCTGAGATAGACGTAGCTGAGGAATCCCTTCGGCTTCAGCGAGGCGATCAGGGACCGGGAGACGGCGGCCGAGCTGTTGCCGCCAGAACTGATGCCGGTCACCTTCACCCGGATCACCCCGGTCTGGGCGACCTGCGCCGACGTCGACAGCACCTGGTACGTGTACCTGGCCCCGCTGGTGCCGGTCCCCTGGATGATCCGGCCGGTCGCGCCGAACGCCGTGTTGCCCGCGTCGGAGTTGCCCTGCTCCCAGTAGCTGTTGTCCGCGTTCAGGCGCGACACGTACTCGTCGAGCCCCGCCTGCGCCGCCGCCAGCGCGATCTTCGAGTCCTGGTCCTTGCGGGCCGGGGTGGCATCCTTGATCACGTAGGCGAGGGACGTCAGCAGGAACAGGGTGGTGATCGCCAGGACGCCCACGACGACGATGATCGCCGAGCCCTCGTCCCGCCGACCGGTTCCACGCCACCACCTGGTCATGCTGTGCCTCCGGTGTCCTGCAGGGCCACGTTGTCGAGGATCACCCGGGTCTTCAGCACCGAGCCGGGGAGGGTGGGGTCGGACACGTTCGTCGCGGTGACGGTCACGCCCACGCTGCGGACGACGCTGAGGTCCGCCAGCGGGAGCGTCAGCTGCGTCGCCGTGGTGCCCGAGTTGTAGTACTGGAAGGCCGGTGCCGTGCTGGAGCGCAGGATGCACCGCGTCGCCCGGCCCCCGGCCGGCCAGGAGAAGCCGACCCCCCCGACGACCGTGCCCGGCGTCTGCGCCTGCATCAGGCAGGTGCCGCTGACGTAGTACTCGACCTTGGTCGGCACCACGTCACCGTTGAACGTCGCCACGCCCGGCCGGTTGAGCATCGCGTAGAACGTGATCCCGGTGGCCGTCGCCGCGGTGAGGGCGGCGGCGGCCCCGGGCGGCTTGACCGTCGCCCGCAGGGCGCGCGAGATCTGGTCCGCGGCGGTCCGCGCGTCGCCGGACGTCGAGACCTTGCTGTTGAGGGTGTTGGTCACCCGCATCGTGCCGATCACGGTCGTCCCGACGGCCGCCATGAGCACGCCGGTGACCAGCATCGCGACGGCCAGCTCGACCAGGCTGGCACCGGTGTCGTCGTGCCGCCGGGACCCCGACCGGCGCCGTGACCGGAGCCCGCCCGCCGCGACCGGCGTCACGACGCCACCGCCAGGACGAGCGTCGGCGTCTTGTTGGTGCTGTTCACGGTGACGGTCCCGCTGATGGTCGGGCCGCCCGTCGGGGTGTCGTTCACGGAGATCAGCCAGGTGCCGTAGGGCAGCACGAGGGACGAGCCGCCCGACACCGAGGTGGTGGAGTAGGTCTCGGTGCAGCCGGCCGTGTGCGCGACGGTGACGGTGCGGCCGGTCACCGGCAGGGCGGTCACCCGGGTCTGGACGACGACCTTGACGGCGGCCACGGGCAGCGTCACCGCCGGTGGCGAGCCGGTGGCGGTCTTGAGGTCGAGGCGGACCGAGGAGGGGTCGGTCTCCGTGCAGGCACCCACCTTGACCGTGTACGTCTCGGGGAAGAGCCCCGAGATCGTGCCGGGGACGCCGGTGGTGCAGGCGGACGTGTCGGAGCCGGTGCACGTGGGCAGCGAGTACTCGGAGAGGTAGGTGTCGCCGACGCGCAGGCGCAGCGCGCTCGGCACCACGGAGCCGGTGGGGGCGTCGAGGGCCACCGCGAGACTGGCGGCCGCGTCGTAGTCGAGCGAGCGGCGGGAGATCCCGCCCGCCGTCACGGCGACACTGCTCGTGGTGACGGCCTGGACGTTGCCCGTCCCGGCGTAGCCGGTCATCGAGCTGGAGACCGTGTAGTTCCCCGGCGCCAGGCCGGTGAAGACGGCGCAGCCGTCGTCACCGGTGACCCGGTTCGTCGGCCCGGACCCCAGGACCACGGTGACGCCCGACTGGGCGCTCCCGGAGGCGCTGTTCACCTGGACGGCGAGCGTGCCGGTCGTCGCGTCGAGACCGTCGGTACCCAGGCCGACGTTCTTCAACGTGTCCGCACGGACCGGCTTCGTCGCGCCCATCCCGGTCCAGGTGACGGTCACGGTGACGAGCTTGTAGGCGAGCGAGCTGCCCGAGCCGGTGCAGACGCTGGTGGAGGATTCCGTCGGGACGTAGTTGGCGACCTGCTTGACGGTGTACATCGTCCCGTTGACCGTCGGGAAGCTCGTCGTCAGGCCGTCGGGGATCGCGGTGGCCTTGAGCGCCCGGGCCGCCTCGATCTGGGTCTGGGCCAGGTTGGCGGCCGTGGTCCGGCGGCTGTTGCCCCGGGCGACCCCGGTGGTCTGCACCAGCAGTCCGAGGATCACCGTGGCCGCCACCGCGAACAGGCTCATGGCCACGACGACCTCGACCAGCGTGAACCCGCCGTCCGAGGCGTCGCGTCGACGCTGCGAGCAGCCGCAGACCCGAGATGGATGCTGATGACGGTGCACGACGTCCCTCCGCTCACTGGCGAACCGCTTCGACGGGGGGCGTGCGGATCGCGGTCCGCACGCCGGACGGGTTCCGGCGGGGCCGACGCGCCGAGGCGGTGACGGGCGCCCGGGGACCAGGTCGTAGACCTCGTCCCCGGGCGCCCGCATCAGCCGGATCGGCCCGATCGGCGCCGTGTCGTCGGCGTCGTCAGCAGGCGCCGGTCAGCGTCGGCGCGGTGGAGGTGAGGCCGGTCTGCGCCGAGTAGTACCAGGTCGGCGTCGAACCGCTCGGGTTGGTCAGGGCCACCGCCCAGGCGTTCGCCTTGTTGGTGCCGCAGTTCGTGCCGGTGAAGGCGGTGATGTACGAGGCGTAGGGAGCGGCCGCCGCGACGGTGCCGGAGCTGACCTTCGTCGTCGCGCTGTAGCCCGCGCCGTCGGTGATCGTGAGCGTCGTGCCGGCCAGGGAGGCGGTGAGCGTCCCGGTGCCGTCGACGTAGTACGTCGCGATCTCCTTGCCCAGATTTGAGACGTCCGACTTGGTGGCGGTGTCCCGGGCCTTGCCACGCTGGCTCAGGAACACGGGGACGGCGATCGCCGCCAGGATGCCGATGATGATCATGACGACGAGGAGCTCGATCAGGGTGAAGCCCTGGTCCTTCTCGTCCATCGACTTGCGGATGCGAGCAAACATGATGCTCCTTGGAAGATGAGGCCGACACCGCTGGTCGCGGCTGATGACACCCGGTGTATCGACCGTCTACCCGGAGTCTTGAGCGGCTTCACCCGCCTGGAGCAGCCCGGCCACCGTGCGTGGTGACCCTGCGCCACGGGCACCAGGACGCCGCACCGACGGAGCAACGGTGGCGCCCGGCCCGCGGGGGCCTACTGGATCAGCTTGAACAGGCTGAAGATCGGCATGTAGAGCGCGACGATCATCGAGCCGACGATGCCGCCCAGGAAGGCGATCATGAGGGGCTCGATCAGGCTGGTCAGGGCCTCGGCCGTCGCCTCGACCTCCTGGTCGTAGAAGTCCGAGATCTTGGCCAGCATGGCGTCCATCGACCCGGTGTCCTCACCGACCGAGAGCATCTGCACGACCATGGCCGGGAACACCTTGTGGCGGGAGAGCGGCTCGGCCAGGGACTCCCCGCGGCGCACGTTCTCCTCGACGGCGCGGACGGCGTTCCGGATCACCACGTTGCCGCTGGTCTCGCCCACGATCTCCAGGCTCTGCAGGATCGGGACGCCGGAGGCGAGCATGGTGCCCAGGTTGCGGGTGAAGCGGCTGATCGCCACCTTGCGGAACAGCCCGCCGAAGACCGGCAGCTTGAGCTTCAACGGGTCGACGACGCGGCGCACCTCGTCGCGGTGACCGATCCGCCGCCAGACCACGACCCCGCCGACGCCCAGCACGACGAGGCCCGGGGCCGTCGTCTTCAGCGCCGTGGACAGGAAGACCAGGACCCGGGTCGGCGCGGGCAGCGTGCCGCCCAGGCTGGCGAACATGTTCGAGAAGATCGGGACGATGAAGAGCAGCATGCCGATGACGGCCACGATCGCGATGACGAAGACGACGGCCGGGTAGGTCATCGCAGACTTGATCTTCGACTTCAGCTTCACATCGGACTCGAAGTTCGCCGCCACCTGGAGCAGCACCTTGTCGAGGAAGCCGCCCGCCTCGCCGGCCCTGGTCATGTTGACCATCAGGGACGGGAAGATCCGCGGGTGCTTGCCCAGCGCGCCGGACAGGGACTCCCCGGACTCGACCGCCGACCGGACCTCGGCGAGCGCCTTGGCCAGCGCCTTGTTCTCGGTCTGGTCGGCCAGGATGGCCAGGGCGCGCAGCAGCGACAGGCCACTGTTGATCATCGTGGCGAACTGCCGGGACATGATGGAGAGGTCCTTGAGCTTGACGCTCGCCCCGAAGGACAGGTTCAGCTCCCGGTTCAGCCCTCCCCCGGACTCCTTGATCGAGACCGGCGCCAGCCCGCGCCGGACCAGGGCGGCCGCGGCCGCCTCCTTGGTCGGGGCCTCGGTCTTGCCCGTGACGAGCTTGCCCTGACGGTCCCGGACGGAGTACTCGAACGTCTTGGTGTCGCCCGCCATCTCGTCAGCCCCGTCCGAGCAGGCGCATCAGGTCCTCGCGGTGGTGGCACTTCTCGGTCGCGGTCTCGAGCGAGATCATCCGGCGCCGGACGAGGTCGGCGAGGCTCTGGTCGAGGGTGTGCATGCCGTGCTGCGCCCCGGCCTGCAGCGCCGAGTAGATCTGGTGGCTCTTGCCCTCGCGCACCAGGTTGCGGATGGCCGGCGTCGCGACGAGCACCTCGGTGGCCGCCACCCGGCCGCGCCCGGACGCCGTCCGGCACAGGCTCTGGCACACCACGCCCTGCAGCGCGCTGGACAGCTGGGTGCGGACCTGCTGCTGCTGGTGCGGGGGGAAGACGTCGATGACGCGGTCGATCGTCTGCGCCGCGTCCTGGGTGTGCAGGGTCGCCAGCACGAGGTGACCGGTCTCGGCCGCGGTCAGCGCGACCGAGATCGTCTCGAGGTCACGCATCTCGCCGACGAGCAGGATGTCGGGGTCCTGGCGGAGCGCGTGGCGCAGCGCGTTGGTGAACGAGTGCGTGTCCTCGCCGACCTCGCGCTGGTTGACCAGGCACGCCTTGTGGGAGTGCAGGAACTCGATCGGGTCCTCGACGGTCATGATGTGGTCGTGCCGGGTCCGGTTGGCCAGGTCGACCAGGGCGGCCAGCGTCGTCGACTTGCCCGAGCCGGTCGGCCCCGTCACCAGCACGAGCCCGCGGGCGAGGCCGGCGAAGTTGGAGACCGCCTGGGGCATGCCGAGCTGCTCCAGCGAGAGGATCTCGTACGGGATCCGCCGGAACGCGGCGCCGACGACCTCGCGCTGCCGGTAGAGGTTGACGCGGAAGCGACCCGAACCCGTCAGGGTGTAGGCCAGGTCCAGCTCGAGCTCGGTCTCGAACCGCTCGCGCTGCTTCTGGGTGAGCACGGCGTAGACCGCACGCTGGATCGACTGGCCGGTCAGGGCGCCGTACCCGTCGAGGGTGCCGAGGTTGCCGTCGACCCGCGCGAGCGGGGGCGACCCGGCCGCCAGGTGCAGGTCGGAGGCGCCCACCTCGAGCATTCGGCGCAGGACGTCGTCCAGGTGCAGCTCGGGCTCGGCGGGCGGGGCGCCCGGCCCGGCCGGCTGCCCGGGTCCCGGTGCCGCGGCCGCTCCCGGAGCGGGCGCCGGAGCGGGCGCCGGGGCGGGGGCGGGGGCCGGGGCGGGCCTCGGAGCCGGCATCGCCACTCCCGGCGCGACCCCGGGTGCCAGGCCCGGGGCCATCCCCGGGGCCAGTCCCGGCGCGCGGCCGGGCGGCTGGCCGGGGGCACCGCCGCCGGGGGCACCGCCGGTCGGGACGTCGGACCAGCCGTGGTCCGCGGACCCTGCCGCCGCGCGGGCGGCGCGCCTGCCCAGCTGCTGCTCGCCGGTGTTGTCCACGTGGGTCTCCCTCGCCGTCCGGGGCGGGTCCCGTCCCGAGCCGGGGACAGGCCGTCCCGGAGGGCATCGACCGCCGGGGCGAGGGGCTTGAGGCGCCGTCAGCGACCGGCGGGCACCTGGGGGGCCGCGGCGCGGGCGAGCAGGGCCGCCTCGCCGGCCGCGCGCATCCGCGCGACGGGCGGCCGCAGCCCCGTCATCAGGTGGACCTGGCCGAACGCCTGGTGGACGAGCATGACGAAACCGCCCACCGCGGGGGCGTCGTGCGCGGTCCAGGCGGCGGCCAGCGTCGTCGGCCAGGGGTCGTAGACGACGTCCAGCAGGACCGGACGGCGCGCGGCCGCGGCCGCGGCGACCCCGCCGGCCACCAGCCGGTCCGCCGCCCCGGCCGGCAGCGTGGACACGACCAGGTCGGCGACCGTGACGCTCTCGATCATGGCCCCGGCCTCGAACGGGACCAGGCGCGGGGTCACCCCGAGCCGGTCGGCCGCGGCCAGCAGGTCACCGGCACGTTCCGGCGACCGGACGTGCACGAGCGGGTCGGGGCAGCCGAGCTCCGCCAGCGCGGCGATCGCCGAGGCGGCCGTCGCGCCGCCGCCCAGCACGACGCCCTGCCGCCGCGGCACGCGGGCGCCGTCACCGGGGCCACCCTTCCCGGCGGCGTCCCCGGAAGCCTCGCCGAAGGCCTCCCCGGGACTGCGTCCGAGGGCCTCGCCGAACGCCTCGACGATGCCGTGGACGTCGGTGTTGTACCCCTCCAGCCCGTCCGGCGCCACGAGCACGGTGTTCACCGCGCCGACCTGCTCCGCCAGCTCGCTCTCCCGCACGAGCAACGGCCGCACCGCCCGCTTCAGCGGCATGGTCAGCGACCAGCCGGCCCAGCCGGCGTCCCGCTCGCCGACCAGGCGCGGCAGGTCGGCCTCGTCGACGTCGAGGGCGTCGTACGTCCAGCCGGTCAGGCCGAGCGCGGCGTACGCCGCCCGGTGGAGCACAGGCGAGAGCGAGTGCGCGACCGGGTGCCCCAGGACGGCCGCCCGGCGGCCGGCCCTGGGGTAGTCAGGGACCTGCGACAACATCCGGGCTCACTGCCCCGGATGGGCCTTCGCCCAGTTGTCGTACTCGCGCTTGATGACGGCGAACTGCGCCGCCGTCGTGGCGTACTTCGTCTCCCCGGTCTCGGGATTGACCGCCACGAAGTACAGCCAGTCGCCCGGCGACGGGCTGAGCACCGCCTTGATGGCCTCGGCGCCGGGGTTGCCGATCGCCCCGACCGGCAGGCCGGGCACCTGGTAGGTGTTGTACGGCGAGACGAGCTGCGTGTCCGCGATGGTCGTGCGCACCTTGAAGTTCTTCGTGGCGTAGTGGACGGTCGTGTCCAGCTGCAGGCGCATGCCCCTGGCCAGCCGGTTCTCCAGCACCCGGGCGATCTTGGGGAAGTCCGGCGAGAGCTTGGCCTCGGCCTGGACCAGGCTCGCCGTGATCAGCACCGAGCGCCGTTTCGCCGCCGGGACGCCGAGGTCCTCGAGCTGGGTGAGAGTGTGCTGGACCATCTGGTGCAGCAGGTCGGCGGCGGTCGTCGTGGGCTGGA
>Ga0302321_100003430_pt1 | contig 13594 bp, 13 predicted proteins | sample Fen_T0_1_FD_202505 | JGI IMG/M metagenome (GOLD analysis project Ga0302321, IMG submission 202505) | Peat permafrost microbial communities from Stordalen Mire near Abisko, Sweden - Fen_T0_1 | ecosystem: Environmental > Terrestrial > Soil > Wetlands > Permafrost | place: Sweden: Abisko...
AGGATGCAACAAGGCGTGTTGCCCGCGCCGGCGGACGCATCGTCATGCGTCCGGAAACGCTGGCGCTGATTCGCGGAGGCGGAGGCAGGAAAGGCGACGTGCTGGGCGTGGCGCGAATCGCTGCGATCCAGGCGGCCAAGCGGACCGCCGATCTCATTCCTCTGTGTCATGCGATCCCGCTCACCCGCGTCGCCGTCGTGTTCACAGTGACCGCCGATGCGCCAGCCATCGACGTCGAGGTCGTCGCGGAGACGATCGCGCAGACCGGCGTCGAGATGGAGGCGCTCACCGCGGCTGCCGTCGGGCTTCTGACGATCTACGACATGTGCAAGGCGGCCGACCGCGCAATGCGGATCGAGAATGTCCGGCTGCTGGAGAAATCCGGCGGCAAGTCCGGGCATTTCGTGGCCGGAAAATAACGACTTTGCGCTTGCAATTCGGCACCCGCTTCGCGGGTCTTACGTGCCTTGCCTACCAATTCCACATGCTGCCGTCCTGCAGGCGATTCACCGGCAGCGCGGAGGGCGCATAGGGATAGCGCGCGGCCAATCCCTCATCGATGGTGACGCCATGGCCCGGCGTCTCGCCGGCATGCAGGAAGCCGTCGCGGAATTCATAGTCGTGCGGAAAGACGGCATCGGTTTCCGCGGTATGCCGCATGTATTCCTGGATGCCGAAGTTGGGCACCCACGTGTCGAAATGCAGCGCGGCGCCCATGCACACCGGAGAGAGGTCCGTCGCGCCGTGACTGCCGGTGCGCACGTGATGCAGTTCCGCCAGATGCGCAATCCGCCGCAGGTGCGAGATGCCGCCGGCGTGGACCACCGTCGTGCGGATGTAGTCGATCAGCTGCTCGGCGATCAGCTGCTGGCAATCGAAGATGGTGTTGAAGACTTCGCCGACCGCGATGGGCGTGACCGTATGCTCGCGGATCAGCCGGAAGCCGGCCTGGTTCTCCGCGGGCGTAGGGTCCTCCATCCAGAACAGGCGGAAGGGCTCGAGCGACTTGCCCAGACGTGCGGCCTCGATCGGCGTCAGGCGGTGGTGCACGTCATGCAGGATGTGGGGGTCGAATCCGAAGCGGGAACGGATCGCCTCGAAGAGCTTCGGCGCGTGATCCAGGTATTTCGGTGTCGACCAGAGATTCTCCGTCGGGATGGCGGAGTCGGCGGGTTCGTAATACAGCTTGTCCTTCGCCACGCCGTAGGTCGACGGCAATCCCGGCACGCCGCACTGTGCGCGGATTGCCTTGTAACCCATGTCGACGTAGCGCGCGACCTCGTCCAGCGTCTCCGCGATGTCGTTGCCATTGGCGTGTCCGTAAACCATCACGCCGTCGCGGCTGCGCCCGCCCAGCAGCTGGTAGAGCGGGAGGTTGGCGGCCTTGGCCTTCAGATCCCACAGCGCGGTGTCGACGGCGGCGATGGCGGTCATCGTCACCGGCCCGCGCCGCCAGTAGGCGCCGCGATACAGGTATTGCCAGATATCCTCGATCCGGTGCGCGTCGCGGCCGATGAGCGTCGGAAGGACGTGGTCGGTGAGGTACGACGCCACGGCGAGTTCGCGGCCGTTGAGCGTCGCGTCGCCCAGGCCGCTCAAGCCCTCGTCGGTGTCGATCTTGAGCGTCACGAAATTGCGGCCGGGACAGGTGACGATGACGCGCGCGGAAATGATTTTCATGGTCGTGTTCCAATGCTTGTGCAAAAGGTCTCGCGCAGGGCGACGAAACCGGCAGTTTGGCCCGGTGGTTGGACCACTTGACCAGATTGTAAGCGGGGGGCTACCATGCTGTACATATGTCTCGGCGCGCGGCGGTTCTTGCCGCGACGAACCGGGCAATCGCGCCGGGACCCACCTGGCCGGCCAAGGAGGAGTCGCCGTGCCGTTGCAGACCGTCGAGCCGCGCCGGCTCTACCGCCAGATCGCCGACCAGATCGCAAGCCTCATCGGCAATGGCGAGTTCGCGCATGGTTCGCGTCTGCCCGCGGAACGCGAGCTCGCGGCGCTCCTCGGCGTGTCGCGGACCTCGGTGCGCGAGGCGCTCATCTCGCTGGAGATCGGTGGCCTCGTCGATGTGCGCGTCGGTTCGGGTGTCTTCGTCACGGCGGGTGCCGTGCCGACCGCACTGGCCGGGGACAAGGGTCCCGGACCTTTCGAGCTGCTGAGTGCCCGCACATTGGTCGAAGGCGAGGTGGCGGCGCTGGCCGCCGTCAATGCCACGCGTGAAGACCTGGACGCGCTGCGGCAGGCCATCCAGCGCATGACGACGCACGTCGACGACTTCGTCATCCGCGAGGAGACGGACCGCGAATTCCACTTGGGGATAGCCAAGGCCACCGGCAACGGGTCGCTCGAACTGGTGGTCGAAGGCCTGTGGAACCAGCGCGCGGAATTGTGGGGCCGGATGCAGCAGCACTACCACACCGAGGCGCTCGCGCGCCGCACCATCCACGATCATGCAGCGATCCTCGCTGCAATCACGGCAAGCAATCCGGATGCCGCCCGCACGGCGATGCACCGCCATCTCGCACGCGTCGTCCGTGAGTTCCAGCGCGGCGGCGTCAACAGCAAGGCCAGGGCAGCAACCAAATCGACAGGCCGCAGCACGCGGCAGGCGCAGTTCAACGGCAAAGGAGGAGTTGCATGAAAACCGGCACGTTGCAGCATATGGGCAAGGCAAATCGGCGGTGGATCCTGCGGGCAGCAGTGGCGGCCCTGGGTGCGGCAGTCCTGGTCCCCGCCGGCGTGACGACGGCCGCGGCGGCACCGGTCACGCTCAACATCGTCGACGTCGCGGGCAATCTCGCGCTCACGCAGGACGCGATCGATGCCTACGTGAAGAAGAACCCGGACAAGATCTCCAAGGTCACCTACACGAAGGCGCCGGCCCCCGAGCTTCCGGGCAAGCTGAAGGCCATGCAAGGCGCCGGACGCAGCGACATCGATCTCGTGCTGACCGGCACCGACTTCCTCGCGGCGGGCATCGAGCAGGGCGTGCTGATGAAGGTCCTGCCGGACAACGCGGCGAAGTTCCCCAACCTGACGGGCAACTATCAGCCCGCGGCCGCGAAGATGCAGGAACTGGCGCAGGACTACGGCGTCGCCGTCACGTTCATGCCCGCCGGACCGCTGGTCGAATACAACCCGGCCAAGGTGAAGCAGCCGCCGACCACGCCCGCCGAGTTGCTGGCATGGTGCAAGGCCAATCCGAACCGCCTCATCTATGCGCGACCGGCCAATTCCGGGCCGGGCCGCACGTTCATGATGGGATTGCCGTTCATCCTGGGGGACAAGGACCCGAAGGATCCGGTCAAGGGATGGGACAAGACCTGGGCATACCTCAAGGAACTCAACAGCTGCATCGAGTACTACCCGACCGGCACTGGCGCTGTGATGAAGGAGCTGGGCGAAGGCTCGCGCGACATCACGATCACCATGACCGGCTGGGACATCAATCCGCGCGTGCTGGGCACGGTGCCGAAGGACTACAAGGTCGTTCCGTTCAAGGGCATGACGTGGGTCAACGATGCACACTACATGACCATCCCCAAGGGCGTTGCTCCGGAGAAGGTCGCGGCGGTCGTGGACCTCATGGCCTACCTGCTCACGCCGGAAGCGCAGGCCTATACGTACGACAAGGGCTATTTCTATCCTGGTCCGGCGGTGAAGAACGTGCCGATCTCGATGGCGCCGAAGGAGTCGCAGGAGGCGATCAAGGAATACGGGCGTCCGGAATACGAAGCGTGGCTCAGGGACTTCCCGCATACGCAGTCGCTGCCGCCTGCCGCGCAGGTCGAGGCGTTCAAGATCTGGGACAAGGAAGTCGGCGCTCAGAAGACCAAATGACGTGAACGTCCCGTCGCGCCCGGCACGCAGTCGGGCGCGATCGGCCGTGCGCGTTCACCAGGAGCGATACAAGGCAGGTCATGAACCACGATTTCAATGAATTGCGCCTGGACGGCGTGACGCGACGCTTTGCCGGCGCAGGCGGACAGGCGTTCGCCGCGCTGAACGAATTGACGCTGACGATCAAGCGCGGCGAATTCATCGCGCTGCTCGGTCCGTCGGGTTGCGGCAAGTCGACGGCCCTCAATTGCATTGCCGGCCTCATGCAACTCTCCGGCGGCAGCATCTGGCTCGATTCGACGCGCATCGACACGCTGCCGCCGGAGAAGCGCGGCTTCGGCATGGTGTTCCAGAACTACGCGTTGTTTCCGCACATGACAGTAGCCAGGAACGTCGGCTTCGGGCTCAAGATGCGCGGACTTTCCGACGCGGAGATCGCGCCGCGCGTCGCGCATGCGATGAAGCTCGTGCAGCTGGTCGGCCAGGAAAACAAGCTTCCCGGCCAGCTTTCGGGCGGGCAGCAGCAGCGCGTCGCGATCGCGCGGGCCATCGTGATCGAGCCACCGCTGGTATTGATGGACGAACCGCTGTCCAACCTCGACGCCAAGCTGCGCATCGAGACGCGCGCGGAAATCCGGCGCATCCACAAGGAGTTGGGGCGGGCGACGATCTACGTGACGCACGACCAGGACGAGGCGCTGTCGCTGGCCGACCGCATCGTCGTCATGAAGGATGGCGTCGTGCAGCAGATTGCCGCGCCCAGCGACGTCTACGGCCAGCCGGCCAACCTGCATGTCGCGCGATTCATGGGGTATCGCAACGTACTCGAATTAAAGGTCGACGCGGAAGAGGGCGACCGCGTCACGTTGTCCGGCCCGGACGTGCGGCTTGTCGGCATGCGCAAGCAGCCCCTCTCCGGTGGGCGCGCGAGCGTTGCGATGCGGCCCGAGGAGTTCGTGCTCGGCGCCGGTCCGGAAGGCACCAACACCATCGCCGGACGGGTCGACAACGTCGAATATTGCGGGCGCGATTCGCTGGTCGACGTGATCACCGCGTCCGGGACGCTGCTCCACGTGCGGGCGACGGGGACGCCGGCCGTCGGCGACAGCGTCGCGGTTCACGTGCCGGTCGAGCGCGTGCTGGTTTACCCGATTGAGTTGCCCAAATGAGGCCTCCGCATGAGTAGCGCGACGGCGGCGCTCGATTCGCCACGCGCGCCTTTCGATCGCGCGCTGCTGCTCGTGGTGCCGGCTGCAGCGTTCATGCTGCTGCTGTTCGTCTATCCGTTCCTGTACGGCCTCGCGCTGTCGTTCAATCCGAAAGAGGGCGGGGCGCTCGCGAACTACACGCATTTCTTCACCACCGACAACCTGTGGCCGACGATCTGGACCACGTTGCGGCTGGCGCTGCCGGCCACGCTGATCAACGTCGGGCTGGCGCTGCCGATCGCGTTCAAGATGCGCGTGAAATCGCCGTACCAGCGCTGGGCGACCACCATTCTGGTCGTGCCCATCACGCTCGGTACGGTGCTGATCGCCGAAGGCATGCTCACGTATTTCGGGCCGAAGGGCTGGCTCGCGCAGTTCCTGCAGTTCTTTCATATCTACGAGGGCTCGATCCGGCTCACGCACAACTACTGGGGCGTGCTGATCTCGCTGGTCATTTCCGGATTCCCGTTTGCGTTCCTGCTGATCCTGTCGTACATCACCGGCATCGACCCGGTGCTGGCGCGCGCGGCGTCCACGCTCGGCGCGAATCCGCGCGCGCAGTTCCGGACCATCTATCTTCCCCTTCTGGCGCCTGGTTTGGCTATGTGCTTCTGCCTCGCGTTCGTGCAGGCATTCTCCGTATTTCCGTCGGCCGTGCTGCTGGGTTCGCCCGCGGGGCCGACGCGCGTCATTTCCATTGCCGCGTACGAGGCTGCGTTCGAGCAATACGACTACTCGCTGGCCTCGGCCATCGCAATGATCATGGGCTTCGTGCAGCTGCTCATCGTCGCGGCGGTGCTGGGCGTGCGCAACCTCATGTACCGCGGACCGGTGAGCGGGGGCAAGGGATGACTGCGCAGGTTCCGACAAGGGACCACCCGTGGGCCGACCACGCATGGACGGGCCTGCTGTGGGGGCTGATGATCCTGTTCCTGGTCAACATCGGGTTGATGATCGCCGCGGTGGCGACCAATTCGTTTGCCAAGCGGTGGCTGGGCACGTGGCTGCCCGACGGCTGGACTACCGCTTGGTACGTCTCCGCGTGGAAGGAATTCCAGCTCGACTCCGTGCTGATGGTGACCGTGGAAGTCGTGTTCGCGGTCGTGTTCCTGGCGCTTCTGATCGGCGTGCCTGCCGCGTACACGCTGGCGCGCCGCGAATTCCCGGGCAAGAAGCTCTTGATGCTGCTCTTCCTGCTGCCGCTGATGGTGCCGCCGATCACCTACGGCATCCCGCTCGCGACCGTACTGTACAAGGCGCAGCTCGCCGGCACGATCTATGGGGTGATCCTCGCCAACCTTATTCCGGCGGCGCCATTCGTCATCCTGGTGATGACGCCGTTCATCGAGCAGATCGATCCCAACCTGGAATCCGCGGCGCGCGTTTTCGGAGCCAGCACCGGTCGCATGTTCTGGCACGTCCTGGTGCCGCTGCTGGGACCGGGAATACTCGCCGCGTCGTTGCTCGTCCTGGTGCGCACGATCGCGCTGTTCGAGCTGACGTTTCTCACCGCGGGGCCGGATTCGCAGACGCTGGTCGTGGCGCTGTACTACTCCGTGTTCGCCGCAGGCGTGCGCGCTTCGCAGTCGGTGGACGCCATGGCCATGGTCTACATGATGGTGACGCTGGCGTGGCTGCTGATCGCGCTGCGCTTCGTCAATCCGACGCAGCTGGTCAGCCGAGTGAAGGAGCATCCGCAACCCGCATGATCGAAGTTGGGGCAGAATTCGCAGGGGAGGCGTCACCGGCGGGTCTGCTGCGCCGGCGCACGTGGCATTCATAATCACTCGAGGAGGAGCGTCATGAACAAGCAGTTGACGATGGTCGTGGCCAGCATGTTTGCGGCGGGAATCGCGACGACGGTCGCGGCCAAGGAGTATCGCTCGGCCGACGTCCATCCGGAGGATTACCCGACCGTGATGGCCGTGAAGTTCATGAGCGACCAGATCAAGCAGAAGACCAACGGCAAGGATTCGATCAAGGTCTACACGGGCAACCAACTGGGCGGTGAAAAGGACACGATCGAGCAGGTCAAGATCGGCGCGCTGGACCTGGTGCGCATCAATGTGGCGCCGATGAACAATATCTGCGCCGAGACCATGGTCCCGACGATGCCGTTCCTGTTCAAGTCGAAGGAGCACATGCGCAAGGTGCTCGATGGTCCCATCGGCGACCAGATCCTGAAGGCGTGCGAGCCGCAGGGTTACGTGGGTCTCGCCTTCTACGACTCGGGATCCCGCTCTCTTTATACGACCAAGAAGCAGATCAAGACGCTGGCGGACGTCAAGGGCCTCAAGATCCGTGTCCAGCAGTCGGACCTTTGGGTGTCGCTGCTGCAGGCGATGGGTGCCAATGCCACGCCGATCCCCTACGGCGAGGTCTACACGTCGCTCAAGACCGGTGTCGTCGACGGTGCCGAAAACAACTGGCCGTCCTACGACACCGCGCGCCACTTCGAAGTCGCGCCATACTATTCGCTGACCGAGCATTCGATGGCGCCGGAAATGCTGTTGATGTCGAAAAAGGTCTACGACGCGCTGACGCCCGCCGAGCAGCAGATGTTCCGCGACGCGGCCAAGGCATCGGTGCCGTACATGCGCAAGCTGTGGGACGAGAAGGAGTTGGCGTCGCGCAAGGTCGTCGAGGCGGGCGGCGCCAAGGTGACCGAAGTCGACAAGAAGGCGTTCCAGGACGCGATGAAACCGGTGTACGACAAGTTCATCACCGACCCGAAGCTGAAGGACATGGTGAGCAAGATCCAGGCGACGAACTAGGACCCCTGCGTACCCGCGGGGGCGCCGGAGCGGAGGTTCCGGCGTCCGCCCATTTCATCCTTTGCGAGGCGCGGCGGCGCTGCCGGCAAATCGGCGTGCGCGGCCCAATTCATGAATACGCTGCTGACCCGCTTGGCACGCATCAACGATCGCCTGGGGCACTGGGCGTTGTGGCTGTCCGGCCTCGGCCTGCTGGTCATGACCGCGATCACCGGATGGCAGGTCTTCGGCCGTTACGTGATGAACGATTCGCCGCAGTGGGTGGAGCGCATCGCGCTGCTGCTCGTGCTGTATTTTTCGTTCCTCGCCGGTGCGGTGGGCGTGCGCGAGGAATCGCACCTGGGCATCGCCTTCATCAATGACGCGCTGCCCGCCGGCTTGCGCAAGGCGGTCATGGTCGTCGTCGGACTGATACTCGCGGCGTTCGGCGTGGTGCTGGTCTGGAACGGTGTCATGCTCGTCTACGAAACCTGGGACGTCGCGACGCCGATCATCCGCATTCCCGAAGGCGCCACGTACTTCGCCATTCCGCTGGGCGGCGTCCTCATCGTCTCCTTCGCGATCGAGCTCACGCTGCGCGAACTGCTCGACCAAAAGGCGCAATGATGGAGCTCTGGATCCTGTTCGGCAGCTTCTTCCTGCTGATCGCATTCAACGTTCCGATCGCCTTCGCGCTCGGCATCTCGGCGGCGGCCACCATCCTCTACGACGGCCTGCCGCTGATGGTCGAGGTGCAGCGCATCGCGTCTGGCATCGGCGTGTTCTCGCTGCTCGCGATCCCGTTCTTCATCTACGCGGGCGAGCTGATGCTCTACGGCGGCATCGCCGAGCGTCTCGTGCGCTTCGCCAATTCGCTGGTCGGCCATGTCCGTGGCGGATTGGGTCTCGTCAACGTGCTGGCGAGCATGCTGTTCGGCGGCATCTCGGGGTCCGCCGTGGCCGATACGTCGGCGCTCGGCGCAATCATGATCCCGCTGATGAAGAAAAAGGGCTACGACGTCGACTATGCGGTCAACGTGACGATCACGGCGTCGACCACGGGCATCCTGATTCCGCCGTCGCACAACATGATCATCTACTCGCTGGCCGCGGGCGGGGGCGTTTCGGTGGCGGCGCTGTTCATGGCAGGCATCATCCCCGGCATCCTGACCGGGCTGTGCCTGATGGCCGCGGCGTACGTCGTCGCCGTCAAGCGCGGCTATCCCAAGGAGGCGTGGCCCGGGTGGCGCGCGGTCGCGGTCGGCTTCGTCGGTGCCTTCCCGGGACTGTTCGCGGCCGTGATCATCATCGGCGGCACGCTGTCCGGCATATTCACTGTGACGGAATCGGCCGCCATCGGCGCCATCTACGCGCTGGTGGTGACGGTGTTCGTCTACAGAAGCCTGTCGTTCGCCGACTTCTGGAAGGCGACGATCAACGCGACGAAGACGACAGCGATGGTGATGCTGCTGATCGGCACGGCCAATGCGTTCGGCTACGTGCTTGCGCTGCACCAGGTTCCGGCCAAGACCATCGAGCTCATGCACGGCATATCCAGCAATCCGTACATGATCCTGTTCATCATCAACGTGATCCTGCTGATCCTGGGCTGCATCATGGACATGGCGGGCCTGATCCTGATCTGCACGCCAATCTTCCTTCCCGTGGTGAAATCGATCGGCATGGATCCGGTGCAATTCGGCATGCTGATGATGCTGAACCTCGGCACCGGCCTCTGCACGCCGCCGGTTGGAACGTGCCTTTTCGTCGGATGTTCGATCGGCAAGATCAGGATCGAGGAGGCGGTCAAGACCATCTGGCCGTTCTATCTCGCCATGTTCGTGGCGCTGATGTTCGTCACCTACGTGCCCGCAGTGTCGCTGTGGGTGCCGTACACGCTGCTGAAATGAGCAGGCTCTCACTCCATGCGCTGGCGGGACTGCCGACCGCCATTCTGCGTCCCGCCTTCGATCCGGCACGCGTGACCGTCGGCATCCTGCACCTGGGCCTCGGCGCCTTTCACCGCGCGCATCAGGCGGTCTACACCGACGACGTGCTCGCGCGCGATCCGCGCTGGGGCATCTGCGGCGTGTCGCTCAAGACGCCGCGCGCCATCGATCCGCTGGTGGCGCAGGACGGTCTCTACACCGTACTCACCAAGGGCAGCGAGGGCACGTCGGCGCGAGTCATAGGCAGCGTACGCGAAGCGCTGTTCGCGGGCGCGGATCGGGACGGCCTGATCGCGCGCTTCGCCGATCCCCGCATCGTCGTCGTCACGTCGACGGTCACGGAGAAGGGCTATTGCCACGACCCCGCAACTGGCGCGCTGAACGCGGCGCACCCGGACATCGTGCACGACGTCGCGCACCCGGAGGCGCCGGTCTCGGCCGTCGGCCTTTTGGTGGCGGGCCTGGCTGCGCGCCGGCGAGCCGATGCAGGGCCACTTACCTTCGTCTGCTGCGATAACCTGCCGCACAACGGACGCATGGTCGAAGGCCTCGTTGCCGAATTCGCGCGTGGGCGCGAACCTGCACTTGCCGAATGGATCCGCGCCAACGTGGCGTTTCCGTCGTCGATGGTCGACCGCATCGTACCGGCGACCACCGACGGAGACATTGCCGAAGCCGAGCGGCTGCTCGGCGTGCACGACGCCGCACCGGTCGCTGCGGAGGCGTTCGGCCAGTGGGTCATAGAAGATCGTTTTGCAGCGGCGCGCCCTGCGTGGGAGAACGCCGGCGCGCAGTTCGTGGCGGACGTCGCGCCGTTCGAGACAATGAAGCTGCGCCTGCTGAACGGCAGCCACTCGACGCTCGCGTACCTGGGCTTCCTGATGCGGCACGATTTCGTCTGGCAGGCGGCGGGCGATACGCTGCTTGCGCGGCTGATCGAGCGCCAGATGTCCGAGGAAATTGCGCCAACGCTGGAAATGCCGGCCGGCACCGACGTCGGCGCGTACTGCCGGCAACTGATGCAGCGCTTCCGCAATGCCGCGCTGCCGCACCGCACGCAGCAGATCGCGATGGACGGCTCGCAGAAGCTGCCGCAGCGACTGCTGGGCACGGTGCGCGACCGCATTGCCGCGGGTGCGTCCTACGCGCATCTCGCGCTGGCCGTGGCCGGCTGGATCCGCTATGCCAGCGGCACCGACGAGCAGGGTGCGGCGATCGACGTCGCCGACCCGCTGGCGGCGACGTTCGCCCGGATCGTCCGCGATGCGCGCGGCGATGCGGGTCCGTTGGCCGACGGCTTTCTCGACTTGAAGCAGGTGTTCGGTGCCGACCTTGTGGCGCATTACGCTTTCCGGGAGGCGGTACGCGGCAACGTGATCGCACTGTTCCGCGACGGCGCACGCACGACGCTGGACCGGCACCTTCGCATCGCCTGACTGCGGCGGACAACGCGGCTCTTTTCCAGGAATCGACATGGCCATCCCGATGAATCTCCACCCTGACCGGCTGTTTCCCGCCGACCTCGCCACGCGCAGCCTGGCGCGTAGCCTCTATGCGACCGTCAAGGACCTGGGAATCGTCAGTCCGCACGGACACACGGACCCGCAATGGTTCGCCGACGACATGCCGTTCGCCAACGCGTCGGCGCTGCTGATCACGCCGGACCACTACGTCTTCCGCATGCTGTACAGCCAGGGCGTCCCACTCGAGTCTCTTGGCATTCCGCGGCGCGCCGGTGCCGGCGGCGGGAGCGAGGAACCCGACCCGCGCGCAATCTGGCATGCGTTCGCGGCGAACTATCACCTGTTCCGAGGGACGCCGACGCGGATGTGGCTGGACCACGCGTTCAACACCGTGTTCGGCATCGACGAGCGGCTGACCGCGGAGTCCGCCGACCGCTATTTCGACCGCATCAACGCGTGCCTTGCGGAATCGTCCTTCCGGCCGCGCGCGCTGTTCGAGCGCTTCAACATCGAAGTCATCGCGACGACGGAGTCGCCGCTGGATCCGCTCGACCACCACCGCAAGATTCGCGCGTCGGGCTGGAATGGCCGCGTGATCACCGCCTACAGACCCGATCCCGTCGTCGATCCGGAGTTCGAAGGTTTCGCCGCCAACGTCGCCGCTTTCGGTGCGCTTGCCGGCGAAAATGCGGCGACGTGGAAGGGCTATCTCGCCGCGCACCGCAACCGGCGTGCCTATTTCAGGACGATGGGAGCGACGTCGACCGACCACGGCCACCCGACGGCGCGCACGGCAGACCTGTCGGCTGGGGAGTGTCAGCGGCTGCTCGATGCCGCGCTTTCGGGGACCATCACTGCCGACGAAGCCGAAGTGTTCCGCGGCCAGATGCTGACCGAAATGGCGCGAATGAGCCTGGACGACGGGCTGGTGTTGCAGATCCACCCGGGCAGCTTCCGCAACCACAATCCGCACGTGTTCCGGGAATATGGCCGCGACAAGGGCGCTGACATACCGACGCGGACCGATTACGTGCGCGCGCTGAAGCCGCTGCTCGACAAGTTCGGCAATGAGCGCAACCTGACGATCGTCCTGTTCACGCTGGACGAGACCGTCTACGCGCGCGAACTGGCGCCGCTGGCCGGGCACTATCCCGCATTGAAGCTGGGACCGTCATGGTGGTTCCACGACAGTCCCGAAGGCATGCAGCGTTTCCGCGAGCAGGTCACGGAGACCGCCGGCTTCTACAATACGGTGGGGTTCAACGACGACACGCGCGCATTCCTGTCGATTCCGGCGCGGCACGACGTGGCGCGGCGCATCGATTGTCGCTTTCTCGCCACGCTGGCCATAGAACACCGGATCGGCGAGGACGAGGCGTTCGAACTGGCGCCGCTGCTTGCGCGCGGGCTGGCCAAGGCGGCCTACAAGCTCTAGGCTCGGTTCGACGAACCTGCGGACGCAGCGTGCGCAGAAATCGCGGCGCCGATTCATACTACGCCGTGCAAAATCTCCGGGCCATCGCCGCCTTCGCCGCCGCGTTCCTCGTGGCCGGGAGCGCTTTCGCGGCGCATCCGATGCTGACTGAAGATCCGCAGACGCAGGGCACCGGAAAATTCGAATTGGAACTGGGGCAGGCGTTCGCGCGCGGCGATCCGCTGCAAGGTGGCAGCGGCACGGAATTCGCGCCGCAGCTCACCGGCGGCGCGGTGCCCGCGCTCGACATCATTCTGCGCACGACCTGGCTGACCCAGGCGCCAGCGGACGCGCCCGCCGCGCGCGGCTGGGGCGACTCGATGGTCGATTTCAAGTGGCGCTTCCACGAATCCGCGCCGGTCGCGTTCGCGGTGCGCGCCGGCATCGACATTCCGACCGGCGATGCCGCGCGCGGACTGGGCACCGGTGCCGCGGGCTACCACGTCATCGCGATCGCAGGCTGGCAGCTCGCGCGCGTCAACATCAACGCCAACGTGGCCTATGCGCGCGTACGGCAGGAGGGGGCCCGCAGCGACGTGGGCGGCGTGTCTGCCGCGATCGTCGGTCCCAACGCGTCGCCGTGGCGAACGTTCATCGAAGCCACGGCAGTGTCGAACCCCGATCCGCAAGTCGCGCAATGGCCGGCCGTCGCGCGCACCGGGCTCATCTACTCGGCAACGCCGTGGCTCGACCTCGACGCCGGCTACCAGGCCCGCCTGAACCGCAGCGCGACGCGCGAAGTGTGGCTCATGGGCGCGACGCTGCGCTGGTGACCTTTCTGCCGCGGCGCGCCGCGGGCTGGGTCGTCGCAGGTGATGCCGGCGTCGGACCGAGCGCCAGGAAGCGCCAGTCCGTCTGCGTCACGGCAGCGATCCACCATGCGAGCGCGCGGCCCGGACGC
>Ga0302321_100003431_pt1 | contig 13591 bp, 13 predicted proteins | sample Fen_T0_1_FD_202505 | JGI IMG/M metagenome (GOLD analysis project Ga0302321, IMG submission 202505) | Peat permafrost microbial communities from Stordalen Mire near Abisko, Sweden - Fen_T0_1 | ecosystem: Environmental > Terrestrial > Soil > Wetlands > Permafrost | place: Sweden: Abisko...
GGGATAGCGAAGGACTCCTCGTGCTGACTGACGACGGAGCCTTGCAACATCGAATCAGCGATCCCGAGGGAAAGCAGCCCAAGACCTATTGGGCCCAGGTCGAGGGCAGCCCGCAGGAGGAGGCGCTCGCCAGGCTTCGTCGCGGAATCGATCTAGGCGATTTTGTCACCCGCCCTGCCCAGGTGCGGCGTATCGTCGAGCCGGATGGATTATGGGGCCGCGAGCCGCCTATCCGTGTCCGGAAGGCCATTCCGACGGAATGGCTGGAAGTCATCCTCATGGAAGGGAAGAACCGCCAGATCCGGCGTATGACGGCTGCAATTGGACACCCTACTCTTCGGCTGATCCGACATCGGATCGGCGCCTGGACCGTCGATATGCTGGCTCCAGGGGAGCTTTCCTTACACGAATATTGCAAATAGCAATAAGCACTTAGCGCAGATATCAGCGTCAACCGAGCCACTTCAACGACGTTAATGTATGTGGCGACTGGTTTTAGTCGCTCACAAACCAAACGTTTTTGACCCTGCAACGGAGAAATATCTGATGAAAAAGCTGATCGCTGCCCTGGTCGCTGGCATGTTTGCCGCAGCCACCCTTACCGCTTTTGCTGCGGATCCGGTTAAGTCCGGTGGTTCCACCGACAAGCCCGGCCGTGCCGCTGACGAAGGTAGTGCAGTCAAGTCGGGCGGATCTTCCGAAAAGCCCGGCCGCACCGCCGACGCTGATAAGAAGCCGACCACCACCCCCGCCACCAGCACAACCAGCACAACCCATAAGAAGAAGTCGAAGAAGCCCGCCGCTGCTGCCCCCGCCGCTCCCAAGAGCTGATCGGATCTCAGCGCACAGAACTGGCAGGGTTTACCCTGCCTTTTTTTACGCCTGTCTGAGACGCTCGCGCGTCCGGCAAAACACCCCTCCCGTTACGGCATCTTGTCCAACTCCGCACGCAAATCCTTCAGATGTGCAGCGGTTTCAGGATCGCGCACCTTCTTGGCACTCTTCTCTAGCTTCGCGCTGAGCTGACTGACAGCGACGCGTAGCGCCGCGCGGAATTCGCTCGGGCGCCCGGAAGCACTCTGGTATTGCCGTCCAGTTTCCGCCAGCGAAGAAGTGACATCGGCAGCTAGACCAACCCCATCCAGTCGCAACGAGCCCCGATCCCGAGGAACATCGTCGATGGCATCGGAGCTTTCGGTCGGATCTCGTACTGCTCCGGACGCCACCAGCAGCAACGTCACATAGTTTCGCTGCAGCATCCGTCGATACAAAGTGATGGTCGGCTGTGGCTGGTCGAGCTCGCGAAACAGACCATCGTTCAAGTCTTTCAGCATGTCTATCCCAACGTAGCCGTGCCCGTTCCTATTGAGCATCTTTGCCTCTGCCATCCGATGAAACACAGCTGGCGAAAGCAACTGCGACAACAACGCCACGTTGGACCCGTGCACAGCCGCCGCTCCGCCAGTGGGCGTGATGCGCATTAACACCTCCGGGTCCATGAGCGTTGTGTCGGACCCCAATGCACGATCGAGCAGGAACTTGACTGCTTGACGCTGGCGTTCCGGCGGCACCGGCGTGAAGGGGATACCCCCGCGACCCGCCTGGTAGCGCGTCTCCTCTATGCCGCCAACCAGCTTCGCCACTGCACCGAGTTCATTATTACGCGTTGTAAGAAGCGCGTGATACATCTCAGAGAGCTTGGAGTAATCCTTGCCACGCTCAGTAGTGGCGGGAATCAACATGACCATGACGCGGTCGATATTGCGCAGGCCCAGATCGGCGGCCGCGATCGGGTCCGATCCGATTACCTGCGTGCTGATCTTTGGATCGTAGCGCGCCACTGCATCCTCACCGCCAAAGCGCAAAGTGGAATCGTCGATCTGACGTGCCGCCATCTCGTCCAGAATGGGGGCTTCGTCGTCGCAGCTCGCATCGTGTGCAAATACTTCGTAACCCCACTGGATGGCGAAGTAATCGTACGGGCCGAACCTCGGCAGCAGATAAGCACCATCCCCAGGCTGTGCGACATAGTTGAATCGGGCGTAGGACATGATGGAGGCAGACGTGCCCCATTTCTGCGTCCACTCCTTGCTGCGCAACTGCTCGACGCTGTAGGCCGACGGTGCTTTGAAGTTATGCCGCAGGCCAAGCGCATGACCTACCTCGTGCGTCGCCACATAGCGCAACAACTCGCCCATCAAATCATCTGGCAGCGGCAGCTTGCTGGCGCGCGGATCCAATGGGCCGACTTGCGTGAAGTACCAGGTTTCTGCCAATTTCAACACGTCGTTCCAGAAGATCGCGTGTGAAGAAATCACTTCACCACTCCGAGGATCGATCACCGCTGGACCCATGGCGTTCTGACGACCACTGGGTGTCCAACGGATTACGTTATAGCGCACGTCCTCCGGATCCCAATCGGGATCCTCCGCCTCCGTCGGCGCATCTCTGGCAATGATTGCGTGTTTGAAACCCGCCTTCTCGAACGGGCCCTGCCAGGCTTCGACTGCCTGTTTCAGGTAAGGCCGCCACTGATCTGGCACTTCCTGGCTAAGATAAAAAACGATGGGTTGCACGGGCTCAGAAACCGCCGCGGTAGGGTCCTTCTTCTCGAGTCGATAGCGGTTGATGTATCCGCGCCGAACCTTACCGTGATTACTCGTACCATAGTCGTCGAAATAGCTGGCGAAGTACCCGACGCGCTCGTCCCAGTAACGCCCCTTCATCGGCACTTCGGGTAGCAGCAGCATGCTGGTGTGGAAAATGAATCCTACGTCGTGAGCTCCCGCCCCTTCGCCATCATCGACTGCTTTCCTGCGATCCTTCGCATCGGGCACCCAGGTCTGGTAGAAGCGCACCTCGATGTTGCGTGTAAATGCCTTCACGTTCTGGATGTACGAGCGCTTCGGATCTATGGCCGACATTTTGAAATGCCGCTTGAACTCGGTCGCGAAACCTTCCGGAACATCAGTGGCGAACAGCCCCGTCACATCGAAGATCGGCCCGCCATCCCTACCTTCGGCGACCGCTTCGAAGGTCTTGATCACTGTATGCAGGGAAGCCTGCTCCACCCCGCGTTGCAGATTAGGCATATTGGGTGCCCACATCTCGTAGCGCACTGTTTCCAGGTATACCTTGTTCCCGCGCCGGACCCATTGCACCACGCGGCTGTCTACGACCGATCCTGGCGCGACGTAGTCCGTCCCAGTGGACAGCGCGGCGAACTCCGTATTCAAGAGAATGTCCCGTTCCAACATTTCCGGTGGAATCTCGAACAGCACGTGGTCGCACGCGACGTGTACGGTGAATAGTCCCGGGAGGGTGCGCACTTCCTGCGGCATGTTCGGACGGCAAGGAGCGACGTCGCTCGCTTTCATGGCGTGCGCTGCGCTCATGCCCAACAGCGACAAGCAAAGACACAAGCGAATCAGGGCCGGGTGCATCTGGTTCCTCCAAACAAAGACACACCGCCTCCATTGGCCGAATTCGAAGCTAGCCCGGAGGTGGTGGATAGTGGGCTGAAAATGATACCGTATCGACCTGGGACAGCCCGCAACAGTTCCCTCATCTCGTGATTGATACACCAGCCCCTTGATATAGCAAAGACAGCCGCCATGTCCCACTGCGGCGCACGCCCATGAATCAACGAGTCAGTGTGACGGTCGCGGCCGTGGCCGAGCGAGAAGGCAGGTTCCTCATGGTCGAGGAGGAAACCGATGACGGCGTGCGCCTGAACCAGCCGGCGGGCCATCTCGAACCGGACGAATCGCTGGTTGAAGCGGTGGTGCGGGAAACGCTCGAGGAGACCGCGTACGGTTTCGTGCCGCACAGTCTGCTCGGTGTGTATCGCTGGCACCATGCGGCCAAGGGAATCAGCTACGTGCGTTTTGCTTTCGTTGGCGAGGTGGATGGACCCGAGACGGGGCGCGCTTTGGACAGGGGCATTTTGCGAGCGCTCTGGCTGACGCCTGATGAACTGAGCGTTCAGGCTGCACGTCATCGAAACCCGCTCGTGCAACGCTGCATACAGGACTATCTTGCGGGACGGCGGTTTCCACTCGACTTGTTGGTCCACTACGGCTAAGCGAATTCCGCACTCGACCATGTCACGCCAACGAGTCATCGTAGGTCTGTCCGGAGGAGTCGACTCCTCAGTAGCAGCCTGGCTTCTGAAAGAGCAGGGCTACGAAGTGATCGGCCTGTTCATGAAGAATTGGGAGGACGATGACACGGATGAATATTGCACGTCGCGCGAGGATCTAGTCGACGCAGTCAGCGTTGCAGACGTTATCGGCATCGAGATCGAGGCCGTCAATTTTTCGGCGGAGTATCGAGAGCGGGTATTCAGCAACTTCCTGGCAGAGTATCAGGCTGGCCGAACCCCCAACCCCGACGTGCTCTGCAATGCCGAGATCAAGTTCAAAGCATTTCTGGACCATGCAGTGGAACTGGGGGCGGACTGGATCGCTACAGGTCACTACGCACAACTGCGCAAACGCGACGACCGCATCGAACTTCTCAAGGCAGCAGACGGATCCAAGGATCAAAGCTATTTTCTATACAGACTCAATCAATCGCAGTTGTCCAAGACCCTCTTCCCACTTGGCACGATGTTCAAACGCGAGGTGCGCGAACTGGCGAGGAAGCTTGGTTTGCCAAATCACGCCAAACGCGACAGCACCGGCATTTGCTTCATCGGCGAACGCCCCTTCCGCGAGTTTCTGATGCGCTATTTGCCGCGCTCGCCCGGGCCGATGGAAGATGGGGACGGACGCATCATCGGCACCCATCAAGGACTCATGTACTACACCATCGGCCAGCGCCAAGGCCTGGGGATAGGAGGACAGGGCGAAGCGTGGTACGTCGCCGACAAGCAGATCGATCGCAATTGCCTCGTAGTCGTACAAGGTCATGACCACCCGGATCTGTTCAAACAACGATTGTCGGCGATTGAGTTGAGCTGGACGGCAGGTAATGCACCGCCGCTAGCTGACACTTATGCAGCCAAGACGCGTTACCGGCAAGCCGACGTGCCCTGCACGCTGACGGGGGTCGCGGCAGGTCGTTGCGAAGTGGCCTTTCAGAGCCCCCAATGGGCAGTAACACCGGGGCAATCGGTAGTGCTCTACGACGGTCCGGTTTGTTTGGGCGGCGGCATTATCACCGCGTGATAACATTCGACTGACCCCGTCATATCGACTCGATCGATGAGCCTGACTCCCCTCACTGCCCTGTCGCCCCTCGACGGGCGATACCACGCCAAAGTTGCCGCGCTGAGCGAATACTTCAGCGAATATGCGCTGATCCGCTATCGGGTGCAGGTCGAGGTCGAATGGCTGAAGGCGCTGGCGGCAGAGCCCGCCATCGCAGAGGTCCCACCGTTTTCCAGGGCAACGGCCAAGCGTCTTACTGCCGAGGCTAGCGGTTTCCAAGCGCAGGATGCGGAAGCGGTAAAGGCAATCGAGGCGCGCACCAACCACGACGTCAAAGCGATCGAGTACTGGCTGCGCGAGCGGCTCGCCGATGTGCCCGAGGTCCTGCGTGTGACGCAATTCATTCACTTTGCCTGTACATCGGAAGACATCAACAATCTGTGCCATGCACTAATGGCGCAGCAGGCCCGCGAGCGCGTGCTGCTCCCCACTCTCGATCGCATCATCGAGAAGCTGACGAGCCTGGCGCATGCTCTGGCTGAGCTCCCGATGTTGTCGCGAACTCATGGCCAGCCGGCAACGCCCACGACGTTGGGCAAAGAGATGGCCAATTTCGTCTACCGCCTCAGACGCGCGCGTGCACGTATCGCAGCGGTCGAGTTAACCGCAAAAATAAATGGCGCGGTGGGCAACTACAACGCGCACCTGGCTGCCTATCCCGAGTTCGACTGGGAGGCATTCGCGCGCGGCTTCGTCGAGCGCTTCGGCTTGACCTTCAATCCCTACACCACGCAGATCGAACCGCACGACTGCCTGGCGGAACTATTCGATGCCGTTGCTGCGGCAAATACTGTGTTGCTCGATCTGGATCGGGACATGTGGGGCTACATATCCCTTGGCTATTTCAAGCAGCGCCTGAAAGCCGGCGAAGTCGGTTCGTCGACGATGCCGCACAAAGTCAATCCGATCGATTTCGAGAACTCCGAAGGCAATATCGGTCTGGCCAATGCGCTCTTCCATCATCTGAGCAGTAAGCTGCCCGTGTCGCGCTGGCAGCGCGATCTATCCGACTCCACGGTCCTGCGCAACACGGGAGTAGCTTTCGGTTACTGTCTGCTGGCTTGGGGATCGCTCCTGCAGGGCCTCGAGAAGCTGGATGCCGATCCAGCGCGTTTGAAAGAAGATCTCGAATTGAGCTGGGAGGTGCTGGCCGAACCGATTCAGACTGTCATGCGCCGCTGGGGTATCGCAGATCCCTACGAGCAACTCAAGGCCCTCACGCGCGGCAAAGACAGAATCACACGCGAGACCCTTCAAGCGTTCATCCGGGGCCTCAACATTCCCGAGTCGGAGAAGGCGCGCCTACTCGCGCTTACCCCAGCTACCTATACCGGGCTTGCCGCTGTGCTGGCGCAACGAATCTGACGGCTGTTGACCGCTACGCGCGTTTGAGCTTATGCCTGAGAACCTCGACGATCCCAGGCGAGATCGACAGCGCGATGATGCCGAGAATGACCAAGGAGAGGTTGTTCTTGACTGCTGGGAGATTACCGAAGAAATAGCCCGCGTACGTCAATGACGCCACCCATAGGGCCGCACCGGCCACGTTGAACAACAGGAAACGCCGGTAGTCCATCGCCCCGATCCCGGCAACGAAGGGCGCATAGGTACGGATGATGGGCACAAACCGCGCAAGGACAATAGTCTTTCCGCCATGTCGCTCGAAGAAGCGATGCGTGCGCTCGACGTATGCCTTCTTGAAGAACCAGGAATCCTCGAACCTGAAGACCTTCGGCCCGATGTAGTGACCGATTGCGTAGTTCAGGGAATCCCCCAGAACGGCGGCCACAAATAGCAACGCGACCAGCAGGTGCACGTTCATGGATCCTGCACCCGCAATCGCGCCTGCGACAAACAGTAGCGAATCCCCGGGCAGGAACGGCGTGACCACCAGGCCCGTTTCGCAAAACAGGATGACAAACAGGATGCCGTAGATCCAGGCGCCGTAATTCTGCACCAGCACCAGCAGATGCTGGTCCAGATGCAGGATCACATCGATGAAACTCGAGATCCACTCCACGCTGCTGCCTCGTTGAGCCCTCTGCGGGCGCGACCGTTTAGACGACCGCTTCCTGCTTGGGCTTGTCGGGTTTGATCAGATCTTCGCGGGATACGCGCAAGTAGATGAGCAGCGGACTGGCTACCAGCACGGAAGAGTAAATACCGAACAAGATGCCGATGGTGAGTGCGAGGGCGAAATAGTGCAGCGCCTCGCCACCGAAGATCAAGATCGAAGTCACCATCAACTGCGTACACCCGTGCGTAATGATGGTGCGCGACATCGTGCGCGTAATGGCGTTGTTGATCACTTCCGGCAATGCAGCCTTGCGCATCTTGCGGACGTTCTCGCGGATTCGATCGAACACGACGACCGACTCGTTCACCGAATAACCCAGCACTGCAAGTACCGCGGCAAGCACCGGCAGCGAGAATTCCCATTGGAAGAAGGCGAAAAATCCAAGGATGATGACCACGTCGTGCAGGTTGGCGATGATCGCGGCGATACCAAACTTCCACTCGAAGCGCAGCCACAGGTACAACACGATACCGACCGACACCAGCAGTATGGCGATCGCGCCGTTCTCGACCAGCTCTTTGCCCACTTGCGAGCCAACGAAATCCACCCGCCGTAGTTGGACCGAAGGGTCATCTCCCCGCAATGCCCCCATTACCTTCTCACTCATCTGCGCACCGGTGACTTCCTGTCGCGCGGGAAGCCGAACCAGTGCGGTCTGGGAACTGCCAAAGCTCTGCACGGTGGCATCGGGCAGGCCGATCTTTTCCAGAGTCGTACGGACTTTGTCGAGATCGGCGGTTTGCCCATAGGACAATTCCATGACCGTACCGCCGGTGAATTCCACCCCGAGGTGGAGCCCACGCGTGATCAGGAAGAACACCGCCAGCAGAAATACGACGAGCGATATTCCATTGAATATCGCTGCCCGCTTCATGAAGTTGATGTCGTTACGTATACGGAAGAATTCCATCTGCTTGGTCTCGTGCTCGCTTTGGAGTTATGCCTGGAATCGGATCGAAGCTACTGATTCAGGCCGGACTTGGCGTCTTGGTGTTCCATCGCACATTGCCGATGGGCAAGCGTTCCAACCGCTTGCGGCTTCCGAATATAAGGTTTACCACCGCGCGCGACACCACCACTGCGCTGAACATCGAAGTCAAAATCCCCAGACAGTGGACGACGGCAAAGCCGCGCACGGGGCCGGAACCGAGCCACAACAACACGATGCCGGCGATCAGGGTAGTGATATTCGAATCGAGGATGGTTGCCCACGCGCGCTCGTAACCCGCCGAGATAGCCGCCTGCGGAGTGACACCTCCACGCAATTCCTCCCGCACCCGCTCGTTGATGAGTACGTTGGCATCGATTGCCATCCCCAGCGTCAATGCAATGGCCGCAATGCCCGGCAGGGTCAGTGTTGCCTGCAGCATGGATAGCAGCGCCACCAGCAGCATCAGGTTCACCGCCAATGCAACTACCGAGATGACACCGAACAGGTTGTAATAGACGATCATGAACAGCGCGATAGCCGTGAAGCCGATCCAGGTGGCGTGAAAGCCACGGCGAATATTGTCCGCACCCAGGCTGGGCCCCACCGTGCGCTCTTCCACGATCTCCATCGGCGCCGCAAGCGCCCCCGCACGCAACAGCAAGGCAATATCCTTGGCTTCCGCGACACTCATCCGTCCGCTGATCTGCACGCGGCCCCCGCCGATCTCTTGGCGGATCACGGGTGCCGTCACGACTTCCGATTTGTTCTTTTCGCTGAGCACCATCGCCATCCGCTTCCCTACGTTTTCGCGGGTGAGCTGCTGGAAAATGCGCGCGCCGGTGCCATCCAGGTTTATGTGCACGGCGGGCTCGCCGGTGTCCCCAGCAAAGCCAGGCTGCGCGTCGGAAATGCGATCGCCGGTGAGTACGACCTGCTTTTTCAACATGACGGGCTGGCCGCTACGTTCGAACAGCAGCTCGGATCCAAATGGCACCTGACCCTGCGTGGCCGCCATGAGGGCCGCAGGATCACTATGCTCTTCATCCACCATGCGGACTTCCAGAGTAGCCGTACGCCCGAGAATGTCCTTGGCCTTGGCAGTGTCCTGAACACCGGGAAGTTGAACCACGATGCGGTCCCCTCCCGATTGCTGCACGATAGGTTCTGCAACACCCAATTCGTTGACTCGATTGCGCAGTGTCGTGAGATTCTGCTGAATGGCGAATTCTTGAATACGCTTTTGCGCATCCGGCTTGAGCGTGCCCACCAGCACGTACTCTCCGCCGCGTTCTTCTTCCTGCAACGCCAAGTCCGGATAACTGCGTTCGACGATACGCTGCGCTTTGGACCGGTTGGAAATCTCCTTGAAGCGCAAGACCACTGTCTGACCCTCGCGGGCGATGCCCGCTGCGCGTGCTTCGTCTTCGCCGCGCAGGGTGCTTCGAATTCCAGCCGCGGCACTGTCCAGCGCCTTGGTGATCGCTCCTTTCATATCCACCTGCAACAGAAAGTGCACACCACCGCGCAAGTCCAGACCCAGGTACATCGGCTTGGCGCCAATCGCCGCCAGCCACCGTGGCGAGTTGGACAGTAAGTTCAGCGCCACGACGTAGCCTTGTCCCAGGTCCTTTTCGATGACATCCCTGGCCTTGAGCTGCGTGTCGGTGTCTTTGAAGCGAACCTTCACGCTCGTTTCGCTCAAGAAGCTTTCTTCGAACGGTAGATTGGCGTGTTTTAGCGCTTCCTCGGTCCGAGTGCGCAAGCCGTCGTCGATTCTTGCGGCCGGCTTCGTCGCCGAGATTTGCACGGCCGGAGACTCGCCGAAGAAATTCGGTAACGCGTAGACGAACCCGCCCAAGAGGATGAGGGCAATGAAAAGGTTGAGCCAGAGTGGATAGCGGTTCATAGCGAAAACAGGCGAGAGGCCAGAGGCGAGAGACGAGAGAGGAAATCCAAGGCGAGATATTCGACGGCCTCTAGCCTCTCGCCTCTAGCCTCTCGCCTGCCCTTATCCTTATGTCGCATTCTTGAGCGTGCCTTTAGGCAGCAGAGTCTGGACAGCGGACTTCTGCACGGTCACCTCGACTGCAGGGGCGATCTCCACTTTGACGTAGTTATCGCCAACGCTGGTGACCTTTCCCAACGTGCCACCCGACGTTATGACCTCGTCGCCCTTCTGAATGCCGGCCAGCATCTGCTTGTGCTCCTTCGCGCGCTTCATCTGCGGACGCAGGAGCAGAAAATAGAGCAGCACGAACATCAGGATCAGAGGAAGCAGACCCATCAGGTCCATTCCTCCTGGGCCAGTCGGCAAGGTCTGGGCAAACGCAGAATCGATCATGCAGATTTCTCCTCCGGATGGCGCGCTACAGTACCTATCGCGCGGCATGAATTGCATTGCGGATCGGGGTGCTACTACCGGTGAGCGGAGTTTAGTGACCCGGTCCGGTTTTCAGAAAGACGCGGATTTTAGCACTTTTGTTCGGGGCCGGACCTATGGCGATGAAACGTTTCCACGAAGCCACCGAGCACGCCGCGCGCAATCGCATCGCGCAAGCCCGCCATCAGCCCCTGGTAATAGTGCAAATTGTGGATTGTGTTGAGGCGCGACCCCAGCATCTCGTTGACCCGCTGGAGATGATGCAGATAGGCACGGGTGAAATTACGGCAGGTGTAGCATGTGCAGGCCTCGTCGGCGGGCCGGGTGTCTGCACCGTATCGGCTGTTGCGCAACTTAACCACACCTGTGCTCGTGAACAGCCAGCCATTGCGGGCGTTGCGAGTTGGCAGAACGCAATCGAACATGTCGACCCCGGCTTCTACCGCGGCCACTATGTCCTCAGGCGTACCCACGCCCATGAGATAGCGCGGACTGGTCGCTGGCAAGGCTGGCGCGGTATGCCGCAGAATTCGCAGCATTTCGTCCTTAGGCTCCCCCACCGATAGCCCACCTATGGCGTAGCCGTCAAACCCGATCTGCTCCAACTCGCGCAAGGATTCATCGCGCAGACGTTCGTGCATACCACCCTGAACAATGCCGAACAAAGCGTTCTCGTTACCCTCGTGCGCACGCCTGCTGCGTTGCGCCCAACGCAGGCTCAAGCGCATCGACTCGGCTGCCTCGTGCTCGTCCGCCGGGTAGGGCGTGCACTCGTCGAAGATCATGGCGACATCGGAGTTGAGCACATACTGGATACGCATTGCCTCCTCCGGGGATAGAAAGCAGCGGTCACCGTTCACCGGCGACTGAAAGTGCACGCCTTCCTCGCTGATCTTGCGCAATGCACCAAGACTGAAGACCTGAAATCCGCCGGAGTCGGTGAGGATGGGACCATCCCAGCCCATGAAGCGATGCAGTCCACCATGAGCCTGAATGACCTCCAATCCCGGTCTGAGCCAAAGATGGAAGGTGTTGGACAGGACGATCTGCGCGCCGATGTCGCGCAGGTCCGCCGGGCTGCATGCTTTCACCGCACCGTAGGTCCCTACGGGCATGAAGGCAGGCGTATCGACCAGCCCGTGGATGAGCGTGAGCCGTCCCGCTCGCGCCTTCCCCTGTGTCGCGGTCACTTCAAAGCGCATCGATCACCTCGCCCGCTCGATCAGCATCGCGTCCCCGTAGCTGAAAAATCGATAGCCCTGCTCCACTGCATGACGATAAGCGCCCAGCACTTTGTCGAGGCCGGCGAATGCAGCCACCAGCATGAGCAGCGTTGAGCGTGGCAAGTGGAAATTGGTCAGCAGTACATCGACCGCGCGAAACTCGAATCCAGGAGTAATGAACAAGTCGGTCTCCCCACTGCCAGCTTCAAGCCTATTGCCGCGCGCAGCGGATTCCAGCACCCGAAGGCTGGTGGTGCCGACAGCGACGACCCTGCCACCCGACGCGCGCACTCGCTCGATGGCCGTGACGGTGTCGTCGGGGAGGATGTAGCGTTCAGCATGCATCCGATGCTCTTCGACTTGGATCGTGCGCACTGGTTGGAACGTGCCCGCCCCGACGTGCAGAGTCAGAAATGCGAGCGTCGTTCCGGCGCCACGCAAAGCCTCCAGCATTGCCGAGTCGAAATGCAATCCCGCCGTCGGCGCCGCCACTGCACCGGGTTCCTTCGCGAATACGGTCTGATACCGAACATCGTCATGCGCGCTGGGCGCCCGCGTGATGTATGGGGGTAGCGGCATCTCTCCGAGTCGCTCCAGTACCTCCGGCCAGCTGAGCCCACCCAATAGCTCCAGACGGAACAAATCGCCTTTGCGTTCGAGCACCTGCAAGCGCACGCCATTGCCGACATCCAACGGCGAACCCGGGTGAGGAAGATGACTTGCGCGAAGCAGCGCAATGGCAAGGTGCGGATTCTCGACGCGCTCAATCAGGATCTCCACCTTTCCGCCGGTGGGCTTGCGCGCAAATAAACGCGCCTTCAGCACGCGGGTATCGTTGAAGACCACGATATCTCGCGCTCGGACGAGCTCAGGGAGCTCCGCGAAACGTCGATCTGCTATTGCCCCTGTCTTGCCGTCCAGGGTGAGCAGACGGCTCTTTCCGCGCTCTTCCAGTGGGGCTTGTGCGATCAGTCTGCTTGGTAAGTCAAAGTCAAAGTCGTCGAGCCGCATGGGGCGGCATTATAGGCGGGACGCTTGACTCTCATTGCTGGAGACGGTCAATTGCCGGATAATCTGCGCCGCGCTGGTGCCGGGAAAGTCGGGCGCCCTGGCGCCGTGCCGGGATGGCGGAATTGGTAGACGCACGGGACTCAAAATCCCGCGGTGGTAACACCATGGGGGTTCGATTCCCCCTCCCGGCACCACAATCTTAGTGGGACTTTGACTTGGGTCTTGCCTGGGCGTCAACATTGCGCTGACACCTGCAGCGATTCCACGCCAGCCAGCGGTGTCGAACCGAGCCTAACCAACCGAGGCCGGGGCTTGTACCCCCCAACCTGATTCCCTATCTGGACCTAGCTTGCCGCGAGGAGCGCTTTTGCCAGCTCGCTCAAATTGGCGTTGGTAATCGCCTGCTTGAGCACTTCCAACGTAAGCCCTTGTTTTGCGCTCAGCCCAGTTACGATCTCGTTTTGCACCTGAAGCGTCAACTGCACGATCGCATCCTTATTTGCCTTTAGCTTTTTCGCCGCATCCGCCAACCGCGCGGCACGCGCCGGATCACTGATCAACCAATCGTATACAGTCTTCGTTTGGCCGTTACTGAAAATCGGAGGCACATACGCACCGCCACCGTACGTCGTATCCTTTACAGAGGCCGACTTGGCGAATGCTGGAGCCGCCACCAACGTGAGAATCGTCGGCGCGATATAGGTGGCCTTCTTTACGAATTCCCTGCGTGATTCATTTTGCTGGCTGGACATTTGT
>Ga0302321_100003433_pt1 | contig 13589 bp, 13 predicted proteins | sample Fen_T0_1_FD_202505 | JGI IMG/M metagenome (GOLD analysis project Ga0302321, IMG submission 202505) | Peat permafrost microbial communities from Stordalen Mire near Abisko, Sweden - Fen_T0_1 | ecosystem: Environmental > Terrestrial > Soil > Wetlands > Permafrost | place: Sweden: Abisko...
TCACCGTATCGTCCGCGACCCCATCCAAGCTTGTGGTGACGCCAGCCGCGCCGACAATCCAGGTCGGCCTCACGCAAGCCTTCGTGGCCACCTTGGTCTACAGCGACAACACCACCACCGTCGTCACCGCCCAAGCAACCTGGTCGTCCTCTGATGCATCGGTTGCCAGCATCACCACCGGTGGCGGCGGAGGCCCCGGTGGCGGGGGCGGCGGCGGGACCGCAACGGCCATCGCCACGGGCCCGTCGATCATCACCGCGACTTACGGCGGTCTGTCGGGTACGGCAAGTCTGACTGTCACCGACCCGCCGCTGGCCTATGTCCAGGTGACGCCCACCAATCCGAGCATCCCCGTCCAAGCCACGGCCCAGTTGACGGCAACGGCGGTGTTCACTGACAACTCGACCCGCAATGTGACCGCGCTTTCGACCTGGAGTTCTTCGAACGCCGCCACGGCGATGGTGGCGAATTCGGGCGGCACCATCGGTCGCGCCACGGCATTGGCCGAGGGCACCACCACGATCACGGCCACCTACCAAGGAGCCTCTGGCACGACTTTGCTCACCGTCGCGGGCAGCGTTCAATCCATCACCGTGACACCGGCGAACCCGACCACGGTGCTCGGCGTGCCCGTCACTTTCGTGGCCACGGCCATCCTGTCCAACAATGCCAGCCTGGTTATCACCGGCAACGCTTCCTGGGTCGCCTCCGACGCCACCGTCGCGACGGTAACCGCTGCCGGAGTGGCAACGCCGGTCAAGGCCGGCTCGGCCACCATCACCGCCACCTACCTTGGAAAATCCGGCACCAGTACGCTGACCGTCAGCCCGGCCACGCTAACGGCCATCGCCATCACGCCGAGCCCGGTCTCCTTGTCCAAAGGTGCCAGCCAGCAGCTCACCGCGACCGGCACCTACAGCGACACGCTCACGCGCGATCTGACCAGCGTGGTGACCTGGCTATCATCCGCCTCCAGCGTCGCGGCGGTGTCCAACGCCAACGGCTCGCGCGGCCTACTGACCGCGCTTGTCAGTGGCACGGCGTCGGTGACCGCCGCATTCCAAGGCATCACCTCCGTGGGTGACACGGTCACGGTGCCCTGATCCTTCTCGCCCAAGCCGGTAGCGGTCGACAGCCTCCCACCCGCTGACTGTTGCCGGCTTCGGGCGAATCCTTTCCCCCACCGCCCTGCACTTACGCGCGCACGATGAATCCGACAGCCTGGCCCGTGGCCCGGCCTGCCCCTCGATAGGAAAAGAATCGCCGGCCAGGATCGCACAAGGTGCAGTCGGTGCTGACGTCGATGTGCTCGCGCAAGACGCCTGCGTCCGCGAGTTGCAGCGTTTGAAAAGCACGCAGATCGATGCGCGACTTTCTTCCCACCGCGGTGAGGATGACGCCGTTGTCCCTAGCAGCCGGCATGGCCGCCACGAATGCTTCCTCGACCTCGGCGCCCACTTCAAAGCAGCACGGGCCAATACAAGGGCCGAGCGCCACACGCAAGTCGGCCGGACGGCAACCGAACTCGGCAGCCATGGCAGCCACTCCCGTTCGGGCCATGCCCGCCACGGTGCCACGCCAGCCAGCGTGCAGGGCCGCACAAGCCCCGGTGCGCGGGCAGGCCATCAAGATCGGCGTGCAGTCCGCCACGTGAACCGACAGTCCCAGTCCGGGCTCGTCGGTACACAATCCGTCAGCTTTCTCTCCGGCAACTTTTGCTAGGTCGTCACTTCGGCCTACCCGCAGAATCCGGACGCCGTGAACTTGGGACGCCCGCAACAGGGTGGCCGCCCCCGAAGCGGCCAGGAGCCGGCGGTGATTTTCGTCCACGCTCGCGCTGTCGTCGCCCCATTTCCAGCCCAAGTTCAGCGAATCGAATGGCGGGGCACTGACGCCGCCAGCGCACGTGGTAAATCCGTGGCGAAACCCCGCGGGCATGTGCCCCGAAACTACGAGCGGCATTTCCACGCCCCCCGCGATACGTACGATTTGCGTTTCCATCACGCCACAAGCTGCCGCAGAGCCGCGAGCGCGGCCATGAAATCCTCGGGGGGCGCGGCCTCGAATTCCACCCACTTGCCGGTCTTGGGGTGATGAAAACCAAGAACGCGAGCGTGCAGGGCTTGCCGGCCGAGCTGCTTCGAAATCGCGCGTAAATCCTCGTCGCGCGGCGAGCGACCGTAGGTCTGGTCGCCAAGCAAGGGGCAACCCATGGCCGCGAAATGCACGCGGACCTGGTGGGTGCGCCCGGTTTCAAGCTCAGCCTCCATGCGCGAAGCCCCGCCCAGGACTTCGATCAACCGCCAGTTGGTCACCGCGCGTTTACCGGTTCTGACCTTGATGCTGAACTTCTTGCGGTCGTGCGGGTCGCGCCCGATGAGGGTGTCGATCTTTCCCGACGTGTGGGCTGGCCGCCCCACGGCCAGGGCCTCGTACACGCGCTTGATGCGATGGATTTTGAAATCTGCCCCCAGCGCGTTCATGGTCACGTCGTCCTTGGCCACCACCAGCAGGCCCGAGGTGTCCTTGTCGATGCGGTGGACGATGCCTGGCCGCAGCTCGCCGCCGATGCCACGCAAGTCGTGGCAATGCGCAAGCAAGGCGTTGACCAAGGTTCCGTCCTCGTGTCCAGCGGCCGGGTGGACGACCAATCCCGGCGGCTTGTTCACCACCACCAGGTGTTTGTCCTCGAAAACCACGCGCAGGGGAATGTCCTGGGCAAGAAGCTCGACGGCGCGCACAGCGGGCGGCGTCCACACCACCGTGTCACCTTTGCGCACCTTCTGCGAGGGCGACGCGGGCTTGCCATTCACCGTGACCGCACCCTCACTGATATGACGAGATAGCTGCGTGCGCGAGACGTCCACGATGTAGTCGCCAAGCACCACATCCAACCGGCGGCCAGCCGCGCCAGCGTTCAACGTGAAAGTGTGCGCCTGTCCAGGTGCGGCCTCCCGCACTGCAACACCTGCCTGCCGCGCGTCCGTCACCAGATCTTGGACTTAATATTCTGCCCGCGTTGCTTGAGCAGGATGTCCACCAGGGCGCGATCGAACAGGTTGGTCGCCGCGATTTCCGGCGTCACGCGCGAGCGAAAGTGCTGGCGGCCTTCATCGATCTCATCCTTCATCGACTCGAACAAGGTGTCGTTCTGGATGCCCTGAAGAAGCTTTGCTTCGTTGTACATCGCAAGGTCCGAAGCGATGGCGCGGGCGAACTGACGCGCCCTTTCCGGCTTGTCGATCAACGGTGGCATGCCAATAAAGTACCTGATTCCGAGCGAAGGTGCGAATGAGTTTGCAGGCCTAGCGTCCCGTTCCTAAACTGATCGTTCGCCCATGCCGATGCCCATGAACAGAGTCGCCCTCCCCACCGCCTTCGCCCTGGCCCTTGTTTGGGCAAGTTCCTCCCTCGCCGCCGACGGCAGCTACGCAATCAGCAAGACCGACGCCAGCCTGCCCGCAGGGGGCAAAGGCAAGGCCAGCGTCACCATTTCGGCCAAGAATGGCTGGCACCTCAACGCGGAAGCGCCTCTGACGCTCAAGCTGTTGCCTGCGGCCGGCGTGGAAGTGGACAAGGCAAAACTTGGACGTGTCGATCTGGCCGCATCGAACGAGACATCCGCGCGCTTCGACGTCGGCATGTCCGCCGCCGAGCCAGGCAAGAAGACGGTCGAGGCCGAGGCCGGATTCGTGCTTTGCCAGGAAGACTCGTGCAAGCCCGTCAAAGAGAAGGTCACCTTGGCAGTGGATGTCACGGTCCCCCCGGCCGCGCCTGCCACAGCCAAACGGCCCGCCAAGAAGAAGTAGCCCTACCCGAAGGTGCGAAAGATCGCCTCGGTCTTGCGCGCCAGAGCGGGCGTGAAGCTGCCCACGATGGTCGCTATCAACCGCTCGGGACGCAGGATTTCCTTGGCTACTTCTTGCACCTGGGCCGCGCTGACCTTGGCCATGCGCCGGTAGCGCTCGGCCGGGCTGCGCAGCGGACGGCCAAAGATCATACTGTCCCCGAACCAGGCGCACAGGCCCTCGACGTCATCGAAACCCGCCTCCAGATCGCGGGCGTACCTGCGCTTGACCTTATCAAGCTCCTCAGCAGCCGCGGGCGTGTCGCGCAGCTCGGAAAGAATGCCGAGAATTTCATGGACCAGTTCAGGCAGCTTCCCGGTCCCGCAGGCCGCCGAGATTTCGATGAGTGACGTGTCCCCCAACGGATCCAGCCCGGCATTCACCTGGTAGGCCAAACCCTTGCGGTCGCACACGCGGTAGTGCAGCGGCGTCGACATGCCATCGTCGAGCAGGCGAAGCAGGGCGACCAACGCCGGAAACCGCGGATGGTTGTCGGGCAAGGCACGAAACAGGAATTGAACCTCGACCTGGGCCGAGTCCGTGCGCACGCTGCGAAAGGCGAAACCGGGAAAGGTCCGGGGCGCCGGACGCGGGGTCTGGCGCTGACCCGAGGGCAAGCCGCCGAAGGCTCGCTCGGCGGCAACCATGACCTTGCCTTGGTCGATCGGCCCCGCCACGGCCAGCACCAAGTTGCGCGCGCCATGAAAGCGGCGGAAGTGGGCCATCACGTCGCGCTGGGAGAAACGCCGGATGTTCTCCTCGGGGCCGGTGATGGGAAAACCCAGGGGATGGCCACCCCAGGCGTGGCCACGGCCAACGTCGTCGATGTTCACACGCTGGCCGCCCTCGTCGAAGTCCTCGAGGATTTCCTCGAGCACGATGGCGCGTTCAAGTTCAATGTCCGTGAAGAGCGGCGAGGCGAAGAGGTCGCCGAGGATCCCAAGCACGTCGCCCATTTCGCGCGGGTGAAATTGCACCTGGTACAGCGAATAGTCGCGGCCGGTTTCCCCGCACAGCATTCCGCAGCGCTCTTCGATGGCGTGGTTGAGCGCGAAGGAGGTGGGGAAACCATCCGAGCCGCGGAAAAGCATATGCTCGACGAAGTGGGAAAGACCATTCGTCCGCGCGGTTTCGTGGCGCGAGCCCGTGCGCACGTAGAGCCCCACCGCCGCTGCGTGCAGGTGCGGGGTCTCGATGGCCACCACCGACAAACCGTTCGACAAGCGGCCCTTCGACACAGTGGCTGGAAATGGAATCAGATCCGCGGGCAAGGACGCGCGGCGGGCGTGGGCTTTGGACGACATGTTGTGCGGGGCAGTCTACACGCAGGATCCACGAAACGCCGGGGCTCCTTGCTGTGCTAGAAGGCGCCGTGGAATTTCGCAGCGACAGCATCCGCCTTGTGGTCAACGCCGATGGCTTCGGCGTATCGGCCGCGCGCACGCGAGGCATCCTTGCGGCACACCAGGGGGGCATCGTGACCAGCACCTCCGTGCTGGGCAACGCCGCCGATCTCGACGCCATCCAGATCGGCCTTGGGCAAGCCCCCAACCTCGGCGTAGGTGTGCAGCTTTCCCTCAAAGACGGAGCGCCGGTCGCCAAACCCGAATCGGTGCCGTCCCTGCTCGACAGCCATGGCAACTTCCCTTCGCGAGAACGCGACGTTCTGCTCAACTGGGCCAAGGCGGCCATGCTGCCCGCTCACATCGAGCTGGAGTTCGACGCCCAGGTTGCACGCCTGCGTGACCTCGGCCTGGTCATCGATCATCTGTGTGCCCGAGGCTGCGTTGGCGCCATTCCAATGGTCGCGCAGGCCATGGAAAACGTGGCGCGCCGCCATGGCATTGCCGGTTTGCGCACGGCCGTCGAACGGCCAACCTTGGCCTGGGCTGCCGATCTGCCACGCGGGCTGGCCACCGCGGCCCTGGGCACCATGGCCTGGTACAGCCGCCGCCAACTCGGCGCGCGCCGCCACGGCCCGCAAAGCTGGGGAGATTTCGAGCGCGGCCGGCTGGACGAGATCCGCATTCTAGAAACCCTGGGCCGCATGGGTCCCGGCAGCCACGAAATCGTCTGCCAGCCCGAATTGGATTCCGCGTCTGACAAGTCCCCCCTGCGCAGCGAAGTCACCGCGCTTGCTTCCGCCCGGGTGCGAGAAGCCCTCACCCGTCGCCACATCGAGTTGTGCCGCTGGTCGGATTTGTTCTGAACTCGCGTGGGAAGCCGGCCGGCTTTGCCGGCCGCGAACCATCGTGGGAAGGTTTGGAAACCCTCCCAGGGTTTCCATCTTAATCGTCTCTAAAGACGCTCGCGTCTTTGCGACGCTGACCGCATAATCAGCACCGACCATGGATCAGCAGCAGGATCTACGCTCGACGCAGAGCTACTACGACCGCTTCTCGCCCAGCTATGAGCGCGAGCGCCACCACGGCTACCACCGGCTCATCGACGACCTGGAACTCGATCTGGTCCGGCGCCACGGCACGGGACGCGACATCCTAGAGGCCGGCTGTGGGACGGGACTACTGTTGGCCGAGGCAACGCGCGTGGGGCGCTCGGCCGTCGGGCTCGACCTCTCGCATGGCATGCTGAAGCAGGCGCGCGACCGCGGCCTGCGTGTCGTGCAGGGCTCGCTGACCACCCTGCCCTTGCCCGATGCCTCGGTGGATTTGGTCTACAGCATGAAGGTACTGGCCCACGTGCCGCCCATCCGCGAAGCCATCGCGGAGCTGGCCCGCGTAACCCGGCCGGGCGGACACCTGCTGCTCGAATTCTACAATCCGCGTTCGCTGCGCTACCTGGCCAAGGTGCTCGGCGGAGCGGCGCCCATCGCCGACGGCACCACGGATCGCGATGTCTTCACCCGTTACGACACCTTGGAAACCGCGCGCAGCTACCTGCCGCCCGACGTGGAATACCTTGGCATGCGCGGCGTGCGCGTGGTGACGCCCACCTCGCGCGTGTTCAACATCCCGATTCTATCCGGGCTCTTCGACCGCGCAGAGCGCATCGCCTGTGATTTGCCTTTCGTGCGCAATCTGGGCGGCTTCCTCATCCTCGTGGCACGCAAACGCACGCCATGAGCAAACACACCGGGGACATCCTGATCGTTGACGACGAGCGCTCGATGCGCGAGTTCCTGGGGATCTACTTGCGCCGCGAGGGCTACCGCATCGAAGCAGCGGCGGGTGGCAACGAGGCCATCGCGTCCATCAAAGCCCGCGCCTTTGACGTCATCATCACGGACCTGCGCATGCCGGATGTGGACGGTCTGACCATCCTGGCCGAGGCCAAGCGCATCCGTCCCGACACGGAAGTCATCGTGGTGACCGCATTCTCCACCACTGAAACCGCTATCGCCGCCATGAAGGCAGGTGCCCACGACTACCTGACCAAACCCTTCAAGATCGACGAAGTCGGATTGGTCGTCGATCGCGCCATGGAAAAGCGCCGCCTGTCCCGCGAGAACGTGGCGTTGCGCGACGAGATCAAGGGGCGCTACAAGCTGGACCGGCTGCTGGGAAAATCGCCGCCCATGCAGCGCGTGTTCGACATTCTACGCAAGGTCGCAACCTCCCGAGCGAGCGTGCTGCTCGTGGGCGAATCCGGCACGGGCAAGGAGCTGGCCGCGCATGCCTTGCACGAGCTATCGCCGCGCACTGGGCCCTTCGTGGCCGTCAACTGCGGTGCCATCCCAGAAACCCTGCTCGAATCGGAGTTGTTTGGCCACGTCCGGGGCTCGTTCACGGGTGCCACCGGGGACAAGCAGGGCCTGTTCGAGGCAGCCAACGGCGGCACCTTGCTGCTCGACGAGGTCGCCGAGCTGCCGCTGGCCATGCAGGTCAAACTGCTGCGTGTCTTGCAAGAGCGCAAGGTAAAGCCCGTCGGTGGCGTGAGCGAGCGCGAGGTGGACGTCCGCATCGTGGCCGCCACCAACCGCGATCTGGAAGCCGAGGTGGAGAAGTCCTCATTCCGTCAAGACCTGTACTACCGCCTCAACGTCATCCAGCTGCGCCTGCCCCCGCTGCGCGAGCGGCGCGAGGATCTGCCCTTACTCGTCGATCACTTCATCCGCAAGTTCTCGGCCGAGCACGGGCGCAACGTGGTCGGTGCGGCGCCCGAAGTGATGTCGGCGCTCATGCTGTACCACTTTCCCGGCAACGTGCGCGAGCTGGAGAACATGATCGAACGCGCAGTCACCTTGTCCACCTCGGACTGGGTCGCCCTCGACGCCTTTCCGAACCTCGTCGGCCTACAGGGCGAACAGCCCAGCCCCAGCACCATCGGACATCTACCCGAAAGCGGCCTTGACCTCGAACACCACCTCGAAGAGTACGAACGCTCCATTCTCATCAAGGCCCTGGAACGAACCGGCGGCAACCGCACCGAGGCCGCACGCCTCCTCGGCGTCTCGTTTCGCTCCATGCGCTACCGGCTATCCAAACTTGGAATCACGGGCGTCGATACCGGCGTCGAGTTGACCGATCTGACACCCACCCCCGATTCCTAGCTCGCTGTGGCCACGTCAACACAAAGCAAAGGTATCGGTCACAGGGTGGGCGTTGTCGTCGTCCTGATGGCCGGTCTGGCAGGATTCGCGGCCCTCACCCTTGCATGTCTCCAGCGCACGGCGCGTCTGCGGGAAACCTGGCCGCCCGAGGCCGACACCTTCTATCTGCCACCTTCCTCCGCGCTGCGAATCGCCGCTCTCGGCCACACCGAATTGCTGGCGGATCTGATCCATGCACGCGCCAATGTGTACTTCGGCACGCAGATGCATGCCCGCGTGCCCACCAAGTGGCTGGCCCAGTACCTTGATGCCGCCATGGACTTGGACCCGAAGTTCCAACGGCTCTACCTGGCGGGTGCGGCCATGCTCATCTACAACGGACAGAAGATCTCGCCCGACATGGTGCTGGCGGCAATTCATGTGTTGCAGCGGGGACACAAGGCCTTCCCGTTCGAGTGGGAATTCCCGTTCCAGATCGGCTTCAACTTTTTGTTCGAGCTTCCGCAAGATGCCGGCGAAGACGATCCACGGGTGCCAGGCTGGCGCCAGCAAGGTGTGGAAATGTTGAGGCAGGCGGCGCTATACGAAGGCATTCCCTACTACATCCCCAACCTTGTCGCCCGCATGATGACCAAGAGCGGCGCCGATGACATGGCCATTCGCCAACTGGAACAATCCTATGCCGTGGCGACCAATCCAGAGGCCCGCACCCAGATCAGAAACAAGCTATTCGCTCTGCGGGGAAAGTTGTACTCCGAGCAGCTCGAAGAAAATCTGCGTGTCTATCGCCGCATGATCGACGAGCGCTACCCCGAAGCACCCGAGGCATTCTCGATTGTCGTGGGACCGCGCACCACCGCCCTCGGCATTCTTACCCCAGCCGCAGCCGCCGAGCTGCCCCCTGGTAAACCATGAAACTAGCCCTTCCACCTGCTGGCACGCTCACGCCGAACGACCAGCACGATCCGTTGCCCTACTACTACCGCCCCCTGGTGGGCTGGCTCTATCGCAAACGGCTGCGTATGGGATTGGAACTATTGCCGACCAAGGGCGCCAGGATTCTCGAAGTCGGCGTGGGCAGTGGCATCTTGGTCCCCACCCTGTCCTCGAATTATGCCAGCTACACCGGCACCGATCTCGTGCTTGCGGGTGGCCTCAATCGCCTCGTTGCGCCTTCTTGCCAGGCCAGTTTTTTGCAGGCCGATCTTCTGCAGGAATCCAGTCTGCCGGAAGCCAGTTTCGACGCCATCATCTGTCTGTCGGTTTTGGAACACATCGCGGACGCGGAAGGCGCGGCGGCCGCCCTGGCCCGAACCCTGGTCAAGGGCGGAACACTGGTCGCCGGCTATCCCATGGTGAATTCCATGATGGCCCGGCTCTTCCGCGCCATCGGGTTCGGCAACATCGAGGACCATCACGTCACCACGCCTGCAACCATCGACAAGGCTCTCCGGCGCGTCCTGCGACCGATCCGGCGCAACGCCCTGCCCGCCTTCGCGCCGGTCTCGCTCGCGCTTTACCAGTGCGCGGCCTGGGTCAAAGACTAGAAAAGACTAGAAGAGCTAGAAGTGGTCCACGCTGTGATAAGAGGAAACTGCGGCGGTGCTCCGAGCAGCAATAACTTCGTCCCACGGGGCGACTTGCCAGTTGTCTAGCTTTCTCTCCGCGTGCAGCCAGGGCGGCAACCCAATCAGAAGGCTTCGCGCCAGGGCGTTCACGTAGGGCTCATACATGGCGCGCAAGGCGGCCAGTTTTTCCTCTGCGTCGATTCCTTCGCGCAGATGGAGGCTCTTGTCGGACAAACCCTTCCGCAGTCGCGCCAGCTCGGCGGGTGGCAAGCGATCCAAGAAAAGTGGATCGTACTTAGCATCCACCACCTGGGAGAGATCCACGACGGCGTGCCTGGCCATGGCGAAGGTCATCTTGGCCTGTTCGCTCGGGATGCCATCGATACCCACAATGACCAGCACAGTCGCATCCAAGATCGTGGTGAGCGCCGCCAACCAGGATTGGTTGTTGTGTTGCGAACGGAAGAAACTGAGCACGGGGTACGACAAGTGGCTCTCCAAAACCTCGGCGGACCAGCGCTCCCACGCCTGAAAGACCTCGTCCAGACCGTCGTGCGACGGACACTGGCAGTAGCGCCGCAATAGCTCGGCAGCCGTCGGAGGCGAGCCCGCGCGCGCGTCCAGCAACGAGATTTCGATTTCGCGGCGGGAAAACGCCGAATAGATGGTGGGCAGGTAGCCGAGGACAATACCCAAGAAGGCAAACCCCATACCCGCTTCCAGCACGGCCCAAAAGCGCGCCCACCCCGAGTCTGGAACGATGTCGCCATAGCCAAGCGTGAAGAAGGTCTCGCCGCTGTGATAGAGCAACGGCCCAAAACCAAGACGCGCGTTCGATTGCAGCAGGTGCGCGCCCATCCCGTATTGCACCAGCGCAAAGCCAAAGATGAGGCCCGCGGCCCACAGGGCAAGAAGAAAGATCAGGGAGAGCGGCCCGAAATATCCCAGCATGGATTCGCGTCGGCCTTGGGACTTGAACCGCTTGGTCATGGCCGACCACGGTCCCCACGTCAGGCGATAGTACCAAGCGGTCAGCCGGAACATGCGGTTCACCCTTCGCGGCAAGACCACGGTTTCGAGGGTATCAAGCGAGACGACCCAAAGAACCAAGAGCCCGGCCAGGACAGAGACGATGCGAAGGACAAGCATGAGCGTGGCCAGAGCCTAGCAGGCTGAAATGGCAAAGGCGCAAACCCTGGCGTAGGCCATCGGCATCTTAAGCGCGTGCCACACGATCATAGTCATTCCACAACAGCATCAAGCCACACGCATGGACCGGAAAAGCTGCCGGGCATCACCCATATCATCGCCGTGGGAAGCGGCAAGGGTGGCGTCGGAAAATCCACCGTCAGCGTCAACCTGGCCCTCGCCCTGCAGCGAGTTGGCGGCCGCATCGGCTTGGTCGATGCCGACGTGCTGGGGCCAAGTATCCCGGGAATGCTGGGCTTACCCGCGAATCAGCCGCCCGTAGCCACGGCCAACCAAACCATCCTGCCTGCCGAACGCCATGGCGTAAAGACCATGTCCATGGGCATGCTGACCGGCGACGACAACCCGGCCATCTTGCGCGGCCCCATGGTGAACAAATACTTGAACATGTTCATCAGCGACGTCGAATGGGGCGTGCTTGACTACTTGGTCATCGATCTGCCACCCGGAACCGGCGACACGCAACTTACGCTGGCGCAAAACGTCCCGCTCTCGGGTGCGATCATCGTGACCACGCCGCAGGACGTGAGCCTCAAGATCGCGCGGCGCGGACTGCGCATGTTCGAGAAGGTGCAGGTGCCCATCCTCGGCATCGTGGAAAACATGAGCACCTTCACCTGCCCGCACTGTGGAAAAGACACCGATGTGTTTCGCCGTGGCGGCGGCGAACGCATGAGCAAGGAGCTTGGTGTTCCATTTCTGGGGTCGATCCCTCTCGACGCCGATGTGGTGACCTGTGGCGATGCCGGCCTGCCCATCGTGCTTGAAAAGCCTGCATCCGTCGCCGCCCAGGCCTACCTGGCCATTGCCACGGCCCTGGTTCGGCAACTGCAGGGAATGCCCACCACCGCGCTGAAACCCTTTTCCTGGGAATGGAGCAGCGCCGACGCCGGTCCTGGATGGCCAGAAGCGTCGGTTGCCAAATCGGGCTCTCGCACCACGGCGATTGGACTGCGCCGGACCAATCCCAGAACCCTGTCCGTCCTGTGGGAGGACGGCAAGCAAGGTCACTTCGACGTGAGAGATCTGCGGCTTGCATGTCCGTGCGCCCTTTGCGTGGAAGAAATGAGCGGCAAGCCGCTGTTGGATCCTGGCAAGATCAGGCCCGATGTCGCGCCGGTCACCCTGACCAGTGTGGGCAGCTACGGGCTCACCATCAAGTGGAACGACGGACACAGCACGGGAATCTACGCGTTCGAAAACCTGCGAACCTTGGCCGAAGGCACGGCGAGCGCGAGCGCGGAAGATGTCTGAGGCGCGTCCAGTCCCGCTGATCGCGATTCGCGCGGAGGTCCTGCAGGCGGATCCGGACACGTGCAACTTCACGGTCAGCCAAGTGATTCACCCCGGAGGACCGTTCTTCTACGACCGCCGGGAGCGAGCGACTGGATCGCCGCTGCCAGAGCTGCTGTTCGGACTCGCGGGAGTCGCCCACGTGCTCATCGCCGAGAATGTGATCACCGTGGGCAAGGTTCCGGAAGTTGATTGGTCATCCTTGAAGACCTCCATAGGAGCCAAGATTCGCGCGCAGATGCTCACGGGTGTTCCTGCGATCCTGGCAGATGCAGGCCGCCCGGCCACGTGGGGACGTCCGGACCCCGAGGTTCGTGCCGCCATCCAGGAGTTGCTTGACGGTGAGGTCAACCAGGGCATTGCCGGGCACGGTGGAAACATTTCCATCGTCGATTACAAGGACGGCAACCTGCGCATCGCCATGAGCGGCGGCTGCCAGGGGTGCGCTTCCTCGCAAGTGACCTTGCGCCAAGGCGTCGAGGTCATGGTGCGCAAGGTTGCCCCCGAGGTCGTGGAAATCATCGACACCACCGATCACAAGGCCGGGAAGAAACCGTTCTACGCATAACCTCGATGGGCATACCCCATAGGTCCCTTCATGACGCCCCCGCCAATCGAAGAGGTTGAAAACCTGCCCGCGCTGGCGAGCAGTCAAGACAACCCCAGCCGGGAACGGTTCTGGCCGCTTGTCCGCGAGTCCCTGGCTGGATCGCGGCGCGACTTGACCACGATGCCACTCGGCCGGGCGATCCTGCTTCTGGCGGTCCCCATGGTGCTCGAAATGGTGATGGAGTCCGTGTTCGCCGTGGCCGACATCTTCTGGGTATCGAAACTGGGGGCCGACGCGGTGGCCACGGTTGGATTGACGGAAAGCCTGCTGACCATTGTCTATGCGGTGTCCATGGGATTGGCCATGGGCGTGGGCGCAGTGGTGGCGCGGCGAACGGGCGAAAAGGATCCCAGTGGGGCGGGACGCGCGGCCGTGCAGGCAGTGCTTCTCGGATTTGCCTTGTCCGCCGTGGTCGGCACCCTGGGATGGTTATTCGCTCCGCGCCTGTTGGCGTTGCTGGGTGCCTCCCCAGCCGTGCTAGCAATGGGGACGGGTTTCACTCGCATCATGCTCGGCGGCTGCGTCACCATCGTCTTGCTGTTCATGATCAA
>Ga0302321_100003435_pt1 | contig 13582 bp, 11 predicted proteins | sample Fen_T0_1_FD_202505 | JGI IMG/M metagenome (GOLD analysis project Ga0302321, IMG submission 202505) | Peat permafrost microbial communities from Stordalen Mire near Abisko, Sweden - Fen_T0_1 | ecosystem: Environmental > Terrestrial > Soil > Wetlands > Permafrost | place: Sweden: Abisko...
CATCGGGGAAGTTCATTAGGCTTTGATCTCAACATCCACACCACTTGGTAAGTCTAACTTACTTAAAGCATCTACCGTACGGCTGCTGCTGGTGTAAATGTCTAATAAACGTTTGTGCGTACACAGTTGAAACTGCTCACGTGCTTTTTTATTAACGTGAGGAGAACGCAACACGGTAAAGATTTTCTTATGCGTAGGTAAAGGAATTGGACCTGTTACCACTGCGCCCGTACTACGTACAGTTTTTACGATCTTTTCTGCTGATTTATCAACCAGGTTATGGTCGTAAGACTGCAATTTTATTCTGATTCTCTGTGACATATAAAAAGAACTTTTTTGATCCGTTTTTTAATTTGGAGTGCAAAGGTAAGGGTTGGAAAGTAATTAGCAAAGGAAAGGGGAAAGTTTTTTGGATTTTCTTTATCTATTGATTTACAACAGTTAATATAAGCTGTCAATAAGTAAGAATTGCTGAATTATATGCAATATAACAAACTATTTATTATATAAATACAGAACAAAAATAATTGTATATTTATTTTAAATCATTTTACATTAAAATATACCTCATGGCATATTTTGTCTTGCAGCCAGGTATTTTTCAAACGAATAACAGTTGCTCATCAGGTTTTCAAAATCAGCGGCGTATTTATTTTTAATTTCTTTATAATACTTATTGTCAGCTATCTCTCCATCAGTATTTACATCCATCATCCGGTAATTTTCGCACCTTCCTGCCATACGCAGACACAGGGCAGCAAACTGCGGAAGTTTTGTTGTTGCTTTTGCTTTTAAGTAGTATTCCTTTGCCAGGTTAGCCTGAAAGTATTCTTTATCATCGGCCAGTTGGCTTTTTGTGAAACCACTGGTCCAGTAATACCTTTTCATCATCCAGGAATTACCATATTGAGTCATATTAAAGTAACAATTAGCTGCTAAAAAATAGTAATAATCCCTGTTCGGGTTTTTTATATCATTGGCTTTTTGCAAATAATCTAAAAGCGTTGCAGTAATAGCGGGTTTTGTAAATCTTATCGTATCCGCCTTGGTTTTTTGATGCTCGGCATAAAAGTTAGTGTAAAAGGGGTTAGCATCTAAATAATCCTTGTAGTGATAGCTGGATGAATTCCATACAGAATCATTTACCAGCTTGAAAGCATCATAAGCTTCGGTGAGTTTATTTAGCCTTATATATTTCGTACCAAGCAGATCATACAACCTGTCAATATCTTCCTCGACATTAGTGTAGGCCCATTCGTCAAAAACGGTTTTCTTTTTAGTTACCTTGTTTTTATTAATACTTGTAATTAAAGCCTCCATCTGGCCAGGATTATATTCAGCATCCAGATAAAAAAAGTAATTTTCATAAAAATCCAGCCATAAAGTATTATAATTTTTCTTTGTACGCCAGTACATTCGGTCATTCCAGTCACCGTCATTATTAAGTTTTGAATACAATAAAGCGGCTTCTGTTGTATTACCTTTAAATTCAAGTTCTCTTGCGATAGCAAAAAGAAATTTATTGTTCTTTAAATCTCCCTGATTCATTATTAAAGATTTGGTTTGTTCCGGTATTTTGCAATGGTTGCCCGATTGCATAGATACGAGGCATAAGGCCTTAATAATCTGAGCTGGAAGAACCCGGTGCGGAATTGCATTGATAGTATTTAGACATGCTGCATATTGGTTGGTCATTAATTGCAGGTATGCTTTTACCGTCTTCAATAACTGGGGATCTTTGATCTTTGATGATTTTATTGCTGTCACAAACTGCAGCAACTTTTCTGCATATTGCTTATCTCTTTCCAAATGTGCCAATGCAAACTTTGATCTGTCTTTAATCTCCTCATTGTAATTAAAATATGAATAAGTGCTTTGCACCGATGGCTCGAAGTAAGTGTAATATGGAGTATATATCCAGTCTTCCAGTTTATTAATTTCCCGTAGTAGTAAAAATCCAAATGCATTGCTGTTGGATTGTAATTGATACATGGTTTGTAAGGCTGTTAATCCGGGACCAACATTATTTAAATTGTACATCAAACAAACTGCTACCTTTTCCTTATTGTTTTTTGCCAGCGCAAGTATGGAATTTAGCGGCACCTTTTTGTTATAATGCTGCACTACAGCAAACCTTTTATCTGGTGCATTACTAAATACTAAAGCCAGGTTATAATTTTGGCGTACCTGGTTCGTATCTATCAAAGCGTGAAAGTACAATGCCCAGTAATCAACTATATCTTTTTCTGTTCTTTTAGGTTCAAAATATTTAGCGTAAAGGTTTTCAATTACTTTTTCATCGCCATTATAAAACGACAGCCTGATTGCCAGGAAGGCATAGCGCTTTTGAAGTATTTTATTTTTTATGGAACTTATTGCATTCAATGCCTCATTTATAAACGGCTGCCTGGTCTTTATATCTCCTTCATTATTTTTTTCCCAGGGATCATCCAGCCAGGTGTTAAGCTGATTACATCGTTTGGCAAATTTCAGGTAATTGATAGCAGTAGTATCCTTGGCTTTCAGCAAATAATCAATCATTGCGTTTCCGGCAAGCTCATCTTCGTTCAATACATACACTGCCATGTAAATACTTGCGGTATCCACTTTATTTTTGCAATAAGCTTTCCATAATAAAATATTCTGTGCCCTGCCAGACTCTTCATTTGCCGCCGTACAATCTTCTGAATAAAAAATACCTGCCCAGTAATTAAACCCTGAAAAATCTTTATAGCCAAACGTTGCAGGGTCTAAAATAGAAAAACGTACATCTTCTCCATACGGGTAATATGGGCCACAGGCTGATGACTGAAACATCAAACTAATTAAAACTATTGTACAAAGAATCGACCGTTTCATTACTGTATTTTTTTAATGAGGTTTTATCTAAATGAAAAAAGCTAATGGTTGTTGTTCCGCTAAGATTGAGTTTGGCTTTTAAAAGAGCAGTTACTTTTCTTAATTGATCCTCACTTACGTCTTCATATTTGATCTTATCTCCTACCCTTATAAATATGTTGCTTATAATCGTATCCTTTGTAACCCGGTACCACAAAGGCTTTATTGGCTCAGCTATCAGGTTTATATCATCCTGGTTGTGCAGCATACCAACAAACTGGTTATTCTGAAAACAAAGCATCCAGGAATTGAGTGGCAATACAATATCCAGATGCAGTGGATATACTTTTTTTGTATTGAGGTATTTCTGTATTTCATCTACATCCAGGATGGAGTTTTTATTTTCATTTTCCAATGGATTGTTCAGGTTGTAACACATTAAAGTAGCTTTATCAACCGGCGGCACTCCCATCACATCGGGATATTTGTAGGGATACATCCGCAGTGTGCAGGATATTGTTTTGCCGGTAAGGGTTTTTAAATACTTCAGTAAAGCAAAGTATTTTTCTTTTGTTGATGCGGTCCAGTCGCAGTCAATTTGTATTTCCCGAAAAACGCTGTCCTGTTTTCCCTGCTCTTTGTATCTTTTGGCTATTAAGAATAGAATATTATCTGCCAACGAATTTACATCCTCTTGTTTTGTGTTTGTAAACACATCGTTCTTAATAAAAACAACCGGTACTATACTAACATTTGGTGCAGGGTCTCCATTAAACTGGTATCTGAAATTAATCACTGATTTTGAAGTTGGCCTTATTCCAAATATTTTACTGTATTCCACCTCAAAAAATTTGACATACAGTTTTTTAACAGCCAGTTTTTTTAGAACACCGGCTTCTGTATTTTCAAAATTATATGCATCACTTTTCCAATAATAAAATGCACGTTCAATACCAACAGGTTTATGTTTGCATGAATAAAATGCAAACGAAAAGATCAAAAAAAATAAAGCGATTGCCGGGCGGATGTAGGCGGTCATTGTGGTAATGGGAAATTACCTGTAATGTAGAATTCTTTATTGAGAATTTAATATGTTTTAGAAATTAATTAACAGAGAACAATTCCTTTTTTCTTGCAAGCAAAGCAACTTATAATTGCTTTACTCTTTTTTTGATACAGTTCCGCTGCTGTTCTCTGATTTAGTTACAGTTGCGGCTCCTTTATATTCAACAGAACCGCTGCTGCTGGCATGGGCATTCAGGCTAACGCTGGCATGCACTTCAATATTGGCACTGCTGCTTACATTGGCGGTGGTGTTTTCAGTTAAAAGTTCAAAAGCATTGATTTCGGCACTGCTGGAAGCTTCTGTCTTGTGGTTCTTTGTCTTTCCCCTAAGTGTTATACTGGCGCTGCTGTTGGCATCCGTTACAATATCCGGCGCATTTACTTCGGCCTTTATACTGGCCGAGCTGGAAGCCTTAAATACCAGTTTATCAGCGTTTGTAAGTATATTTTCGCCCACAACCTCGGCTGATGCTGATGCACTGACGGCCGTAAGCACTGGTACGGTAACATATACCTTCATGTGTACATCAGAAAAACTATGCAGGCCTTCTGTGCTTATTTTTAAAGTATTACCAGATACTTTGGTTTCAATATACTTCATAATATTATCGTCAGCTTCTACAACTACAGACATTGCATCCCCCATTTTAACTTCCACCTCAAAAGAGCCGCCTACGGAAATAGCGTCAAATCTGCCCGTATTCCGAGTTTCGGTCACAATATTACCGCTGCCGGTAGTTTGATCGCAGGAAACGAGGGTAAAAACTGTACATAATAAGATAAAAAAATGCTTCATGGCTGATAGTTTATGTAAATATAAAACTCTTAACAATAAACTCAAATCTGAACGGCAAATAACATCCAACTTATTATTTAACTTCGCAGCAATATGACAGAAAAAATACTGATACTTGATTTTGGGTCGCAGTACACACAACTGATTGCCCGTACAGTTAGGGAAGCCAATGTTTATTGTGAGATCATCCCATACAATAAAGAAATAGCGTACGAACCAGGCTTAAAAGGAATTATTTTGGGAGGTTCGCCATTTTCAGTTAATGAAGAAAAGGCTCTTATTGTAGACATCAAAGCAATGACTTCCAGGGTTCCCGTACTGGGCATTTGTTACGGAGCACAGCTAACTGCAAAATTATTCGGCGGCAGGGTTGATAAAAGCGAGAAACGAGAATATGGCCGGGCTGTTTTTGAGGTAATCAAGGAGGATATTTTACTGAAAGACATTTCCCCTACCTCACAGGTTTGGATGAGCCATGCAGATACTATTATTGAATTACCAGCGGGTTTTGAATTGCTTGGTACCACCGAAAGTATCCCTGTTGCTGCATTTAAACGCACAACTGGCGATGAACAACCTCTTTACGGCCTCCAGTTTCACCCCGAAGTGTATCATTCTACCGAAGGTAAAATCATTATAAAAAACTTTTTGGTAAATATTTGTAATTGTAGCCAGGATTGGACACCGGCACACTTTATTACCGATACAGTTGAAGCGCTTAAAAAACAAATCGGTAATAAAAAAGTGATCATGGGTCTTAGCGGCGGTGTGGATAGTACCGTTGCTGCCACATTAATACATAAAGCTATTGGCGAAAACCTGTATGGCATTTTTGTTGACAATGGTGTTTTACGCAAGCATGAATTTGAAGATGTACTGGAAATTTATAAAAAGCTGGGACTGCATGTAATTGGTGTTGATGCTAAGGAACATTTTTACAAAAAACTGGCCGGCAAAACAGACCCTGAAGAAAAAAGAAAAGCCATTGGCGGCGGTTTTATTGAAATATTTGACCAGGAAGCACATAAGCTTGAGGGTGTAGAATTGCTGGGCCAGGGAACCATTTATCCGGATGTGATAGAGTCGCTTTCGGTACATGGGCCATCGGCTACCATCAAATCCCACCACAACGTAGGAGGATTACCCGATACCATGAAACTCGGCCTGGTTGAGCCGTTACGTGCCCTTTTTAAAGATGAGGTAAGACGTGTTGGCCTGGAGCTTGGCATACCGCATGAAATGCTGTTTCGCCACCCCTTCCCGGGGCCAGGCCTTGGCATCCGCATTTTGGGAGAAGTAAATGCCGAAAGGGTACGATTATTGCAGGATGCTGATGCCATTTACATTAATGGCTTAAAAAAACATAATTTGTATGCAAGTGTTTGGCAGGCTGGCACCATTTTATTGCCTGTGAAGAGCGTTGGGGTTATGGGCGATGAAAGGACCTATGAGTTTACAGTTGCGTTGAGGGCTGTAACATCGGTTGATGGTATGACGGCAGACTGGGCGCATTTGCCGTATGAGTTTTTGGCCAATATCAGCAACGAGATCATTAATAATGTGCCGGGCATAAACCGTGTGGTATATGATATAAGCAGCAAGCCGCCGGCTACTATTGAATGGGAATAGAACAGATGATTTTTATTTAAGATTGTAGATTTATTGTATGAAGAAGAAAATTATTATTGCATTTTTTTTGCTGGTTGCCGGCTTTGGCCCCATGAAACTGTATGCACAAAACGACACAGCCATTAAGCAGCCTGTTTACCAGGTTGGCATTTTTGCGCCACTTTATCTTGATTCTGTTTTCACCAAAAACACGTTTAGGTATAAGGAAGCTATTCCCCGTTTTATAGCCCCGGCAGTTGATTTTGTGCAGGGTGCTTTAACTGCATTAGACAGTTTGCAGGCTGGCGATGATTCCATTCATGCCAGCATTTTCGATACTAAATCGTACACCGAAAAAATACCGGACCTGATACGAAATAAAAAATTAGATAGCCTGAACCTGATCATTGGCAGCGTGAGAGATGAAGATTTTTTACAGCTTGCAGCATTTGCCCGGCAAAAAAACATTCCTTTTATTTCTGCCACTTACCCCAATGTATCCGGCGTTTCAGCAAATCCTTTCCTGGTTGTTATGAATTCTACCTTAAAGGCGCATTGCGATGCGATATACAGTTATATCCTGCAAAATCATGGCACAGATAAGATCTACCTCTTCAGGCAAAAAGGCAGGCAGGAAGATATGGTTGCCGCTTACTTTAAGCAAATGAATGAGCAGGACGGAAAACCATTGCTTGTAATGGAAACAATAAATGTTGATGAAAATTTAACCACTGCTTTTCTTAAATCTAAATTAGACAGTAACCGGAAAAATGTGATCATTGGCGGAAGCCTGGATGAAACGTTTGCCGGCAACATCGCCAAAGCCTGTTACGAAATAAACAAGTCCTATCCCATCACTTTAATTGGCATGCCAAACTGGGATAATTTTTCTGCACTGTACAACAAAAAAGCCATGCCTGGTTTTCCGGTGTATTTCACTACACCGTTTTTTACAGACAAGACTGATGCTTTCAGCAAATCGCTTACTGCTGCTTATTATAAAAACTATAGAGCCAAGCCTACAGATATGGCTTACAAGGGTTTTGAATCGGTTTACTTATTCACAAAACTGCTGACAAAAAACCCTGCCGATTTTATGAATCATATATCCGATAAAACCGAGAAAGTTTTTTGTGATTACAATTTTAAAGCCGTAAAACTGAACGATAAAGCCGCAGTGCCCGACTACATAGAAAATAAACACCTGTATCTGATCAAAATATTGAATGGAAGTATTTCCAAAGCCTGGTAATAAAAAAACCGAAGTTATTAGCTTCGGTTTTTTTATTTTTATTTTGTCAGATATTTTCGCTGGGTTGTGTACAGGATCGCAAATAGCACCGGTATTCCTATTCCAAAAATATAACTGGAAACACCTGTATACTGCTTGCTTCCAAGAATAAAAAAACCTGCAATGAGCGGTAACAACTGACCTGCAATGTATAGCCAGTAACCATCTTTTTTTAATTTTCGCATCCATAAAGCCCCCACAAAACAAAGTACAATCCCTATCATTCCAATAATCATCGTTGGTATCATGTTATTGGTAACCAATTCAATGGCTGCTCTGCCCTTTTCCATATCGGCCAGCTCTTTTTCTGAAAATTCTTTACCTGAGCTGGCAGCCTTATCCATTATATTTAATAAAAACTTGTAAATCACGGGCATCAGCAAAGTAAGCAACCCAAAAAGGCCACAGCCAATAAAAGTTAAAATGGTAAGCACATTTAAGCCAGATGGAATTTTAGGCTTGCCCTGTTCATCAAGGGTTATTACATCGGGAGTAGTTTCCTGTGTCATAATAGTTGTGTTTTTTTACAAAATAAAAAATATAGATTACAAATCAAAACCAAATCTAACAAAGTTTAGGATACAAAATATTGTAAAGAATCACTTAAGATAAAGAAGCTATTTTTTTCTTCTCAGTTTCAGGTAATCGAGAAAATAAACAAGCTTAACAGTTATCTCGTTGCTGTGGGGGTTGTCAACAGCCTTTCCAAAATTTTTGCCATAACTGGTATTCTGATAAGGATCTATATTCACATTACCACCCAACGCATTTTTCCAGGCGATGGTTAACCTGCTGCCCAATAAAAAATCCCAGGTAAAAAACATATCAACATTAAAGGAGTTGAAATTTAAATTTTGATTGGCGAAAAATGTAGTATCACGCCAGTACCCATCTGGATTTAAGTTGTAAAAATTGGTATTCTCAAGTAAAGACCAGTAATGTCGCATACGGATATTGATATTCATTCTCGAATTAAAATTATACTGGCTGCTTACAATAAATGTATTTGTTTTCAGGTTACGGCGTGAAATTACCGGAGAACCATCCGGGTTTATTATTAAAGATCCATCCGGTCTTTTGGCTGCACCCCAGTTGCCTTTATCCTGAACAATATCCATGCTGCTGCTCAGCTGAAATTTATCGCTGAACCGGTAACGCAACCCAAGGTTAGCTTCCCAGTAAGGATCATTGGGTAAGGGAGATTCTCCGCCGCCCAGTTTCCAGCTTATGTACAGTTTTTTACGGCTATCGCTGCTACCGCTGATTTCAAAATAATAATAAGGCGAGCGCCTGAGGAAATATCCCGTATATACATTGGAATGTACAAAGTAATCCTTATCCCAGGTTGGGCTGCCTTGAAAACTCGCTGTAACATCCCAGAAATTTCTAAACAGGAAAAACGCACTTGCATTCAATTGCAGCGCCGACCATTCAAAAGGTTTGTACAGGTAAGTATTTGTAAAACTTAATTTGTAATTATGAATAAGGAAATGCCGGGTTGGTTTATTGATGATATACCCGATGCTGCCGCTATACTCAAATGAATTATTATTTTGTATAAAGCCAAGGTCATTGGGGTCGTATTTATCACTTTCAATACTTAAGGCTGCTCTGTACTGAAAAATTCCACTCACTTTACTAAACCCTGTCGTAGTTGTAAAGCCGTTCTTACTTTCCTGCTTACCCCAGATGCTGCTATAGCGACCGGAGAGTGAAAAATTATAATTATTTTTTTTATCGAATAAAGAAAGGTCGAGGCTGCTTACATTGGCATTGCGGCTGTTTCCTTTACGCAATACATTGGTATTTGTAAAACTTACAGATGAGCGGTTTTTTAAAGCCTGGTCAAAAACAATGATATTGTAATTGGTAAGCGGTTCGGTTAAAATACTGGTGTCTTTACCAAGGCTAATCTCCCTGATCTTTGCGTACATTGGTGCGGTAATAGCATTAAAAATACCAATACCCAAATTCCCTTTTGTACGGCCCGAAAATTTGGTAGCATTATACAACCTGGTTATACCCGGGTTTTTCAATATGTCGTAATCCGGCATATTGCCATATTTGTTTAAGACCGTGCCTGCCAGGCCTGGCGCTGCGCCAATTCTTCTGGAGTAGAACAAACCTGCTTTGTTGAATAATTCTGTTCCTTCTGTAAAAAATGGCCGGTAATCATCAAACTTTACTTCAAACGGAGAAAGGTTTAGCAACACATTATCACTCTGCACCTGTGCAAAGTCCGGTATCAATGTCATATCCAGCGTAAAACTTTCGTTGATGCCGTACTTTACATCCATCCCTCCGCTGCGTAAAAATTCGGTAACATCGCCTTTTGATGTTGGCGATACCCTGAAGCCTCCTGATAAATACGGTAAAAAAGATAAACGTGTTGGGGGTGATAAATTATTGATACCAGTCCACACACCCCATTGGTTTAGCTCGCCACTGATGTTTGGATTAATGGGACACCAAACACTATTTTCGTTTTCCTTTCTTGTAAAACGTGCAAAGTTAATGCCCCATTCCTGTATATCTTTTTTAGAAAACCTGATGGCACTTAACGGAATTTTTATTTCGGCCACCCAGCCATCTTCCTTAATACTGGTTTTGCTTTCCCAAACAGCATCCCATCCATAATCATATACTACGCCTGAGTTTTGTGATATTTTTATATCGCCTTGTACATTGGCTGCAGAAACTTTAAAAACAAATGCATTCTGTTTATCGTGATAGGTATCAAACCCCACCGTAAAAATATCTACATCCTGCCTGTCTAATACATCACGTGCAGTTAATTGTCTGCGAATGTTTGATGGATGATCATACATATATGCACCAATGTAAATTGCACTGTTATCATAAGCAATTTTAACCTTGGTATTGCGGGTTGATATTTTACCAAAAACGGGAGAGATGGTTATAAAATCGCCGGTAGCTTCTATATTTTTCCAGGCGTCGTCATCAAGATTACCGTCTATTTTTATTGGAGCATTTATTTTAAAAGCAGGTATACTTCTTACCTGTGCTTTCAAAACAAAGGGTAAAAATAGCAGTAGGACTGGTATTATAAGGCGGGTTCGCATTTAGAATTGCCTCAAAGATAAAATATTATTATAAATAATAATCAGCGGTTTTTACTATACTTTGCCATAGTAAAAACACGATATTATTTTTTTCTTCTCTGTAATTCTTTTTTAATTAATCCCAGTTCTCTTCCGGTTTGGCCCGATACGGAGCTGTTCTCCTGCGCCCGGCGCATTAAGTAAGGAATGACGTCTTTTATGGGGCCAAATGGTAAATATTTACTAACCGAGCAGCCCGATTTAGCAAGATTGAAAGTTATATTATCACTCATTCCGTACAATTGCGAAAAATGAACGTGAGGATGATTATGGGGCAGCTCTTTTTTATCAAGTAACATTGTGGTATACAAATTACTGTTTTCGTTGTGAGAAGCAACGACCACCGAGATCTTATCAAGATGTTCAATACAAAATGCTACCGAAGCATCAAAATCACGGTCACAACTTTCTTTATCTGTTTGTATAGGTGACGGATAATCCATAGCTGCTGCACGGTTTCTTTCCTTCTCCATATAAGCACCCCGTACCAGCTTAATGCCAAAAATAAAATTTCTTTCCACAGCTGCTGTATGGGAATCTTTTAAAAATTGCAGCCGGTCGTGCCTGTATAACTGTATGGTATTATAAATTACTGCTTTCTTTTTATTAAAAACATCCATCATCAGCATCACCAGGGCGTCAACGGGATCCTGTATCCAGGTTTCCTCTGCATCAATCAATATCCCTATGTTTTTTTTGTCAGCAACTTCGCATAATTGCTGCATACGCAACCTTACCTTATGCCATTCTTCCTTTTCAGCGTCCGGCAGCATTTCCACAGCATGCAGGTACCTCTTCATTAAAGTGCCGGAGCCATTGTGCATGGCTGTATCCAGTTTTTCCAGTAAAGAAAAACGGGCAAAGCCGGTAACCTTAATACTCATGAATGGAATATTCGGCTGTGTGGCAGCATAATCAATTACCCGCTTAAATTCATCACGTGCATGTTCAAAATTTGCTTCGCCTTCTTTTCCCTCTACCCCGTAATCTAAAATAACCTGCACTTTGTAAGCTTCCAGCTTATCGGCAACTTTGGCAGTTTCGGCTAAAGTTTCGCCACCAACAAACTGTTTAAAAATGGTTTTCCGTATCAGCGTATTTGTAAGTGGCAAATGCCATTTAATGGCAAGCGGAGTAAGGTTCAGTGCTGTGTTTACCAGCCAGGGTTTACCCATAAAACCAAAAAGGAAATTTGCTTTTTTTAACTCTGCATCACTCTTGTAGGCAAATGCATATTCTGTATTTTCGAAGGAAATCTTTGTTTGATCTGTCATAAATAGCAATTCGATTACCGAAATTCATAAAACAAACACGAACTGCCAAATATTTAAACATGATAGATATCGTGTTTTACAAAACAGGTAGCTTATATGCTTCATCCGCAGTTATAATTCGGCTTATCTTTGCAAAAATTTTACAATGGATAAGAAAGCAAGCGAGTCGCTGGTGGTTATGACAGAACTGGTTTTACCAAATGATACCAACACTTTTGGAAACCTGATGGGTGGGCGCCTGATGTATTGGATGGACATCGCCGCAGCCCTGGCTGCCATGAAACATTGCGGTGCTCCGGTAGTTACAGCTTCTGTTGATAATATCTCTTTTGAAAACCCCATCAGGCTGGGCAATGTGGTTCATATAGAAGCCAGCTTAACCCGCTCTTTTAACAGCAGCATGGAAGTGCATTTGAATGTTTGGGGCGAAGATGCCATACAGCAATACCGGTATAAAAGCAATGAAGCATATTATACATTTGTTGCGCTTGACCCCAATGGTAAACCCAGGCCGGTTAATAAACTGATACCCGAAACCGAAGAGGAAAAAAAATTATTTGAAGGGGCATTAAGAAGAAGGCAACTGAGGCTGATACTGGGTGGAAAAATGAAGCCTGAAGATGCTGCAGAACTGAAAGCTTTATTCAGTTAAAGATCGGGAAAATTACTCTGCCTGTTGCGGCTTGAATTTTTTACTTTGTTCAATAGCATCCATAATATCTTCCAGTATTTTTTCTGTAGGGTCTTCGTAATTGATCTGCATCGGATCTTTAAAAGTTACCGTTAACCGGGTGCCTTTTTTTATCATTTTAATGCCCTTTTTATTAAAGGCTTTACTAAAGCCATCAATTACCACCGGCACCACAATGGGCCTGTGATGCTTCACTATAAATGCCGTACCCTTTCTACCCGGTACAAATGGGGTGGTGGTTCCCTGCGGAAATGTAATTACCCAGTTTTTTTCCAGTGCCCTTGAAATTTTACGGGTGTCGCTTGGGTCCAGTCCTTTTCGTACTTCTTTGCTGTCATCTACCCAGGTACGCTTGATCATGATGGAACCGGCAAGCGCAAAAATCTTGCTCAAAAGGTTTTTCTTCATGGTTTCTTCGGCTGATACAAATTGTACCCGGGTATACGGCCATAACAAATAATAGGGAACTCCCAGCCTGTGTTTTTTGCGCCAGCTTACCGCACAAAAAATATGTAAAAAACAGATTACCTCGGCAAAATAAGTTTGATGATTGCTTACAAACAGCACATTGTTTTTGGGCAGTTTTTTCAGTTTATCCATACCGTTTATCTGCAACTTATTAAACATAGCAAGTCCCGGATAAGAAAGTGCCCCGATAACTGTGTACACCAGTCCTTTTACAAAACCTGATTCTTTAAAAGCCTTCCACAAATTGCTCATCTATCAGTTTTTTAGGTTGCATTAATACCAGCGCAATTTATATAAACTTGTTTCAATAAATAAAATTAAACTATTTACCAGCGGCCATGGGTCACACATTATATTTGCAAACATGAAGCTGAATACGGTAATTTTCGATATGGATGGACTGCTTATTGACTCGGAGCCGCTCTGGAA
>Ga0302321_100003436_pt1 | contig 13581 bp, 8 predicted proteins | sample Fen_T0_1_FD_202505 | JGI IMG/M metagenome (GOLD analysis project Ga0302321, IMG submission 202505) | Peat permafrost microbial communities from Stordalen Mire near Abisko, Sweden - Fen_T0_1 | ecosystem: Environmental > Terrestrial > Soil > Wetlands > Permafrost | place: Sweden: Abisko...
CGTCCTCCGATTGGCCTTACGCCTTTATTGTGGTTCCCGCCGAACAAACAATCGCCGCTTAACTACTAAACCAACAAACAACCCTAATCTCGCCGATCATTTGGGCAACGGGCCCTCGATACCTTGCCAAAGTAGGCCGAATGCTACTGCAGGACGGCGCCTACGGCCAATACCGCACCTTCTCTCCCGGCTTTGTGAAGAAGCTACTGCCCGTTCGAATTGCCGATTATATGCCCGACCTCAAGGACAAGACTCTGATCGACGGCCCGGGTCTCGAGCGGATGATTGATCGACTCGAGCCTGATGGAGCGCCTCTTCTGGGACTGAACGTAGTGGGGCACGGATCGGGTTCGCACTCCGTCTGGCGCGTGGACTTCGATCACGATCTGGTGGTCGTTATCGGCCGGAACCGCGAACAAAACTACTCAGTAACGAACCAGTTCATCGGTCGCTTTATAAAGACGCTCGCCGACGGACTCGCCCCGGACACCGCCACCGTGGTGCAAACGCGCTCAGGCACACCGCACCCATCCGTTCCATGAAAGCGACGCCCATTTCGACGTTTGCTACGTTGCTCTTTTCGGCGACCCTCGCGCTCGCGCAGCCGTATTTCGTTTCTCCTGCAGGCGACGACGCGAATCCCGGCACGCTGGAAAAACCGTTTGCCACGCTGCAACGCGTACAACAGGCGGTCAGACAGAAGCGCGGCGACGTTTTCCTGCACGGCGGCACGTACTATTTGCCCGCGACTTTGGTTTTCACCGCGCAGGATTCCGGGACGCGCGACGCGCCCGTGGTGTTTCAGAATTACCGAGATGAGCAACCGGTCATCAGCGGCGGTATCCGGCTCGACGGTCTGAACTGGCAGCCGTTCCACAACGGAATTTTTCAGGCGCAGGTTCCGGCGGATTTGCAGACGGAGGAGCTTTTCATCAACGGCGAGCGACAAATTCTGGCGCGCTACCCAAACGCTGATCCGAACGCGCAATACTTCAACGGCTTCGCGGCGGACGCGATTTCGCCGGAGCGCGCGGCACGCTGGGCCAATCCGGTGGGCGGCTTTTTCCATGCGATGCACCCGGCGCTGTGGGGCGATTTCACCTGGCGTATCACGGGCAAGGATACGAACAACGACGTGAAGCTCGAGGGAGGCTGGCAGAACAATCGCGGGGCGGCGGCGCACGAAAAAATCCGCTTTGTTGAAAATATCTTTGAGGAACTCGACGCACCCGGGGAGTGGTTTCTCGATGCGAATTCTCACACGCTGTATTTCCATCCGCCGGCCGGCCTGGACCTGAAACACGCCGTCGTTGAAGCGACGCGCCTCCGGACGCTGGTCGAGTTTCGCGGCGACGAAGCGCATCCCGTAAAATGGATTACGCTGCGCGGGCTGACCTTTCGCCAGGCCTCGCGCACGGTCATGGATACGCGTGAACCGCTGTTGCGTTCGGATTGGGCGATATATCGTGGCGGCGCGATTTTCTTCAACGGAGCGGAAGATTGCGTGCTGGAAGATAGCTTCATCGATCAAGTCGGCGGCAACGCCATTTTCGTCAACAACTACAATCGCCGCGTCGTGATTCGCGGCACGCAGATCGCGAAAGCCGGAGCGAGCGGCATCTGCTTCGTCGGTGATCCGCGGGCGGCTCGCAGTCCCTTGTTCAACTATGATCAGGTTCAGAAACTAGCCGCTATCGACCGCACGCCTGGCCCGAGGAGCAACAACTATCCGGCGGACTCCCTCGTAGATGATTGCCTGATTCATCTGACCGGGCGCGTGGAGAAACAGACGGCCGGCGTGGAAATCGATCTCGCCCAGAATATCACCGTGCGCCACTGCTCGATCTACGATTTGCCGCGCGCCGGCATCAACATTAGCGATGGCTGCTGGGGTGGTCACGTCGTCGAGTTCTGCGACATTTTCGACACGGTGAAGGAGACGGGCGATCACGGCTCGTTCAATTCTTGGGGACGTGATCGCTTTTGGCGCCCCAACAGCGACGAGGTCAACGCCTGGGTGAAGCAAGCTCCCGAGTTGCCGCTGCTCGACGCAATGAAGCCCATCGTGCTCGCGAACAACCGCTGGCGTTGCGATCACGGCTGGGACATCGACCTCGACGACGGCTCGTCGAATTACGTCATCAGAAATAATCTCTGTCTGCACGGCGGCATCAAGAATCGCGAAGGCTTCAGGCGCATCGTCGAAAACAACATCCTCGTGGACGGCGGCTACGACCCGCACGTCTGGTATTCAGCAAGTGGTGACGTCTTCCGGCACAACATCGTGTGGACCGCGTACCGCCCGGCCAACATGCCTCCACCGCGGTGGGGCGCGGAGATGGATTTTAACTTGGTGCAGAAACACGGCGCGACGGCAACCACACCTGCGACGCAGTTGCGCCAACAAAGTGGCCGCGACGAACATTCCCTAGTCGGCGACGCGCAGTTCGTCGATCCCGCGCACGGAGATTATCGTGTGAAGGAAGGTTCGCCCGCACTTGCCCTCGGCTTCGTGAATTTCCCGATGGACCAATTCGGCGTGCAAAAGCCGGAGCTCAAAGCGATCGCACGCGTGCCGCAATTTCCGCAGCTGAAAACGCCCGCGCCCCTGGCTGCAGCGCGCGCTGCCGAACCAGTGACTTGGCTCGGTGCCTGCGTGCGCAACATCACCGATGAAGGAGAAATATCTGCTTTCGGCCTGGCCGGTGTGACCGGCGTGCTGGTGGTCGACGTTCAGGCGAACTCGCCCCTCGCCCAAGCTGGTCTGCGGAAGAACGACGTCATCCTTTCCATTAACGATGCGACGACAACGGACACAGCGGCGTTGCTGCGCCAAGTGGCGACATCGCCCACTGGGATTCCCGTGAAGCTTCGCATTTCCCGCGATCAGAGGGAATTTGTTGTGCAGCTGATTCCGTGATTAACCAAGAGCGATTATCTCATCTCCATTTCGCGTCCTATAAAACCCAATCTCAATCGATCAAACTATGACTAACTTCCTTATTCGTTTAGCGCGCTTTGCTACCGCTTGCGGCCTGCTCGCGATCGCAGGGGCTGGGCTGAGCAGGAGTGCGCCCGCCGCCAATTCAACGCGCGTGACTCAATCGTTGGATCGCGATTGGCGATTTCACCTGGGTGAGGTTGCCGAAGCGACTGCTGCAAACTATGACGATCACGGCTGGCGCAAGGTGGATGTGCCGCACGATTACGTGATCGAAAGCACTTTTGAGCAGACAAACCGTTTCCCTGCTGCGGATATGAATCGCGGTTGGCATTGGCTGCACGGCTTTCTACCGGTGCAGCCGGCCGTGTATCGCAAGGCGCTGGTCATTCCCTCTGAAGCGAAGGGCAAGCGCGTGTGGCTGGAGTTTGACGCCGTGTTTAGCAACAGCCGCTACTGGTTGAATGGGCACGAGGTCGGCCGCGAATACAGCGGCTACACGCGCTCGCGTTTCGATATCACTAACGCAGCGGACTGCGGCGGCCGCAATGTATTGGTGGTGCAAGTCGATCCCCGTTTCGATGGCTGGTGGTATGAAGGCGGTGGTATCTATCGTCATGTTCGTCTCGTGATAGTCGACCCGATCCACATCGCTCCGGACGGAGTTTTCGTAGCGCCGACCGTGGCCGATCCCGGCGATGGCCTCCACGCGGATGCGACCGTGCAGGCAAACACCGAGGTTGCAAACACCGGTTCCGCCGCGATCACGGCAACTATTCTGAGCGAAATCCTCGACGCTAAGGACCAGATCGTCGCCACTGCATCGTCGGCGCAAAAGGTTTCTGTCGGTGCGAGCGTGAAAACCACGCAAAGCATTTCGGTGGTCAAAGCCACGCTCTGGTCAACAACCAGCCCCTACCTCTACCGACTGCGTAGCACCGTCAGCGTTTCCGGCAAGGTCGTTGATCAAATGACAACGAGTTTCGGCGTGCGTCATCTTCGTTTCGACGCCAACCGCGGTTTTTTTCTCAACGGCAAACACCTGAAAATGCAGGGTGTTAATATGCATCAGGACCACGCGGGCGTCGGCGTCGCGATGCCTGATCGGTTGTTCACGTGGCGGCTCGAGCGACTGAAGGAAATGGGCTGCAATGCGATTCGCCTTTCGCACAACCCGGTCGCGCCGTTCCTCCTCGATGAATGCGACCGCCTCGGCTTTCTCGTCATCGCCGAGAACCGTCACCTCGGCGATACCTATGAAGATCAAGCGCCGAAGGAGACTCCGGCCGTCGAACATCGCGACCTCAGTGCGCTGGTGAACCGCGACCGGAATCATCCGAGCATTATTCTTTGGTCTTTGTGCAACGAGCAGTGGATTCAAGGTTCGCCCGAAGCAGGAGCCATGGCGCGCGCAATGAAACAGCGGGTTAAAGAACTTGACCCGACTCGCCCCGTCTCCGCGGCAATGAACGGCGGTTTCGACGGCCTGGAAGGTTTGCTTGGCTCTTTAGATGTGATCGGCATTAATTATCACCCCGACGTCTACGATTCGGTTCACGCTCAAAAGCCCGAGGTTCCAATTGTCGCCACCGAGATCGCGAGCGAGATCGGCACGCGCGGCATCTATGCGACGAACCATTGGGAAGATTACTACGGCGACCGCGAACGAGGCTACGTTTCTGCATACAGCATCACCGCGGGTCCCGCGGGTCAGACGGTGGAAAACGCGTGGCCACCCGTAGCCAACAACGATTACGTCGCCGGCGGCTTCGTGTGGGCTGGATTCGACTACAAGGGAGAGCCGCGCCCCTTCGAATGGCCCGTCATCAATTGCCACTACGGTTTCATGGACATCTGCGGATTCCCGAAGGACAGTTACTATTATTACAAGGCTTGGTGGACCGACGAGCCCGTGCTGCACCTTTTCCCTCACTGGAACTGGCAGGGCAAGGAAGGACAGGAAGTCTCCGTCTGGGTCCATAGCAACTGCGAAGAGGTGGAGCTTTTCCTCAATGGCGTTTCGCTCGGCAAGCAAACCACCAAACCGCTCTATCATCTGGAGTGGAAAGTTAAATACGCTCCTGGAAAACTGGAGGCGAAAGGAAAGTTCAAAGGCCGGGAAATCGATGCCGTGTGCGAAACCACCGGTGTCCCGGCGTCGCTTCGTCTGACCGCCGACCGGACGCGGCTCATGGCGGACAACGTCGATCTCGCCGTGGTGAAAGTCGAGGTGGTTGACGCCAACGGACACATCGTGCCGGACGCCACCAATAAGATCACGTTCAAGCTCTCCGGCCCGGCAAAACTGCTCGGCGTGGGCAACGGCGATCCCAGTTGCCATGAACCCGACAAAGCCAACAGCCGTTCCGCTTTCAACGGTCTTGCTCAAGCGATTCTACAGACGACGGACGTGTCCGGCGAAATCGAGCTGCTCGCCGAATCTGCCTCCCTGCGCGAGTGCAGGATTACGCTCAAAACCATGGCGCCTGAGCGCGAGAGCCGACCCTGAGCTCGCACCGACTGCTGTTTGTGTGCATTCCTTGTGCTGAAATCCGCGCGCCTCTGAAAACTGGTGCCCGGAGTCGGGGTCGAACCTTTCTCCGACCTTGAAGCTAAGTCGCTAGAAGGCGCGGACTTAGTTAATGGTTAATGTCTTAGAACAAGAAGAGGAAAGCTGGTCGGTGCATCAAGGTGAAGCCAAAAACACAAATCTTGGCAACCTTGTGGCAACCTGCTGCCGACCACGGCTCCTCTGAACCGATGAAAGAAAAGCAATGGTTTTCACAGCGACAGCAGGTAGGCGCAAAGATCGTCGACCTCTTGGCTCGACAATTTCGACGTCACGCCGTGTTTGTCATGCGGATTTCGCGTAACAAGCACGTCTCGAATGGTGGGTGCCGATCCGTCGTGGAGATAGGGCGCTGTTCGCCACACCTCAATCAAAGTCGGGGTATAAAATTTATCCGTTGGCTTATCAGAGGAACCATGCGTGCCAACGTCGTAGGGGAGCGAGTCGGTATACAAGCTTGAGACGTGACAATCCGCACATCGGGCTTGTTTAAAAATCTTTTCCCCTCTTTTGGCCGCTTCGGAAAGCTGACCATGAACCAAAAATGGGCTGGGGACCGGTCGGAGTGAATTGAGATACGCCACCACTGAATTTACTACTTCTTCCGGCTGGTTATTGAACAGAATGTACCGGAAGCCGGCACGGGTGGCAGCCTCGGCATCGGCGCGCACACCCAAGCTCATAAGCGGAGTCCTCTTGGTGGCCAACAGAAGGCTTTTTGTGTTCTTTGGATTGCCCACCCCATCGTTAAGCAGATCCCAGTTCAACCCATCCACACGGGCATCGCCGGGATGGCAGCTGGCACAGCTCTGCCAACCATCATAGCAAACCTTTGCGTCGTGAAAATAGAATTCACCTTTACGAATAGCGTCCATAGGAAGCTTCGGGCCCAGTAGAATAGAACTCATCGTTGGTTCGGCTTCCTTTAAATCAATCGCAGTAATCGAATCAGAGAAATAGTTGACCACGTAAGCGGTATGCCCGACCACAACCACCGCCCGTGGGCCAAGGTCTCCATCGGGCAGTTTGATTCTAGTCCGGCTTCCGGAAAAAAAAGGTAAGTCGTCCGGCGGCTCATTCTTGGCTCTTGAGGCCTCATAAACATCGGCGGCCTTTACCGCATCGTAGTTGGCGGGCAGGGCTGGCAGTTGCGCCAGCATCTTTTGGAAATCAATCACGCTCACTTCGTGAGTTCCGGCGTGCGTAACGACTAAGGTGACACCGTCCGGAGACCACGCTGCGCTCCACGGATTGGCCGCCCCTGTATAGTGATCATCCAAGAGCATCGTCCCATGAATCTTCATTCCGACGAGGTCGATAACGGTCAAAGCGTTGGCATTGATCCAGCCTTCGGCGATGTGCGTCGGCAACCGGGTGAATCGTCCGACGAGATGAGGGACCACGGCATAGCGACCGTCCGGCGAAATCCGAATGTCATTTAGCGAATCACTGCCACTGGGAAATTGCAGTTCTTTGACCACCTTCTTGGAGCCTGTGGCAATCACGCTTACCGAAGCAGCGACGTAATTTACGTCCGCACGGCCGGTTGGCAAAGAATTAGCGACGAGAAGAAACTCTCCGTCTTTGGTTGTGGCTGCCGCTACAGGCTCACGTTGGACCGCTACGCGGCATAACTCCTTTTTCGTCGGCAGATCAATCAAACTAACATCGTTACTGAACCGATTGCAGACGTAGAGGGTTTTACCGTCCGGGCTGAGAACGGGAGCCATCGCCGTGTGGCCAGCGGGGATGGTTCCTACAATACTTGGTTTCGCGAGATCGACGATGCACACACGGCTTTCCGGCGCAGCGCACGTGACATATAATTGTTTCGCATCCGGCGAAAGGACCAATCCCTGCGGCGCGTCCGGAACCGTGATGAAACCGGTCACCTTTTGGCTTACCATATCAAAACGCAAAATACGATTGGCCGTCGCACAAGCCACATACAAAGCCAAGCCATCGGCTGACGCGGCTACGGCGGTGGGTGAAAGCGGCACCGGCTGCGCAGCCAGCACGCTGACGGTCACCAAAAACAGAAACACGGGAAACAAGCGCATGATGTAATCAGGAATATGCTATAGAGACCGTGTATTTATTCAGTAACGACCTGAAAAGTTGAGGCCGCTGCGACGAGAAGCTTAGCTCGGCGCGGCCCAGTCTCTGCTACCGGTTGCCACTATTATCACTGCCCCGTTGATGGCACTACCGCGGCTGATGGCTCTGCGGCTGTTTCTTTCACCTTGATAATATGACCGTCTTTTGTTTTGACCATAATGACACCGTCGCGACGAGCGATGACCTGCCCCTCGGGAAGCGTTCCAGCATCTGGCGTGATGGTTTCGATAGCGTTATTGGTCGAATGAGACTGTACGTAACTATCACGCTCGGACTTCAAAACCTGTAGAGCGCCTCCACAGATAGGACAAACATTGGCACCTCGGCATGAGGAGCATTTTACGCGGGTTGTACCCCGGCAAATCTCGCATTTGCCGGTATTGACGTATTGATCTCCACGTAGCTCGATTTTCTCACCGATGTGCGCCTGCGTCCACGCACACGATTTCCCATTGGGGAAATCAAAACGCTGCCACAATTCAGTGTCGAGATGGCCTTCCACTTTCATGTGAATCCAGCTGCCCCTCTCCCGCTTCAAACAGCGCCCTGGGCATAGCACCAGACCATTCACGCAGCCGGGAATTGTACATTTGAATTCACCCGTACCATTGCACTTCGGACAGTTAACGAGCGGTTCCAGTTTGGAAGACTCAGCGCTAAGTCCCGATAGAGAGATCAGAAATATACAAAGAATAACGATGATGGGTTTCATATATATGAGGCTTGGGGTGGACTCGCTTCTCATATTGATTGGATAAAGATGACTTGCTTCCGTCCATCCTGAACTGAGACTGAAGTACGACAGAGCCGGAACAAGTCGCGCTTCTTATGCGGTTCGAGATGAACTCTGCTGCCTTGACTGGTGTGGAGGAATTCTGGTTGCCGACAGATAGCTCATAGAGGGTCGGGACTTTGAGTTGAAGCGTTTTAGACGGTAAGTCGCAAGCCACACACGGCCTCTGCAACGAGAAGCTTGTTCTGGGTATTTTGCAGCTATGTTGGCACGGTCATGACACGTGCTATTGGTTGCCACTATTGTTATTTAATTTCTAAATAGGTCGCCTGTTCGAAAATCAAAATTATATATTTTATCATCGCAAGTTACTACCTCCATAGTCACATCACGAATATCTATGTGAGTTACCCACGCGTATCGACCTAATTTATTCTTTATTTTACTGAAATTATGAACGAGGTCGCCTATGTAGTAACTTTTTAGCAGTGAATTACCTCGATAGAATGATAGAGCAGGACTATCTGACCTAGGCGCATTTCCTATATACTCATCCTCAATTCTGACTATGTATTGCCCGTTCCAAGAGACGGCAATTCGCGGAGAAAACCAACCGTCAGTTTTCCATAATTCACGAATTCCTCCCTCAGATGTAACTGCGTACATAGTACCACGGCCCACCCCGTCACCGCTCCCACCCGTAGTCCCTTCTCCAGGAACAACCATGAATATAAATTGCCCATTGGATGACGTAAATGCCTTTGCATGTGGCATTGGCGGCATATCAGATCGCACCTCCCCTCCTAAAACAACAAATAAAATCAAATATCGCAGCCAACCTAATGTACACATTATAGCATTAAATGAAATTTTCATTCTATCAACTCCTCATCTTCTTTGTCTTTTATATTCCTCATTTTGTTTCTTATACTTATCCAAAAGTTTTTTCGTGAAATCTCGATACGATTCTGTTTCGCTACGTTCAATATCAGTCATTTTAGAGCACCCATCAGAAAGGACTCTATCCAAATATCTTAGTTCAGTTAAATTAGCATCGATTTCGCTTTGAGTACGCTGCACATCGTCGTTGCTTTCGAGAGATAGATCTGGGCGCTGTCCATTCCCGAGTGCATTATTTTCCCGCAATGCATCGAGGAGATGTGTCATTTCATGCATCTTAACGGACTGTTTTATATACTGGTTACTATATTCATAATTCCCATAGTATATTTTGAAAAAGCCACTTCCATCCGTTAGCACCCCTCCACTGTCAACGTATTTTGATAAATATATATTTCCTCCGATTGACCATTTAAGGCCTAGTAGATCAACATAGCTGATCGGGTTATTCTCACAGTAGGCGTAAAGATTCATTCCACCCATTTCAGCAATGGGGTCACGATTGATCCACCTGCCCAGCTCCGGATCGTAGGCACGGAAGAGCGTCAGGTTTAGTCCAGACGCTTGGTGTCGGTAAAACCCGGTAAACCCAAAGTCGCTCTCCAAGTCGCCACTGACCTTGGTTTGTCGGCCGTAGGGGTCATACTCGTAACGAGCGCGCACCGCTCTTGTGCTGTCGGTCATTTCACGCACCGAACCTAAGTGGTCGTGAGTGAAGTAGTAATTGATTCCGCCGATCTGTTCGCCCGCGCCAAAAAACCTCTTCGTCACATTATTGCTGGCGTCTCTTTCTTCGGCGGTAGAACTCGGTCCAGTGCAGGTTTGACCAAGACGAGTGGGTTTTTCCTGATGCAGGTCAGCGACTTGCGGCCATTTTCCCAGACGCGATTTTGGGGCCGATTCAAAAAAAATCCTAGACGCGAGTTTTCGACCCGCGCACACGCGCGAGGAAGCAGGGTTTCGGTATCTCTCGGCCAAAATCACAGCCACGACTTAAGCGGCTGGAGGAAGAGATGTCCCGCCCAAAGTTGGCGGGCTTAGCGACGCGGCGGCAACGACGACGCGCCACCCGATGCGTCTGCATCGGCGGGTCCAGGGCCTGCGGCCCTGGCTGGGTGTGTCCTGGCGTGGACTTCTTGGAGCTGGCGGATGGAGACCTGGGTGTAAACCTGCGTCGTGTTGACGTTGGCGTGACCAAGCAGCTGCTGGATAAAACGGATGTCGGCTCCGCCCTCGAGCATGAGCGTCGCGCAGGTGTGGCGGAAGAGATGGCACGAGCCGCGCTTGCCGATCTCGGCGCGGTCGATGTAGCCGCGCACCAGCTCGCTTAAATAATCGGTCGCCAGCGGCAAACCTGCATTGCCCAAAAACACCGTGCCGTCATCCACGGTGCCAAGCAAACGCGGCCTGCCCTCTTCGAGGTATTTGCCGACCCAGGCGAAGGCCCGCACGCCCAGCGGCACCATGCGGTCCTTTTTGCCTTTGCCCTGGCGGATCAAGACCGTGCCGCGCTCGGCGTCGAGGTCGTAGCGCTTCAAGTGCAGCAACTCCAGCCGCCGCATCCCGGTCGAGTAAAATACTTCCATCATCGCGCGATCACGCAGGCCCACCGGATCGCTCGTGTCGGCCTGGGCCAACACCTGTTCGACCTCACTGGCGGATAGCACGTGTTTCGGCAAACGATGCTCCACCCTCGGCAAGTCCAGGTCGCTGGCGGGATTCGAGAGCAGATAATTCTGGCGGCAGAGCCATTTGAAGAGCGCACGCACCGGCACCAGATGAGCGCCTTGCGAACGAAACGAGAGCGGCTGTCCTCCTCGGCCTCGGTAGGCATAGAGGAAGCGTTGATAACGCTCTAAAAGCGGTTTGGTGACTTCGCACGGGCGCGTCAGTGCGCGCTCGCCGCACCAGTGCGCGAAGAAGTTCAGGTAGTACGTGCGGCCTTTCACCGTCGCCTCGGAGTAATTGCGCGAGCGCAACATCGAGAGGTATTCAGCGAGCAGCGCGGCGAAGCCGAGCGCGTCGCTCGGATCGCCCGCCAACGGTGGCGGCGTTTTCTTGGCTTTGCGTCCCATGGCTACGGTGGATGGTTACGCCTACGCTGCCTCGCTTTTTGCGCTGGCCGGTTGTGCGTTTTCCGACGATTGCCCGTGCGGCTCGCACTTTTGAGAGGAGAAGACGGCGTTTTCGGCGGGCCGACCAACCCCCGACTGACCCCCGACCAAGGGCCGACCGACCCCCGACCAATCACCGTTTACCCCCGACCGATTTTTTTCGTAGTCACATTTTCTCAGCGCCTCCACGTCGATCAAGCCGGACAGGTGCGGGCGATTCGCCTCCGGGTCGCCGTCGAACATCAGCTCGTAAAGTTGGCCGTTGAGGTGCTCGGGATCGCGGCTCGTCAGCACGTATTCGAGTTCGATCAGCCGTTGCAGATGGATTTTCAACTGCGTGTCGCCCCAACCGGTGAAGGCGCGCAGATCGCGGCGGCGCCAGCCGCCCGCCTCATCGCTGTGCGGCTTCGCGCGTTCGCGCTGCATTTGCTGGATCAACCCAAGCAGCCGCCGCGTTTGCGGCGGCATGTCGTCGAGGCCGCGCCCAAGCACGTCGTGCGCGAGCGCGTTGGCCCGCGCGATGTCATCGAGCGCAGCGACGATGCATTCGCGTCCGGCGATGGTTTTGCGTTCGCGCTGGTGTTGGAACAAGACCGCAAGGGTGTCGATGAGGAGCAGATATTTTTCGTGGTCGCGCCGCGTGCGGAGCTGGTTTGAGAGGAAGCGCAGTTTTTCCGCGTACGGATTGAAGACCGGCAGCGGCTGCAAGAGCGACTGCGCCGCCCTGTGCAAGGCGAGCAGTTCGTCGCGTTGCGCTTTGCGGGCAAGTCCGACCTCGGTGCGCGCTTCGCGTTGGAGCATGTGGATGCGTTCGGTTTGCTCGCGCGATTCATCGACGGTCAAAACGAGGCAACGGTTTTGCAGCTCTTCGTCCAGCTCGTGGCTGGTCGTGGTCAGGAAGATCATCGTCGGGCCTTCGACGTGGTACTCCTGCGTTTCCATCCGTCCGGTGTGCGGGTCTTTGCCGGTCGAGGCGATGCGCAGCTCGCCTTCGCTCTGCAAAAGTTTCAGGGCGTAGGAGGCTTTCTCCGCGCCCGCCTCCTCGACGATAGCCAGGATCTTATGCTTGAGATCCGCGCCCGCCATGTAGAAGAGCGATTGGCCCGTCATCGCCGAGTATTTTATCCGGCGATCCGGCGGCATGAAGGCGAGGATTGCATCCATCAACGTCGTTTTGCCAGCGGCGGAAGACGATTGGATGATGATCGCCAAAGGCCGATCCAACAACCGGGAGACTGCGCCAAGGTAGCCAAGGAGCACGTTCACGCGCTCGCCCGCGATGCCGCACGCCGCCGCGTGCTCCGCGATCAAGTCCCACAAGTTCGGGGCACGCAAAAGTTCCAGCGCTTTCAGGCGAAGCAGTTCCGACATGACCACCTCGGCGGTTTTCTTCGGCTCGGCTTGCGCCTTCAACCGCGCCTCCTGCAGATCCTCCAGCTTGCGCAGCACGTGGCCCAGGTCGCGCTTAATTAGTTCTGGTTTCAAGTTCGTTTCAGACGCAGCGGCAGACACAAAGCCGTCCCGCTGCCGCGCTACGCATAAATCAAAGTTGTCGAGGTGCCAGCGTTCGCCACAGGCAACGCGGAGAGTGACTTTCAAGGATTCAAAGCCGGTGTTTTTCGCGAGGCCACGGATGCGCCATTCGCGGTCGCCGAGCATCAAAACAATCTCGTCGGCGTCATTCTTCGCAATGGTTACGGGCGACGGCGGCAACGCTGGTTTTCCTTCTCCAGCCGCCGCGATGGGCGTGGATGGCGGGACAGGCTCACGCGCAACGGGAGCCGCTTCAGAAGCAGCTTTAGCAGCTAAAGAAGAAGGCGCGGGCGCGACGGGTGCAGACACTTTGCCCTTTCCCATTTCGCCAAGCGGAAGCGCAGCCCGGAGAAGAACGGCGAGGGATTTCTCGGGCGGTGTGACGGCGAGAGCGTAACTGTTGGCGTCCTGGCCGTGGGGAAACAAGACGCGGCAACACTCGACGCCATAGGCGGCGAGCTGCGAGGCCACCGCCGCCGCGCCTTCGTCTCCGGCCTTGTCCCGGTCAAAGGCGATCAACACGCGCTGCACTTTCGCCGCGACGAGCGCCGCGAGCATTTCCTCGGGCAACGCCTTCGCGCTGTAAGTGTTCTTTTCCGAACTGAAGTCGTAGGAAAGGGCGTTGAAAGGACGGGCAAAGGATCGTAAGAAAGAGTTAGGCGCGGACGGCAAT
>Ga0302321_100003437_pt1 | contig 13578 bp, 10 predicted proteins | sample Fen_T0_1_FD_202505 | JGI IMG/M metagenome (GOLD analysis project Ga0302321, IMG submission 202505) | Peat permafrost microbial communities from Stordalen Mire near Abisko, Sweden - Fen_T0_1 | ecosystem: Environmental > Terrestrial > Soil > Wetlands > Permafrost | place: Sweden: Abisko...
AGGCCCGACCGCGGGACGGGCGCGCTCGGGAGGGGGCTCTCCTCGCTGATCCCGCAGCGCGCCGTCGGCGCATCTGCGGTCGTCGAGGTACCGCTCAACCGAGTCGTCCCCAATCCCTATCAGCCGCGCCGCCACATGGACGACGCGGGCCTCGAGGAGCTTGCGGCGAGCATCCGCGAGCACGGCGTCCTGCAGCCGGTCCTCGTCACCGAGACGTTGGACGGCTACCAGCTCATCGCCGGCGAACGCCGCGTGCGCGCCTCCCGACTCGCCGGACTGGAGCGGATCCCAGCCCTGGTCCGCCAGCTCGCGGACCGCGACCAGCTCGAGGTTGCGCTCGTCGAGAACGTCCAGCGCTCGGACCTCGACCCCATCGACGAGGCGACCGCCTACCGCCAGCTCATCGACGAGTTCGGGCTGACGCAGGAGCGGGTCGCCGAACGCGTGGGCAAGGCCCGCGCCACCGTCGCCAACACGCTGCGGCTCCTGGACCTCCACCCGGACGTCCAGGCCGCGATCGGTGACGGGCGCCTCACGGAGGGCCACGGGCGGGCGCTCGGCGGCCTCCCCGTCGAGGGGCAGGGCCACGTGCTGCGCACGGTCCTCGCGCAGGGACTGTCGGTGCGCCAGGCGGAGGAGCTGGTCCGCCGGCTCCGCGAGCCGCGTGAGCCCAGGACGTCCGCGCCGGCGCCCACGAGGCTGGACCCGGACCTCGAGAGGGTGGAGGAAGCGCTGCGCGAGCGGCTCGGAACCAAGGTCAGCCTCAGCCGGTCGCGCAAGGGCGGCCGAATCGTCATCGAGTACTACAGCGACGAGGAGCTCGGCCGTCTGTACGAGCGCCTGATCGGAGGGAACGCGTGACTGACGCCGGCGACAAGACGGCCCAGACCAACGGCCGCGCCGCCGGCGGACGCAAGCCGAAGGCGGCACCCGGCAGCGACTACGGGGCGTCGAGCATCCAGGTCCTCGAGGGCCTGGAGGCCGTCCGGCGGCGGCCCGGCATGTACATCGGCTCGACCGACGTGCGCGGCCTCCACCACCTCGTCTGGGAGGTCGTCGACAACTCGATCGACGAGGCGATGGCCGGGTACGCGACGACGGTTCTGGTGACCATCCAGGCCGACGGGAAGCTGGTCGTCGAGGACGACGGCCGCGGCGTCCCGGTGGGCAGGCACTCGACCGGCAAGGACGCGCTCGAGGTTGTCCACACCGTGCTCCATGCCGGCGGCAAGTTCGGCGGCGGCGGCTACAAGGTCTCCGGCGGTCTCCACGGCGTCGGCGTGTCCGTGGTCAACGCCCTCTCGTCCTGGCTCCGCGTCGAGACCTCGCGTGACGGCGGCGTGTGGTCCCAGGAGTACGAGCGAGGCAAGCCGATCACCAAGGTCGAGCGGATCGGGGCGCAGGGCAACCGGAAGGGCACCAGGACCATCTTCCAGGCCGACGCCGAGATGTTCGACTCGACCGAGTACTCGTTCGACACGATCTCGCAGCGCCTCCGCGAGTCCGCGTACCTCACCAAGGGCGTCTGGATCACGCTCCGCGACGAGCGCAACGAGCGCGAGCGGTCGTTCTACTTCGAAGGCGGCCTCGTCTCGTTCGTCCGGCACCTCAACCGAAACAAGGAGACGCTCCACGCCCGGCCGATCTACTGCGAGCGCAGGGACGGCTCCACGACCATCGAGGTCGCGCTCCAGTACAACGATTCCTACGCGGAGAACGTCCTCGCCTTCGCGAACAACATCAACACGGTCGACGGTGGCACCCACATCACGGGCTTCCGGCGGGCGCTGACGCGATCCCTCAACGAGTGGGCCAAGAAGGCGGGCGTGCTCAAGGACGCCGACGGGAACCTCTCGGGCGACGACGTCCGCGAGGGCCTGACCGCCGTCGTGAGCGTCAAGCTCACCGAGCCCCAGTTCGAGGGCCAGACGAAGGCCAAGCTGGGCAACGCCGAGGTCGCGGGGCAGGTCGAAGGCGCGCTCGCCGACGCGATCGCCCAGCACCTCGAGGAGAACCCGGCGGACGGCCGGCGAATCATCGAGAAGTGCCTCATGTCGGCGCGCGCGCGTGACGCGGCGCGCAAGGCCCGCGACCTCGTCATCCGCAAGGGCGCGCTCGACGGGATGTCGCTCCCCGGCAAGCTGGCGGACTGCCAGGAGCGCGACCCGGCCAAGAGCGAGGTCTACCTCGTCGAGGGCGACTCCGCGGGAGGCTCAGCCAAGCAGGGACGTGACCGCCGCTTCCAGGCGATCCTGCCCCTCCGCGGCAAGCTGCTCAACGTCGAGAAGGCGCGGCTGGACAAGATCCTGAGCTCCGAGAACGTCAAGCCGCTGATCATCGCGCTCGGTGGCGGCATCGGCGACAGCTTCGACATCGCGAAGCTCCGGTACCACCGGATCATCATCATGACCGACGCCGACGTGGACGGCGCCCACATCCGGACCCTGCTGCTGACCTTCTTCTACCGGCACATGCCGGAGGTGATCGACAACGGCTTCCTGTACATCGCCCAGCCGCCCCTGTACCGGGTGTCCACCGGCAAGGTGACGAAGTATGCGAAGTCCGAGAAGGAGCTGGACAGCGTCATCAAGAGCTTCACCACCAAGAACGTCAGCACCCAGCGGTTCAAGGGCCTGGGCGAAATGAACGCCGACCAGCTGTGGGACACGACCATGAACCCGGACACGCGGACGCTGCTGCGGGTCGAGGTCGAGGACGCGTCGGACGCGGACAGCATCTTCACGATGCTGATGGGCGAGCGCGTGGAGCCCCGCAAGGACTTCATCAAGACCGAGGCCCGCAAGGTGCGGAACCTTGACATCTGAGCCCGCCGTCCGGGACGTGCTGATCGGGGGCCGGCGGATCGAGCTGGCGCCCCACAACTGCTTTGCCTGCGGGACGCTCAACGTCCACGGGCTGCAGCTGGAGCTGCACGCCGCCGACGACCGGTGCTGGGTGGAGCTGGAGCTCGCCGAGCGATTCGGGGGCTGGGAGGGGATCGCCCACGGCGGCATCGTGTGCACGATCCTCGACGAGGTGATGGCCTGGGCCGTGGTGGACCACGACATCTGGGGCGTGACCGCGCGGATGAGCGTCGAGTTCAAGCGGCCGGTGCCCCTCGGCCGGCGCATCCGCGGTGAGGGCCGCGTCACGAACGTGCGCCGGCGCATCGTCGAGGCCGAGGGCGTGATCCTGGACCCGGCCGACGGGACGGTCCTGGCCCGGTCGACGGCCACCTTCGTTGGCGCCACGGAGGACAAGAAGGCCGAGCTCAAGGCCCGTTACGGGTTCGCCATCGCCGCCGAGGGCACCGGCACCACTTCCGGCACGCCCGCCCGCGTGGACGATGGGCCGGACGGGACCCACGGATGAGCCCCACGGCCACGCCCGGCGCCGCCACGCTGCGCGCCCGAGCGCTCGTCGCCGCCCGGATGGAGCTCGCCGCAGCCCTCGGGCGCCGGGCGGGCGACTTCGTCAACGAGCCCTCGAACGTCGCGGAGATGCTGCGTGCAGGTCTCGAGGAGCTTGCCGACCCGGACTACCTCGCCGGCCAGCGAATGATCGCGCCCGGAATCGGCCCGCAGCTGGGCGTCCGCCAGCCGCTCCTGGGCGCCGTGAGCCGTGGCCTCCGGGCGACGACCCGGCGCGACCGCCCCACGACGCTCCTCGATGTCGCCGACGCGCTGTTCCGCGATCCGCTCGCCGAGCTCCACTGGCTCGCCATCGACGTGCTGGACCGGACCATCACCCGCGAGCCGGAGCAGACCTGGCAGCTGGCCCGCGCCGAGGCCCGCCGCGCCACCGAGTGGATCACGGTGGATCGCCTGGCCCGCGTCGCCGGCCGCGGGATCCTCGCCGAGCCCTACCGCTGGGCGGAGCTTGAGCAGCTCGTCTACTCGCCCTCGCGCTGGGAGCGCCGCCTCGCCGCCTCGACCGTCGCCACCATCCCGGTCGTGGACCGGGTCGCCGGCCGCACGCCCGATGTCGCCCGGCACGGCCTGGCGATCGTCGCGGACCTCGCGGGCGACGCCGAGCCCGATGTCCAGAAGGCGCTCTCGTGGGCCCTGCGCTCCATGGCTGCCATCGACCTGCCCGCCACGGCCGCGTTCCTGCGCGCCGAAGCCCGAACGGCCCGCGACACCGCTGACGGCCACCGCGCCTGGGTGGTCCGCGACGCCTGCGAGAGGCTGCCCGGCGCGCTCGCCACGGAGCTCAAGGCCACCCTCGGGGGCGTCCGCAAGCGCCCCGGTGCCCCCTCGACATCCCGCGCCTCGGCGACCGCCGCCGACTTCCTGACGTACGGCCTCGCGGTCCCGCCGGCCGAGCGCACCGTCATCGACCGATCCTGACCAGAGCCCGCTGACCCCCGGAGGAGAGCCGCCACGTGACCGACAACCTGGGCGACATCCGAGCCATCCGCATCGAGGACGAGATGCGCGTCTCGTACCTCGACTACGCGATGAGCGTCATCGTCGCTCGCGCGCTGCCGGACGTGCGGGACGGCCTCAAGCCCGTCCACCGCCGGATCCTCTACACCATGGGCGAGATGGGGCTCTCCAATACGAGCTCCTACCGCAAGTGCGCCGCGATCGTCGGCGAGGTCATGGGCAAGTACCACCCGCACGGCGACGTCGCCCTGTACGACGCGCTCGTCCGGCTCGCCCAGGACTTCTCCATGCGCTACCCGCTCGTGGACGGGCAGGGCAACTTCGGGTCGGTGGACGGCGACTCCGCCGCGGCCATGCGCTACACGGAGGCCCGCCTCACGGCGATCTCCGCCGAGATGCTCGCCGACATCGACAAGGACACGGTCGACTTCGTCGACAACTACGACGGCACGCAGAAGCAGCCGTCCGTCCTCCCGTCCAAGCTGCCGAACCTGCTGATCAACGGCTCGTCGGGCATCGCGGTCGGCATGGCGACCAACATCCCGCCCCACCACCTGGGCGAGGTCGCGGACGCCGTCGTCGCCTACATCGACGACCCGTCCATCACCAACGACGACCTGTGCAACCTGGTCAAGGGCCCGGACTTCCCCACGGGCGCCTCGATCTTCCGCTACGAGACACGCCGCAACTCGCTGACCGGCGAGCAGGAGACGGTCGACGCGATCCGCGAGATGTACGCCCACGGCCACGGCCGCGTCGTCATGCGCGCGCAGGTCGCCTTCGAGGAGAGCCGCGCCGATCGCACGGCGATCATCGTGACCGAGCTCCCGTACCAGGTGAACAAGGCGTCGCTGCTCGAGAAGATCGCGGACCTCGTCAAGGACAAGAAGATGGAGGGCATCAGCGACCTTCGGGACGAGTCCGACCGCGACGGGATGCGGATCTTCATCGAGGTGAAGCGGGACGCCAACCCGCACAAGGTGCTGAACAACCTGTTCAAGCACACCGCGCTCCAGACGACCTTCAACCTCAACATGCTCGCCCTCGTGGACGGCCAGCCACAGACGCTGCCGCTCAAGAGCGTGCTCGGCTACTACGTGGAGCACCGGCGCGAGATCGTCCGCCGCAGGACCGAGTACGACCTGGAGAAGGCGCGCGCCCGGGCCCACATCCTCGAGGGCCTCAAGATCGCCCTCGACAACCTCGACGAGGTCATCAGGACGATCCGCGAGTCGGCGGATGTCGAGCGGGCACGCAACAACCTCATGGCCCGCTTCGGGCTGTCGGAGCTGCAGGCCCAGGCCATCCTGGACATGCGCCTCGCCCGCCTCGCGGCCCTCGAGCGCCAGAAGATCGAGGACGAGTACCTCGCCGTGATCCAGCTCATCGCCGAGCTGGAGGACATCCTCGGCAACCCCTCCCGCGTGCTCTCGATCATCAAGGACGAGCTGGCCGAGCTGCGGAGGAAGTACGCCGGCGAGCGCCGCACGCGCGTCGTGGACGACTCCAACCGCGAGATGACCGACGAGGACCTGATCGCCGACGAGGACGTCGTCGTCACGATCAGCCGCCGCGGCTACATCAAGCGCCAGCCGGTCGCCACCTACCGCCGCCAGCACCGCGGCGGCAAGGGGATCATCGGCCACGTGACGCGCGAGGAGGACGCCATCGAGCACCTCCTGGCCGCGAACACCCACGACTGGGCGCTGTTCTTCACGAACAAGGGCCGCGTGTTCTCGGCCAAGGTCCACAACATCCCGGACGCCAGCCGCCAGGCCAAGGGCATGGCGATCATCAACCTGCCCGGCGTCCAGGTGGAGTCGGGCGAGGTCCCGGTCGCGACGATCTGCCTGCCGAACTTCGAGCCCGGGCACTACCTGGTCCTGGCGACCCGCCGGGGCATCATCAAGAAGACGCCGCTCGAGCAGTTCGAGCGCGTGCGCTCCACGGGCATCCGCGCGATCACGATCAGCGACGGCGACGAGCTGGCCTGGGTGTCCGTCTCGGGCGGCGGCGACGACGTGATCCTCGCCACGGCCCAGGGCATGCTCGCCCGCTTCAGCGAGGACGAGGTCCGGCCGATGGGCCGCGACGCGGCCGGCGTCATCGCCATCCGGCTCGCCCGCCAGGGCGACGCCGTGGTGTCGATGAGCGTCGTGGAGCCGGACGCGGACCTGCTGGTCCTCACCCAGACGGGCTACGGCAAGCGCGTGCCGCTCACCGAGTTCCGCCGCAAGCACCGCGGCGGCCAGGGCGTCCGGCTGATCGCCCTCGAGGGCCGCAAGTCGGGCCTCGTCGCGGCGGTCCAGCAGGTCACCGAAACGGACGAGGAGCTCGTCCTGATCTCGGCCGGCGGCCAGGTCATCCGGACGGATGTCCACAGCGTGAACCGGTACTCGTCCGGCGCCCGTGGCGTGATCGTCATGCGGCTGGGCGACGGCGACACCGTGGCGGCCATCGCGGCCTTCCACGCGGGGCTGGCGGACCGGGGTGCCATCGGCGACAATGGCGACCCCCAGCCCGACGGTGGCGGATCGACGGGAGCGGGAAGCGGCAGCTCGTGATGAACGCCTTCGGCGCCAGGGAGTCCGACGTGTACGCGGACCAGTACGAGATCTACCACGGCAACGCCAACCCCGAGTTGGCCCGCAAGATCGCGCGCTGGCTCGCGTCGGAACCCGGTCGCGCCGAGGTGTTCGAGTTCGCGAACGAGAACATCTTCGTCCGCATCCTGGACAACGTCCGCGAGAAGGACGTCTTCCTCGTCCAACCCACGTCCCGGCCCGTGAACCAGTCGATCATGGAGCTCCTGATCATGATCGACGCCTTCAAGCGGGCGTCCGCCGGCCGGATCACGGCCGTCGTGCCGTACTACGCCTACGGCCGCTCGGACAAGAAGGACCAGCCGCGCGTCCCGATCACCGCCCGCCTGATCGCGGACATGATCACGGTCGCCGGCGCGGACCGCATGCTGACCATGGACCTCCACCAGGGCCAGATCCAGGGGTTCTTCAACATCCCCGTGGACGAGCTGACCGCCGTCCACCTGCTGTCCCGGTACTTCATCGACCGCCAGCTCCAGGACGACGCGGTCGTCGTCACGGACCTCGGGTTCGCGAAGCGCGCCCGGGCGTTCGCGGAGCTGCTCGACGCGCCGCTGGCGATCGTGGAGAAGCGTCGCCACGGCAACCTGGACCGGGCCGAGGTCATCAACGTCATCGGCGAGGTCAAGGGCCGGCGCGTGATCATCGTCGACGACGAGATCGACACGGCCGGCACCCTCATCGAGATCACCCGCGCCCTCGAGAAGGAGGGCGTCAGGGACATCTACGCCTGCGCCACGCACGGGGTCCTGTCCGACCCGGCCATCGACCGGATCACCAGCAGCAACCTGCAGGAGGTGATCATCACCGACACCATCCCGCTCCCCGCCGACAAGCACATCCCGCGGATCAAGGTCCTCTCGGTCGCGCCGCTCATCGGCGAGGCGATCAAGCGGATCCACCGCGGCGAGTCGGTCGGCGCGCTGTTCTCGTCCGAGGTCTCGTTCACCCAGGAGATGCTCCTCTGGGACGACGGCCTGGACGGTCCGGCCGCACCGGCCGACGACGACGACGTACCATCAGGCGTGCCCGCACCGGCGGGCGTCTGACCCGATACCCGGAGACCCATGAGCCTGCAGCTGCACCGCCCCGACGGCAAGGGCGGCCTCGAGGTCCGGACAGGACCCGGGGAGGACTACCGGTCGACGCTCCGCTCCCCCCGCTGGGGAGCGGCCCTCAAGGGCGGCCGCCTGCCGGAGCTCGCCAACCCGGAGATGAACCCCACCTCCACCGGGCGGGCCATCGCATTCTGGCTGGCCCTCGGGCTCATCACCTTCGCGATCATCGTGGCCGGCTACGGCGTCGGCTTCTGGTCGCTCCCGCACTAGGGAACCGGGCGCCGGGCGACGGCGTCCGGGAGGCACCATGCGACGGATCCTGGTCTGCACCGGCGTCCTCGGCGGCGGCACCGCCCTCGTGTTCGCGCTGGCCGCCGCGACCGCGATGCTCTTTCCGCAGGGCGCGCTCGTGTCCGGCGGCTGGGCCGTCCCGGTGGTCACCAACATGACCATGCCCCTGTCTGGCGGCCAGGTCCGGCTCGGACCGGTGACGATGGGCACGGCGCCCGCGGTCCAGGTCCTGCCGGACGTCACGTCGAACCAGGCGACGCCCTGATGCGCGCCGGCGTCGTCGTCACGGGCGTCCTGGGGCTGGGCACGGCCATCGTGTTCGCGGCAGCGGCCCTCACCGCCATGCTGTTCCCCAACGGGACGATGGTGAGCGGCGGGTTCAACGGCGTGATGATGGACCGCGGGTTCGTCGGGGGCGGGGTCGCCATCCCGGTGCCGGCGCCGGCCATCGCCGTCCCGATGCAGGTCACCGTGGGCAACGACGGCTCAACGGTCACGAACGACGGGGCCACCCCGCTCCCGAGCGATATCGTGGTGCCCGGTGACGGCACCCCTGTCGAGGCCAGCCCGGCTCCCTGAGGCGCGGAACGCGACCCGCGACGCGCGGGCGCCCCGTGCGAATCCCGGCCTCCCCGGCCCTCCACCCTATACTCAGCCGGCCATGCGCTTCCTCTCACGATTCTTCGACAGCAACGACCGCGAGCTGAGCAAGATCCAGCCGCTCATCGATCGCACCAACGAGCTCGAGCCCGAATACGAGGGCCTCTCCGACGAGGAGATCCGTGCGCGGATCGACGTCATCCGCTCGGACATCCTCGAGGCGGCGGTCCCCGAGGAGCCGTCGGACGACGAGCTCACCCACTCCGACCTCGAGCGCCGCCGCGAGCTCGGCAAGGCCCGCCACAAGCGCGAGAACGAGCGCGTGGGCGCGGCCATGGACGAGGTGATCCCCGAGGTCTTCGCCGCCGGCCGCGAGGCCATGAAGCGCACGATGGGCATGCGCCAGTACGACGTCCAGCTCCTGGGCGCCATCGCGCTGCACCAGGGCAAGATCGCCGAGATGCGGACGGGCGAGGGCAAGACCTTCATCCCGACCCTCGCCGCGGTGCTCAACGGCCTGACCGGCCGGGGCGTCCACGTCGTCACCGTGAACGACTACCTGGCCCGCCGCGACGCGCAGTGGATGGGCCCGGCGTTCAAGTTCCTCGGCCTGTCCGTGGGCGTGATCACCCACGACACGAGCTACCTGTTCGAGCCCGGCTTCCCCACGACCGACGAGCGGCTCATGAACCTGCGGCCCGTCACCCGCCGGGAGGCCTACGCGGCCGACATCACCTACGGCACCAACAACGAGTACGGCTTCGACTACCTGCGCGACAACATGGTCGACGAGCTCGACGGCCGGGTGCAGCGCGAGCGCTTCTTCGCGATCGTCGACGAGGTGGACAACATCCTCATCGACGAGGCGCGGACGCCGCTCATCATCTCGGGCCAGGCGGAGGAGTCCGCGGACCTGTACTTCACCTTCGCCCGCCTCGTGCCCCGCCTCAAGGCCCGGCCCGAGCTGGAGGAGGAGGGCGGCGACTACTTCGTCGACCTCAAGGACAAGGCCGTGAGCCCCACCGAAGAGGGCATCGACAAGATCGAGAAGCTGCTCGGGATCGAGAACCTCTACGACGCGGATCCGCGGCTCGCCCGGCACTTCGACTCGGCGCTCAAGGCCCACGCGCTCTACAAACGCGACCGGGACTACATCGTCGAGGACGGCGAGATCGTCATCGTCGACGAGTTCACGGGCCGCAAGATGCCGGGCCGGCGCTGGAGCGAGGGCCTCCACCAGGCCATCGAGGCGAAGGAGGGCCTGCGCGTCCAGCGCGAGTCCCAGACCCTGGCCACGATCACCTTCCAGAACTACTTCCGCCTCTACGACAAGCTGGCCGGCATGACGGGTACCGCGATGACCGAGGCCGAGGAGTTCCACAAGATCTACAACCTCGAGGTGGTGGCGATCCCCACCCACCGCCCGATGATCCGCGACGACTACCCGGACCTCGTCTTCAAGAACGAGTCGTCGAAGTTCAACGCGCTCATCGACGAGATCGTCGAGATGACCGAGGCCGGTCGCCCGGTCCTCGTCGGCACCGTGTCGGTCGAGAAGTCGGAGGTGCTGTCCACGCTGCTCAAGCGGCGCGGCGTCAAGCACGAGACCCTCAACGCGAAGTTCCACGAGCGCGAAGCCGGCGTCGTGGCCCAGGCGGGCCGGAGCGGCTCCGTCACGATCGCCACCAACATGGCGGGTCGCGGCACGGACATCAAGCTCGGCGGCGACCCGGCGGGCCTCGCCTCGGAGATGCTCCACAAGCAGGACCTCAACCCGGCCGAGGTGGACAAGGCGACCCTCGACGAGGCGTTCGCGCAGGCGAAGCTGGTCACCGACCTGGACCACGAGAAGGTGGTCGAGGCCGGCGGGCTGCACATCATCGGCACGGAGCGCCACGAGAGCCGCCGGATCGACAACCAGCTCCGCGGCCGCGCCGCCCGCCAGGGCGACCCGGGCTCCTCGCGCTTCTACCTCTCGCTGGACGACGACCTGATGAAGCGGTTCGCGTCCGAACGGGTCGCGGGGCTCATGGAGCGCCTGGGCCTCGACGACGACGTCGCGATCGAGTCCAAGCTGGTCAGCAAGACCATCGAGAGCGCGCAGACCCGCGTCGAGGGGTTCAACTTCGACATCCGCAAGCGCGTCGTCGAGTTCGACGACGTCATCAACCGGCAGCGCGAGACCATCTACGCCGAGCGCGACAAGGTCCTGCGCAACGAGGACCTCACCGAGACGGTCCGGGACTTCCTGGACCAGGAGGTCGAGGCGATGGCCGACCAGTACCTTGGCGGCGATTCCCCGGGCGAGTGGCACCTCGAGGGGCTCTCGGCGGCGCTGCGGGCCATGGGGCTGGACGGCGACGAGACCTCCGAGACGTCCCTGGACGAGGCCGCCCGCTCCCGCGAGGAGCTCGTCGGACAGCTCCGCGACATGGTCGACGGTCGCCTCGAGACCCGGATGGCCGAGCACGGCGAGGAGGTCTGGGCCCAGGTGGAGCGGTTCGTGCTCCTGCGCACGATCGACAGCCTGTGGGTGGAGCACCTCACGGAGCTCGACGACATGCGCCGCGGCATCGGCCTCCGTGGCTATGCCCAGCAGGACCCGCTCAACGAGTTCCGCAAGGAGGCCTTCCGCCTCTTCGAGGAGCTGCGGGACCTGATCCGGCGCCAGGTCGCCACGACGATCTTCAGGGTGACGGTGAAGCGCGAGCCGGAGACGGTGCCGCTCCCCGGGCCCGGGCAGCCCCCGCGACCGGGCCAGCCCGCGCGCCACACCCACGCCGACGGCAGCGTCCACGACGGCCCGCCGCACGACGAGCCCCCGGCGGGCACGTCGAACGGGTCCGACGGGACCGGCACCACCTCCGCGGCCGCAGCGGCGCCGCGTGCGCCGCTCACCGCGGGCCAGGCGGCGCTGCGGCAGCCGGGTGCCGCCCCGGTCCCGGACCCGTCCGCCATCCGCGGCCTCGCCGCGGACCCGATGCGCACGGCTCGTGTGGCCCCGGGTGACGACAAGGCGGTGAGCGGTTCGACCCGGCCCGGGTTCACCCCGTCCGGGGCCCGGATCGGGCGCAACGACCCGTGCTGGTGCGGCTCCGGCCAGAAGTACAAGAAGTGTCACGGGGCCTGACCCGCGACCGAGTCAGGGACCTGGTGCGCCTCTTCGTCATCGGCGGCATCGTGGTCGCCGTCGCGGCCGGTGCCGCGACCTTCCAGATCTGGCGGCAGGGCAACGCCGACGAGCGGCGCCCCGCCGATGCCATCGTGGTGCTGGGCGCGGCCCAGTACGACGGCCGCCCGTCGCCCGTGTTCGAGGCGCGGCTGGAGCACGCCGTCTCGCTGTGGAACGAGGGCCTGGCGAAGGCGTTCGTCGTGACCGGCGGCAAGCTGCCCGGCGACCGCACGACCGAGGCCGCCGTGGCGCGCGAGTACGCGATCGCGCACGGGGTCCCGGAGGCGGCGATCTTCGGCGAGGACCAGGCGCACAACACGCTGACGTCGCTCACGGCCGTGGCCGAGCAGCTCGACAAGCGCGGCATGACCAGCGCGATCTTCGTCTCCGACCCGACCCACATGCTCCGCGTCCTGCGGATCGCGGACGACCTGGGCATCGACGCCTACGGATCGCCGACCGCGACCTCCCCGGTGGCCCAGGACCCGGTGCGGCGCGCGCAGGCCACGATCCACGAGCTGGGCGCGCTCGCGGTCTACTTCCTCTCCGGCGGCGCGCCCCAGGTGGAGCAGCCCGGCGGCTGATCCGTGCCGGCACCCGCGTCACGGGCCGGCAGCATGGGGCGGCGTCACGGCGCCGGCGTCTCCAGGCTTTCCCCGCTCGACGAGCCGGGCTGGCCGTCCGCGCCCAACCACACGACCATCCGCGTCCCCAGGCCGGCGTTGGCGTCCGGCCGGGGAAGCCGCATCTCCAGCGTCATCCGCCACAGCTGCAACGGCGTCGCCTCGATCGCCGTCGTGCAGGTCGCCACCTGCGGCGTCGTGAGCGGGGGGCCGTTCGGGAGCGAGGCCACCCGCAGCGTCCGGGAGCCCGAGGCGGGGAAGCAGGCCCAGGACGGGTCGGAGCCCTTGGCAAGGACGGCCAGCGCCGTCTCGACCGCCTTCCCGGCCGCCGCCGGGTCCGTGGGAAGCGGCATGACCGGCGGGTCATAGCGGATGCGCTTCACGATTCCGTCCACGAGGTCGAGGAGCGCGCCCTCGTTTGGGGTCCGGACGTCGGCGGTGACCCGGTAGTCGTTGTCGACGGAGCCCGGCATGGCGATGGACCAGCTTCGCGAGGCCGTGGCGCCGGTGTCGCCGAGGACCTCCACGTCTTCCACGTAGCCGGGCAGTCCGTCCACGGTGATGGGGCGCGCGCCGGGCGGGACGTCCAGGATGTTGAAGCCGGGGAAGCTCGCGGACTCCACGCGCACGACCAGCGTGCCGGGCGCCAGCACGTAGCCGGCGCCGCAGCTGATCGAGCTGGGCGTCCGGGTGCAGGGGTCCTTCACGTCCACCGTCGCCAGGTAGGCGATGACGGAGCTGAAGCTGCTCGTGTTCTCGTAATGGAACTCCCGCCAGCCGGCGGGATAGTCGAAGGTGAGCCCGGACTCGGCGAAGTGGTTCGGCACGAGCGTCGCGGGCGAC
>Ga0302321_100003438_pt1 | contig 13578 bp, 7 predicted proteins | sample Fen_T0_1_FD_202505 | JGI IMG/M metagenome (GOLD analysis project Ga0302321, IMG submission 202505) | Peat permafrost microbial communities from Stordalen Mire near Abisko, Sweden - Fen_T0_1 | ecosystem: Environmental > Terrestrial > Soil > Wetlands > Permafrost | place: Sweden: Abisko...
TAGTATCCAGGTCTTGGAAGGTCTTGAGGCCGTGCGCCGCCGGCCCGGTATGTACGTGGGCGGAACGGACCTGAAGGCCCTGCATCACCTGGTTTATGAAGTAGTGGATAATGCCGTCGACGAGGCCCTGGCCGGCGTATGCACGCGTATCGACATCATCATTCGCGCCGATAGCTCGGTGACCGTTATCGATAATGGTCGCGGCATCCCCGTGGATATCCACCCCGTAAAGAAAGTCTCTGCCTTGCAGGTCGTGATGACCGTGCTGCACGCCGGCGGCAAGTTCGGCGGCGGCGGTTACAAGGTCTCGGGTGGTCTGCACGGTGTGGGTGTCTCGGCAGTCAATGCGTTGTCGGAATGGTGCGAGGTCGAAGTCCAGCACGACGGCAAGGTGTATTTTCAACGCTATGAACGCGGCATCCCTCAGGAGCCGGTCAAGGTGATCGGCAAGATTAAAGAGGGCCTGACCGGCACACAGGTCAGTTTCAAATTCGACCCGACAATCTTTAAAGATAACCCCGAATATCGTTTCGACACATTGACCCAGCGCTTCCGTGAGATGGCCTTTGTTACCAAGGGCGTGACCATCCACGTAGCCGACGAACGCGCCAACCGCGAGATGACCTTCTACTTCGAGGGCGGTATTACCTCCTTCGTGCGCTACCTGAACCGCAACCGCGAGACCCTACACCCCGTTATCTACGCCGAAAAGCAGATCGAAGGCATCAGCATCGAAGCGGCCGTCCAGTATACCGACGCGTTTACCGAATCGGTGTATTCGTTTGCCAATACGATCAACACGGTCGATGGCGGGACGCACATGACCGGGCTGCGCTCGGCCCTGACGCGTGTTATCAACGATTATGCGCGCAAGGGCGGCTTACTCAAGGATTCCGACCCGCCTTTCACGGGCGATGATACCCGCGAAGGCCTGACGGCGATTGTTTCGATCAAGCACCCCGACCCGCAGTTCGAGTCGCAGACCAAAGTAAAGTTGATGAATACCGAGGTTCAGACTCACACCACGCAGGTGGTCGGTGAGGCGTTCCGCACTTACCTGGAAGAAAACCCGCAGGCGGCCAGGGCCATCATCCAGAAATGCCTGACCTCTTCACGGGCGCGCGATGCCGCCCGCAAAGCGCGTGACCTGGTCATCCGCAAGTCGGCGCTGGAGTCGTTGACCCTGCCCGGCAAACTGGCGGACTGTTCCGAACGCGATTCGTCGAAAACCGAACTGTATATCGTGGAAGGGGATTCGGCAGGCGGCTCGGCCAAGCAAGGCCGTGACCGGCATTTCCAGGCCATCCTGCCGCTGCGCGGCAAGATCCTGAATACCGAGCGCGCCCGCCTGGACAAGATCTTGGGCAACAACGAAGTCAAGGCCCTGATCTCGGCGCTGGGCATGGGCATCGGTGATAACCTCGACGTGGCAGGCTTGCGCTATGGCCGGATCATCATCATGACCGATGCCGACGTGGACGGCAGCCATATCCGTACGCTGCTGCTGACTTTTTTCTTCCGCTACATGGTTCCCCTGATCGACGATGGGCATCTGTACATTGCACAGCCGCCGCTATACCGCATCGAGTTCAAGAAACAAGAGCGCTATCTCTATTCCGACGTCGAAAAGGATGCCGCGCTGAAAGAGATGGGCAAAGACAGTGAGAAGGCCAGCCTGCAGCGTTACAAGGGGCTCGGTGAAATGAACCCGCAGCAATTGTGGGATACGACCATGAACCCTGCCAACCGGACGCTGCTCATGGTCACCATCGAAGATGCGGCTGAAGCTGACCGCACGTTTGACATGTTGATGGGCGATGAAGTCGCCCCGCGCAAAAAATTCATCACGACCCACGCCAAGAAGGTCCGCAACCTCGACATCTGATTTCTCCTGGTGGAGAACGATCCTATGAATAGTTCTTCCGGCCTGAACATAGTGGTGAATCGCGTCGGCCAATTCCTGGTCTTTGCATACCAGGCGGTTGTTATCCTGGCGTTTCTGGCCCTGCCTTTTTTTGCGCTCCGCTTCGCTCAACAGCCGTTCCTGGGGGTATTCGTCGAACACACGCTGGAGACCAACGGGGTACATGGTGTTCCCAAATGGGAACTGTTGAACTTGAACCAGGATCTGGATAAATTTGGCAACCAATTGACCCAGCTTGTTTTCCTGGACCAGCAGGGCAACCCGGGCGCGTCTGTTCATCCGCACAGTTATGACGACATCGCTGCCTTTTTAAACGGGCATTCCGTTGGCGAGACCGTCCAGGCCACGTTCCACATGGCCGACGGCAAGGACAAGACGGTCGGCGCCCAGCTTATACTGCTGACGCTTGCCGACCAGATGCAGTTCTTCCTTATTCCGTATTTTGTGGGCCTGGTCTACCTGGCGGTTAGTTTGTGGATCTTCGGTATGCGCCGCAACGAGAGCGCCGGGCGGGCCTTTTCGCTTTTTGCCACATCTACAGCCATGGCAATCGCCGGCCTGTTCGACCTGTACACCACCCATTATGCTACCTACCTGTGGGCGTTTGCGGTGCCGATGGTCGGCGCTTCGTTGTTCCACCTGGGGTTGGTATTTCCGCAGGAAACCCGTGTAGTGGTGCGCTATCCGCTACTGCGCCTGGCCGGTTATTTTGTGGCTGCGGTGCTGTCGCTGTGGGTTTCCACGACGATCTATAATTTCAGCCAGCCGCTGCTCTACGCCAGTGTTTGGGCCAACAGCTTTGTCTTTACCGGGTTAGGCATCCTGTTCTTCTTCGGCATGTTGATCTATCGCTGGGTTTGGGCCTCTTCTCCGGTGGTGCGCCTGCAGGCGCGCACCATCTTCCTGGGGGCCCTGGTCAGCTTTCCGCCGATCACTTTCTGGCTGTTAGTGTCATTGAACCAGAATTCGAACATCATTTTCAATCCTTACTTGTATTTCCTGCCGCTGGCGATCTTCCCGGCAACGACGGGTTATTCCGTCTCGCGCTATCGCCTGCTGCGAACCGATTATATGTTCTGGCGTGGTGTCTTGTACATTACGCTGACGATCATGGCCCTGGCGAGTTACGTTTTAATGGCCTTTGGCCTGACCCTGGCAACGGGCGCGCCAATTGCGGCGACGAATCCTTTGCTGGTGGGGGTTAGCCTGCTGGTCATGGTCTTCCTGTTCAACCCGGTCCGCGAATGGCTGCAGAGCGTCATCGATAGAGTCTTCTTCCGCGGCGAGCGCGCCCACCAGGAACGCTTGAGGATTTTTACCCGCGAGTTGACGAATTCCACCGACTTGAATTCCATCTTGCGCATCCTGCGCGACCAGATCACGGTCAGCCTTCTGCCGAGCCAGATGCACATTTATTTGTACGATCCGCTGAACGACCAGTACGTCGCTACGGCGGACGAGACCAAGCAGCCCACCAGCGATATCCGTTTCTCGGCCAAGAGCCCGCTGCCCACCGTGCTGCGCGAAGAGTCGTTGCCTTTGTTCGTCGACCAGGAACGCCCCCCCGAGGCGGTCCTGGCAGAGCGCGGGCGGTTGGCGCTGCTGGGGGCGCAGTTGTTCATCCCCATGCCCGGCCGCGACCGCCTGATCGGCTGGATGGCATTAGGCGAGCGTCTTTCCGGCGATAATTATGCCAGCCACGACATTGCCTTCCTCGAATCGCTGAGCAGCCAGTCGGCTGTTGCTTTCGAACGCGCGCAGGTGGTGAGTAACATGGAGCGCCGCGTGAACGAAATGAATGCCCTGGCGCGTGTAGCCCAGGGTATCAATATTACGCTGAACTTCGACGATATCCTCGAACTGATCTTTGCGCAGACCCTGCAGGTGATGCCGGGAAATGATTTCCACCTGATGTTGTACAACAAAACGGCTCAGTATTTTTACTTTGCCTTTTGCCTGGAGAACGACGAGCGCATCCTTCAAAAGGAAAACCTGCCGGTGCCTTCGAAGAGCACCCTCGACCAGGAGATCATCCTTTCGCGCCGGCCAATCCTGACGCAGGATTTTGTCGGGCAGGCGCAGTTGGTGGGTGTTACGCCGAATGTGCGCGGGTTGTATGCCTGGTTGGGCGTGCCCTTGAACACTGGCATGGAAACCATTGGCGCCCTGAGCATCACCTCGCGTGACCCTGGCGTGACCTATACCTCCGTGCATATGGATCTGCTGCAGGCCATCGCCGACCAGGCGGCTGGCGCGATCGTCAAATCGCGCTTGCTGCAAGAGACCGAGCGCCGCGCGCAGCAACTGAGCATTCTGAACGTTATCACACGGCAATTGACCTCCACGATGGACCTCGAGCCCCTGCTGGAGAACATCCTGGAAAACGCCGTCAACATCCTCAGCTCGGAAGCGGGAAGTTTGTTCCTGGTGGATGAGCAGAGTGACGAGTTGATTTTCCAGGTCACGGTCGGCCCGGTGGCCTCCAACCTGGCCGGCCAACGCCTGCCGCCGGGGACTGGTTTTGTCGGTAAGGCGGTCACTACCCGACAGGCGGTTATCGTTAATGACGTCCAGGCCTCCGCATCTCACAACCCGTCGACCGACAAACAGACCGGTTACGTCACCAGGACTATCCTGGCCGTCCCAATGGAAGTAAAAGAGCGTGTGATTGGCGTAATCGAAATCATCAATAAGAAGGATGGTCTGCCATTCACCGAAGATGACCAAAACCTGCTGACAGCTTTTTCTGGCCAGGCCGCGGTGGCAATCGAAAATGCCCGCCTGTTCACTTTGACCGACCAGGAGCTGACCGCCCGCGTGGAAGAGCTTTCGGTCATGCAGCGCATCGACAGGGAACTGAACGCCAGCCTCGAAGTGGACCGGGCCATGCGCATCACGCTCGAATGGGCCATGCGCCAGTCGCAGGCCGAAGCCGGAGCGATTGGTTTCGTGGAAGAGAAGGGCGTGCGGCTGGTGGCCGATCTTGGTTACGGTAACTTGCTGGAGAAATACCAGTCCGATTACCTGGCGCTCGACCACCCCGCCGTGGCCGAAGCGATCACCACCGGCCAGCCCCAGCGTTTGCTTTTCGACCGCTTCGATCCGGCCCGCGCCTTCTTGGTCGGCGCGCACAGCCAGCTGGTCGTCCCGATCCGGCGCGAAGCCACCGTCATTGGTTTGTTCCTGCTCGAAAGCACCAAGACCGAGGGTTTCCAACAGGACGCACTCAACTTCCTAAGCCGTCTTTCGGACCACTCGGCCATAGCCATCTCGAACGCCCAACTCTATGCGGAAGTCCGCGCTGCCAACATTGCCAAGAGCAAGTTCGTCGACTTCGTGGCGCACGAATTGAAGCAGCCAATGACCTCCATGAAAGGCTTTTCTGATCTGATGGCTGCCGGGGCTGCCGGGCCGATCACCGATACGCAAAGCAACTTCTTGAACACCATCCGTGCTAACATGAGTCGTATGCAGACCATCGTTCAGGATCTGAATGACAACTCAAAGATCGAAGCGGGCACGCTGGAGATCAAATTCCAGGTGGTCGATCTGGTAGATGCTTTGGACGAAGTCAACCGTTCGATCCGCCGCCAGCTGGAAGACAAAAAGCAAGTGATCAACTTTAATGTTCCACAGGCCATGTCAAAAGTGTGGGCCGATCGCGGTCGCGTCATCCAGGTGCTGGTCAACCTGATCAGTAACGCTCACAAGTACACCCCTGAGGGCGGCGAGATCCAGGTTGGGGCGGAAGAAGCCCAAAACTCCTGGGACCCGCAAGGCGCATCGAAAGTGGTGCATCTCTGGGTCAAGGATAACGGCATCGGCATCAGCCCGGAGAACCAAAAGAAGATCTTCACTCCGTTCTATCGCGCCAGAGATGACGAAGAAGCTATGAAATCACCAGGCACCGGCCTGGGCTTGAACATTACCAAGAACCTGGTCGAAATGCAGGGTGGGCGCATCTGGTTCGAGAGCGAATATCGCAAGGGAACGACGTTCCATATCATTATTCCGGTTTCCGAGAATGTACCGGTCTCTGTAAAATAGGGAAAAGGAGAGACGCATGGCGATTGTCGCCGGAGTTGGACAAGCCGAGGCGTTGGATCCTCGCGAGGCAGGCTTGCAGGCTGCCCACCAGGCCCTGAACCGGTTGGGCACGTTCACACCAAGGTTGGGAATTGTCATTGCGCCTCACCGCTTTGATCCACAAAGCGTCGTCAGCGGGGTAACCAGCCTGCTTTCCAATGTGCCCCTGATCGGTTTCAGCGCAACTGCGGGGCTGACCAAAAACGGTGTACATGCCCATTCGGTGATCGTTGCGTTTCTCTCCGGGGATGATATCCAGGCAGAGGCCCACTGGTTCCCGGCTTACAGCCAGGCCAGTGCCGAGACGGCCATGCGCATCTCGCAGTTGATCGGTTACGAGCAGCGCCCCGCCGAGAGTCTGCTGGTCTTTGCGGACGGTTTGAATGGCAATGCGGACGAATTCTGCAACGTGTTGCCGGCTAATATGCCGCTGTTTGGCGGCCTTTCCACCGGTAACCCGCAAAGCCAGGAAGGTTACCAGATGGCCGGTTTGCAATCCGGCAATGGCGGTATGGCGGCAGCCTTTCTACGTGGGAATATCAGCGTAGGGATCGGGCACGGGCATGGCTGGCACGCGGTGGGCAACCATTTCAGGGTGACGCGTTCGCGCGGCTTTTGGGTGCGAACGCTCGACGGTCGCCCGGCTTCCGAGACCTATTCCAAAATGTTCGGCCAACCGGCGCGGGAATGGGCGTTTCCGCCGCTCAACTACATGACCCGTATCTACCCGCTCGGTTTCGAGCAGCCGGATAGCGACCGGCTGATGGTTCGCGCGCCCGTACGTGTCGAAGCGGATGGCAGCTTCCGTATGAATGCTGCTCTGCGCGACGGCAGCGATGCTTATCTGTTGATCGGCAGCCCCGCCGATTGTGACGAGGCGGCCCGGGAAGCCGCCCGGAAGGCCGTCCGTAGGCTGGGAGATTCCAAGCCGGCCCTTGTATTAGTGCTGGTCGACGCGGCCTGGCAAATTCTGTTGCAGGGCCGGCCTGGGTCGGAGATCAAGGCCATCCGTGAGGTTGTCGGGGAAGATGTCCCGATTGCCGGCGGGTACACGCTGGGGCAGATCGTCCCGGCCGAGCCCGGCGAGGCCCACCCCAAATTCCTGAACGAACATATCGTTGTTGCCATATTCGCGGCCAAACAAGGATAGAAAAGCTAACTGCCCACCTTGCGGTGGGCAGTTAGCTTGAGGGAGGTGATATAGGCGTCTACCTGTATTTAATTTACCCTATTTCCGGCGATTTTACACTGGAAGAAATACCAGTTTTTTGCCTTTCAAGGGGGCAATTATGCCGTTTATAGCCTGCTGTGGGCCGGCTGACGCTTCAGCCAGGCCAGGCCGGCATAAAAAAGCAGGCCGATCAGCACCAAACTAACCAGGTTGTAGGCGGCATCGATGGCTGTGACCGTGAAGACCGGTTTCACCGGTAGAGCCGATACCGTGCTGTTGACCAGCAGCACAAAAGCATTATTGGCAATATGCATGCCGATGGCCAGCTCCAGTTGGTTGTCTTTGATGGCTACCAGCGCGAACAGCAATCCGGCCACCCCATAGCCGGCCAGGGCCAGGACGGTGTCTACCTGAGCCTCGGGGTTGGAGAAGTGCAGCAGCATAAAGAGCAGGCTCGAGGCGAGCACCGGCACCCATGTACGCCGCGTGAGCAGGCCCAGGCTCTGCATCAGGTACCCGCGGAAGAGCAGCTCCTCGGTGGCAGCCTGGATTGGCACGAGGACCAACACCACGGGCAGGAATTTTAAACTCTCGATCGGGGCAAAGGTGAGTTGGTAGCGGCCGGGGTGCAGCAGGGCTTCGACGAAATCGGCCAGGCCGACCAGCACACCAAAAACGAGGCAACCAATGGCAATCCGTTTCCAATCGACGCGGGCCAGCGGGGTGATCAGCGAAGTAATGGAACGCCCATGGATGAAACGCACCGACAGCAGCAACCCTGCCAGCAGCGGCAGGAAGCTCAACAAGGTGACGGTGACAAGCAGGAGCGGGTCGAACCTGTCCATCGGGTTCCCGCCGGCAATCGACTTTGGAAAAAAGCCGCTGGTGAACAGTTGGCCCACAAGCAGGGCAACGGCAGCCGCAAGACTGCCCGCCAGCAGCAGGAACAGCATCAGCAGGGCGGAGAGCAAGTATCGCCACCATGCGTTCTTCCCCCGGCGCGCCAGTTCGAGGAAGCCGGGTTCCAGTGCTGTGGGCGGGTTCATGGGATCTTAGGGGGTGCTGCGGGCAATGGCCAACAGGTCGCCCAGGATGGCGTAGCCGGTGGCCAGCCTCCCGGCCCCGGGTCCGACCAGGGTGACGTCGCCCAACAGCGCGCTGGTGAAGGTCACAGCGTTGCTGGGCCCGCTGACCGAAGCCAGCGGATGCGAGAGCGGCAGGCGCGTGGGGCGCACGCTGGCCTTCACACCCTCGGGTGTCTTTTCGACGCTGGCGATCAGCTTCCAGCGTTCCCCGGCAGCCCGGGCGGCGGCGATGTCGTCGGGGGTCAGTTTCGTGATCCCTTGGCGGTCCACATCCTCCATACGCATCGCGGCGCCCAGCAGCACGTTGGCCAGGATGACGACTTTCCCGGCGGCGTCGAAGCCTTCCACGTCGCCGGTCGGGTCAGCTTCGGCGTAGCCCTGGGCCTGGGCTTCGGCCAGGGCGGCGGCATAGGCAGTGCCGCTTTCCATTTGCGTCAGGATGTAATTGGTTGTGCCGTTGACGATGCCCTGGATGCGGCTGACGCCCGCCCCGGCCAGCAGTTCCGTCCCCAACCGCAGCGCAGGGGTGCCGCTCATGACCGTGCCCTCGAGACCCAGCTGTACGCCCTTGCGGCGCGCCAGGGCGCTCAATTCGGGGTAATGCAGGGCAATGGGACCCTTGTTGGTGGTCACGGCGTGCAGGCCGCGCTCCAGCGCCTGGCGGATGTGGCTGGTGGCCGGCTCGCCGGTCTTCAGGTCGGTATAGCTCAGTTCGATGATGGCATCGGCGTTGCTCTCGGCGATGGTGCGCTGCGCATCCCAGCCGTGGGCGGCGGCAGGCAGCGTCTCCAGGCTGCGCCCGGCCTGCACACATTCCAGCAGCGCGGCAGGAGCGAAGCCCTCGGGCTGGTAGATGCTGCCCTTGAGCGGGTCGCTGACCGCCACGATTTTGAACTCGACCTCGAGGTTATGGGCAAGATCGGCACCCTGCTCGCGCAGGATCTGGGCAAAGCCCTGCCCGACGTTGCCGAACCCGATCAATGCCAGACGATAAGAACGCATACTGCTGCCTCCATGTGCAAGAATGGCGCAAGTATATCAAGGAATATAAGGGCAGTTCCCTAGGCTAAAGTTGTTCTCAAGGCGTGGATGTGGGCACAGGTACGCTAGTGGGCTGATGGGACAAAGAGTTTTGGGCCTGGTTTATGAGGGCGTTGAGCCTGTCGGTCTCGAGATACGGATCGAGCTCGGCCAGCGCCGCCATGGGAGCACTCGAATCGACCACGTAGGTCTTGTCGTTATAGTACATCGCCCACGGTACGTGGCTCGTGCCCTGAGATGAAGAGTAAAAAGTGATGCTTCCGGTCTGGAGTTCGATCTCGATCTTGAGCGATGGATAGTCGTCGGTCCACTCGATGGAAGGCTGGTATTCGCCCTCGCTGAACGGGCACGCGGCCAATTTATCCAGAAAGGCCTGAATATTCTTCAGCGGTATTTCGATATTCTGGGTCTCCGTGATTGGCTCCTTGATATCAAAATTACCACCTATGCTGAAATTCGCCTGGCCACTGAACGCAGTTGCACCCGGTTGCAACGAATAGTGGGCCTCGGTTGGGGCAAAAGGCGACAAACCGTCCCAGCCATTTCGCAGTTGGATGGAACGTATCTTGGAGATTTGCAGAATCTCGGATAGCCGGGGGTCGTTCGGGCGTAAAACAGAAGCCAATGGACTGCATGCACTCCCACCCAAAAGGAACAAAATCAGCACTGACTGGCAGAGCATCGCTCTCAGACGCATAGATGTTTTCCCTCTTGTAACTCAGATCAACGTGAACAACGCATGAAATTCAATCAATCAAAGAAAGATCTTTTTTACCCCCAGTAAGCGCGTGGGCTTTCGCTGAGCCACTGTGTTCGCTCACTGTCCGGGCTTCCTAACGGGAGAGCATTTTGATTGATTTTCTCTGTGATCTCCGCGGCTCTGCGGCAGCCCCCTGTGCGCAATAGGGGGTGGATTTTATTTGTCCATTATATAGGTTAAATTATACGCCTGCCCGCCGAGAGGCGGGCAGGCGTTGTTTACATTTCGTGTTTGCGATCAGCCTTCGATGGCCTTCTTGAGCGCGGCGTTGCCGGTATCGATGGCGCTCTTGAGCTGGCCCTTGATCATCTCTTCCATGCCGAAGCCCATCACCACAGCATCCATGCTGCAGGTCAGCTTGGTGCCGCTGCCGGATGGCTCGAGGATGTAGGTATTGGTAACTGGTGAAGCCGGCGGAGCGGCCAGCGTCTTGAGGCCCAACTTCTTGTTCGGCTCGATCGCCACGATCTCGGTCTCGGTGGTGTACTCGCGGCCCATCACCTGGCCTTTGGTGATGTAGTGTGTGCCGACGGCGAACGGCCCGTTCAGCGTTATCGCTGTGATGCCCGGGTTCTGTTTCCTTAGGTTTTCCAGGTCAGCCAGAAAAGCATAGACGTTCTCGACCGGGCGGTTGATCTCGATGGATGATTCGATAATGGTCATTTTTGTCTCCAAAAGGTGAAGAGCGGATAAGGAAAGCTTCTACCTGTTTATTATAACGAGCCCCCCGGACAAGTCAATTCATTTATAGTCCCACGCTGGTACTATACCCCCTGGTCTGTTAAATACAGCCGCCCGCTTTTTGGCGGGCGGCTGTGCAAGTGGATGGACTGGGTATTAGGCGAAGTTGACCTGAGGTAGGTCTTTGATCGCTTCGGCCACCGCTTCTTCGGGATGGTCGTAATCTTCGAGTTCGCCGTTCAGGTAAGCCTGGTAAGCCATCATGTCGAAGTTGCCGTTGCCCGACAGGTTGAACAGAATGACGCGCTTCTCGCCCTTCTGTTTTGCATCCAGCGCCTCGTTGATTGCCACACGGATGGCGTGCGCTGACTCGGGCGCCGGGATGGTGCCTTCGGCTTTTGTAAACAGCACAGCGGCTTCAAAGGTGCCGATCTGCGGAACGGCAACCGCCTCGATCAGCCCGGCATCGTACAACGCCGAAACCGACGGGGCCATGCCGTGGTAGCGCAGCCCACCGGCGTGGATGCCTGCCGGCATGAAGGTGTGCCCAAGGGTATGCATCTTGACGATCGGAGCCATCTGGGCAGTATCACCATAATCATAGGTGTATTTGCCTTTGGTCAGCGATGGCGTTGCGGATGGCTCGACCGCTACCAGGCGGGTGCGTTGTCCGTCTTTCAGGTTCTGGCGCAGGAACGGATAGGCAATTCCGCCAAAGTTCGAGCCGCCGCCCACGCAGCCGATCACCACGTCCGGATATTCCCCGGCCAGGTCCATTTGTTTCAGGGCTTCCTCGCCGATGACGGTTTGGTGCAGCAGCACGTGGTTCAGCACCGAACCCAGGCTGTATTTCTTGGCGCCGCCGGAGGTGGCCGCCACTTCGACGGCCTCCGAGATGGCGATGCCGAGCGAGCCGTTATTGTTGGGGTCCTTGGCAAGCACCGAGCGCCCGTAGTTCGTGCGGTCCGTCGGGCTGGCGAAGACCTGCGCTCCAAAGGTCTCCATAAAGATGCGGCGGTAGGGCTTCTGGTTGTACGAGATCTTGACCATGTAGACTTCCAGGTTCATATCGAAGAAGTTGCAGGCCATGGAAAGTGCGGTGCCCCACTGCCCGGCGCCCGTCTCGGTGGTGATGGCTTTCGTCCCGGCAGCTTTGTTATAAAAAGCCTGGGGGACGGCTGTATTGGGCTTGTGGCTGCCAACGGGCGAAGCGCCCTCGTACTTATAGTAAATGTGCGCGGGCGTGCCGAGCGCTTTCTCCAGGCGCACCGCGCGGATCAGGGGTGTGGGACGCCATAGTTTGTAAATCTCGCGCACTTCATCCGGGATCTGGATGTAAGCCTCGCTGCTGATTTCCTGCAGGATCAGTTCCATCGGGAACAGCACGGAGAGAAAATCGGGCGTGACCGGTTCCTTCGTGCCGGGGTGCAGCACCGGGGTGGGTGGCACCGGGCTATCGGCATTAATGTTGTACCAGGCTTTGGGGATATCGTTCTGGCTCAGTGTAAAACGGGTTTGATCTGACATGCTCAAGCTCCTTGGTGAATTGGATGAAGATATCGAAGGCCTGTGAACCGGCCCTATGTTCTGATCCGTCTTACCGGTAATAAGATGCCCCGCACGTTTTCGTGATTTGTGCAGGGCCGCCTGGTAAATTGGCCTACAGAGTGCCGCGTTAACGCTAAACCAGAACCATCATTCTTACTCGTAATTTCTGCCTAAGCTGTTTCGTTTACTACGCAACAAGCGGTAGTATAGCTTTCAAGAAGACAGTTGTCTATACTCACATTGCACGTGATAACCTACGGCATGTTGAATAACGAATGACTGCAACCACGCTCTGTGGCAGCTTCTACTCTTTCAGGGATTCCTGATTGGAACTCGATTGGAGCTACATGGGTCAACCATGGGTCCTAAATGGGTCCTATGTCGGGTCACGCTTGCTTTTCGGAGAACGATCGAATAATGTGCCGTATTTGGTTTCTGATGCGTATAGTGCAAAACAGAACGTGAAGTCCGGTATAATATGGTTATCATCGCCCTGGCCATCACGAAGTGATGCGGCAGGATTCAAGGAGCCCAACCAAATGGACCAGATGAGCACTTTGGCCCGCCTGATCATTCCGGGTTTGAATGCGAGCTTATGCACATGACACCTCAAAAAAGATCACATCACCTTCCCGAGGACGAACAGCCCTCCGCAGCGCCGCAGGAGCCTGCTTTTTCCGATGCTTCTATAGAGCAGGCTATGCCGTCCGAAATACCTGCAGCGCGGTTCCAGGCTGACGAAAAATCATCCGATGAACCCATCCCGTCTTTCCCGGTCGAGAACGGTGCCGCCTTGCCCGAATTCGATTTCCCTATATCGTCATCCCTGCCGGTGGATGCGCCGCCGGCCCGTCCGGCAGGTGCCCGGCGACGCCGTCGCCCGAACCGGCTGATGATGCGCCCGGATATCAGCGAGCTTGGTGAACGCCTCGAGAGCATGGCCCGCCGCGCCGCGCCAACCTTTGACTTTTTCTTCTTTTCCGTGCTGGCGGGCGCCATCCTGGGGCTTGGTTACATGCTCGACTCTCCCGCCGTCTTGCTTTTCGGCATCCTGGTTGCGCCGGTGCTGACCCCTTGGGTGGGCGTGGCGCTGGGTGCGGCTACCGGCGAAACGCGCTTCCTGGGCCAGGCTCTGGGCGGTTTTCTGACTGCCCTGGCCGTGGTGTTCATCACGGGCATCCTGGCCGGGTTGGCAGTGCGCATCTGGATGCCGATGACCACCGCCCAAGTTCTCTTGCACGCTCAATTATGGGTCCCCGACCTGTTGCTGCTGGTCATCGGC
>Ga0302321_100003440_pt1 | contig 13569 bp, 5 predicted proteins | sample Fen_T0_1_FD_202505 | JGI IMG/M metagenome (GOLD analysis project Ga0302321, IMG submission 202505) | Peat permafrost microbial communities from Stordalen Mire near Abisko, Sweden - Fen_T0_1 | ecosystem: Environmental > Terrestrial > Soil > Wetlands > Permafrost | place: Sweden: Abisko...
CACGCCGGACACGTTGAGCCCGAGCGGCTTGAACGCCTTGACCAGCTCCCCCTTCTGCCACGGCTTGATCCAGACTGGCGAGAAGGGCAGGGCGCGCCCGAGCAGGAACTGCCGCAGCGGCTCCGGGTTCTGATCGACAGCGAAGGCCAGTACGGTCGCCTTTCCCGCGTGGCGCTTGGCCAGCTCCAAAATTCTTGGGAACGAGGCGCGCGAGCGGGAGCAGGTCGAGGCGTAGACCACCGCCAGCACGGGGGTCCCTCGCTCGGCGGTGATCAGGGCGGCGGCGCTCGCGGGCGTGTGCTCGTCCAGGACCAGCGCGGTGTCGGCCGAGGCGCGGCCCGCCAAGGCGAGTGCGGCGGCGAGGTAGAGCGACTTCACTGTGAGCGCGTACAGTCCCATTCTCATGCACATGTCCGTGACCCCCCGGCTCAACAAATCGGGGCGCAATATACCAGGACGGGGCTAGGGGCGCGCGCTCACGCGCCGGCGGAGCCCGAGCGGGACCATGCTCGGAGTGCGACTGACCGGTTCTGGAGGTCGCTTGGGGGGCAGTCGTCCCCCGCGCCTGGAAGCCGGGGACGCGGGGTCAGACCTGGACCATCCAGTCGTACCGGTCCGGCGACTGGCCAACCTGGATGGCGGTGATCTCCTCGCGGAGCCGGCGCGCCAGGGGACCAGGCGCTCCCTCGCGTGGGACCAGGGTCCGGCCGCCCACCACCAGCTCGGCGATGGGTGAGACCACCGCGGCGGTGCCGGTTCCGAAGAGCTCGCTCAGCGTGCCCTCGGCGTGAGCGCGCTCCAGCTCCTCGATCGAGAGGCGCCGCTCCTCCACCGGCGTCCCCGCGTCGCGCAGGATCCGGAGCGCCGAGTCGCGGGTCACGCCGGCCAGGATCGTCCCGTCGAGCGGCGGGGTGATCACGCGGTCGCCGACGCGCGCAAAGAAGTTCATGGTGCCGATCTCATCGGCCCAGTGCTGCTCCACGCCGTCGAGCCAGAGCACCTGGTCGTAGCCCTCGGCCTTGGCCTGCTCGGCCGCGAGCAAGCTGGCCACGTAGTTGGCCGCCGCCTTGGCCGCGCCCAGGCCGCCGCGCACGGCCCGCACGGTCTCGGTCTCCACCCGGATGCGGAGCCCGCCTCCTCGGGAGAAATAGGCGCCCACCGGCGAGAGGATCACCAGCAGGGAGTAGGTCCGCGATGGCCGCACTCCCAGGAAAGCCTCGGTGGCCAGCATGAAGGGGCGCACGTAGACGGAGGTGCCAGGGGCGCGGGGCACCCAGTCGCGATCGACGTCCACCAGTCGGCGGATCGCCTCGACCAGGAGCGCGGGATCGAGCTCCGGCATGCAGAGCCGCCGCGCCGACGCGTTGAGCCTCCGCGCGAAGGCGTCGGGTCGGAAGAGCCGGACCCCGCCGTCGGGCGCGGCGAACCCCTTCACGCCCTCGAAGAAGAGCTGCCCGTAGTGGAGGGCGGAGGTGGCCGGATCGAGCGGGATGGGGGCGTAGGGCACGATCCGCGCAGCGTGCCAGCCGCCCTGGGCCGGGTCGTAGTCGACGCGGAACATGTGATCGGTGAAGAACTTCCCGAACCCAAGCTCCTCCTCCGAGGGCCTGGCCTTGCGCTGCGTGCTCCGCTGGACGGTGATCTCGAGAGCCACGTGACTTCCCTCCGCGTCCTCGCTGGTGTATTCGACGCCCAGACCCCAACGTTGCTTCCGGCCGCGCCTGCTGTCCCGATGCCCGATGCCCGGAGACCAGGAGGACATGTGAGCCTGACGCGGAAAAAGGTATCGCCGCCGCGAAGACAAGTCAACATGGTTGACCCAAGCGCCGCGTCGGCTCTCGATCCCCCGGCGCTCCTCTTCTTCGCCTTTCGGCGGCTCACCGAGGAGCCGGATCGCCTGCTGTCGGCGCGCAAGCTCGGGCGGGTGCACCACCGGGTCCTCTACTTCGTGGGGCGCAACCCCGGGATTCACATCGGGGGGCTGCTCGAGATCCTGCAGGTGAGCAAGCAGGCTCTTCACCGTCCGCTGACGTCCCTGGTCGGCGGCGGGTGGATCGTGGCCGAGGCGTCCCCCGAGAACCGGCGGGCCAAGCAGCTCCGGCTCACGCGGCGGGGCGTGGCGCTGGAGGAGCGGCTCACCGGGCTGCAGCGGACCCGCTTCGCCCAGGTCTTCCGGGAGGTCGGCCCGGCGAAGGAGCTGGCCTGGCGCGAGGTGATGCGCCGGCTGGCGGAGGACTGAGTCTGCTGCCGGTCCCCTGGGTGCACGCGGAGAGCACGGCGGCCTTGGCCAGGGCCTCGCTCCACTCGCCGGCCGCGGTCGACCCCCAGGTGACGCCGCCGCCGGTCCCCCAGACCGCACGGCCGTTCTCGAGATCGACGTCGAGGGTGCGGATGGCGACGTTGAAGCAGGCGTCGCCGCCCGGCGCGACCAGGCCGACCGCGCCGCAGTAGGCGCCGCGCGGGCTCGCCTCCACCTCGGCGATGAGGTGCATGGCGCTCGCCTTGGGCGCGCCGGTGACGGAGCCGCAGGGGAAGAGGGCGGCGAAGACGTCGGCCAGCGCGGTGCTCGGCCGGAGCTGGGCCTCGACGCTGGAGGTCATCTGGAAGACGGTCGGGTAGGGCTCCACCTGGCAGAGCTGGGCGACGCGCACGGTGCCGGTCCGGGCCACGCGCCCCAGGTCGCTCCGGAGCAGATCGACGATCATCACGTTCTCGGCCCGGTCCTTGGCCGATCGGGCGAGGCGGCGGGCGGCCTGGCGATCCTGCTCGGGGTGGCCGCACCGGCGCGCGGTCCCCTTCATTGGCCGGGTGGAGATCCGGTCGCCGCGCCGGAGGAAAAAGAGCTCGGGGGAGGCGGAGAGGATGGCGCGGGAGTCGACGCGCAGGAACGCGCCGTAGCGTGCGCCCTGCGCTGCGTGGAGCTGCTGGTAGAGCGCCAGGGGATCGCCCGTGGCGAGCCCCTCGACGCGGAAGGTGAAGTTGACCTGGTAGGCGTCGCCGCGGCCGAGGGCGCTCCGGACCGCGCGGATGCCGGCGGCGTGCGCGGTCTGGGTGAGGTCGGGCGCGAGTTCGGAGAGCCGGCCGAGGCCGGAGCTCCGGCGCGGGATCGCGGCGGGGCGATCGAACAGCCCGAACCAGGCGAGGGGTCCCGGCGCGCCCGTGCGGACCGTCAGGGCGGAGTCGAAGGCGGGAGCGGCCTCGTAGGCGACGAAGCCGGCGGCCCAGCCACCGGCGAGGGCCCAGCGCTCGGCGGCGCGGAGGACCGGGAGGACCTCGGAGAGCTCGTGTGCCGCGAGGACGCGGGTGGGGCGCGTGAAGGAGAGAGGGCCGGTGGGAGCGCCCGGCGGCGCGGGGACAGGGAAGTCCGCGAGGTCCGGGAAGTCGAAGACGAGCTCGATCACGCGCCAGTGGGGTTAGCCCAATCGGCCGCCCTGCGCCACCCCTCCTGGCTTCAAGGGGCCACCTCGAAGGTCAGGTCGTCCTGGTCGTCGTACGGGCTCGAGCCGCAGGCCGAGGCTGGAGCTGCCCAGGCCAGCCGGGCGCGCACCGCCTGGAGGCCTCCAGCGGGGAGGATGTAACGTGCGGTGACGGTCTGCTCGCCGCCCGCGGTCGGCGTGATGGTGGCCACCGGGGTCCAGGCCGGCGCGGTCGCGTCGGCGGCGGCGTAAAGGAGCAGGGCGTCGCCCGTGGCGTAGGCCCGGAAGGTCACCGCGACCTCCACCTCCTCGCCCGCGCGGAGCGGCCCCCCGCTCACGGTCCGCACCTGCACGCGATCGACCGACTCGTCCACGCCGAGGAGGCCGGCCGTGCCGTCCGGACAGGATCCACCCAGGGTGTTTGGCGCGTTCGGCTCGGGTCCCAGCGGCCCGCGGCCGGCGAGGAGCGCGCCGCTGTCGCAGGTCGAGCCGGTACCGGCGCAGCGGGGGACGCGCAAGGCCGCGTCGAAGGCGGCCAGGCCGGACGTCTGCCGGACCAGGACCTCCACTGGGGCGCTGTCGGTGGTGTTTCCCGCGGCGTCGGTCGCGCGCACCTGGAGCAGATGGGAGCCCAAGGAGGCGCCCCACGCGTTCCAGTTCAAGGGCCAGGGCGAGGCCTCGGCCGAGGCGACCGGCGCGCCATCCACGAGGAGCTCGACTCGGGCCACGGCGCCGTTGTCCAACGCCGAGGCCGTCACCGGTACCTGACCGGCCACCTCTGATCCTGTCGTCGGGGAGAGGATGACCACCTTGGGCGCTTCCACGTCCGTAACCGCGAAGGCGAGGTCGTCCCGGTCGTCGCTGTCGGAGAAGTCGGGCTCCGTCGCGGAGTGCCGGCATGCGGGCGGCGGGACCGACGACGTAGACGGGCCGATATGGAGATTGGCGCGGACCGCCTGGAGCGTCGAGCCAGCCGGCAAGACGAACTGGGTCTGGAGCCACTGAGGCCCCCGCCCGACCGAGAGGCTCTGCAAAAAGGTCCAAGCGGGAGCCTCAGCGCGTGCGTCGGCCGCGTGGAAGAGCTCGAGCGTGCAGCCGGCGCTGGCATAGCAATCCGGGATCAGGACCTCCACCTGCACTTGCTTGCCAGGCGCGAGCGACTCGCCGTCCACGCTGCTCACGCGAATGCGATCCACCCATCGAGAAGTCCCATCCAAACACGATCGGCGGAGCGTGTTCGGAGAGTTCACCTCACCGAGGTACGGGCCGCCGAGGAGCCCGCCGCTGTCGCAGAGAGCGGCGACCGCTGAACAGACTGGTACCTGGAGCTCGTCGTCGTAGAGCGCCATGAACGGATTGGAGACGACCAGCTCGATGTTTGAGCTCGTTGAGTTCCCAGCTCGATCCGAAGCAAGCACCGTGAGCGTGTGCGCGCGGTTGGCGATAGCCAGCGTGTCCACGGTCCACTGGTACGGCGGGGAGGTGAGACCGGTGATGATGGGCGTTCCGTCCAGGTACAAGAAGACCGAGCGGATGGCGTCATCGTCGCTGGCCGTGGCCACCACGTCGATCGATCCCGTGACCGTCTGGTGATCGGCCGGGGAGAGGATTCGAAGCGAGGGGGGCACCGCGTCCACTAGGATCTCCCGGGTCGCGACGGCGACGTTGCCGGCCGAGTCGGTCGCCTTCGCGAGCAGGACGTGCTTGCCTGATGTGGGCGCGGACCAGGTCCAGATGTTCCCGAAGGGGTAGGAGGAGACGAACCCCCCGTCTGCCCAGAGCTCGACGCGCTCGATCCTGCTCGCGTCGTCCGATGCCTTGACCTGGATGCCGACGGCTCGCGAAGAGAGCGTGGTTTCAGGGATGAGCAAGATCGCGATCGACGGAGGCGTCCGATCGACGACTCGGAACGACGCGGTCGACTCGGCGGCGTTTCCCGCGCCGTCGAACGCGCGCGCCGTCACGGTGTGGGTTCCGACGGTCGGGCTGGGCCAACGCGTATCGTAGGGCGGTGCCGTGACCGCGGCGAGCAGCTCACCATCCACCAGGAACTCGACCCATCCCACGAGCACGTCGTCCGACACGGCCGCCGAGAAGGTCAAGGGGGTTCCGGCGACGCCCAGCGGGGAAACCGCGAGCGTCACCGTAGGTGGATTCAGATCGAGGTGGCCTGGGAGCATCGCGAAGACCAGGTCGTCGCGGTCGTTGGTCACGTCATTGTGGCAGGGCTGGGGACCTCGTTCCTTCCAGCTGCGGGTCGCGACTCGGATCGCCTCCAGCGGCCCTGCTCCGAGGGTGAGTGGCTGGTAAATGACGTTGGTTCCTCGCGCTACGTCGGCGCTCCCCAGAAAGCGCCAGGAGGGGGAGGCGGGATCGTCGGCTGCGAAGAAGTCCAGATAATCAGCAGTGGACGAACTGCCGACCTGGGCCACGATCCGCGCTGCCACGCCAGGCCGGAGATCGGCACCGTCCAGGGATTCAACCGCGATTCGCTGTATCCCGTCGTCATTGGTCCAACCCGACAGCATGCCGTCCGGGCAGCCATCCTCCAACGTGTTCGGAGCGTGGGTCTCGGACGTGCCCGCGCCGGATACGAGGTCTCCGGTGGAGCAGCGCGCGCCGGCCGCAAGACAGGTCGGCACCCGGAACGCGGGGTCCCAGACGGCGATGTCCGACGTGACGACCAAAACGCGGACCGGGGCCGAGCGCCCAGCGTTGCCAGCTCGGTCGTATGCGATGGCTTCGAGCGTGTGCGCTCCGTTCGACAAGCCCGTCGAGTCCCAGACGATCTGGGAGGCCCCCGCGCTCCCCGCCACCGCCGTTCCGTCCGCCAGCAGGAGGATCTCCGCCACGGCGTCATCGTCGCTCGCATCGAAGGCCACCGTGGTGAGACCCTGCAGCGTCGCGCCCTCCGGTGGGCTGGTGATGGCGACCCGCGGCGACGTGCGATCGGAGAGCTCTTCCATGAACCCGGTGTAAACCAGCGCATTCGTCGTGCCCTCCCGCAGGCCCTGGATCGAGCCGGTCGTTGCGCCGCTGGTGAGAGCGGCCGCGACCTCCGCCGGGGTTGCCGAGGGGTGCAGCCCGAGGTAGAGCGCCGCGGTGCCGGCCACGTGCGGCGAGGCCATTGACGTGCCCGAGGCGGTATAGGTCGCAGTGTCGCTCCTGTTCCACGCGGAGATGATGTCGGCGCCTGGAGCGAGAAGATCGACGCAGGGGCCGAAGTTGGAAAAGCTGGCGAGCTCGTCGCTCGAGTCCGTGGCGCCGACCGTGATCGCCTCGGGCGTGCTCGCGGGGGACGTGGCGCAGGCGTCCCTGGACGCATTGCCCGCTGCGATCACGTAGGTCACCCCCGAGGCCACCGACCGCGCCACGGCCTGGTTCAGCGCCACCGAGCGACCTCCCCCGAGGCTCATGTTGGCGACCGCCGGCGATTGATGGTTGGCCGTCACCCAGTCGATGCCAGCGATCACCTGCTCGTTCGACGCGGTCCCGCTGCAGCTCAGCACGCGAACGGGGTGGATGGTGGCGAGCTTGGCGACACCATACGTCGTGCCCGCGATCGTGCCGGCGACATGGGTTCCGTGGCCATTGCAGTCGTCGGTCTCCCCGAGACCGCCGAGGGCGCTGAACCCAACCATCACGCGCCCGGCCAGCTCGATATGGGTGGCCCGGACGCCGCTGTCGATGACGTAGACGTGGGTCCCCACCCCCGCGCTTCCGAAATGGTACAGGCCGTCCAGCGGCAGAAGTCGCTGGTCGAGACGGTCGAGCCCCCATGAGGCCGCGGTCTCGGTCCCGCTGGCGCGCACCTCGCCGTCCTCCTCGACATAGGCGACGTCGGGATCGGCCGCCAGGGCCCGCACCTGCTCAGCGCTCATCTCGACGGAGTAGCCGCGCAAGGCGGAGGTGAAGACGCGGCGCAGGTGGCCGCCGTGGCGCTTCGCCGCGCTGGAACCGTGGTCCTCCACCCGCGCGGCCGGGGTGTCGTCACGCAGCACGACGATGTAGCGATTCGGGACCGGCTCGGAGACGCGCAGCAACTTCCCTCCCGCGCCGGTCGACTGCTCGCCGCCGCCGGAGTTCTTTCCACAGGAAAGCAGCCCAAACGCGATCCACACCACCACGAGACTCGGGCGCACGGGACCCCCTCGATGACACCCGCAGGTTAGCCGATGCCGACTTCGCGAGCCAGGACCAACAACGACTGGTAGAGTGAACGCGAACCCGTTCTCGAGCAGGGGGGGAGATGAACTGGAAGGCGCTCACCCGTGGCCTGGTGTTGTCGCTCCTGGCGTTCGCAGGCGCATGTCAGGATCGTTCGCTTCCTCGCGCGCGACGCCCGAAGGTCGTGGTGTCCGCGCCGGTCGACCTGGGACGCGTCGGCGCGGCGTCTCTGGCAGCCCCTCTGGGCGGCGGTGCCGTCGATACTCCGGTCATCGCGGGTGCCCTGGGAGCCCAGTCCGATCCAGCGGTCGCCTTCGATGGGTCGATCTACCTGGCGGTCTGGATCGACCGTCGCTCGGTCGAGTCGAACGAGATCTTCGCGGCACGCGTCGGCGCCGATGGAGCCCTGCTCGATCCCGTCGGCATCCCGATCGCCACCGGGCCGGGTGAACGCGGCGCAGTCTCGGTGGCCGCCGGAGGCGGTGCGTTCCTGGCGGTCTGGCAGGAGGCAGGACCCTCTCGAGCGGGGCTTCGAGCAGTTCGGATCTCACCCCAGGGGACGGTCCTGGACGCGCAGCCGATCGAATGCCTCGACGGCAACGGCTCCATCGGGATGAGCGCAGCCGCCTTTGACGGCGACGAATTCCGTATCTCCTGGTCGCCATCTCCGAACAGCTATTACAGACAGCTCCTCCGGATCTCGACGGCGGGTGAACTCGTCGGGAGAGCATCGTACTACTCCCTCTACGATGGAACGAGCCCTGGCCAGGTACGAATCCCCCTCGCCTGCTCGGGCGAGCTTTGTCTGACGGCCACGAGCGGCGGCAGCGTTCCGAGCGCGAAGGTCCTGATGGTGGATCGGACCGGTGTGGCACGGACGGAATTCACGCTCGACGGCGCCACCGCGCCGGCCGTCGATTTCGACGGAGATCAGTTCTTGCTCGTCTGGCAGGACGATCGGGTGCACTCCGGTCGCCGAGACATCTACGGGATGCGGATCGATCCGTCTGGGAGCGTTCTCGACGGCGGCGGCTTCCCGATCGCGCTCGATGGCGATCGGACCAACCCGGCGGTCGGCGTCGATGGCCCGAATCATCTGGTGGTCTGGGAGGAGCAGAGTGGTGCCGGGAGCGACCTCCTCGGAGCCCGAGTCGCTCCCGATGGATCTCTTTGTGAATCGACGTTTCTCGAGGTGGAGGTCGCGCCTGGAGCGCAGCGCATGCCGGCCGTCGTCGGCTCTGCCGCAGGGGCGCTGGTCGTGTTCGAGGACACCCGTGATGACGTCGCTGGAGACATCCGCGGCGCGCGGATCGGAGCCGATGGCGCGGTCCAGGCCGACGATCTGCTCGTCTCGACGAGCGGCAACCGCGAGGCAGCGCCGGCGATCGCCTTCGACGGGACGTCCTGGCTGGCTGTCTGGGAGGATTCACGCGGCGCGACGACCCAAGGTGGTGGGATCTACGGCGCGCGCCTGGCGGCGGATGGGACGGTGCTGGATGGACCGATCCTGCTGGTGCCATCCGGCGAGGGACGCGCGGCTGCGCCGGTCGTCGCCGGCTGCGGCGATGGGTGGGCGATGGCCTGGGAGGATCGGAGCGCCAGCGTGGTCAGGATCCTGGCAGCCCGACTCTCGGGCGATGGCGGACTTCGCCCACCGAAGGGCAAGCCAGTGAGCGTCTCGGTCCGACCGCAGTTCTTGCCTGCCGTCGCGTGCGACGCCGGTCGAGCGCTGGTCGTCTGGCAGGAGAGCGAATACGGGGGCTACCCCTCCCGTCTCGCGGCCGCGCGACTCAATGAGGATGGCGCCACGCGCGATGCCGATGGGCTCACCCTGTCCCTCAATACCGCCCACGGCGTTCCGGCCGTGACCGCCGGGCCCGGTGGTTTCGTCGCGGCCTGGGAGGGGAGAGCGCGAGATACGACAGTGACGAATGGTGAAGGCTGGATGGGGGAAGTGCTGGCCGTGCGCGTGGACGGGGAGGGAAGGGTCGGCACCGAGACCCCGGTGTGCGGCGGCCCGGGCGTCGGGAGCTCTCCAGCCCTGGCCTTCGATGGCGTCGGGTATCAGCTGTTGTTCGAGGACATCCGGGAGACGCCAGGTCTGGTTCGACGCGCGGCCCTGGACGCCCATGGGGCCATCGCCGACTTCTGTGGATTCCCGATGCCCGGCTCCGCGGGAAGCCTGCCGCCCCGTATCGCGGTGGCCGCGGATCGCGCGCTCGCGGTCTGGCAAGGCTCGGAGGCGGACCTGGTGGCGGCCCAGCTCACGCCGGGCGGTGGTGTCTTGGGAGCGCAGTCGATCGCGCCGGCGAGCGAGCTGCCACGGTCTCCGAGCGTGAGCTGCGATCCGCGGGGACACTGCCTGGTCGCCTACCAGCGGTGGGACGCGGCGGCCGGCATCTCGCGCGTCAGCGTGCGTACCGTCGCGCTCTCGGAGTCGGCCGCCCGGTGCGCAAGCGCCTCGGATTGCTCAGGCGGATACTGTGTGGACGGCGTCTGCTGCGACTCCGCTTGCGGCGGAGGCGACCCGGCGGACTGCGTCGCCTGCAGCGTCGCCGCGGGTGCGCCTGCCGACGGTGTCTGTGCACCGATCGCCGCCGGCAAGGTCTGCCGCGCGGGTGGCGACTGCGTCCTTGCTGGCCGTTGCGACGGCACGTCGGCAGCTTGCCCGCCGCGGGTCCAGGTCGAGGATGGGAGCTGGTGTGACGACGGCGACGCCTGCACGCAAAAGGACGTCTGCCGTGCGGGCGCTTGCGTCGGGACGAACCCCCTCGATTGCAGCTATCCGTCGGAGACCTGCCTCTCGTCGGCCTGCAATCACCGGACTGGCCGCTGCGACATGAGCTGGCTTCCCGATGGGGCTCGGTGCGACGATGGCGACCCCTGCACCGTCACCGACGTGTGCGACCAGGCGCGTTCGCCGCGGTGCGGCGGCACGCCCAAGTCCTGTCCGACCTCCGACGCGTGTCACGCCGGGTACTGCGATGCGGCGACCGGCGAGTGCAAGCAGCGCGCGTTGCCGGACGGGACGGCCTGCGACACGGGCAGCGCCTGCGCCGCTGGTGGTCAGTGCGAGGGAGGGGCGTGCGTCGGGACGCCCAAGGTCTGCCCGCCCCCAGACGCCTGCCACCTCGCGGGCCTGTGCGACCGGACCACGGGCGATTGCGTCTACACCAGCAAGCCCGATGGGACTGACTGTGACGACGGGAGCGCTTGCACGACGCAGGACGCGTGCCGCGCTGGCGTGTGCAAGGGGATCGACGCGGTCGTGTGTGCCAGTCCGGACGACTGCCACTCGCCAGGATCTTGCGATCCCCGCACCGGCCAGTGTTCCGCGCCGACATCCAGACCGGATGGAGCGAGCTGCGATGACGGCGACAAGTGCACCGTCGGAGACTCCTGTCGCGGAGGATCCTGCAAGCCGGGCGAGCCGGTCGTCTGTCCGGGAAATGGCCCATGCAGCGAGGCAGGGACTTGCGATCCCGCGACCGGAAGCTGCACGGCGCCCGTGCCAAGGCCGGACGGCACGTCCTGCGAGGACGGGAGCCCCTGCACGATCGGTGACGCCTGCCGCGCTGGAGTGTGCCAGTCCGGGGCCTCTGCCACCTGTCCGGCCCCCTCGGGCCCCTGCCGCGTGCGCACCTGCGATCCGGTGACGGGTGGATGTCCGGAGGGACTCGCGCCGGACGGAACCGACTGCTCCGGAGGGACCTGCCAGTCTGGCGAGTGCAAGGCAGCCAGAAAGAAGGGCGGGGGATGCGAGCACGGCGCCGCCGGCGACTGGGCGCTCTTGCTGGCGGTGGCGGGGATGGCGGCCCTCCGGCTGCGAAGAGAGAGGGCGGCCCGTCGCCCGGACGCCGAGACGATCCTGGCGAGGATTCGCGAGCGCAAGGAGCGCACCGGGAGCCGCCTTTCGGCGGAGCGGATCCTGGCCCACCGGGACGCTGGCCGACGGTGATGCTGGTGGTCGAGGTATCGGTGGGAAAGGACGCCAGCTGAGCGCCCGCGCCACGCACCCTCGGCCCCGCTACATCCCCACCCGTACCAGCTCGATGAGCGGCAGCTCCTCCGCCCGCGCCTCGCTCAGATCCACGGCGCACTCGATCACCCAGTCCACCTCGCCCTGGGGATCGACGATCCGCTGACGCACCTGCCAGGTGCGCTGGCCGGTCTTCTCGATGAAGGTGTTGTGGGGCCGCCGCGCTGCCGGCGTGATGTCGATCCGCTCGTGCTCGGCCCAGTACGGCGCCAGCTCCTGCTCCAGCCGCGCCGGCGTCCACTCGCCCTGGCGCTGGAACAGGCACTCGATCGCGTCGGCGTAGCGCTTCTGCGCCAGCGCCTTCAGCAGCGTGTGGACTTCGATCCGCAGCCGCGCCGCGAAGGCGCGGGGATCGGCCGCTGGATCCCGCGGCAGGGCCAGCGGGATCGGCCCGGGCCCTGCCTCGGCCTGCGCCGGCGCCGCGCTCGGATCGCGCATCTGCTCCCACTCGTCGAGCAGCGACGAGTCGACCGCTCGGATCATCTGCCGGAGATGCAGGAGGACGTCGTCGAGCGCCTCGTCCCGGTAGTTCTCGGGCACCGTCTGCCCCAGCGCCTTGTAGACCTGCGACAGGTAGCGCAGGAAGACGCCCTCGCTCCGCTCCAGCCCGTACTCCAGCACGTAGTCGTTGAAGGTGCAGAAGCGCTCGATCATGTCGCGCGCCACCGACTTGGGCCGGATGTTCTCCTGCCCCACCCAGGGGTGGATGGCGGCGAAGTCGTTGAACGTGGAGTAAATGAAGTCGCGGTTCGGCTTGGGGTGCTCCAGCTTCTCCAGCTCCGCCATCCGCTCGTCGTACTCGATCCCCTGGGCCTTCATCTCGGCCACCTTCTCGCCCTTGAGCCGGTCGAGCTGCTTCCAGAGGACCACGTCCGGATTCTCCAGGATCGACTCGACCTGGGTCAGCACGTCGAGCGCGTAGGTCTCGCGCTCCCGCGAGATCCGCGGCAGGCTGTCGAGCAGGTAGAGCGCCAGGGTGTGGAAGAGCGAGAAGTCCTGCTGGAGGTGCGGCGCTGGCCGGATGTAGGCCCCGGCGTGGCCCTCGACCCGCTTGAGCTCCAGCAGCCCGGCTTGACGCAGCGTGCGGAAGCGCTGCGCGGCGGTCCGCCGGTGCTTGGAGTGAACGTACTCGTTCCCCTGGGAGCGGGAGATCATCTCCATGAGTCGGCCGTAGCCGCCGCCGACCTGAGTGGTCTCGCTCTGTAAGAGTGACAGCAGGAGGCCGAAGGTCACCTCGAAGCGCGACTCGAGCGACTCGGGCTCCTTGGTCCGCAGCTTCTCCAGCGTGTTGCGATCCCAGGGCACGTAGCCCTTCTGCGGCGGCTGCTTCTTCACCACCTTCTTGCCGGCGGCCTGCTTCTCGGCCACCTTCTTGTTCTCGATGACGTGCTCGGGCGCCTGGGCCACCACCCAGCCCCGGTCGTCGAACCCCTTGCGGCCGGCGCGCCCGGAGATCTGGTGGAAGTCGCGGGCCGACAGGAGGGCGGTCTTGGTCCCGTCGAACTTGCAGAGCTGCGTGAAGAGTACGGTGCGGAGCGGGATGTTGATCCCCATGCCCAGGGTGTCGGTCCCGGAGACCACCTTGAGCAGCCCACCCTGCGCCAACTTCTCGACCGCGAGCCGGTACCGCGGCAAGAGGCCGGCGTGGTGGACCCCGACACCGTGGCGCAGGAAGCGCTGGATCTCCTTGCCGTACGGCGTCCCGAACCGGACGCCCTCCAGGGCCACCCGGATCGCCTCCTTCTCCTCCTTCGAGGAGAAGTTCACGCTCATCAAGTTCTGGGCCTGCTCGGCGGCTGCGCGCTGGGTGAAGTTGACCAGGTAGATGGGGAAGCGCCTGGACGAGATCAGATCCTCGATGGTCTCGTGCAGCGGGGTCTCGCGGTACTCGAACTCCAGCGGGACCGGCCGGATCGCGCTGCGCACGTCGGCCACCTCCCGGCCTGT
>Ga0302321_100003444_pt1 | contig 13564 bp, 12 predicted proteins | sample Fen_T0_1_FD_202505 | JGI IMG/M metagenome (GOLD analysis project Ga0302321, IMG submission 202505) | Peat permafrost microbial communities from Stordalen Mire near Abisko, Sweden - Fen_T0_1 | ecosystem: Environmental > Terrestrial > Soil > Wetlands > Permafrost | place: Sweden: Abisko...
GTTGAACAGCCGCAGCTCGACGCCGTCATTGCCCGAGCAGACCAACCCCGCCGCGTTGGCTCGCATCCTTCCGGCCATCCCGATTGCAGTCGTGCCGCGTCACGACACCGCCGACACGCTCTTGGCCGCCTACGCCTCGGTCCCCTTCGTCGCGAATCTGGTCTGAGTGGCGAGCGTAGCGTCGGCGGACTCGTTCCGCACGCCCTACACCTCGCCTTGCCAGGCGGTGTGCGGGCAGATGTCGTGAAAGGCGCACTGCTGACAGGCGATATAGGTTGGCTTGGCAGAGAACTCGCGACGGCGAATGGCTGCAGCCACGTCGCGGATCACCGCCTCGGTCTCGTCAGCCTCGGCGAGTGTCGGCTCTTTGCCTGCGGCCAGTCCTGACTCGATGAAGCGCAGCTCGACGCGCAGTGGCAGTCGGCCGCTGGTCTTGAGCTGGGCCAGCGCATAGATGTCGAGCTGCAGGCTGTCCTTCACTCGCTTCTGTGCCTTCTTGAGGTCATCGACCGCGCCGGTCTTGAAGTCAAGGACGGTCACGCCCTGCTCGCGTTCGATGACCAAGTCGTAGCGGCCCACCACTTTGTTACGTCCGACAGCGAACACGAACTCCTGCTCGATCGCCGTCGGCTGCCAAGGACGCGCGCTCTCCTCTTGATAGAAGCGCCGGAGCACGCGCTCTCCCTCGCGCAGACGTTCCTCCTCGTGCTCGCGCGAGAGAAAGCCCTCAGAGATCCAGGCCGACCGGAACGCGGCGACGATGTCGTCCTCTGCCCAAGCGCGTCCAGCCATGCGCGCAGCGAAATGGCGCTCGATCGCCTTGTGGATGGCAGCGCCAAACACGATGCGGTGGTGGGTCAGAAGCGGTACGCGCAGGATGTGGACGTAACGGTACTTGAGCGGACAGGTGCGGTAGTCGTCGATCTGGCTGTGCGACAGGCGCAGGACTTCGTCATCAGCAAGTGGCAGCTCAGGCCCAGGCACTGGCTCAGCTGCTGGCTGATGCCGCGCCAGGGCCTCGAGCGCCTGGCTCTTGCGCGCGAGGGGTGTGGGCGACGGGAGATCCAGGGCCTCGACGACAAAGGCCGAGACCTTGCGCGGCCGAACCGTCCCGTAGTCCGCAGCTGACGTCAGGACCAGCTCGTCCTTGGCGCGCGTCATGGCTACGTAGAACAGTCGTCGCTCCTCCATCAGATGCGCGTCGCCGCCCTGCGGCGGTTCCTTGATGAGCTCGGCCGGCAGCTCCAGCGCGTCACCGCGACGCCGCACTGGGAACTTCTGCTCAGCGCAGGCCACGAGAAACACGACGCCGAACTCCAAGCCCTTGGCCTTGTGCACAGTCAGCACGTGCACGGCGTCCTCTTCCGAGTCCGGCTCAGCCACTGCCGGGTCGTCGCCCGCCTCGCGCAACAGGTCCAGGTGCTCGACAAAGGCAGGCACCCGGTCGTGCTCAGCCACGTCGCCGTAGGCCTTGACGATGTCGAAGAACTTGGCCACGTTCTTCACGCGCCCTTCAGCCCGGGCCGTGGACTCGCGCGAGAGCTGCCCCAAGATCCCTGACCGCTGCAGGAAACGGTAGAGCAGCTCGCCGCTACGCAACCGCGGCACCTCCTCTGCCGCACGATCGAGCTCAGCCAGGAGCCGCTCAGCGCTTTCGCGCGCGGCACCGCCGACGCCCACGAGATCCTCGTTGTTGGGCAGGCCGCGCAACACGTCGAGTAGCGGCTTGTTCTTGCGCTTGGAATAGGCGTTGAGGCGCAGCAGGTCGACCTCAGGCAAGCGGTAGACCTCAGAGGCGGCCAGGTAGAAGAGCGAGACAGAGTCCGAGGGATTGGCCAGGCTGCGCAGGAACGCCACCAGCAACCGCACCTCTTCGCGTGCGTAGAGGCCGCGACTGCCGCTGAAGCGGTGCGGAATCTCGCGCATGTTGAGGCTGCGCAGGAAGGGGTCTGCGTCACCGTTGGCGCGCACCAAGAGTGCGATGTCGCGAGGCCGATAGCCCGTCTGGAGACGCGCCGCCACTTCGGCTGCCACGCCGTCCGCCTCGGCCGAGACCGTGTCGAAGCGCAGATGGCCCACGGCCGGTCCCTCGCCACGCGGTGAGCGCAGCCGCTTGTCGATACCGGCAATTGTCTCGAGGCGGTAGGGATTGTTGTACGAGATCAAGCGCGAACTTGCGTCCAGGATGATCTGGGTCGAGCGGTGGTTGTCGGTCAGCACCACTTCGCGCGCGCCGCGGTAGAGGCTGCGAAACGCCAGCAGGTTCGCCGCTGCTGCGCCACGCCAGCGGTAGATCGCCTGATCGTCGTCGCCAACGACCGTGATGTTGGCCGGCTCTGTGCCGGCCAAGAGCCGCACCATCTCGAGCTGCGTGTGGTTCGTGTCCTGGAACTCGTCGACCAAGAGATAGCGAAAACGGCTGCGCAGGCCGGCCAAGATGGCCGGGTGCTCGCGCAGAAGCGCCAGCGTGCGAAAGATCTGATCGCCGAAGTCGACCAGCCCTGCCTCGGCCAAGAGCTGCTGATAGGCAGAGTAGAACGCCGCGACCTCCACGTGCCGCGCTGCTTCGTCGCGCGCCTCGTCGTCGTCAGCTCGCGCAGATTGGGCCTCGGCCCAGGCGGCGTATTCGGCCGTCGACACGTCTTCATCCTTGGCGCGGCTGACGACGTTCAGGAGCGCTGCCAGATGGCGCGTCGGATCGCCCAGCGGCCGGAAGCGCTTGAGCGGGAGCTGGAACAATCGTTCGCGCAGAAAGATGATCTGTTCTGGCCTTGTGAGCACGCGGAAGCCCGGATCGAGCCCGGTCTCGACCGCTGCCTCGCGCAGCACGTGATCGCCAAAGGCGTGGAACGTGCCGATCCAGCTTTCGGCATAGCCGTATGGGATGAGCTGGTCCACGCGCTCGGCCATCTCGACCGCGGCCTTCTCGGTGAACGTCAGGGCCAGGATCTCCTCAGGCCGCGCGCGCTTTGAGGCGATCAGATGCGCGATGCGGCGCGTGAGCACCGTCGTCTTGCCAGTGCCGGCGCCGGCGATGATCAGCAGCGGTCCCTCGCCGTGGAGCACCGCGTCGCTCTGGGCCTGCGACAGCCCGTCGAGGATCGGGTCCACCGCCAGCTTCAGCTGTTCCATGTGCGAGTCATCTTACGGCGCGGCTGCGGCGGAGTCACTTGCCGGCAGCCGACACGCTTACTTGACGCGTTGAAAGACCAGGCGATCGATCAGGCATGTGTCGGTCGGCGCGATCGTCAGGGTGACTTCGTTGAGCTCGCGCCGGAATCGATCCGCAGGCACGCGCACCCGCCAATCGGCCAGCTGCGCAGTCAACGGCCACTGCGCCACGTCTGTTCCGTTGATCGCCATCGACAGAGTCCCTGAGCCAACCGCACGCACAGCCACGTCGAGCGTCTGCGGCACGTCCAGCGCGACCAGCACACGGGCGCGGCCCGATATGGCGCGGCAGTAGGTCGCGTCCCCGCAGGGCCGGGGCAAGCTCCAGCCTTCTGCCAGCGGGCCCTGGTCTGCGTCAGGATCGGCTGCGCCGATCTCGATCACACCACCCAGGTTGTTCTGGCGGTAGAACAGATAGGGCCCCACCATACGGTCCCACTGGCCGGGGGACACGCCCAGGCGCAGGGCGAGAATCCAGTTCGCGGGCCAGGCCAGGGGCGTGCCGACCTCCTCGCGCACGAGCCGCGCAGAGTTGCCCGCAAGTTGCTCGAACGTCACTGCGTCGTCCGGGGGCAGGGCGGCCATCTGATACTGCTCAGCCAAGAGGACGTTCCATGCCGCCAGCAGCAGGGCGCCGAGCCCCAGCACGCTCAGTGGATGCCGGGCCACGACTCGCTGAAGCCACGCGAGGCTCTGGACGAGTCCAAAGGCCAAGAGCGGAAGCACGGAGTCGAAACGACGATTGGAAAACGAGCCCCCTGCCCACCAGTCGCCGGCGCAGGCGTTCACATAGCTCATGACCGCCAGCGGAGCGAACAAGACGAGGGCGTCACGCCAGCCACGACGCGCGATGCCGATGAACCCCAGGTAGCCAAGCCACAGAATCGGAGTCCAGTAGAACAGTCCGTGGCGCGAAGAGAAGAAGGTGGGAAGCAGAAACGGGTGATCGAGTCTCAGGAAGTCGGCGCCGTGAGGTGGGTAGGGCAGGAGTGCTACACCGTAGATCGCCTGCCAGGCCAGCATCTGGGGCAGGGTGCCGACAACGAAGGCCGCGAGCACGAGCGAGCCGCGTCCCAGCGTGCGCAGGAAGTCGCTGCGAAGGCGCTGCAGCAGCGTGGCCGCAGGCAGCATCAGGAGGACGGCGTTCTGCCAACGCACACAGGCGGCCAGACCGATGGCCAGGCCGAGCACTAAGGCGCGGCGCAGCGAGATCTGGCAGCGACCTCCCCACCAGATCCACAACACCAACGCGCCGACAAAGAAGCTCGGTGCGTGGCTGACGATCGGCTCGTGGACGACGTAGTAGAACAGCGAGGTGGTGTAGAGCAGCAGGCCGATCGTCAGGAGCACGAGCCGCCGATCGAACAGCGCGCGCAGGACCGCGGCCACGAGCAGCAGACCGATCGCGCCGTACGCGAAGCTGGCCAGCATGACGGCTCGGATGTGCGTCGGCGAGTAGCCGTCTTCGACTGCGCCGCGTAGTCGCGCGATGAGATCGCCCAGCGCAAAGAAGGGCAGCCACAGCAAAGCTGGGCCGATCGAGAAGATCGTACGGCGATAGCCAGTCGCCGTAAGATGCACCTTGTCCCCGCGATTGAGGATATTGAAGTGGGCATACTCATTGTCGAGCTGCAGGTCGTGATCGAAGTAGAGGGAGTGAAGCAGGCTGTAGTACTCAATGGCGTCTGCGCCGATCCTCGGGACCGGACGGGCGAGCTGAAGAGCGAGAGGAAGCAGCAGGAGCAGACCGAGGATCAACCACTCGCGCGCTCGCGAGAGGCGCGCGGTGTTATGCGTGTCAGACGTCTCAGGCAATTCGTCCCTCCCTGCGCTCGCGACGGCGGAGGCAAGCTATCTCACGCCCGGGCAAGGCGTCAAGGCCAATGCCGCGCCGGTCCGCAGCGCTCCACCTTCGCTATAATGACCACTACATAGCAGGCCAACGGCCGTTGGAGCGCGTGTGGCATCAGGGCACAGACAGTCATGAAGTACCTCACGACGCTGGCGGTGGCGCAGCAGATCGGCGTCAGCAAGCAGACCCTACTCAACTGGCTGTACGACGGCAAGGTGCCTGAGCCGCCGCGCAACAAGAAGGGCTATCGCTTGTGGAGCCCCTCGCGTATCAGCCTCGTCAGGAAGATGATCGACGAGGGTCGATTTCATCGCCGCACGGTCATCCACAGGCCGGTCTCGAGCCGGCCCGGCCTCGTCGCCGAGTTTGCGCGCGAGGTGAGTCAGTTCCTGCGCGACGCGCAGATCGACGCGCCGGCGTTCTTGCGCGAGCTGGTGCGCATCACGCCGCAACTGGCGCCGGTTGTCCGCATTCGCGAACGGCGCCGGCACGCTCCCAGCGCCCGTCGCGAGGCAGAAGGCGGCCGCGCGGGTGGTTCCAAGGCGCGAACGACCAGCGACGCCGCAGCGCGGCCGGTGACTCCGAACGGTGCCGACCAGGGCCAGACCTAGCGCGCCGGGCGACGAAGCGAGCGTGTGCGCCGTTGCCGACGTGTGGGCGTGAGCCTGCTCACATCCATGTTATTCTGCGAAATCGTATCTGACGCATGGGAACCAGTCAGGTTACCCGAGAAGGAGCATCGAATGATCGTTACTTTGAGACGCATGTTGTCCCTTGCCGCGCTCGCCAGCCTGGCAGCGCTCCCTGCGTTAGCTGAGGACCTGACGATCGTCTCGACGGTCAAGATGGGCGATCGCCAAAGCACCTCGACGCAGTACATCACCGCCGACCGCGCTCGCACGTCTGCGGGCGATGCGGACACCATCATCGAGTACGGCACGGGACGGATCGTGCAGATCAACAACAAGAACCAGGAATACAGCGAGACGTCGCTGGCGGAGATGGCGGCGTTCGTCGACAAGATGGCCGCGAAATTGGAGGGCCTGCCGGCCTTTGCCCGTAAGGCCATGGGCGACACGGTCGGCGAGATCACCGTGCGCAAGGGCACGGCAACGAAGAAGATCGCCGGGTACGACTGCACGCAGTACACACTCTCGATGGGCGAAGACATGGTCTTCGACCTCTGGGTCACTCCTGCGCTCGAGCTGCCCGCACACCTGGTGGATGCGCAGAAGGCCCCCTTTGCCGCGATGGGTCCGACTGGGCGACGTTTCGTGGCCATGTTCGACGAGATGAAGAAGATCAAAGGCTTGGCTCTGGCGACGGACATGAACTACAAGATCATCGGTAAGAAGGTCGACTCCCTGACCGAGGTCACCCAGGTTCGTCGCGGACCAATCCCAGCCTCCACTTTCGCAATTCCCGCCGGCTACAAGAAGAAGGACTCGCCTTTCAAGCGCTAGCGTGCTGGGCGCAAGGGGGAGGATCGCCCGCCCCTCTCCCTTGCCTGCGGCTCAGGTGGCGGGTCCAGGGCAGGACAGCTTGAGCGTTGCGCGTCGTCCGGGATTGATCGCGCGCCTCCGGCACGTGGGAGGCACGCTGATTTCGCGTGAGATCGGCGTGCTGACCAACGCGATCGCGTTCAACTTCTTGGTGTGTCTATTCCCGTTGCTGTTGGTCTTGGCAGCGGTGTCGCAGCAGTTGCCCCCGGGCCGGCGCATCAGCGGCGCACTGGCGCACCTGCTGGCTGAGTTGATCCCCTTCGAGCACGAAGCGCTCGCTCGCGCCCTGGCGGCACTGGCCCAGCAATCGCGGCGGATCGAGGCGATCTCGCTGCTACTCATACTCTGGGGCTCGTCCGGCATCTTCGTCCCGATTGAGATGGCCCTCGGCCGGGCCTGGGGCGGAGCCACGCGCCGCAGTTTCTGGCGCGCACGCCTGCTGGCATTCGTCATGACGCTGGCGTGCGGCACGTTGGCGCTCGTCTCAGTTGGTCTGACCTTTGCCGCGCGCAGCTTCCGTGACGAGTGGCCCACCGTGGCAGAGTACGGGGCCAGCGGTAGCGCGTTTCTGCTGACCCTAGCGCTGTTCTTTCTGGTTTATCGCTTCGTACCCAGCACGCGCGTCCATGCCGCTGTGGCGGCTCGCGCCGCGCTGTACGGCGGAGCGGGCTGGGAGCTGATCAAGTACGTCTTTGTCGCGCGCTTGCCAGCGATGAACCTCAAAGCCGTCTATGGTCCTCTGGCCTTTGCGGTGGCGCTGATCCTGTGGGCCTATATCTCGAGCCTGATGCTCGTCTTCGGCGCGCTGATCGCATCGCCGCCGAGCGCCAGCCCCAGACCGCGACGTTAGGCGCGTGCCAGCGCTGCCAGCCGGTCGAGACTCTTCCTGTCGCCGAGCGTGATCAGTACGTCGCGCGCCTCGATGGCCACCTGCGATGCAGGATTGAAGACCATGCTCCCGTCGGGCTTCTTGATGGCGACGATGATGATGCCGAGGTCGTAGCGGATGCCGCTGTCCTTGACGCTCTGGCCCGCGAAACGGCTCTTCGCGGCCACCGCCACCTCTTCGATCTGCAGGTCGAGGTGGCCGCTGCGCGTGGCCAGCTCGATGAAGTCAACGACGCTCGGGCGCAACACAGCCTGAGCCACGCGCTGTCCGCCGATGATGTAAGGCGAGACGACGCGGTTAGCACCCGCTCGTTGCAGTTTGGTCTCCGCGCCTTCGTCCTCCGCTCGAGCGACGATGTAGAGCCGTTCGTTCAACAGGCGTGCGCTCATGGTGATGAAGAGATTGTCGGCGTCCGAGGCTGCCACGGTCACCAGCGCGCGTGCGCGTTCGACGCCTGCGCGGCGCAGCACCTCGTCGGAGGTTGCATCGCCCTGAATGGCGATGCCGTGCGGCATGCGGAACGACTCGGTCAGCTCGGCCTGCCGATCGATCACCACGAAAGGCAGGGCCTGCGCTGAGAACTCCTGGCACACCAGCCGCCCCAGCCTTCCCAGACCGCAGACGATACGGTGGTCCTTGAACTCCGCCAGGTTCCGCTCCATACGTTGCCTCCCGAAGGTGTCACGCACCTCACCGCTGACGACCGCGCGGATGATCTCCATGGCCGCATACAGCAGCGTAAAAACGCCGCCCAACGCCAAGGCCATTGTGAAGACACGCCCGGTCGCGCTCAGCTCGTGGACCTCGCGATATCCGACGGTCGTGACCGTGATCACGGTCATGTAGAGCGCGTCGGCGAGTGACCAGCCCTCGATCAGCCGGTAGCCGAGCGTGCCACCTGCGAGCAGCAGCACCGGCACCGCCAGCGCGAGCGCAAAGCGAAGGAGGCGCATCTTTGGAACGAGTCTCATTTCACTCTCGCGTTGCCGCCAAGGCCCACTCCGCCAACGTGAGCGCCCACACGGGCGCGAGGGCCGCTGCCGCAGTGCCGGCCGGGCCAATCCAGGTGGCCTTGGTCCAACGCGCGACCGCGGTCTCGAGACGCGGCCGGTCGAGGCGTGGCTCGTCGCGCGGCGCGACGAGCAAGATCGGTTTCTCGAGCGAGACAGGGTCGAAGCCGGTCGAGTCAGGCCACGTCATTTGGGCCGGCACATATGGCGCGAGGGCTGCCGCGGCGCGCACGGTCGGATGTGCAGCCAAGGCCAGGGCCAACGCGCCGCCCAGGCCCGCCCCGGCAAGCACGAGTGGCAGCTGATCGCGCCAGGTCTGGTCGAGGCACTCGATGACCCGCGCGCAGTCGTCGCGCCAGGTGGCTATCGCCGTGGAGGCATCCTCGACGGGACGCGGATTTAGCAGCACGACCTCGACACGCTCTGCGAGACGCTCGGCGAACTCCGCCAAGCGTGGATTGGTCGCATTCGAAGCGCGGTGGGGATGCAGCAGGACGCGCACCGCCGCGCCGCGGAACGGGCCGAGGCGCAACACAGAAAGGCGCGGATTCTCGCCGAGCCAGACGTCCTGCCGCAGCGTGGCCATGGGCCGGTTACTGCCCGCGGGCGTTGCTCTCGCCCTTTGCCCCAGCAGGCCCTGGGGTCACACGCTGGCCGCGTAGAAACTGCATCAACGCCAGCTTTTCTGTCAGTCCGATGCGCTGGATGCACACGCCAAACCCAGGCGGCAAATGCCCCGCGCCAGGGTGGGTGCTGTCGTTGATCCAGACTACGCGGGCCATCACGCTCATCGGGCGAGCGTTCTCGAGTGCGACCTCGAGCGTGAGGGACTGCCCGATCGGCGGCGGGGAGGTCGAAGCCAGGAACATCCCAGCACTACTGGCATTGACGACGGTGCAGTCCGCGCCCCAAGTTCGCGCCCGGACGCCGGCAACACTCACGCGTTCGCTGGATCGCATCATGTTGCGACAATGATAGCGCCACTTGTGAGCGATCAGAGCCGCTGTCACTGTCGGTCGGGTGTGTTGAGCTGCGGGTGGTCGAGAGGATATACTTCAAAGGTTCAGTATCCAGTCACGAACGTGTGCGAGAGCTCGAAGAGCGATGGTCCCTCCGGAGAAGACGAGCGGCAACCGACGAATTGCGGCCCGCTGGGCTTGCCGGCTGGCGGCCTCCTACCAGGTCAAGGAACACTGGCGTCCGACCACTGCCATGGACGTGTCTCGACTCGGCTGCCGCTTGCGTTTGGGAGAAGCCCTGGCTCGTGGCACCGCGGTCAACGTCCGGCTCGAGTGCGCTGACAAGACCGCGCCGGACGGCAAGCCGCGCCGTGTCGAAGTCGCCGGCAAGGTGGTCTGGTCGCGCTTGGAGGGCCTTTCGTATCAATGTGGCATTCACTTCCTGGAAGAGGCCGAGGACGTCGAGAATTTCGCGAATCGGTCCGAGTGACTTGTAGGGATTGCTCGCCGCGCGCGAGGTTCCCGCGTGCGCCTCGACCTAGCGTCGCTGCCTGAAGCGACGCCTGAGCGCGTCCACGGCCTGCTCGAAGTCCACCGGCGTCGGGCTCGTTGCGCTGACCTTGCTCCCAGTCGCCGGGTGCACGAATGCGAGGCGACAGGCGTGTAGCATCGGCCGGGCGACCCTTGGCCCTGACACCAAGCGGTGCCGGGCGTAGACGCTATCGCCCAAGATGGGCAGCCCGGCATGGGCGAGGTGGGCGCGAATCTGGTGCTGCCGCCCTGTCTCCAGGCGGATCGCAAGACGCGCGGCGTCGCCGAAGCGCTCGACGACGCGCCAGTGCGTACGCGCTTCTGACGCGGCCTCCTGGCCTCGCGCTATGCCGCGCCGGCCACGCACCCAGGTGTCGCGAATAGGGGCGTCCACGGTGCCTGAATCTGCGCGCGGAGCGCCGCCGACCAGCGCGTCGTACACCCGTTCGATACGATGCTCACTAAAGAGGCGGATCAGCCCGGCGCGCGTCTCCGGCGTCAAGGCGACTACAAGCGCGCCCGAGGTCTCACGGTCCAGGCGATGGACGCGGCCGACATAGGGCGCGCGGGGCCGCAGCCGCCGCACATAGGCCGCAACCCGCGCAAGGACCGTGTCCTCTCCCTCGTCAGGTGCGGCGCCAGACGTGGGCACGCTCAGAAGCCCGGCGGGCTTGTCCACGATGAGCAAGTGGTCGTCCTCGTAGAGCTTTGTCAGCGACAGCCGCGCGCGCGGCAGGGCCTTGCGGTTGGGGTCCCAGACGATGACGGCGCTGGGGGTGACGGTATGGCCTGACTCCTGAACCAATGCGCCGTCGACCGTGACCTGGCCCTTCTCGATCACCTCGCGCGCCTTGCGCCGGGACATCCCCGGTCGGGACGTGCTTAGGGCGAGATCGAGACGGATCGAGGTTCTATCGACTGGCATCAGCGGTTTCCCGGGCCGAAGGAGTCGCCGTTCGCACGATGCGTCGGATGGCGTCGGCCGTTAGGCCAGTGGCGAAGAAATAGACGAGCACAAAGGCCTGGGTCTCAGGACCTGAGGCAGTCGTGGAAAGGAGTGGCATGGTGCCTGCGGCCACGGCGACGGCCGCAAGCACGGCCAAACGCGCATTCTGGAATAGTCGGTCGCGTCGGTGCAGCAGGCGTTCGGCTGTCGCGCCGCCCAAGCACAGAACCAGCGGCAGCCACACTAGAGGTAGGGGCGCTTCCCACGTCCACCGGCCCAGCCCGAACCAGTCAGCAGTCGGTGCGAATCCGTAGTAGGCGTTCGAGATGCCCTGGTTGGGGTGCGTGCTTCTGACGAACGAGGTCCCACCTGCAGTGACGCGCGGCCACAACCGAAGTTGCAGGACCGTCGCAGGCACACGCTGCGCGAGAATCTTGGCGTACCACAGCGGGTCCGAAGCAATGTCTCGCAAGAACAGGCGCCGCATGACCGCCTCCATCTCCGGCGTTGCGCCCGGCTCGATCGGCTCTGAAATGACGACCCCCTCGCGCCGTAGCACCTCGCGCGCGGTTGGGTCGTACCACGCATGCCCCTTCTCACGATCGAAATCGCCGAGTCCCTCCCAGACGCCGAACCAGACGGCATGCTCCTGTGCAGGTCGGATTGCGTAGTATGGCCCCAGTAGAAGGCCAATCGCGAGTACGACGCCGCCAGCGACGTGCCGCACTTGGCGGCGCGATGAGCCGGTCACGCGCAGGACAGCGGCGAGCGCGACGAGCACAAGCGCCGGCATCAAAGAACGACATGTCGCGCGGCACAGGGTACAAACAGCGAAAGCGAGCCCCCCCAGCACCCAGCGCCCAGCGAGTCCTCGCCAGGTCGGCCGTGGATGGAGCCAGGCATGCACGGCCAAAGTGAGCAAGAGCAGAATTCCGAGCAGGTGGAATCCAACGGCGGAGTATGGGAGCGTCAGCAACTCGGCCACGTAGGGCGAAAGCGCGACGCAGGAGAGCGTGACGGCCGCTACCCACGTGCAGCCTGCCCAGCGGCACTCGACGCTCAGCCAGACGAACAACGGCAGGGCAGCCAGCACGCCGAGCCAGAGCGGCAGATAAGGCGCAACCCCGCGCAGCAGGTGGAATCCCCAGACGGTCAGCCACGCTCGGCCGGAATCGTCGGAGTCCCGCAGACGCATGGGCTCAGCATTGGTGAAGTATCGGCACGGCACCGTGCGCCAGAACTGCCAGCTGCGGACCGCGTCGCGCGAAAGCGCATCCGGCAGCATCACTTTGAGCTTGGTGGCGATGCGCGCACTCCACCAATCCCACGCCTGCCCACGATAGAGAAAGCCGGTGCCCCGTTGGTAGTTGACCGTGGCGACAGTCACATCTTCCCAGTACCGCCGCGGCAGGCGCAGATTCGTCAAGTCCCAGTCCGAGCGCCGCACCGCGGCGTTGAGGAAGAGCAAGCCCCAAAGCGCGACACCCAGTCCGAGCGGCTCCAGCCACTTGCGCGCTCTGGCGAGATGGGTCGTCATGCCGGCGGATTATGCCTCACATCGGCACAAAGCGGGCACTTCCTCGCGGCCGCCTAGAGTCTGACGCCGCGTGCGTCGTCCCAGGCCGCAGGATCTTGTCGAAAGTAGTCGGCCAGAAACGCGTACAGCGCACCGTGGTGCTGACGCACCGCCAGGGCCGTCTCGAAGAAGGCCTCGACCGCCACGGGGAAGAACTCGACAGGCTCGTTGGCGCCGTACTCGTCGAGCACGGACCTGCCGCGGCGCATGCGGTCCATCTCCTCCTCGCGCAGCTCGATGAACCGGCGCGCACGCGCATCGTCGAGGCCGCTGGGAAGGCCGCCGAAGTGCGCGCCCTCTACTTCCAGAAGGTGCGCGAACTCGTGCAGGCCGACGTGACAGGCGTCGTCCGGATCGTCGAAGCCTTCAAGGAGCGCAGGCACCGAGAGAATCAACGTGCCCCAGCCATGCGCTTGGCCGGCCAGCTCGTGGCGGCCGATCTGGAAGTCGCGGTCAAAGGCATCCGGATAGAGCAGCACTTCGCTGAGCTGGTCCCACTCGTAGTCAGGCCAGCCCAAGGACAGGGTCACGGCCGAGGCAGCCACGAGCAGGCGCAGCTCTTCGGTCACATGGACAGAGACACCAGTGACGCGCTGTTCGGCGACGAACACGCGCACGTCGCCCTCAAAGCGCTCCCGCAGGGCAGGGGGCAACCGGTCAAAGTGATCGTAGCGATTGCGTAGGAGACGACGCCAGGCGCTTGGGAAGGGGCGTGTCACGAGGCGGGCGCGGCGCGTGTGGCGACGTCGCGCGCGGCTGGCAACGGCCAGAGCCGCCGCCAGCGTGAGCACACCTCCGACGCAGGCGCCAGGCACAGCAGCCAGAGCTGCGCCGAAAGCGGCGCCAGCCAATACGGCCAGACCTCCCAGAGCGATAACGGTGCGATTCGAAGGCGGCGGCTGGATCCTCATGCGCGCAACACGGGTGTCGCGCCATTGTCGTACGTTCCCGCGCGCCTGCGCCACCAGCGCCGCTCAGCCGGCCGGCGGTGTCTAGCGCGGATGATGGTTTTTTGTGCCCTCAGGCTGAACGTCCGCAGTTGGTGGCGGGTTGGGCACGGCGCAACAGCACGTCGGCACACCCAGTCGTGGCAGTATCCAGGTCTGAAGAGCCACCCACGCCGCCATC
>Ga0302321_100003445_pt1 | contig 13563 bp, 11 predicted proteins | sample Fen_T0_1_FD_202505 | JGI IMG/M metagenome (GOLD analysis project Ga0302321, IMG submission 202505) | Peat permafrost microbial communities from Stordalen Mire near Abisko, Sweden - Fen_T0_1 | ecosystem: Environmental > Terrestrial > Soil > Wetlands > Permafrost | place: Sweden: Abisko...
GTCGAGTGCCAAGCTGGGCATTGAAGCGCTGGGCTACGAGAAGATCGAGAAAGACCGATTGCTCAAGTTCATCGTGCGCCCTTACGGAATGATCTTGGTGACAGGCCCCACAGGCAGCGGCAAGACGGTTTCGCTGTACACGTGTCTGAACATTCTGAATCAGCCTGGCGTGAATATTTCGACGGTGGAGGATCCAGCCGAAATCAACCTGCCTGGCATCAATCAAGTAAACGTTAACGACAAGGCGGGTTTGACGTTTTCAGCGGCTCTAAAATCATTCTTGCGCCAGGATCCCGACATCATCATGGTGGGCGAAATCCGCGATCTTGAGACCGCTGATATCGCCATCAAAGCAGCGCAAACAGGTCACATGGTGATGTCGACATTGCATACCAATGACGCACCCACCACCTTGACTCGGTTGTTGAACATGGGGGTTGCACCCTTCAACATCGCCTCGAGCGTTCTGCTGATCACGGCGCAGCGCCTGACCCGCCGCCTGTGCGAGGTCTGCAAAGTGCTAGCAGACTACCCGCGCGAGGCCATGTTGAAGGCGGGATACGCGGAAAGCGATCTGGATGGCACATGGCGCCCCTACCGTGCAGTTGGTTGCTCGGCCTGCAGCAACGGCTACAGGGGTCGTGTTGGCATTTACCAAGTGATGCCCATCAGCGAAGAAATTCAGCGGATCATCCTGTCTGAAGGGACGGCCATGGACATCGCAGATCAGGCTGACCGCGATGGTGTGCGTGATTTGAGGCAGTCCGGCCTGGTGAAAGTGCGAGCGGGCTTCACAACGCTTGAAGAAGTCATAGCAGCAACCAACGAATAGGCCCCTGGTCCGGTTTATCCAGGCCTCACACAACGATCAACGGGACGAGGATTTAAGTTTCCTCGGCGACACCATGGCAACTGCAACGGCAACAGCGACAAAAGGCGTCAAGGAATTTGTCTTCGAATGGGAAGGCAAAGACAAGAACGGCAAGGTGGTCCGCGGCGAAGTTAGGGCCGGCGGCGAGGCTGTGGTTAGCTCCAGCCTCAGGCGGCAAGGCATTCTGATCACCAAGGTCAAGAAACGTCGGACCAGTGGAGGCAGAGCGATCAAGCAGAAGGACATCGCCATCTTCACTCGCCAGTTGTCGACAATGATGCGTGCCGGCGTGCCTCTGCTGCAAGCGTTTGACATCGTTGCGCGCGGCAGTACCAACGCGAAAATGACCAAGCTGATCACCGACGTCCGCAACGACGTCGAAACAGGCACCAGTTTGTCGTCGGCCTTCCGCAAGCATCCGCTTTACTTCGACTCGCTGTATTGCAACCTCGTCGAGGCCGGCGAAGCGGGCGGTATCCTGGATACGCTGCTGGATCGTTTGGCCATCTATCAAGAAAAGACGATGGCCATCAAAAACAAGATCAAGTCGGCCTTGATCTATCCAGTCGCCGTGATGGTAGTGGCTTTCGTGGTGTTGGCCGTGATCATGCTCTTCGTCATCCCAGTGTTCGAAGACGTGTTCAAGTCGTTCGGGGCTGACCTGCCAGCACCCACGATGTTTGTGATCGCCATGTCCAAGATCTTCGTGAATTATTGGTGGGCGATCTTCGGTTTCTTGGGGGGCGGTATCTACTTTTTCCTTGAATCATGGAAGCGCTCCGAAAAAATGCAGCGAACCATGGATCGGCTGATGTTGAAGGTCCCGGTGTTCGGCGAGTTGGTGAACAAGTCGTCAGTGGCGCGCTGGACTCGCACCCTGTCAACAATGTTTGCGGCGGGCGTCCCTCTGGTCGAAGCACTGGACTCGGTCGGAGGTGCATCCGGTAACGCGGTATTCAAAGATGCAACCGAGCAGATCCAGAAAGACGTCTCCACGGGCGCAAGCTTGACGGCCTCAATGCAGACGACGGGCGTATTCCCGACCATGGTGGTACAAATGTGCGCGATTGGTGAAGAATCCGGCTCGCTGGATGCCATGCTCGGCAAAGCAGCAGAGTTCTACGAAGACGAAGTGGACGAAGCCGTCAAGGGCCTCTCATCGCTGATGGAGCCTTTCATCATCGTCATCCTCGGGGTCTTGATTGGCGGCATTGTGGTGTCGATGTACCTGCCCATCTTCAAGCTCGGCGCGGTGGTCTGACCGATCGCGATGAGCCTGCCGGGCGCTGAACTCTTTCTGTCACCCTGGATCCTGGCTCTGCTGGGGTTGTGCATCGGCAGCTTCTTGAATGTCGTCATCTACCGCCTGCCGCTGATGCTCGATCGCGGCTGGTGGGGTGATGTGGCCAATCAGTTGAGCGATGCCGAGGCCCATCAGCGGGTCTTCGGCGTGGCCCCTTCTCCGCCCACAACGGAGGCTGGCAAATCACTGGCTCTGGCCCTGGGCACGCTCGGCCCGCTGAACCTCAATCGTCCTCGTTCTCGCTGCCCGTCATGCGGACACATGATCACCTGGCACGAGAACATTCCCGTCTTCAGCTACCTTCGGCTGCGTGGTCGCTGTGCCGCGTGCAAGACGCACATTTCGCCGCGTTACCCGCTGGTTGAAATCCTGACTGGCGCGCTGTTCGCCGCCGTCGGCTGGCGCTTCGGGGCCGAACCCACCGCCTTGCTCTGGTGCTTCGTGGTTGCCATGCTCATCGCCTTGGCTGGCATCGACTGGGACACCACCCTGCTCCCCGACAACCTCACTTTCCCGCTGCTGTGGGCCGGGTTGCTGACCAGCGTGCTGGGTTGGACGCTCCCGCTGCCGCAGGCCGTCTGGGGCGCCGTCGTCGGCTACCTGTCGCTGTGGTCGGTGTACTGGTTGTTCAAGCTCGTCACCGGCAAAGAGGGCATGGGCTTCGGTGATTTCAAGCTCCTCGCGGCCCTGGGCGCCTGGCTTGGCTGGCAGATGATTCTTCCGATCGTGCTGGGGGCTTCGGTCATCGGTGCGGTGGTCGGCATTGCCATGAAAATGTCCAGCACCCTGCGCGAAGGGCGTTACGTCCCCTTCGGTCCCTTTCTCGCGGGGGGCGGCATCGTCGTGATGCTCGCTGGGCAACATCGTGTCCTCGGCTGGCTGGGCTGGGCCTGACAACCGGCCGCGTAGCACACCCATGGCTGTCACTCCCAGCCTGCGCATCGGCCTCACCGGAGGCATCGGCAGCGGCAAGAGCACCGTCGCGCATGAGTTCATGAAACTGGGGGCAGAACTCATTGACACCGATGCCATCGCGCGGTCATTGGCGCAGCCGGGTGGTGCAGCGATCGACGCAATTCGTGAAGCGTTCGGCCCTGCCGCGATAGACGCCAGTGGCGGGCTGGACCGAACCCGCATGCGCGAGTTGGTCTTTGCCGATGCCGCAGCCAAGACACGCCTGGAAGCCATCCTCCACCCAAGGATCGCTACCGAGTGCAACCGTCAAGCCAAGGCTGCTGCTGGGCGCACCATCGTCTTCGACGTGCCGTTGCTCATAGAGTCGGCCCGTTGGCGCACGCAAGTCGATCGAGTACTCGTCGTCGACTGCGGCGAAGCGACACAGATCGAACGGGTGATGGGGCGTTCCGGGTGGTCTCGCGAGGCCGTGCTGGCCGTCATCGCCCAACAGGCCAGTCGCGAAGCGCGGCGTGCGGCCGCAGATGCCGTCATTTGCAACGAAGGCCTGAGCTTGCTGCAACTCGCGCACGAAGTGTGTGTCCTATGGGAAGGCTGGACGCGTATGGAACAATCCTGGCCGTCGAGCGGAGCATCCCCATCTTGATCTTGTACGAGTACCCCTTCAACGAGAGCATCCGCACCATGCTGCGGCTCGAACACCTGTTCGATCGCCTCGGCCGCCTGATGCCCAGAGACGAGACCGTGGACCACCACTACGCACTGGCCACCATGTTCGAGATCATGGACGTGGCCTCCCGGGCCGATTTGAAGTCGGATCTGCTGAAGGAACTCGAGCGCCAGAGAACCCAACTCAACAGCTTCCGCGGCAACCCCTCGATCTCCGACGACATGCTGAGCCAGGTGATCGGCACGGTTGACCACGCGTTCAATGGCCTGAATCAGTTGCCCGGCAAAGCAGGCCATGTGCTCACCAGCAACGAATGGCTGATGAGCATCCGCAGCCGCATCAGCATCCCGGGCGGTACCTGCGAGTTCGATCTGCCCGCCTACTATGCCTGGCAGCAACAGGAGCCCACCCGCCGCCGCGCCGACCTGAATCAATGGGTCGCCACCCTGATGCCGCTGGCCGAAGCGCTGAAAGTGTTGCTCGGGCTGCTGCGCGACTCCGGCGCGCCTCACAAAGTGGTGACGCAAGGCGGGCAGTTCCAGCAAAGCCTGCCGGCGGGTCGGGTTTTCCATCTGCTGAGGCTGCGGATTGACCCGACCGCGCAACTGATTCCCGAAATCAGCGGCCACCGCCTGATGGTGCTGGTGCGCCTGATGCGCCAAGACGCCGAAGGCCGCTTGAAGCCGGCCACGGCAGACACCAGCTTCGAACTGACCCTGTGCTCGTGACCACATCGCCATCGCCCCCTCGGCCGCAGCGCCGGATCGTCACCTGCCCGACTTGCGGCGGTGACAGCGTCTATGCCGCTGACAACCCGTTCCGCCCGTTTTGCAGTGACCGCTGCAAGAACGTCGATTTCGGCGCCTGGGCCACCGAAAGCTACCGGCTGGCAGCCCGTCCAACGCCGGCGGATGACGCAGACGCCGAAGGCAACGATTTGATCCCACGCGATCAGTCGCCCTCTTGAAACGCCGGCTTCGGCCCCTATAATTCCTGTTGCTAGCACTCGACCCGCTTGAGTGCTAACGGCCACAAAGCCCTTGGAGGCTGGCCGTCAGCAAAGCCAATGAGCGCAGACATTCGCTCATTTCCAACCCAGAAGATCGCTTTTTGAGCCATCAAGGAGATGCTATGAAACTTCGTCCGTTGCACGATCGTGTGATCGTCAAGCGCCTGGAACAAGAAACCAAGACTGCCTCTGGCATTGTCATCCCCGACAACGCCGCCGAAAAGCCTGACCAAGGCGAAGTGCTGGCCGTCGGCCCGGGCAAGCGCAGCGAGAAGGGTGACTTCATTGCCCTGAACATCAAGGTGGGCGACCGCGTCCTGTTCGGCAAGTACAGCGGCCAGACCGTCAAGGTCGATGGCGACGAACTGCTGGTGATGCGCGAAGAAGACCTCTTCGCTGTCGTCGAGAAGTAATCAACTGAATCGGAGATAAGACATGGCAGCAAAAGACGTCATCTTTGGCGGCGAGGCACGTGCCCGCATGGTCGAAGGCGTGAACATCCTGGCTAATGCAGTCAAGGTGACCCTAGGCCCCAAAGGCCGCAACGTGGTTCTCGAGCGCTCGTTCGGCGCCCCCACCGTGACCAAGGACGGTGTGTCCGTGGCCAAGGAAATCGAGCTCAAGGACAAGCTCCAGAACATGGGCGCACAGATGGTCAAGGAAGTCGCTTCCAAGACCTCTGACATCGCTGGCGACGGCACCACCACCGCCACCGTGCTCGCACAAGCCATCGTGCGCGAAGGCATGAAGTACGTGGCCGCCGGCATGAACCCGATGGACCTGAAGCGCGGCATCGACAAGGCTGTCACGGCCCTGGTCGAGCAGCTGAAGAAGGCCTCGAAGGCCACAACGACTTCGAAGGAAATCGCGCAAGTCGGCTCGATCTCGGCCAACAGCGACGAAACCATCGGCAAGATCATCGCTGACGCGATGGACAAGGTCGGCAAGGAAGGCGTCATCACTGTCGAAGACGGCAAGTCGCTCGAGAGCGAACTCGAAGTCGTCGAAGGCATGCAGTTCGACCGCGGCTACCTGTCGCCGTACTTCATCAACAACCCCGAGAAGCAATCGGCGCTTTTGGACAACCCGTTCATCCTGCTGTTCGACAAGAAGATCAGCAACATCCGCGATCTGCTGCCGGTGCTGGAGCAAGTAGCCAAGGCCGGCCGCCCGCTGCTGATCATTGCTGAAGAAGTCGAAGGCGAAGCACTCGCGACGCTGGTGGTCAACACCATCCGCGGCATTCTGAAGGTCGTGGCCGTCAAGGCGCCTGGCTTCGGTGACCGCCGCAAGGCCATGCTCGAAGACATCGCCATCCTGACCGGTGGCAAGGTCATCGCCGAAGAAGTCGGCCTGACGCTCGAAAAGGTCACGCTGGCCGACCTGGGCCAAGCCAAGCGCGTTGAAGTGGGCAAGGAAAACACCACCATCATCGACGGCGCAGGTGCTGGTTCCGACATCGAAGCCCGCGTCAAGCAAGTGCGCGTGCAGATCGAAGAAGCCACCTCCGACTACGACCGCGAAAAGCTGCAAGAACGCGTGGCAAAGCTGGCTGGCGGCGTGGCGCTGATCAAGGTCGGCGCTGCCACCGAAGTCGAGATGAAGGAAAAGAAGGCCCGCGTTGAAGATGCACTGCACGCAACCCGCGCCGCTGTGGAAGAAGGCATCGTGGCCGGTGGTGGCGTGGCGCTGCTGCGCGCCAAGCAAGCGGCTGGCGTGATCAAGGGCGACAACGCTGACCAAGACGCCGGCATCAAGCTTGTGCTCAAGGCCATCGAAGCGCCGCTGCGCGAGATCGTCTACAACGCAGGCGGCGAAGCCAGCGTGGTCGTCAATGCCGTTCTCAACGGCAAGGGCAACTACGGCTTCAATGCAGCCAACGACACCTACGGCGACATGATCGAAATGGGCATCCTGGACCCGACCAAGGTGACGCGCACGGCGCTGCAGAACGCAGCCTCGGTCGCTTCGCTGATGCTGACGACCGAAGCCATGATTGCCGAGTCCCCGAAGGACGAAGCACCCGCTGGCGGTGGCGGCATGGGCGGCATGGGTGGGATGGGCGGCATGGGCATGGACATGTAAGTCCAGGCCGCTCTCGCAAGAGAGACGCCAACTGCAAGAGGGCTGCTTCGGCAGCCCTTTTTCTTTGCTCCGGCGAAACTGGTTCTACGCCGCTTGCTGCATGCGCAGGCTGTGGATGCCGGCCAAGGTCGCTCGGTCGCGCAGGTCCACCGCCACGGTGGCACCCGGGCGCTCGAAGCGATAACACCGCCCCGTCGCCGGCCCGACAACCATGAGCGCGGTGGCGCCGACATACTCGAACACCGTGCGCGGATGGGCCGCCAGGCTCGGCTGCTGTCGTGCCTGGCCGCCGTAAACAGACGCACGCAACGTTGCTCCGTCGTCGGCCCTTCGAGCGGCATGATCGCTTGCCTCAGCGCAGCTACCGGCATGGACCTGCGCATGGGGCACGCACAGATCAATGCGACGCAGGTTGGCGATGTTGTCGTAAGGAGCGGTCTCAAAGTTCAGCGCAAGGCCTCTGCCCATCACCTGCACGATCACATCGGGGCGCAATGCGGCAGCAGGGGCCTCGCCCCCGACCAAGGCGGTGGGCCCGGTTGCCGCGGCGCTCGGTGCCCGGCTGAATCGAAAGATGTAGTTGCCGAGCTCGTCGGTCACCGCAAGGCCCAGGTGCTCGCGCGACCCCGTGCCCGTGTAGGGCCCACCCTGCTGCTCGGCGGCCGTGCGGTCGTATTCCTGGAAGCGCAGCAGCAGGCCAGGTGCACGCTCCAAGTCACAGCGAAAACGAATGGCAGCGTCGCGTATCTTGGCAATCGTTTCCAACTCGCTGTGTGCGAGGCGACCCACGCCTGCCTTCAAGGTTGCAGGCTTGAACGGCACTCGCCTGATGGTGGCCTGCAAGGCTTTCAGCGCATCGGCTTCGGCTTGATCCAGCCGATCCGCGGCCGCATGGACGCTCTCGCTCGCCATGGGCACCTCTGCAGGCTCCGGTGCCCGCGCCAGGTGCGACTGAAACAGCAGGCCGACCGCCACGTTGGGCAGCCCGGTGGGAATGAGCAGGGGCGTCAGATCAGACTCGGAATCCCGCATGGGGCGGTGTTCCTCACGCGTTCGCTCGGGGTACAGCTTCTTGATGACCTCGCGCAGTTGCGGGTGGCGCGCGTACACAGAGCCGAGGCGCAGCGGCGAGTCGATGACGATGTAGTCGTCACGGCAAGGGTTGAACAGGCACGCGCCGGAGTAGGTCTTGGCCGTGCCGTACACCACGTAGTCCGACGGGCTCACAGGCAACGAGCAAGCCAGCACCAGATCGTCATAGTCGTCGTCCAGGCCCCCGTCGTTCGCCGCCATGTCGAAACTCAGCAAGCCGGCGACGACTCCCGGCAAGCCCAGCCGCTGCGCCGAGTCTCGCCAGGCTTGGCGGGTGGGTTGGTGCTGGATGTGGACGGTCCACTGCGGCCCCGTCACCAACACGGCGTTGCCGACGATCCCGTCGTAGGTGCCGTTGCCGGTGGTTGCTCCGCTGACGACGAAACGCTGGGAAAATGCAGCGTTCCGGGTCTTGACGCGCAGCATCCAGCTGCCTTGCATGGTGATGGCCATGATCGATCCTCCTGAGGGTGCCGCGGGCTGCAGCCTTCGATGAAAAGATGAAGTCCGACGCCGTTGCAGTGTTCGACGGATGCCCTGCGGGCGTCCTTGAGCAAGCTGAAGGGTTCTGAATGTCCACAGCTTGGGGGACGCGTGGCAGCAACATCCGCTGACACCCGAAGCCGCGTAGTGCACCGTGCAGCTTTGAGAAGACAGGCTCGCGCTTCAAAATAGCGCATGACCATCGCCCCGCTCCTCCAGCGTTTCGTCGATGACGAGCTCAACCGCTCGGCCGACCTCATCTCGCGCACCTTGACCAGCACGCTCGAGCAGCTGCGCCAGCCGCGCGACGGCCTGCTCACCGCCAGCGAGCGCCAGCACTACTTCGACCTGGTGCAGGTGCTGCAGCAGAACCAGGCGCTGTACCAGCGCAGCTTCGTCGACGCGCTGCGCAAGCTGGTGCTGGCGGATCTCTTGCCTCCCGCCCACGACCAGCTGGGTGCCGGGTTGCTGAGCCTGGGCGGGCTGGAGCTGATGGATGAGACGCGGGTCGAGTCCGACATCGAGATCTCACGCGCCATCCAGCAGATCGACACCGGCGCCGAGTGGGAATTGCGCGAGCTGCAGACATTCACCTCGACGCTGCGCGGCCAATCACATGTGACGGCCGAGTCCAACCCGCTGAGGCCGCAGTCGTATGCACGGGCGCTGTGGCAGGCCGCCAGCGCGTTGCCGGCAGCACCGATTCAACAGGCCATCTTGCTGCGCGCGTCGGCCACGGTGATGGCCGGCTTTCTGCGCATGTCGTTCGCCGCGGCCTGCACGCGGCTCGAATCGCAGGGCGTGACGCCGGGCATTTACCGCACGATCGTCATCACGCCGGGCAGCGGACGCGAAGAGCCGCCTGAAATGGATGTCACCCGGCCCGGTGCGCTCGATGGCCTGCTGCGCAGCATGCCCACCGGCGATGCGGGCAGGACCGGTGCGCCCGACAACAAGCGCCGTGCCATGCCGATGGCCAGCCCCGAGCTCGAGCAGGCCCTGCTGCGCGTTGAAGAGTTGCTGCGCCGCATGCCCGCCGCCGCCCTCGCAGGTGCAGACACCGAAGCGCCGCAACTCGCACAGCACCGCGCCGCGCTGATGGCGACCACCGGCGAGACTGTCGATCGCCAGATCATCGAGCTGCTGTCGCGCCTGTTCGAAACCATCCTGTCCGACCGCTCGCTGCCGCAGGGCCTGCACGGCGTGATAGCGCGGCTGCAGGTGTCGGCACTGCGCATCGCCCTGCTCGACCCGAGCATGCTCGATGCCTACGACCACCCGGTGTGGGTGCTGATGGACCGCATCGTGAGCGCCACCACTGCCTACCCGCATGCCGGTGACCCGCGCCTGGCTGCGCTTCTGAGTTTTTGCGAGACGCTGGTGAGCGACATGGCCAGTGAGATCGCGCAAGACAGTGCGCTGTACCGCCGCAGCCTGGTCCGCCTGGACAAGTTTCTTGCCGAGCAGCTGCAACGACAGCAGCACGACGCCCAGGCCTCCGTCGCCGCTCTCACGCGGGCTGAGCAGGCCGAGCAGTTGCAGCGCAGCTTGTCAGGCCGACTGATCGAGCAGATGCTGCCCATCCAGACCAGCACCGTGATCCGGCGCTTCGTTACCGTCACCTGGGCGCGCGTGCTCACCGAATCGGTGTTGCGTTTCGGTGACCAGAGCGAGCAGACCGCCGGCTACCTGAAGGCCGTCGACGAATTGTTGTGGAGCCTGAAGCTGCCCAGCCACCCGCAAAGCCGGCAACGGTTGGTGGGTTTGCTGCCCAATCTGCTGCAGCGCCTGCGCACCGGCATGGCGCTGATCGAGCTGGCGCCTGGCGAGCAGCAAACCGTGCTCGACGAGCTGATGAAGGTGCACTCGGAAGCCTTGCGCCCCGGCCCGCGCAACACGCCCGACGTGCCCGAAGAAAACCTCTCGCCCGAAGAAATCGTGCGGCGCATGCGCGAAGAGGTGCAGGTCGAGCCCGAGCCTATCGACGGCTCAGGCTTCAGCGATTCGCTGATCGACTTTGCCTCGATGGAAACCGTACCGGCCGCCTTGATGAATGCCGAACCCACCGGGTCCGGCGACGACCCGCAGGAGTGGGTCCAGCAGATGGCGGTGGGCGAGCGGTACCGCGTCTTTCTGCAGGGCGCATGGACGCAGGTGCAGTTGCTCTGGCGCAGCGAGCAGAACCACTTCTTTCTGTTCTCCGGCGAAACGCCGCAGCGCACGCACTCGGTCACGCTGCGTGCGCTCGAGCGCCTGCGCGCCGCCGAACTGCTCGGCCCCTTGCATGCGCATTCACTGATCCAGCGTGCCGTCGACGGCATGCTGCGCAATCTCGCGCGGCCGACCTGAACCGGTCATGCGCGCCCGGGGCCGGTTCGTGGCAGATGTCACGCGCTGAAGCACACGCCCCTGAACGCCCAGGTGTCCAAACAACACACACCACGCGAACAGCACATGCATGCTGTGAACTCATTCACGCGAGCCTCGAATTGCAGTCGATTCGCGGGTATGGACTGCTGACAGGCCAACGGCGCAATCAGATACTCGGTCTCGTTGCACACCCGTGCAGCTTGCTGCCCCAGCCCTCTGCGGAGACCGCCATGAACCGTGACACCACCACGCAAGCCACAGCTGCACGATTGATCCATGCACTGTTGCGCGCGCTGGTTCCGGGCGAAGAGGTGTGTGTCGAGTCGGAAATGCTGAAGCACTTCCCGTTTGCTCGCATTGGCCAACACGCGTCACAACGGGTTCGCTTGCGCGTCCCGACGACCGTACACGGTTCGTTGTAAGCAGCCTGCCGCGTGTTTTTCGCGGCAGCACAGGCGTACTTTTTGCGCTTTTGACAGCGCAATGTCGATCTCCTCGTTGCTGCCTGAATCGGGGCCAACCCTTGGCCCTGGTATTGGTAAATCAGGCCTCACGAAACGCGTGAGATACTGATTCGACTTCAATGGCCAGCTTGGCCTTGAACGAGTCACATAGCCGCAAAGTCAGCATCTGTGCGGGTCGCAGAGGTTTTGCAGGGCCGACTGATTATCTCGGCCATTCGCCTGCTGGTCGCTTAGACGCTAGTTATCGAACCGCACTCCGCAGCACGGCAACTCGGGTCGATCTCAGTCGGCAAGCGCGATTTCAATCTCGCGTGCCACCAGATCCGGCTGCTCGTGGACGATCCAGTGCGTCGCACCGGGAACACGCGTCAAGTGCATGTCGGGCACAAAAGCTTCCAGGCCATCGAGCAAACTTGCCGGCAAGGCGATATCGGCTTCGGCCCAAATCACCCGCGTCGGCACATTCACCGTGACGAACTCCGGCGGAAAACTCAAGCCCATCACCGGTGAATCAGGCGTTGTCGGCGGGCGCAGTGGCGAAGCCCGGTAGTAATTTAGCGCACCGGTCAAACCGGCCCGCCACACCGTGCGGTATTGGTTTTTCACGGCCTCACTGAGCCAGCCTCCGCCAGGGTGGGCCGGGTCGGCGGCACCCATGCTGGTCAGCAACGGCCACATGCGCGCGAAGTCGTTCTCGCTGAGCAAGGCCTCGGCATCGGGGCGACACAGGAAGTTCATGTACGCGCTCGCTGCCTGCTGCGCCGGGTTGGTCTGCAACTCGCGCAGAAACGTCGCCGGGTGCGGCGAGTTGATGATCACCAGCCGCTTCAGCACCTGGGGATGCTGCGCCGCCAGGCCCCAGGCCACGGCACCACCCCAGTCATGGGCAACCAGGGCTTCCAGCGGCCCATTGGATTGCTGCGCGATCAGCGCCAGCAAATCGGCGATCAGGTGCTTGGCGCGGTAGGCCTGCACCTCCGCCGGTGCCGACGACTGCTCGAAGCCACGCAGATTGGGCGCGATGCATCGGTACCGATCGCTGAAGTGCGCCAACAAGCCGTCCCACACGAAAGCTGCTTCGGGGAACCCATGCAGGAACACCAGCGCAGGTGCGTTTTTCGGCCCGGCCACACGGCAATGCAAGGTGATGCCGTGGGGCAGCTCGGCGTACAGCGAGTCGATCATGCGGCGTGCACCCAGCCATTCAGCACGCAGGCGGCATCGCCGACACCCGATTTCTTGAGCGCAGAAAACAGAACCATGCTCACATCGGCTTCGTCAGTCGAAATCTCACCCAGCACGTCTTGCGCCGACGCGAGCGCCGCATTGGCTTCGCTTCGGTTGAGCTTGTCGGATTTGGTCAGCAGCACCAGCAGCTTGACCGAGCCACTGCCCACGCGCGGCGAGACGAATTCGAGCAGTTTCCGATCGAGATCGGTGAAGCCCAGGCGCGAATCGACCATCAACACCACGCCCGCCAAGCTGCGCCGCACCTCAAGGTAGTCGGCCATCACCTGCTGCCAGCGCAGCTTGGCACCACGCGCCACGGCTGCGTAGCCGTAACCCGGCAGGTCGGCGAACAGGGCGTCGGGCGCCGTCTTGGGGCCCAGCTCGAACAGGTTGATGTGCTGTGTGCGCCCCGGCGTCTTGGAAGCAAAGGCCAGGCGCTTTTGCTGCGTCAGCACGTTGATCGCGGTGGATTTCCCGGCGTTCGAGCGGCCAACGAAGGCAACTTCGGGCAGCTCGGTTTGCGGCAACTGGTTGAGCAGACTGGCCGTGGTGAGGAAGCGCGCGGTGTGCGTCCAGGCCAGCGCAGCTTTCTCGGGATCGGCTTGCGATGTGACCGGAAGATTGGAATTGTTTTGCTCGGTCATTCAGACGCCCAAAGCCATCATTGTAAAATCGCTGGGTTTTGCACCAAAAATGACCCCGCCCATGAAGTCCTTTGCCCCTTTGTTGTCGAGTCTGATGCTGATCGCTTCAGCGGCCGCTCCGGCCTTTGCCGCCGAGCAAGCAGCCGCTGCCAAGCCCGATCTGGCCAAGGGCCAAGAGATTTCCACCAACGTCTGCGGCGCCTGCCACACCGCCGACGGCTCGCGCGGCAGCCCGGCCAACCCGATCCTGCAAGGCCAGCACCCTGAGTACCTGGCCAAGCAGCTGACCGAGTTCAAGGCCGGCAAGCGCGTCAACGCGATCATGCAAGGCATGGCCGCCACGCTGAGCGAGACGGACATCAAGAACGTGGCTGCGTTCTACGCCTCCAAACAAGCCAAGCCCGGCTTCGCCAAGAGCAAGGACACC
>Ga0302321_100003447_pt1 | contig 13561 bp, 9 predicted proteins | sample Fen_T0_1_FD_202505 | JGI IMG/M metagenome (GOLD analysis project Ga0302321, IMG submission 202505) | Peat permafrost microbial communities from Stordalen Mire near Abisko, Sweden - Fen_T0_1 | ecosystem: Environmental > Terrestrial > Soil > Wetlands > Permafrost | place: Sweden: Abisko...
GTCGACGCCCACCTCAGCAGCAACCGCACCGAAAAAGCCCGTTCCATTGTCGCAGATGCCATGCAGCAAGCCCGCACGACGCTCGCCGAGGCGCGCCAGGCCATCGATGACCTGCGCCAATCTTCTGATGTGGATGATCTGGAGGCTGCCCTGCGCCTCGAAGTCTCCCATTTCAACGACGTCATCGGCATCCCGTGCAGCTTCCACGCGGATCACACTCCCCCGCTGCCTGCTGCCGTTAAAGAAACCGTTCTGCGCTGTGTGGCCGAGGCACTCAGCAATGCCGCCAAGCATGCGCGAGCGCACAGCGTTGAAGTCGCTCTCACTCTGAAGGAAAAAACCCTGTTGGTTGAGGTGCAGGACGATGGCATGGGTTTCGACGCCGCCACCATCCCCCCCGGCCATTACGGCTTACTGGGCATCCGCGAACGCGTCCGCCTGGCCAATGGAACGTTTGAAATCCACAGCGAAAAGAACGCGGGCACTACCTTGAAGATCGAACTGCCGCTATGATCAAGATCCTGATCGCCGACGACCACCTGATCATCCGCCAGGGACTGCGCCTGATCCTCGAGACCGAAGGGGATCTCGAGCTGGTAGGCGAAGCCTCCGACGGCGCGGAAGCGCTGGAACTGTGCGCCAGGCTGCATCCGGATGTGGTGCTGATGGATTTGCGCATGCCCGGCATGGACGGGCTGACCGCCATCGAGAAGCTGCGCGGCACACAGCCTGAGATCGCCGTCGTGATCCTGACCACTTTCAATGAAGACGAGCTGATGGTTCGCGGGCTGCAGGCCGGCGCGCATGGTTACCTGTTGAAAGATACCGACCGCAGGGCGCTGTTCGACACCATCCGTGCCGCGGCGCGCGGCGAGACGCTGCTCAAGCCCGAGATTATGGCGCGCGTGCTGGCGCGCAGAAATGCCCCCACGCTGGAGGCGCAAGCCGCTTCCGAGCCGGTCAACCTGACCGAGCGTGAGCACCAGGTGCTCGAAGCCGTGGCGCGCGGCGAGCGCAGCAAGGAGATTGCGCTGCGGCTGGAAATCTCCGAGCGCACGGTCAAAGCGCACCTGGCAAGCATCTACGGCAAGCTGGGGGTCGATTCGCGCGCCGCGGCCATTGCCGTTGCGGCACAGAAGGGCCTGCTGGCCCCCAAGACCACGTCCCCGTAGAAGCGGTTCCCCTTCGCTCCGCTCGGGGACCATGTCGTGAACCGCCCGTCGCGATAAACAAACACCTGCCCATTCGAGCAGGTGTTTGTTTATCGCGATGAAGAGACCTCCTTCCCCAGACATGATTATCGGGCGATGTTACGCAACCCTGCCGCAGAGACACTGAGCATCAGAGCTTTTTTATTTTCTCTCGGCGACTCCCCGTCTCTGTGGCAAAAGAAACGGGCTTGTGTGTAACATCAGTCGCTGACCCCGAATCATGGTTGCACCCTGCGGGGTTTCACGAAAAATTCATCGTGTCTGGTAAATTGTGGTTATTGATACACTCATGATACACACATGATACACATATGATACCTACGTGGGAGCAAGTGAGACACGCTGGTGTCCTGCTCGGCCAGCGTAACGTCTGGCCAGACGAGCTACATCGTGCCGCCGTATCGGTAAAACAGAACTACAATTTTTACTCGTAATTTCTGTTTGAGCAGTTTCGTTCATTATGCAAAAAGCGCCAAGCATTATTCACGTTAAAATATAACCTGCTGGCATACACGCGGATTCCAGTCTGAGGAAACGATATGAATTATTCTTCTCTCGCCAAAGTTGCAGGGCTAACAGCCATCTTCCTTTTCCTTGTGTCTTGCCAGGCATCGCCATCACCAACGACCAACTCCCCCACCGAGACTGCGCCTGCCACTTCGACCCCTGAGCCGATGCCCACCCCTGACCCCCAGGTCATTTCGCCCGCTAACGCTGGCCAGCTCGTCTTGAAATCCGTCAACATGGGCATGGCATCCTCTAGCGACCCAACATACTCATCGGACGGCAAGTGGTTATTTGTGGCGTCGAGTACGGGCACATACGCCTTTGACACTGTTTCATACAAGGGTGTTAGCCTGTTGGCACCTATGCCGTTTAGCACACTATCACCCGACGGAAAGTCTCTGGCGATTGGGTCGGTAGATGGCATCGTGCGCTTATACGGGATCGATGGTAAATAAGCAGAAAAACCGTGCTGCACAACGGAAGTAATCCTCACACCGGTTTCGACCCGATCACGGGCAGAAAGGCACATCATGAGCTGGAAACACCTGGAAGACGGACAGCCTGAACTGGCAGCCTTTGGCGCTGAACGACTGAACGGCAAAGTGGCTTACCTGGCAACCATCCGCAAAGACGGTTCGCCACGGGTCCACCCCATGACGCCGATCATCGGAGCAGGTCATTTATTTGTATTCATGGAGCCGACCTCGCCCAAAGCACACGACATCCAGCGTGACGGGCGCTACGCCATGCATTGTTCCGTGGGCGACACGAGCGGCGCCAGCGGCGAATTCATCCTCACCGGCCGGGCGCATCTGGTCAGTGATCCTACGCTGCGAGCACTGGCCGTAAAGCTGGCCAGCTATGCGCCAAGCGATCGCTACATCCTGTTCGAATTCGACGTCGAGAGTGCCGCCTCGACAACCTATCCCGGCGACCAAGCGCTTCGCCGCTCCTGGAAACGAGAGCAGTGACCTTGCACCTCGTCCGAACGCCGCTTCTTGCGCGGTTTGCCCGGAAGGCCGCGCAGATCAATGACATGCGCTGAATGGACTACGACACAAAGCGAAGCACCTGCCCGAGTGGGCAGGTGCTTCGGTCATGTATTAGAGAATAACGTAGTCTGACTAGCCGGCGCTCAGCTTCGCAAAGCTGTCCTTCAGAACCGGGTACAGCTCGCGGTAGATCGAGTAAGCTTTGCGATAGGCTTCCTGCTGCGCTGGGACCGGCAGGGTCGAGCCGGTGATCTTGACTGCGGCCCGGCTGGCGGTCGGGACATCTGGCCAGGCACCCGCTCCCACTCCGGCCAACAAGGCCGCGCCGTAGGCGGCGCCTTCGGTGGTGTTGACCGTCACCAATTCGGCCTCCAGGACGGAAGCCAGGATCTGGCGCCACAGGGCACCCTTCGTGCCGCCGCCCGAAGCGCGCACCTGGGTAATCGATCCCAGGCCGGCATTCTGGATGAGGGTGAAGCTATCTTTCAACCCGAACGCTACGCCTTCCAGCACGGCTCGCGTCATGTGCCCGCGGCCATGCCGCAGCGTCAGACCGATGAAGGCGCCGCGCGCTAACGGGTCTGGATAGGGAGTACGCTCGCCGCTGAGATAGGGCAGGAACTGCAGGCCCTCGCTGCCGGCAGGGATGGGTTCCGCTTCTTTCAATAAGTCATCGAAGCTCATGCCGGGGGCCAGCGTATCGCGGTACCATTGCAAGCTGCCCGCCGCCGAGAGCATCACGCCCATGAAGTGCCACATACCCGGCACCGCATGGCAGAAGGCGTGCAAGCGGCCTTCGGGCTCGATCAAGGCAGCAGGCGTCGTGGCAAAGATCACGCCGCTCGTCCCGACCGTTAGTGCCACCACGCCCGGCTCGACGGCGCCGACGCCCACGGCCTGGGCCGCCTGGTCGCCACCGCCTGCAGCCACGGGCGTGCCTGCCTTGAGGCCGGTCGCTGCCGCCGCCGCCGGGGTCACGCCCCCGGTGAATTGGCTACCTTCAAAGGTCGGCGGCATCCAGGCGCGCGGAATACCCAGTGCCGAAAGGACTTCGTCCGACCAATCCCTGAGCTTCAAGTCGAACAATACCGTGCCCGAGCCGTCGGCCTTATCCATGGCGTACTCGCCGGTCAGGCAGTAGCGCAGGTAGTCTTTGGGCAGCAAGACGTGCTTGGCCCTGGCATAGATTTCAGGCTCATTCTCCGCCACCCATAGGATCTTGGGTGCGGTAAAACCGGTCAGCGCGACATTGCCGGTAATCTGGATAAACTTTTCCCTGCCGATGCGCTCATGAATCTCGTCGCATTGACTTTGGGTGCGCTGGTCATTCCAAAGGATGGCAGGGCGCAATACCTCCCCGGCGGCATCCATCAGCACCAACCCGTGCATCTGGCCCGTCAGACCGATCGCGGCAACGTTTTCGCCGCTGGCGCCGGCCTGCGCCAAAACCTGGCGGATGCTGGCGGAGCTCGCTTCCCACCACTCGCGCGGGTTTTGCTCCGACCAGAGCGGTTTCGGCGTCTGGAGCGTGTGGACGTTGGATGCGGTTGCAATCACAGCACCGGTCTTGTCGATCAGCAAAGCCTTGCTTCCAGTGGTGGAAACGTCAAGACCGAGAAAAAGAACTTGATCGGACATAATGCCTCTTCGATTTTCTAGATATTGATCCGTGCTCGCTTGCAGCCTAACGGATCGTCACAGGGCACGTAAAGGCGCGCTGCGCGATATAGGTCTTGGCTGCCCCGGTGATCTGGAGTTCGCTTTGTACGCGAATATCTTCTGACGAGCTGCCCAACATGACCTTGATCTTGCCCGATTCCACGACCAGGTCCAAAGCTGTATCGTAAAAAGCCAGCATGTCGACAGGCAGATGGAAGGTAATGCGGCGCTCCTGGCCCGGCGTGAAGCTAACCCGGCAAAATCCCTTGAGCTCCTTCACCGGGCGCGGAACACTGCCAACTTCGTCACATATATATAATTGCACGACCTCGTCACCGGCAAATTTGCCGGTATTGGTCACCGTCACGCTGATATCCACGGCTTCGCCCGATTTTACCGTCGAGGATGAAATCTGCAGGTCCGAGTAGGCAAAGCTGGTATAGCTCAACCCATGTCCAAAGGGGTAGAGCGGGCTGACGGGCATTTCCACGTAGTCCACGTACCAGTTCGAGTAGTTGCCGGCCGGCTTGTGGTTATAGTGTATGGGAAGCTGCCCCACCGAACGTGCAACCGTTACGGGCAATTTGCCGCCGGGAGTGGAGTCGCCGAACAACACGCCGGCAATGGCGGCCGCGCCTTCTTCACCGGGAAGCCATGCCTCAAGGATCGCTGGCACGTTTTCCTGCAACCACACAGACGAAACGGGCCGCCCATTGACCAGCACGGCTATGGTCGGCTTGCCAACCGCAACAACCGCCCTGGCCAGCTCTTCCTGCAAGCCAGGCAAGCCCAGCTCGGCGCGGTCACGCGTCTCACCCGAAGTACAATCGGGCGTCAGGCCTGACCTATCGCCCAAGACCAGGATGACTACATCAGCCTGCCGCGCTGCCTCGACGGCCGCATCGAAACCGGAGCGGTCCGCTTCGAGGACAGGGCAACCGGGAGCGTAGAGCACCTTTGCAAATGTCTCGACCCTTTCGCGAATGCCATCCAGAACGGAGGGGATCTTCACGGTATGAGCGCGCAGGTGGTTCTGGTCGACGCCGCTGATGAACGTCGAATCGGTCAAGGGCTTGTAAGTCACTAGCTCCAGCATTGCCTGGTAAGTATAGTCGCCGAGCATGTTTCGCGGCGAATCCGCATTGGGTCCGATCACGGCGATCGTGCGCGGTTTCTGAAGGGGCAGCACACCGTCGTTTTTGAGCAAGACCATGCTTTGAAGCGCCACTTGTTTGGCCAGGGTGCGCTGGCCGGCGGTCTCGAAGACCTCGAGTACGGCCCCTTCGTCTACGTATGGATGGTCGAACAACCCAAGCTCGAACTTGGTCTGCAGGATGCGCGCTACAACGGAATCGATCTCGTTGATCGAGACTTCCCCTGCTTCCAGCGCCGCCTTCAGCGGATCGCCATAACACAGGCGCGCCGGCACTTCCATATCGATCCCGGCCTTAAGAGCCTTGACGGCGGATTCTCTCGCATTTTCAGCAACATGGTGATACGTGTGGAGCATTGGGATGGCAAGATAGTCTGATACCACGAGGCCTTCGAAGCCAAGTTTTCCGCGCAACAAATCAGTCAGGATAGTGCGAGAGGCGGCAACCACATCCCCATCCAGGTCAGGATAGGCATTCATGATCGAGCGTATGCCGCCTTCTCGGATAGCCGCCTGGAAAGGCATCAGATAGGTATCCCACAGCGCATTCGGCCCAATTTGGACAGGGGCACAATTCAAACCGCCGCTCGAAAGGCTATGACCCACGAAGTGCTTGCCGGTGGCCATCACGCCTTCCGTGATATCCTTGCCCTGCAAGCCGCGGATGTAGGCCAGGCCAAACTGGGTGACCAACACAGGGTCTTCGCCAAAAGTCTCTTCTGTCCGTCCCCAACGCGGATCACCGGCGATATCGAGCACGGGCCCCAGCCCCAAGCGGGCGCCGACGGCCAACATTTGTTTGCGTATTTCATCCGTCACGCGCTCCGCCAGGGAAGGCTCCCAGGTGCTGGCCAAGCCGATCATTTGAGGAAAGGTCGTTCCACCCAAACCCATATAACCCGAGCAACATTCTTCGTGCAAGATGGCAGGAATTCCCAGTCGCGTCTGCTCAACAATAAAATGTTGAATCTCATTCCCGGCGCGTGCGGCATCGACCGGCGCCAGCGTGCTTGACCCGGCCACGCGTGTGATCTGGCCGATGCCATTCCCGAGCAACTCCTGCATTTTAGGCTGAGACGGGCCATCCTGCTGGCCGTTCTGCAAATCGTTGAACCAATATGACGTCAACTGAGCAAGTTTTTCATCCAGAGTCATGCGGGCCAGCAGGTCCGTACACCGGGCAGGTATCGGAAGAGTAGGATCGCGATAAAGAGGTTGAGATTTGGTTGTTTGCACGCAATAGACTCCTGGAAAATACTTTTCTGGCAATAACGGTGGAAATTTCGATATCTACTAACACCCTATCCGAAAAACAATCGGGACCTTTTGCATGGGCTGCAGCGATCGCGTCAGACGCTGGTCGCGCGGGGGCACTCGTTGAATTTTCGGATAGGGTGCAACTGATTTACGCTTGGTTATCGGACGCCCAACAGGATTTCGATGGTGAGTTGGTCGAGGCGCTCATATTTCAGTCCGCGCGCAGCAATGGCTTTGCGATCGAAGGTCTGGTCTTTCAGGGCAGCCGCTTTCTTGGCATCGTATTTGCCGATGAACTGCGCGGTCGAACCGTCATCAGCGTTGGCATCAGCCAGCACCGCCTTGATCTCGGGATCGGCATTGAACTTGGCGGCCTTTTCCTTCAGGATCAAATAACTGCGCATGCAACCGCGGGCAAAGTCTTTCACGCCTTCAGAGTCTTCAGTGCGGTAAGCGTGTGCATCGAAATGGCGCGAACCATCATATTTGACGTCTTCCAGGAACTTTACCAGGAAGAAAGCAGCCTTGAGATCGCGCGAGGCAAAGCGCAGATCCTGATCGTAGCGGCCGGGGTACTGGTCGTTCAGGTCGATGTGGAAAAGCTTGCCCGCTTCCCAGGCCTGCGCTACGCTGTGCGTGAAGTTGAGGCCCGACATGTGCTCGTGAGCGACTTCGGGGTTGACACCGACCATGTCGGGGTGGTCGAGAGTCCCAATGAAAGCTAGCATGTGCCCGGTGGTGGCGTTGTAGATATCACCGCGTGGCTCATTCGGCTTCGCTTCCAGGGCAAACTTGAGGTTATATTTCTTGTCGATCACATACTCGCATAGGAAGTTCATGGCCTCGCGCGTGCGCTTGATGGCATCCACGGGGCTCTTGGAGGCATCCGTTTCGGTGCCTTCGCGCCCGCCCCAGAAGACATAGATCTGCGCCCCAAACTCGACGCCCAGGTCGATAGAATTCATGGTTTTCTGCAGGGCGTACGCGCGCACCTTCGGGTCATTGGATGTAAACGCACCATCCTTGAAGATCGGTTCGTAGAACAGGTTGGTGGTGGCCATCGGGACCTTGAGACCGGTATCGGCCAGAGCTTTGCGGAATTCCTTCTTAATCTGATCGGCTTCGGCAGGCGTGGCATCGATCGGGATCAGGTCGTTATCGTGAAAGTTGACGCCGTAAGCACCGACCTCACCAAGCAGGCGGACCAACTCCGCCGGGGTCTTCGACTCGCGGACGGCAGCGCCAAAGGGATCGCGCCCCGCATTGCCGACTGTCCACAGGCCGAAAGTGAATTTATTTTCAGGTTTGGGTTCGTAAGTAGCCATTTTTCCTCTTTTCATCAAAAGTAAATTGCAAGAAGTTGTTTATTGAAAGTCATTGGGCAAATCTTGACAAAGTAGATGCCCGCGATACCAGCATTAGAGACCAACGTAACACTGTGCTGTGCACAGCACAGTGTGTACAAGGAGTTGCGCGCTGGATAGCGATTTTTAGGGTGGGCTTAGCGGCCCTTCTTGAAGTACACATCCGCAAAGACGGCCAGTACCAGCACGATGGCCTTCAAGACATACTGCCAGGCGGGGGCTACGTTCATCATTTGCAGGCCGGTCGACAGGCTGGCGATGATCAGGGCACCAATCATCGCGCCGGGGATCGTCCCGATACCGCCCAGGGTGGAGGTACCGCCCAGGATACAGCTCGCGATCGCGTCCAGCTCATAGCCGGTACCGGCCGCAACCGTTCCGTAACCTACATACGAGGCCAGCACCACGCCGGCAACCCCGCACAAGAAACCCATCAGGACGAAAATCCGGAAGATCATGCTGCGGATGTTGATCCCGGAGAGCCGGGCAGCTTCGCTGTTGCCTCCAATGGCGTAAGAATAGCGGCCAAATCGGGTATTGTTTGAGACGTAGATCATGATCATGGCTGTGGCCGCCAGCAAGAGAACCGGGTCCTGAATGCCTCTGTAGTTGTTGACGACGGCAACATAAATCAGCACGAACAGGGCGGGGACGCTGGTGACCAGCAAATCGATATAGATGTTGCGTAACGTGAAACCATGCTTGGCTTTGTTCTGGCGGCCGCGCACCATATTGAAGTATAGGAAAGCGATTGCCAGAAGGGCAAAGACCCAACCCCAGATGTCGGGCACGTATCCCTGGGCGATTTCAGAAAAGAACGGCTGGTTGGCAGGAATAGTCTGCCCGGCTGTGACCAGCAGAATCAGGCCGTTGAAGAGCCACTGTCCAGCCAGGGTCACGATAAACGATGGCACGCGCATATAGGCGACGATATATCCCTGAACAGCGCCGGATATGATCCCGGTCAGGAGGCCGATGGAGACCGAAAGGACCGCTGCTAGCACCGGCTGATCAGGGATCAGTTTATACCAGACGTAGGCCTGGAAGTAGGCCACGATCACCGAAACAAAGCCGGCCAGCTTGCCGACCGACAGGTCGATATTGCCGGTCACAATCACCAACACCATACCGGCCGCCATGAAAGCGGTCACCGACATTTGCCTGAAAAGATTGGAGATATTCTGGGCATCCAGATATCTACCGCCGGTCGTGAAGAAAAAGATTACCCAAATCCCTACCAGCGCCAGGAGGATGGTATAGGTTTGGACGTTGCTGCGCATTATCTGGAACAACTCTGAGTTTGTGAAGCTGTTGGTTTGCTGATTTTCAGTCATGGGGTTGCCTCAACATCATTGGATAATTTATTCGGAGACGATACCGGTAGCAAGCGCCATCACGCGTTCCACCGTGGCTTCGGATATTGGCAGAGTAGCTGCGGAATGGCCACGGCACATCACCATGATGCGGTCGCTCATGCCAAGGACTTCCTCGAGGTCGCTCGAAATCATGATGATCGCCACGCCTGCTTCGGCCAGGTCATTCATCAGTTTGTATATTTCATATTTCGCACCCACGTCGATACCGCGTGTGGGATCGTCCATGATAAGCACAGAAGGCGTTGAGAGCAGCCATTTCGAAATGACCACTTTCTGTTGGTTGCCACCCGAAAGAGTCTCGACCGCCACGTCCAGATTGGGCGCCTTGATCCTCAGGCTTTTTGCTTGCTGCTGGCTGGCATTAAGCTCTGCATCGGAATCGATCCTCATGAAGCCCGAGAATTTCTGCAGATTGGGCAGCGAGATATTCTTGAGGATGGACTGGATCAGCACCAACCCCATGCCCTTGCGATCCTCGGGCACGAGACTGATGCCGGCATCGATCGCCTGGCGTGCACTTGTGGGATTTAATTCCCGCCCCATCAACACGACCTTCCCGTCCGTGATCTTGCCAAATTCGCCAAACAAGGTCATGACCAACTCGGTACGCCCCGAACCCATCAGGCCGGCAATGCCGAGGATCTCGCCCTTGCGCACATCGAAATTAACGTCGCTGATAATTTTTCGCGCCGCATTATTGGGATCGTTGGCCTTCAAGTTTTCGACCGAGAAGATCACTTCACCAGGCTGGCGATTCCCCTTGGGGAAACGCTCCTTCATCTCGCGACCCACCATGTATTTGACCATGTCTTCCAATGTGTAATCGGAAATGGGCTTGGTCGTGATCACCTTGCCATCACGCATCACCGTAACCGTGTCGGTCACGCGGAAAAGTTCTTCCAACTTATGCGTGATATAGATGCAGGTGATGCCATGGCTCTTGAGGGTCTTGAGAATATCGATCAGCTTTTCCACCTCAGCTTCACTCAACGCGCTGGTCGGCTCGTCCAGAATCAGGACTCTGGCATTTTCCGAGAGCGCCTTGGCAATTTCGACCATCTGCATCTTTCCGACCCCCAGGTTCTTGACGGTTTCCTGGGGCTCGACATCGAGACCATATTTGTCAAGGATGGCTCGCGTATCGGCATACAACTTATTCCAGTCGATGCTCCCATACTCCACCGGCTCACGGCCGAGAAAGACATTTTCGCCAACGGTCATCGTGCGGACGAGTGTGAGCTCTTGATAGACGATCGCAATCCCCTTTTCAGCCGCTTCGCGAATCGAACTGGCACCCAGTTTCAATTCCTCTCCACCATATATGATGGACCCTTCGTACGTTCCGTGCGGATAAACGCCTGACAAGATCTTCATCAGGGTGGATTTACCTGCGCCATTCTCTCCACATATGCCGTGGATCTGGCCCTCGCGGACCTGGAATGACGCCTTGTCCAGGGCAACGACGCCTGGGAAGCGCTTGGTTACATCTATAAAATCGAGAATAATTTCATTTTCCAATGGAAGCTCCTTCTGGTGAAGGTACGTTTTACTACTGATGCCAGTGTGCGAGAGGCTCCCGGCCCCCCATTTTCCGAGGGACCGGGAGCATAGAAAAAAACACTTACATTTTAGGGCTTGGCCGGGCGCTTGTCAGCGGGGATGTCGCGATAGACATCGTCATACGCCTGGAAACCACTCTTCACAACCAGGTCGTACACATTGTCCTTGTTGACTTGCTGGACGGTCAGGAACAGCGCATTGACGTTGCCGGTCTTGGTCGGATCGACGGTCAGATCGGCCAGGGGGAACTGCTTCAGGCCGGAGACGGTCTGGCCCTTGATCAGGCTATCCATCAAGTTGGCGGCCTGCGGGACCAGGTTGCGGATGTCCTTCAGAATGCTGACGGTCAACTCGCCCTTGACGATGCTGTTGCAGCCATCGGCGGTGGCGTCCTGGCCGGAGATCGGCACCTTGCCAGCCAATCCCTGAGCCTTCATGGCCTGCAGCGCGCCCAAGGCGGTACCATCATTCGAAGCCACAACGGCGTCGATCTTATTCTGCTGAGCGGTGAGGATGTTCTCCATCAGCTGCTCGGCCTTGGTGGCATCCCAGTTATCAACACCCTGCTGGGCTACGATCTTGATCACGCCACTATCAACGTACTGCTTCAGTTCTTCGGTCTGGCCCTTGGTAAACAGGGTCGCGTTGTTGTCGGTGGGGGAACCGGCGAGCTGAACGACCTTGGCAGGATTGTCCTTCGTCCAGGTGGTGCTGCCGGGGATGCCGAGGGCCTTCAGAACGCCCAAAGCCTGCTGGCGGCCGACCTCGACGTTGTCGAAGGACAGGTAGGCGGCGATCTTGGAGGTCTTGATCAGGCGGTCATAAGCGATGACCTTTACGCCCGCATCGGCGGCCTTGTTGACGGAAGTGACAGCAGCATCACCATCTTCAGCGACCACGATCAGGCCCTTGACGCCCTGCGCAACCATGTTGTCGATCTGGTCGTTCTGCGCTTTCACGTCATGGTTGGCTTCCTGAGAAACAACATCGTAGCCTTTGTCCTGGAGTGCCTTGGTAAGCTGGTCCGATTCTTTCTTCCAGCGCTCAGTTGCGAAATCCGAGAATGACAGACCGATCTTGATTTTGGCAGCGGGAGCGGCAGTAGGAGTAGCCCCGCCGCCACAACCGGCCAACACTGCTGCTACCATCAACAGGCTGAAGATGGTGGTCAAAACACGAGTAACTTTCATTCTTATTCTCCTTCTCATTGATTGTCAGAATACATCATTTTTTGAAATAAAGGACAAGGGTATATCTCTGTGCGCGCACCTCCTCAAAGTCTCAACCTAAAAAAGGTGGTCCCGATATGTTCTCCAAGATGCCTGGCGATGCGCATTTCGCCGGGTGTTTGGGTAACAACAAAATCAAGAAGCCGGTGCAACGCTGGCCGACGCATATATTCGAAAGTGTCTGCTCACGTGCAGTAAGGCCAGAATGTTATAGCATACTATCACAAGTACCCCACTAGCCAGAAGGAATCTAAATATTCCATAGAGCCTTGACAGCCTGCTTGAAAACACTGGCAGCCCAGAACGAATTGTTCTGTATAGCCCAGCCTGCCCACAATTCAGCATAGGCAGGCAAATGGTAAGACGGATCGCTGAAGCTCGAAGCTGGACCGCTCATAGGGCAAAGACAACCATGTGATGTTCGGATATAGAAATACGGGCGATTGATGGAACGAATGAGAACGTTTGCCCATTCACACTGTTTCTATTATTTTATAACAAAACAGGGCCGGCTGCCATCAAATTGCGTCATGACCGGCATATTCGAACCAATCGAAGTCGGCATGGTTCGCGCTCTCTTGTCCGTTGCTGCTCGCATACATGGCAATCGTCGCTCCGACAAACCCACCCGCAACCGGCGTGCTCAAGATGCGGCCGTCCACCCGTTCGGCCACCGTGCACCACTCACCGGTTTGACTTGCATAATAAAAATGATAATCCTGCTCATCAGCTGCGACCTTCAGACGGAATTCCCTTCCGGAAACGGCCTGCTCGGCCAGGATCTGGTCGGCACCATCCGCCCTTTTGATTAGGCGAACGACCGGCGTGGCCGCTTTGGTCACAACGAATAGAAAATAAAAATTGTTGTTCTGCACTAACGCCAATCCCGCGCATTCGTTTTCGCTTGCCGGCGAAAACTCGAGCGCGGTCTTGGCAGAGAAATGAATATGTTGCTGTCTCCGGCCTACGAAACTTGGGTTCGTGGGCTCGGACAATTGTTCCGGACGTAACCGCAGCCGCAGATTGCCCGTCCGCTCGGTCAGGCTCATGAACGCCTCCGGCGCACTGCGCAGGGAAACCCACTGCATGGTCAAGGCAGGCGCCGTAAAGTCGTCGCGCTCCGGCGTTTCCGGCCAGGGCTGCTCCCCCAAATTAGGGACAGGGTAGCTAAATTCGACACGCCCCGTACCGGGACACATCACCGGCCAGCCATCCTCCCAAACCACAGGCGCCAGGAAGGTCTCGCGACCCAG
>Ga0302321_100003448_pt1 | contig 13560 bp, 9 predicted proteins | sample Fen_T0_1_FD_202505 | JGI IMG/M metagenome (GOLD analysis project Ga0302321, IMG submission 202505) | Peat permafrost microbial communities from Stordalen Mire near Abisko, Sweden - Fen_T0_1 | ecosystem: Environmental > Terrestrial > Soil > Wetlands > Permafrost | place: Sweden: Abisko...
ACAGTGCGACGTCCAACCACCGCGCCAGCCCGTACATTTCAATCACGGCGTTCATGCGCCTCCGCGAGCCGGAAGTGGCCAACGCCAAGTGAATGCCGGCATCTCGCAGCTCCGCCAACAACGTATCGAGCCCTGGCGAAAGCAGTGTTTCGTCGTAGCCCGCAATCTCGCTGTTTTCGTCGTAACTGGCGGCATAGTACGGGATCGACTCGGGCAAGCGGTAGCGCTCCTTCACGTAGTACCAAAATTGCTCCTCGCTTGCGCCCACCAAGTCCTCCAGCTCCGAAACTGCCAGCCGCACGCCATGCTTGGCTGCCGCTTCGACCAGCGCGCGGTTCGCAGCCGCTTGGCTATCGATGATCACGCCATCCATGTCGAAGATGACGGCGGCTGGTTCGAGCGCTCGCATACGTAATCAATGGGGCCCGAGCGCCGCACCGCTGTCAAGGCAGCCCCGCCCTATTCCGACGGCCAACTTGCGGTCTTGATCGCTTCCTCCCAATGCCTGCCGTCGAACGGTAAAAGTTCTAGCTGGCTGAGATCGACGTCGTCCAAACAGCGTACGTTCACGTCGACTTTGTGAGGGTCGGAGCGCGGAGTGTAAAAGGGGTGAATGCCGCAGTGGCCACAGAATTTGTGTTCTGCCACTCCAGTATTGAAGCGATACGAGACGAGCGCCTCCGCGCCCGCTAGGAGCTCGAATCGAGACGGCTCCACGATCAAGTGAATGAAGCCCTTCTTCAGGCAGATCGAACAGTTGCACAGGCTAGCGCTGGTGAGCTCGGCCTGCACCGTGAAGCGCACTCGTGCGCAATGGCAGCCACCCGAATGACGGCGCATCGCCTTCAGCCAGAGGTACCGAGCCGGGCGCGCGCGCTCTCGACCACTTTCGCGAGCTCTGCCAGGGATGCAATCGATTTGAGCTCTTGCTCGCTGAGCGAAACGCCGTACGCCTCTTCCACGGCGAGTACGATCTTGAGCGCACCGAGCGAATCCCATTCACGGATCTGAGCCGGGCCGTCCGTGTCAGCGGGCGGCGCCGATAGCCCGAGCACGCTCATCACCAAGTTGGGCAAGTCGACGGCTTCACTCTCCGGGCCCGTGCCGGCAGCGACCACCACGCGCGCCGGCACTCCGCTGACCAGCGTGCCAGGGGCGACCCTGCCGGAAACCACGCTACCACCGAGCACGACGGCCCGAGCCCCGATCACCGACCCGCGTAGGACGGTGACGCGTGCGCCGAGCCGAGCCCCCGCTTCGATCCTAACCGGCAGGGGCTCGTCGATCGCAGAGCGATTGCCGACGACGTGATAGTCGCTGTCCATGATCACGGAGAAGGGTCCGACCTCGACGTCGTCTTCGATCACCACCTCCATGCGCGCAGAAATCGCCGCGCCGTAGGCGATTCGTACGCGATTTCCGATCACGATTCGCGCACCCTCTGCGGCCGCCAAATGCGATGGGGCCGGTCGAGCGCTGAAAAAGAAATCATCGCCGATTTGGATCGTGCCTTGATTCATCAACGACGGCTGCCCTGCCAGTGTGGGCGAGCGGCCGACGCTCGTCGCACCGCGGAGCAACAGGCGCGTACGCGCGGATCGCAAGCGGTCGACCACGCGGAGTCTCGGACTCATCAGCGATCCCAAACCAGCTGAATCACGTCAGGGAGCAGGTAGTTGCTGCTGTCGTTCCAGCTGAACACGTCATTTTCATCGACGGCAAAGCCGCTGTTCTTGAAGACGGTCAAACACGGCTTATTTTTGGCGGTCTTCAAGTAGTGGGCAAGGACCCGAGAGGCGCCCGCGCTGAACGCGGCAGAGACCGCCATGTGCAGCAACGTCTCCTCGACCTTGCGTCCCATCACGCGGCAGCTCAGCACGTAGTCGACGATCCGCGCCGTGCTGCCTTCGACTTCGATGCTGATGATGCCGGTCAGACCCGCGTCGCCGAAGCGATCAGAGACACTGACCACCCAGAGCCCGCGATTGGGTCCCGCCGCCCAAGTCGTCAACTCGGCTTCGTTCAAGCGACGAGTAGATAGGTTCAACTGATTGGTCTTGTTCAGCAGCTGCGTCGCGCGAGCCAAGTTGGCGGGGCCGAGCCGCTCAGCGCGCACCTTGATCTCCAGGCTCTTCAACCACTCTTCGATCGAGCCGACCTGCTTCTGCAGATTGTCCCGCTTGCGCTCTTCGGCGTACAGCCGCGTTCGTTCGAGATCCTCGCGGCTCACGGCGGGCGCGTCGAAACAGCGGAGCTTGCCGAATGCGCTAGCGTAGAGCAATTTGTCTTCGGGCCACTCGGGGACGAACACTTCCGGCAGCGCCTCGCGAACGCGCGCGCGTTCGACGGGATTGTCGTCGATGAACACCACCGATTGCAGACCGAGGTTCAGCTCGCTCGCGAGATCGGCGATATTTCGGGCCTTATCCGTCCAGTTGATGCGCCAGCCGACGAAATCATCTTCCTTCAGCACCATCTCGGGATGATTGCGGATCGCTTCGAGAGCGACCGACTCTTCGTTCTTGCTGACGAGCGCGAGCACGATCCCACGGCGTTTGAGATTTTTGATCGCCCGCTGGAAATCGGCAAAGGATTCCCCTTGTGGATCGGGTCCGCCAAGCCGCAAATTCTCCCAGCCCGCGTCACCGACGATGCCACCCCACAGGGTATCGTCCAAGTCCAACACCAGGAGCTTTTTGGCGGCGCCGCGCAGACCGACGAACGCGGCGCGGATGTCGGCCGCCGCCTCGCGCATGACGCCGCGAGGAAGGGCAACTTTGCCCAGGTACCAGCCGCGCGGGTTGTGCCCGGCGCGACCTGCGCCGTGCAGCCAGCGCTGCGCGTCCAACACGAACACATTGGATGCGCCCTCCAACGCTTCCATCAATTGTAAGTTCAACGAAGTCAGCGTGCGCGTCACACCACTCGGGCGGCCGTCCGACATGCCGCGGCCGCGTAACCAAGCGGGCTGCACCCAAGTCGGCACGAAGACCGCCTTGTAATTGGCCGCCGCGCCCAAGATCAGCGCTGCGAACTGAGCCAACTCCGCGGTGAGCTGCGCCGGGTCGACGTCTTCGTAGGCGACCACGCGCGCGAAGGACGGAATGGAGATCTCTGGGCGGGTCCAGACCACGGCAAAGTCGGCCGCGTCCCCGGCCGGGGCCTGCATCAAGAACTGCGTGACCTGACCGTAAGGAGCAACATCCGCGCCCAGGGCGGGCAGGTCCATGGGTGCGGCCAGTTCGTCGACGAGCTCATCGACAGTGAAGTCCGAAATCAGCGTGCCACGGTGCTCTGGAGCCGCAACGCTAGCGGGGGCGGGGGCGGCTGCACCGTTGACGTGTCCATTCACGGTCGCGGCGTTGGCCTCGCCGTCCTTCGTGGGGTCGATCCAGCGCAAGACGCGCGCGGGGATACCGCCGGCGATTGCTCTCGCGGGAATGTCGCTGGTGACCACGCTGCCGGCGGTGACGACCGCGCCCGCCCCGATCTTGACGCCGGGGGCGATGGTGACTCGGCCGGCGATCCAGGCATCGTCACCAATCTCGATCGGCAGCGCCTCGCTCTCGCCGCGCTGCGCGCCGCCGGGGAAGGACGTATCACTGATGATGCAGTGCTGGCCAATCATCACGTGCGAACCGATGCGCACCGACTTCGTCGCAGATATCACGGTGCCAAAGTTCAGCCACACGTCGTCACCGAGCACGATGCTGCCGCCGGGTGCGCTCAACAGCTCGGTCGGTAGATGCGTGGCCAGTGCCGAAAACCCGCCGCCAATGCGAATCTCCCCGGCGTTCTCGACGCGTAGGTGACCGCTGACCCGGGCGCCAGGCCCGACTTCGGTGCAAGCACGCAGCGCGACCTGCGCCAGCGCGGACTGCGAGAGTAACGTGAACCCGCGCTTCAAGCGCAAGTTCAAGGCGAGATCTTTGTCACGGGAAAGGCCGCGTACGACCTTCTGCAATAACCCAGTAGCGGCCATCACCTCACTCCTTACCTCTTTTCCGGTTTCGAGCAAAGCGGCAGGAGGCAAGGCAACGCCCGCTTTCGCGCGAATTGCCTGCAGCGCAGCAACCCTCCGCCCACGATCTGGCTAGGTTGGGGAGCTACTCTGGGCAGCGGTCATGCGCCGCGTGGCAAAGAGCTTGATCGCGGGCCGTTCGACGAGTCGATAGAACGCGTAGCCGCTGGCGATTGCGAGCACGAAGACCACCGGCAACAAGAGTAACGGATGCCCACGGAACAGGGGCAGCGGCAAAAGCGGCGTCATCAACCGCCCGAGCACTAGCTCGTGAACCAGATAGACGCTGTACGAGAAGATACCGAGGCGCACCAACCGCGGCTGCGAGAGGACGCGGTTCAACAGCGCACCCGGCAGCGAAGCCCCGAGCAAGAGCAGGAAGAATCCGAGCGACCACAGCACATCGGTCAGCGGATGCGAAGTCCCGAGTCGACTCTTGCTGAAGAGCGCACAAGCGAACAAGACCGGCACGCCCAGCGGCAGCAGCGCCCGAACCGTTACGGGCAAGCTCGCGAGGCGAGCGTTGGAAACGACGATCGCCGCGGCCAGGCCCAAGGCGAACTCGGACAATCGACCCGCGACACTCCAAGGTACGACGACCAACGTGCTGTTGAACTCGGTCCCGTAGCGCAAGGCGTAGACGCGGAACGCGGTTTGTAGAGCGAACACGGTGGCCAGGCAGGACGCGATCCCGTAGCGACGATACGCGAGGAGCATGAGCGGGAAGCAGACGTACAACTGGCACTCGAGGGCGAGCGACCAAAATGGCGGGTTGAACGCCAAGGCCGTGCTCGGCGACAGATTGTGGAGCATGACCGCGTGCACGAGCAGCTGCCGGGCGAACTCGACCGCACCGTAATCCGGCGCGGCCAGGGCCGCCGAAATCAGCAGCGCCACGTAGTACGCCGGTAGGATCCGGAGCGCGCGACGCTTGGCGAAATCTGCGACCGAGAATGGTCTGGGCGGGCTACCCAAGTATGCCCAAGCCACGCAAAAACCAGACAGCAACAAAAACAGATGAACGCCGAGATAGCCCAGACTGAAGCAATCCGCCCAGCGCGGTAAGCCAAACGAGTAAGCGCGCGGGTAGAAGTGAGCCAGGATCACCATCACCACCGCCGTGCCGCGGAGACCATCGATGAACTCGAGACGCCCCATGGGTCGCGAGTCCGGGGCAACCGACTCCGGCGCAACGACGACAGGCAGCGTCGTGATCACGGCACAGACCTCGGTGCTTCACTCGCAGACATTCGATCGAGCGTAGCAGGGGCCACCGACCGATAGCGGCGTCTATTTGCGCTCCGCCACTGTCGACTTTCGCCAACTCGCGACATTTTGCGACGAGAGCAACGGGGCCGTGCAGCAGCCGAAACGCTTACGTCACGTTCGTCCACCAACCCGAGCGCATCGAGTGCGAAACCGCCACAATGCGCTCGGCTGGTTCGGGTTGATCACTACTCACCGTCGCCGGAAATGCTCCAGTCTTCGCTGGCAGACTCACCCTTCGGGCTTGGTAGGGGCTCGCCATTCGGCCCGTCACGTCGAACGATCATCGTGGTGCGCGTTGCGCTGTCATCGCTCTCACGCGCCACCACCGTGATCACGTTGATGCCGGGCTGGAGCTCGGTGTCGATAGCGAACTTGAGCTTGGTCGGATCGGCTGCCTTGCGGTTCGATTGGTAGAACACCTTGCGTGGACCGACGAAAATGAATGCGTCGAGTACGCGGTCGCCATCGGTGGCTTGACCTTCGATGTGCACCTTGTCTTCACGCGTTGCCAGTTTGGCGGGCGTGACCTCGAGCAGCGGCGGCGAATGCGAGAGATGTGGCTTGTAGCCCACTTTGACGGTCGCCGCGGGGTTGTCCTTGACGGTGCGCGACTCGACGAAGCCGAAGCGATCATCGCCCAAGCTGACCTTGGTGAAGGTGCCGAAAGTCCCGAGCTTGTCCAGCACACTGCCCTTGTCGACCTCACCGACCACCGGCGCAGCGGAAAGAGGCTGACCACGTACGGGCGCGGCGGCCGCGAACGAAACCTTGCCCTGCGCCTTGACCAAGGCGAGCGGGCTCTTCGACAGCGGCAGAGTGACCTTCTCGGTCGAAACCACCCGTAGCTCACGATCGGCCACACTGAGCTCGAAGTTGATGTTGTTCTCGTTCAGCTGATCCAGCACATCGAAGGTGAAGGCGACGTTGCGCACCTCGCCCGGCTTCATGTTGGAGATGTCGAAGCGACCGTTGTGAATCAGCAGGCCGTCTCCGGTCAGGTTCCGGATGTTGGCTTGTGTCTCGTAGGAGTGGCCCTTGCCGACGTTCTTGACGGCCAGGTACACCGTCGCGCCCTCACCGCGTGCCAGCTGGCCATCGCCGTTACCCGGGCGATTGTCCAAGATTTCGTAATTGTAGGCGAAGATCGGCTGGGGTAGCGCGTTGAGCGTGGGGCGCAAATCCGCATCGGGCGGCGCCTCTGCGCCTTCGGCGAAGAAGCGCACCTTCACCACGTCCGCGCGGGCGTCGGCGTCGAGCGGAACTTTGCACACGCGCTTGGCGTTGTCCGGCATCGGCGCACTGGAGCCCGGCTTGTGTCCTTCCACGTCGCAGAAGCCGAGTGGCGCAGTCGCGGTCTTGGTTTCGCCGGGCATGATCTTGCCGAAGGCAAACTCCTTCTCGTCGTAGTAAGCGCCGTCACTCTTGGTGCTGGCGCGCACCTGGAACGCGGGGCTCGTGCCCTTGTTCTTGACCGAGACCTTGAGCATTACCTGCTCGCCCGCCGAGAACGTGTCGTTCGGGTGATCCGTGCTGACCTTGACCTCGAAATCGGAAGCCTTGGGCGGATTGGTGTAATCCTTGGGCGGCGGCGTCCAATCGATGCCGAGCTTGCCCAAATCCGCGCCCACCGCTTCGACCTCGGTAATTTGCAGCTTGTCCAAGAACTCTTTCGCGGAGCGGACCTCGTCCATGCGCTTGCCCGGATTCAAGCGACCCGCCAAGTCACGCGCCAGCTTGATCGGAAAATCGAGCTCGAACTCGTCTTCCATGTCGCCGCCGCGCTCGCGAATCTCGGCCCGCTCTTTTTCCGGCAAATTGTAACGCAAGCGCAGGGAGGGTTGGTCACTGGCGCGGGTCGCGGTGTTCGACAAACTCTTGGTCAAATCACGTTCACGCAGACCGTGCGCATTGCGATACAAGTCCATCTCGACCGTGTCCGCAGTCATCGGGTCGAGCTCGATGTCCGGCGCGACGCCCACGCCCTGAATCGAGACGTCACCCGGCGTCAAATATTGTGCGATCGTCAGCTTGAGCGCGGCATTCTCCGGTGTGACGTGGGGGAAGACGAGCTGCACGCTACCCTTGCCGAACGTCGTCTGGCCGACGATCACCGCACGGTCCAGATTCTTGAGCGCGCCCGCGACGATCTCGCTCGCGCTCGCGGATGAGCCGTTGACCAGCACCACGATCGGATAGTTCGGCTCGGTGCCCTTTCGCACCGCGCGCTTCTCTTCACGACCTTCGGATGCGCCCACGGTGGCCACGATCACCCCGTCGTCCAAAAAGCGATCCGCGACGCGAGCCGCTTGGTCGAGCAAGCCGCCGGGATTGCCGCGCAGATCCAGAACCAGCGCTTTGAGTTTCTCTTTCTTGTGCAGGTCGGCGAGCGCTTCATCGAGCTCGTCCGAGGTGCTGGCTTGGAATTGCTTCAACCGCACGTAGCCGACGCCATTGCCGAGCCCGCGGTAGTCGACTGATTTGACTTGGATCTCTTCGCGGACGAGCTCGAATGGGCGCGAGCCGGTCCAGCCCTCGGCCGCATCTCGATGCACCCAAATCGTGACTTTAGAGCCTGGTTTGCCGCGCAAACGATTCACCGCGTCGTCCAGCGGCATGTTCAGGGTAGATTCGTTGTTGATCTTGGTGATGCGGTCCATTCGCTTCAGGTTGGCGCGGCCGGCAGGTGTGCCTGGCATGGGGCGCATCACCGTCAGCATCTGATCACGCACCGAAATTACGATGCCGAGTCCACCGAAGTGGCCGGAGGTCGACAAGTTCATCTCGCGGTACGCCTCCGGGCTGAGGAACACGCTGTGCGGGTCGAGCGTGCGCAAGATGCCGTTGCAGGCCGCGTACTCGACGTCCCGTAAGTCGACTTCGGTGTCCTTCAGGTTCGCCTGCAAAAACGCGAACACCTCGCGCAAACGCGCCGCGACATCCCACGGACCCTGCACGTTGTCGATGTGGAAGGAGGCCGACTCGGTGTCGACCTGTACCTTCACGGTGTTCGACTTGTCCTCGTGCAGCACGATCACTTGTGCGACTTCTTTTTGAATCTCGTTGACCGCGCTCAAGAACATCTGGCGCGGCTTGACCCGGCTCGGGTCGACGTACTTGTTGCGGATGGTGTTCAGCGTCTCGTTGACGGCCACCAGCTGCGTCAGATCATACGGCGCTTTGGGTTGCCCGGGGCTCGTCACCGCGTGCGCAACCTCGAGCCCACGCCACAAACCGCCGGTGCCGAACTGCAGCGCGAAGTACGACGCCAGCGCAAACACCGAGAGCACGACCAGCGCCCGACCGAGGCGCGGAAGAATTCGCATTCGCGGAGTATAGCGCGAAGATTTGCACGATTTCGACGCGCACACGCCCAGGCGTCGCTTCTGACGCCCGGCCGCTTATTCCCGCCAGCCCCATTTATTGGCCGGGAGCGTCGCCTTTTCCGAGTTTCACCGAAGAATTGCCGGCCCCGACGGCCTCAGCCGGGGTTTTCGTGGGGTCCGGGTCGTGAACTTCGACAGCGGGGGACTTTTCGTCCCGTTTGATCGAGTAACGTACGAGTGCTCTCAAGGCACGGTTGCGCTCCACGTTGCCCAGCATCAGCTTCAAATCCTCGTACACCGAGGGGTCGACCAAGAGCGCACCGAGCGTGCCCTTACCTGCGCGCATGTCGCTCACGAGTTGGCGAAAATCAGTCGAAGCCTGGTTCAGATTCGACATGATCGCCTGTGAAGAATCATCACCGTAGATCACGCTGCGCGCGAGGCCGTTGCCTTCACGAATCCCCTTGAGCGTCGTGCCGAGCTCGTCGGCAACCGCCCCCACCTTGGCGATCGTCTTGGCGCCCTCTTCGCCGTAAACGACCTCGTGCACGAAGCCGGGGCCGCTGTTCACGCGGGTCAAAATCTGATTGACGTTCTGCGTGGCCCGCGACAACTCGGCCGAGGTCTGTTGCAAATTGCTCATCAGCTGCGACAGGCGCGCGGACTCCGTCGGGTCGTGCAACAATTTGCCGACGTAACCGTCACCGCGATCGACGGAATCCAAAATGCGCGCCAAAGAGGCCGTGGAATTGCGGATATCGCCTTGGAACTTTTCGTCCGAGAGTGAATTGGTGGCGTGCTCCAAGTTGGTCACCACCTTCTCGACCTGACCGGAAATGTTGCTGAAGCGAGTCATCAGCTTGCTCAGGTCCTCGGCCGGCTGGGAGGGGATCTCCGCGCCCTCGGGCAGCTGTGGCTGACCGGGCGTGCCAACCGAAACGACGATCATCTTGTCGCCGAGCAGGCCCTTACCCTCGATGGTGGCGAGGCTGTCTTTGCGGATGCGTCGCGCGTCATCGGCGGAGATCGACATGCGCACGTGAATGTTCTTGTCCTTGGCCTCGCTTGCGTATTCCACCAGCACCACGGATCCGACGTCGACGCCGCCCATGCGCACTGGCGAGCCGCGCCGCAGGCCTTGCACGTCCTCGAACTCGGCCGAGTACTTGAGTTTGCTGCTGAAGAGCTGCCGCTCATCGCCGATCAGAAAGATCACCGCGCCCATCGCGGTCAACCCAGCGAGCACGAACGCGCCAACCTTGACGTCTTTCGACGAAACCATCGCTGAAGCTTACCTGCGGCTAGAACCCAAAAACAGCAAACCCTGAGACTGGCAGGATAGCCGAGGCGCTGCGGCCGGGCTGGCGGTTTTTTCGCCAGGGTCGATTCTAGCGGAGGAAGAAGCGCCCCCGGTCGCCGAGCCTTCCGTCGCTCAGCTGTTGAGCAGGGTCTCGACGTCTTCCTTCACCGGGGCTCGGCCCTCGATGAAGTCGTTCACTCGTTGGTCGGTAGAGGCTTGGAACTCCTCCACCGTACCGTAGGCGATGATCCGACCGGCGCGTACCATCGCCAAGTGGTCGCTGATCTCGAACGCGCTCTTCATGTCGTGGGTGACGACGATACTGGTGATCTTGAGCTTCTCTTGCAGGCCCATGATCAGATGATTCACACGCGCCGTGTTGATCGGATCGAGGCCGGTCGTCGGCTCGTCGTAGAGCAGCACCTCGGGCTGCACTGCGATCGCGCGGGCCAGACCCACGCGCTTGCGCATACCGCCCGAGAGATCTGCCGGCTGCAGCTGCTCGATACCGGGCAAGTCGACCAAGCTGAGCGCCCAGGACACACGGTCCTTGCGTTCCTCCTTGCTCATCTTCTCCCTGAAATGCTCTTCCAAACCGTACGCGACGTTCTCGCCGACGGTCAGTGAGTCGAATAGCGCGCCGCTCTGAAAGAGCATCGCGATGCGCCGTCGTACGAGCGCGAGCTGCGCTTCGTCCATGCGCGTCACGTCTTCGCCGTCGAAGGTGATCTTTCCTGCGTCGGCGTGCAGTAGCCCGATCAGCATCTTGAGCATCACGCTCTTACCGACGCCCGAGCCGCCGCAGAGGGTTAGCACCTCACCGCGCTGAACCTTCAGATTGAGCCCCGAATAAATCACCTTCTGACCGAAGGCCTTCTTGATGCCCTTGAACTCGATGATCGGATCGCTGCTCGGGTCGGCCATGCGGGCGTTAGTCTAGAATCTTTTCCAGCTTGAGTTCGATGGCGCTGCCCCCGCGGTAACGATCTGGGCGCAGTTTGCCCAGTACCGCGATCTTCCCGGTCAGACCGCTGGCACGCTCACCCAGCGCAATACCGAAGGCGCCGATCCGCACGCCCCCCTCGAGCTCGAGCTCGAGCTTCAAGTGGCCACCCGTCACCTGACGCGCGGAGAGCACGCTTCCCGTGAAGGCGAGTGAAGGTGCTTCATTGCCCGCACCGCACGGTTCCAGCAAGTACAGGTCGTTCAGCACGCGCGTGGGATCGTCTCCGGGCGAGAGCCATGCGTAGGTCGGAGCGTCACTTGGGTTGGCGGTGGGTTTGGGGTCCTGAGCGGCACAAGCGGCTTCGAAGCATTCACGCAACTCGCCCAAGCGCGAGAGCTCCACCTCTGCGCCCGCGGCCGCTTGGTGGCCCCCGAAGCGAATCAAGACGTGCTTGGCGGCGCTCAAGGCGTCGAACAAACGGGAGCCCGCGGGGCCGCGCACCGAGGCTCGGCCGTGGCCGTTGCTGAACCCGACAGCCACGACCGGGCAACGAAAGCGATCCGCGAGCCGACCCGCGACGATGCCCACGATGCCATGATTCCAGCCCTCCCGCCCGATCACGATCGCCGGGCGCTCGCCCCAGCCCTCGCGTTCGATTTCGGCCAGGGCTTCTTCGATCATGCGCTCTTGCAGCAGCTTGCGTTCGCTCGAACGCTGTTCGATCTCGGCGGCCAGCGCGCGCGCTTCTTCCAGGGTCTTGGCCATCAAGAGCTGCACTGCAATTTCCGCAGAACCGAGCCGCCCCGGCGCGTTCAGCCGCGGAGCGATCCGAAACGCGACGTCCTCGGCCGTGATCGGGCTATTGCCGTCCAGCTTGGCCAGCTCGAGCAAAGCCCGAATTCCCGGACGACGCGCTTCGCCAATGGCGCGCAACCCGGCGCGCACGAGCGCCCTATTGTCTCCGTCTAGAGGCGCCACGTCGGCGATCGTGCCGATCGCGACGAGATCCAGCCAACGCCGCAAGTCCAGCTCCCGCCCGAGGGCGGTACGCAGGGCGGCGCCGATCGACAACGCCAGCCCACAAGATGCCAGCCCCTTGTAGGGAAAGCCACACTCGGGCCGATGCGGGTTCAAGAACGCCACTGCCGGCAGCGCTTCTGCTGGCACCAAATGGTGGTCAATCACGACGCAATCCACGCCCGCAGCGCGCAAACGCTCGAGCGACGCGTGGTCGGACGAACCGCAATCGCAAGTCACCAGCAGCGGCGCGCCGCTTGCCAGCACTTTGTCGACGGCCGCCGCTGAGACGCCATAACCGCCTTCGAAACGACTGGCAATGAAGGTCACTGCCCGACCGCCGAGCGCCTCGATCACCTCGGTCACAATCGCGGCCGAGGTCATCCCGTCGCAGTCGTAGTCGCCGAACACCGCGATCAGCTCGTGCGCGCGGATGGCGCGCGCGAGGCGCTCGGCCGCCAGCGAGCGGTCGACCATGGCATCCGGCGAAGTGAGCTCCGAAAGCCGGGGATTGAGGAAACGTCGCGTGGCCTCGACGTCTCGATGGCCGCGCCGTTCCAAGAGCTCCCCCAGCGTGACCGACACACCCAAACCCAACGCCAATTCGCGCGCCCGCGCACTGGGCGCCGCTCGCGCCACGCGCGAACTCGAAGGTTCGGACAACTCAGCGTACGAGGTGCTCAAGCCCCAGTCTTCCAACATGTCACCCCGACCCTGTCAATCCATCCCCCAAAAAACGTGCCTGTGCCCGTGCCCGATCTCCGCTTTCCGCGGCTTCATTTCGCCGGAGTGGACCAGGGCGCCCCCGCCTTCGAGCCCACCCGGACACCGGCATGGAACAGACATCTCCAAGAGATACCCCAGGGCCCCGTCAGGAAATGTCCGACCCCCAGACGCACGAACGCCCCCCGCGGTCGCGAGAGGCGTTCATGGCAGCCGAGCCGCGGCGGGCCCTTAGTTCAGGCTTTCCGAATCCACCACCGGAGGATCGAGCGGCCTCGCAACGAACAGCCACTGGGTACGGCCGTTGGGGCCGACGAAGCGCACGTGTTCGTCCGGCAACGCGCGCAAGTGAAAGCGCGGACCGTCATCGGACTCTTCCGTGGTCACGAGCGCCATGGCATCCAACACATGAAGACCCCCGAGCACATCCTCGGGTTCGGAATCCAACCGTTCCGCCAAGTCATCCAGGTCCAAATCACGGTCGCCAGCGAACGCGCCGAGCACCCGCTGGGCGTTGATGCAGCGCTCACGCTGCTCCGGTTCAATCTTCGACCACAACTCCTCGGGAATGGTGAGCGGCAAACCTTCGAGGGGCAAAGTAGCCATCTGGGACTTCAATGCGGCAAACATGAAAGAGAACATAAGGACGGCCCCGGGTGTGTCAACCTGGCGCGCCGGCCGGCTCGGTCTCGAATTGGGGCGCTTTTCCGCACCCCACCCGCGAAACGTTCAGATTGCGGCGGCCCTATTGGCCGCTACTGGCTTTTTTTTTGCGCCGACTTTGGAGAACAGCGTGTGATCTAGCCACTCCGTGAGGGGCAGAGCGACGTAAATCGAGGAATAGGTACCGAGGACGACGCCAATCGTGAGCGCGAGCGAAAAGTCCTTCAACTCACCGGTGCCCCAGATGAAGAAACCGAGCAGGGCGATCACGACGGTGCTGCTGGTGAGCAGCGTGCGG
>Ga0302321_100003449_pt1 | contig 13559 bp, 12 predicted proteins | sample Fen_T0_1_FD_202505 | JGI IMG/M metagenome (GOLD analysis project Ga0302321, IMG submission 202505) | Peat permafrost microbial communities from Stordalen Mire near Abisko, Sweden - Fen_T0_1 | ecosystem: Environmental > Terrestrial > Soil > Wetlands > Permafrost | place: Sweden: Abisko...
CTGCTCCCGCGGCGCCCTCGGCTACGGCTGCCGCCGTGGCGGTTGCACCAGCGGTTGAGAAGAAGGCAGAGAAGCCCGCTGCCCGAGTGGCCGCACGTGCCGTCAACCACAAGCAGGCAGCCCGCCCAGCGCGCCGGACAGCTCAGGCTGAACCTGCAGAGCCTAAAAGCGGAAACATTCCAAACATCGCCAAGAAGAAGACTCTGGACAATGATCCTCTTGCGGGACTCGGCAAGCTCTAGCGGCGCAATCTGACATCCCCAGCGCAGTCGCAGCGCAACGCGCGACCCACTTTGTTGACGGGACGCTTGTCCTGCCTGACCCTAGGGCATGCTTCCAGCAACCGAGGAAACCGCCTTTTTCAATAGTTGCAAGCAAGCCCTTCTTGACGAGCACAGTGGCAAGTTCGCCGTGGTGTGCGGCCGCCGGCTGGTCGGGGTGCATACGTCCCTCGATCTCGCCCTCAAGGCAGCGGCGATCGCCTTCGGTGATGGCGAGCTGACGGACGGTGCGCCGGTCCTGATCAACGAAATCGGCGAGTTGCCCAGAGTGCGCGTAGTGGCTCAGGCCCGACGTCCCATTCGCTGAGTTTGTGCCCTAGCGCACAGGTCAGCGCTGACGATGCTGGTGTCCGTGTCGGCACTAGCGTTTGCAAATCGCTCCGGGCTCCAGTAGAAACGCCGTCGCTGGCTGCCGGCAGCATTAGAGCGGGCTGGCCGGGAAAGGGAAATCATCTATGTCACGAGTCTCATGTTGGAGTTCGAACAAGCGTTCATTCGGGTGGCTCTATCTCGTAGCGCTTTCCGGCCTCGCCGTTAGTTGCGTGGAACAGGCCGAAGACAAGCCGACTAAGGAAGATGAGGAGTTCGTCAAGAAGAACATCCTCTCCGCGGCGCCTACCCCTCAGTTCGTCGTCAATGCCGATCTCGATGGCAAGCTAGTCTACTTGGGCATGGATGTGAGCCCGACTCCCGTGGAAGCGGGCAAGGACGTCCGCGTGACACATTACTGGAAGGTCATCGTGGCACCCGGAGAAGGCTGGAAGATGTTCACGCACATTGGCGGGCCCAGCAAGCAGGGCTTTGCCAACGTGGACCACACACCCGTCAGCGGCAAGTATCCGGCGGCACACTGGAAGGCCGGCGAAATCATCCGTGACCAGCACACCTTCCGTCCCCCGGCCGGCTGGAACTACGACCACATGGAGGTCTACACCGGCATGTTCAAGGGCAACGAGCGCATGGCGGTCAAGTCCGGCCCCAAGGACGAAAACCGCGTGTTCTGTGGCAGCGTCCCGATGAACGTCAAGGCGCCACCGCCGCTCAAGCGCTACATCGTCACCAAGGTAGCCAAGCCCATCAAGATCGACGGCAAGCTCGACGAGGCCGCGTGGAAGGCTGCGCCTTCGACGGGCCCCTTCGTGGACACCATGACGGGCAACCCCGCAGGCGTCGCCACTGAGGCCAAGCTCTTGTGGGACAGCCAGAACCTGTACTTCGCGTTCGAGAACCAGGACACCGACGTGTGGACCACCCTGACCGCACGCGACGACAAGTTGTGGACCCAAGAGGCGGTCGAGGTGATGATCGATGCGGACGGCAACGGCAAGAGCTACATCGAGCTGCAGGTCGCACCAAACGGCAATATCTTCGACACCTACCTGCCCACCTATCGCAAGTACGAGGACAGCCTCGATCCCAAGCGCAAGCAGTACGACTGGAATTCCAAGCTGAAGGCCAAGGTCAGCGTGGATGGTACGCTCAACAAGCGCGAGGATAAGGACAAGAGCTGGACCGTTGAGATGGCCTTGCCACTCGCTGATGCGAACGGCCTCGACAAGCCTGGGGTCAAGGTTCCTCCCTCGGTGGGCGATGTCTGGCGCATCAACATGTACCGCTTGGATTCGCCCAAGGACAAGCCGCAGATTGCCGCGGGTTGGAACCCGCCGATGGTGGGCGATTTCCACAAGCTTGATCGCTTTGGCGAGATCGTGTTTGGCGACGAGAAGGGCGAAGTGCCGGCCCCCAAGGCGGAGACGGCGAAGGCTGTGGCAAAAGACGACAAAGGCGAGAAGGCCGCCAAAGGCGACAAAGCCGACAAGGCGAAAGCCGAGAAGAAGGCCACCCCAGTCAAGAAGGAAGAAGCCGCCAAGTAGCTGCGTTCGGCGAACTTCAAAAGGCCGCCAGGCACTTGCCGGGCGGCCTTTTTTCATACGTACGCTACGATGGAAGCCGTGATCCGGATATTCACCACAGAGAGCGCAGAGGGCTCGGAGGGAAAAGAAGGAATGATTCGGATACGAGATCCGAGAACCCGTTCCTTCTTCTCCGTCTCTGTGCCCTCTGTGCTCTCTGTGGTGAAAATTCTTGTCATAGTCCTCTGTACGGGGTGCGCGGGATCGGGCGTGTCGACGTCCACCTCCCATCGCGGCGAAACGGCGGCTGCGCCAGTTGTGGTGGGCGTGCCGTCGGGACCGGCGGCCGAGTTCTACTCGACCGAGGGCAGCGCGAGTTTCGCAGCGGATCCCTTTGCCACCCGCTTAGCCGCGGAAATCGATGGGAGCCAGAAACGGCATGGACTGTCGCCCATCGTGCGCGATGGCCGGCTCGATCTTGTGGCCTCGGATTTGGCACTGGTCGTCGGTGAGGCGCGAACACCGTCGCCTGAAACGGTCGCCTTCTTGTTGGCGCACTACGGGCTGGTGGAACCCGAGCCCAACCTGTTCTTGATTCACGGGGACGCCGGCGCCGAGGAATCGGCGGCGGCCGGTCTGCGAGAGCAGCTTGCGAGCGCCACAGCTTCAACCTGGCGGCGTGTAGGCATTGGCGTCCGCCGTGCCTCTGGCAAATGGAGCGCCGTGCTGGTGTTCCAAGAGAAGCATTTCGATGTCGCGAACCTGCCGCGCCGGTTGGTCTCGGGGGGGCAGATCACCATCGCCGGCCGCCTCCAGCCAATCTTGCATTCGCCTGAAGTTTTGTTCACATCGCCAAGGGGCAATGTCGAACGACTGGTCACGAGCGCTAGGCAATGGAGCTTCTCGGCGCGCTTCCTGTGCAACCAAGGCGATGGCGCCTACCAAGTCGAAATCAGCGCCTCGGATGCGCGAGGGCCAAGGGTGCTGGCCAACTTTCCAGTCTACTGTGGGGTCGCGCCGCCAACGGCCTTCACCGTCGTGTCGGCTGCGGATCCTTCCACCGTCAATCCCACGCAGGCAGAAGCGCAGTTGTTGGCCCAACTTGACCGCGACCGCAAAGCCAGCGGACTGTCCGCCCTGGTGCATGACCCACGCCTGGCCGAAATCGCACGACGCTACAGTGGGGAAATGGCCGGGATCGGCGAAGTGGCGCACTTTTCGCGCCGCACGGGCAGCGTCGTGGATCGGGTGCAGGCCGCCAAGATCTCGCCGGCCCCAACAATCATCGCGGAAAATGTCGGCAGTGCCCTGTCTGCCGCGGATGCCGAGCGCGGCTTCATGGCCAGCCCAGGTCATCGCGACAACATCCTCAACCGGGCGATCACCCACGTGGGAGTGGGCGTGGCCGTGGGGCGCGCGGAAGGGGGCACGGTGCCGCTCTACTTCACCCAGGTCTTTGCGGGCTTCGGTCAGTAGCCGAGGCCGCGCGATTCGTGGTAGCAGAGGGCTTATGACCCAAGCAAATGCCGGAAGCAGTTCATCCAATCCCTTGCTCGTGGTGGGCTCGGTGGCCCTCGACACGGTTGAAACCAGCCAGGGCAAGCGCGACGACATCCTGGGCGGGGCCGCGTCGTTCTCGTGCTACGCCGCTTCGTTCTTCGCGCCCACGCGCCTGGTAGGCGTGGTGGGAACGGACTTTCCCGCGGCGCACGAGGCCTTCCTAGCCGCGCACGGCATTGACCTTGGCGGCCTCGAGCATGTGCCCGGACGGACCTTCCGTTGGGCTGGCCGCTATGCTGCGGACTTCAACACCCGCACGACCCTCGACACCCAACTCAACGTCTTCGAAACCTTCAAGCCCAAGCTGCCGGCCGCATGGTCCGAGTCGCCGTTTGTCTTCCTGGCCAACATTGATCCCGTGCTTCAGCTCGACGTGCTGAACCAGGTGAAGAGGCCGCGCTTCTCGGCGTGCGATACCATGAATTTTTGGATTTCCGGCAAGCGCCCCGAGCTTCTGCGCGTCCTTGAACGCGTGGACATGGTCCTGCTTAACGATGAAGAAGCCCGCCAACTTTCTGGGCAGTCCAGTTTGCCCGCCGCGGCCAAGGCCATCTCGGCCCTGGGGCCCAAGGCGGTGGTAATCAAGCGTGGCGACGCCGGTGCGCTGCTCTTCCAGGGCAATGACGTGTTCGCGGCGCCTGCCTTCCCTCTCGACAACGTGGTCGATCCGACGGGCGCGGGCGACTCCTTCGCCGGCGGTTTCATGGGCTACCTCGCGCGTACCGGCGACACCTCGCCGGCCGGCGTGCGCTCGGCCCTGGTGGCGGGGACCGTGCTGGCCTCGTTCTGCGTCGAGGACTTCAGCCTCGATCGTTTCCGAACGCTCGACGACGCCGCCATCCGCGCGCGTATTGCTGCCTTTGCAACCTTGGTGCGCTTCGAATCGCCGAAAATCTAGGAGCTTGTCGCGGTAACTAGCGGTCTGCACGTCTTAGCAGGTAGCGCAGAAGTGGCGCGGCGTGGAGCGCCTGGATCATGTCGCCGCTGTCGATCAGCCCCGCGGCGTCGCCGACCTTGACCAAGTGGACGCGCAGATCCTCGGTTTGATCGAGGCACGGAGCGCTGGTCGGCACCACGCCCTCGGCGAGGTACGTGGTGGTCATGTTGTCCTGCAAGGCCGGGTTAGCCGACAGGTTGGCCAGCAGGCTCCACCTGCCGCCGCCGAAGCCGGTTTCCTCAAGCAATTCACGCCGGGCCGCAGCTTCGATGGCCTCACCATCCTCGACGACACCGGCGGGAAGCTCGTAGTGGACAGCTCCGATGGCGGGTCGGAACTGGCGCACGAACACGAATTCATCCTTCGGCGTCACGGCCACCACGTTCACCCAGGTCGGATATTCGGAAATCCAGTAGTCGGCGATCTCCCGGCCCGAGGGCAGGCGGAAGCGCTGCTGACGCAACACCAGCCAGGGAGGGCGGCGAAAAAGGTACTTTTGGTCGAAGCACTCCCAGGCAAGGGGATCGTCGGGCAGTTTCACGGGCACGGGGGCAGTATTCAGGATTGTCCGCACCCCTGCAAGGCAACTGGAAGCTGGCGAAATTTGGAGTACCCTACGGGGCTGCTGCCGTGAGTGAAAAACGTGATTACTATGAAATCCTAGGTGTCGGCCGCGACGCCGATGTGGCCGAGCTGAAGAAGGCCTACCGCAAGCTCGCGCTGGAGCTGCACCCCGATCGCAACCCGGGCGACAAGGACGCCGAGTCGCGCTTCAAGGAAGCCTCGGAGGCGTACCAGGTGCTCTCGGACGCCGAGAAGCGCGGTATGTACGACCGCTTTGGCCATGATGGTCCGCGCGGGGGCGGATTTGGCGGCGGCTTCTCCAACATGGGCGACATCTTCTCCGCCTTCGGAGACATCTTTGGCGACATGTTTGGCGGCTTCGGCGGCGGCCAATCGCGGCAGTCCGCGCGTGGGGCCGACCTGGAAACCCGTGTCGAATTGACGCTGTCCGAAGTGGCCAAGGGCGCCACCAAGGAAATCAAGGTGCGCCGCCGGGTTGCCTGCGGCGACTGTTCGGGGACGGGCGCCGCCGCGGGGAGCGCACGCGAACGCTGCCAGCAGTGTGGCGGGCGCGGCCAGGTCATGCACCAGCAGGGGTTCCTGATGATCCAGACCACGTGTCCCATCTGCCGCGGCGAGGGCTCTATCGTGCGCAAGCCCTGTCAGACATGCCGTGGTGCTGGCCTGACGGCTGCCGAAGAGAGCTTTCAAGTCAACATCCCTGCGGGCGTGGAGGACGGTTCAACCTTGCGCTTGGTGGGCCGGGGTGAAGCTGCGCCGGGCGGCGGCCAGGCGGGCAATCTCTATGTTGCTCTGCACGTAGCGAACGATCAACGGTTCGAGCGTGACGGGGCCGATCTCCATGCCCTGGTTGCGCTGTCCTTTCCGCAAGCGACTCTGGGCGCGACCGTCAAGGCCCCGTCGCTCGACGGGGACATTGAGGTTTCGATTCCGCCAGGCACGCAGCCTGGCGACACCCTGACCTTGCGGGGCAAGGGGTTACCAAGGTTGCAGGGTAGGGGAACCGGCGATCTGGTCGTGCATCTTAAACTGGTCGTGCCTAGGTCTCTCTCTCCCGAACAGGAGCAGTCCCTGCGCGCCTTTGCCAGCGCCGGCGGCGATCACGTCGAACCGCCGGGTGAGCGCGGCAGCTTCTGGCGCAAAAAGCGTAAGTAGGGCGAGCAAGTCGCGCGTTGCTATTTCTTTTTCCGTTCCGGGCTTGTCTTCGCGCTGGCAGCGATGGATTTCTTCCCTGGCTTGTCTTGCTTGCCGTCGGGTTTCTTCAGCGTGAAGTTTATCTGCGGCACGGGCTTGTCGGACTGGTACAGCCAGGCGTACGTCAGGTAGCTTGAAAGGACCCGCTTGGTGTAGCCGCGGGTTTCATCGAAGGGAATGGTTTCGATGAACTCGTCGAGTTCGAGGTTGCCACGCTCGCGCAGCCAACGGTCGACCCCACCCTCGCCGGCGTTGTAGCCGCTGATAACCAGCGGCACCGCGCCGTCGTAGTGTTCGAGGAGAAAAGACAGGAAGTGCGAGCCGATGTCCACGTTCTTGTCCGGATCGAAGAGCGCCTCGCGCGTGACCGGCCACTTGGCGAAGCGCTGGGCGGTCTTGGTCATCATCTGCGTGAGGCCAAGCGCGTTGGCGAAGGATTCGGCGCGGGGATAAAAGGAGCTTTCTTCGCGCATGATGGCCCATTGAAGCGCCTCCGGCACCTTGTTGGCGTGGCAGTGCTTGGCCACGATATCTGGAAAGGCCTTGGGAAAGCCCAGTCGCCATTGGGCCTCGTGCCGTCCGCCATTGGGATACTCGCGGCGGAACGACGACAGAGTGTAGCGAGGCACCGAATGGGAAGCGTTCCACTGGTTACCGCGGTCGAGGAGGATGGCGGTGATCCACAGGGCATCCTCTCGCCCGCTGCTCGGGGCGGCTTCACCTTTGGCCACGCCCACGCGCAGTCCCAGTTTGGCGAGCTCGCGGCGCGCCTCGCTGCCGAGGCCCATGCGCGCGAATTCGACCGCGCGCAAGAATCCCGGCTCGCCGAACACGGCTTGCTTGCCGAACTCCCAGGGCGATTTCTTATCGATGTCGCCCATGTGCTTGCGCAATTCGTGCAGAAGTTCCTTCCTGGCCTCGGGCGCGACCTTGCGCAGTCGCTCCAGCGCAAACAGGGTGTAAACGGACAGCGGGTACTCGCGCACGGCACGCTCGTAGCCGTCGCGCGCCTTCTTGTGCTCGCCCTTCTTGTCGAAGATGCGCGCCTTCCAATACAGGGCTCGGCCTTCAGCATAGAAGATGTCTTCGCGCGGGTACCGTCGCAACTCCTGGTCGAGCCAATGCAAGGCCTTGTCGTAGTCCCGGTCGCGAAAGCGATCGAAGGCAAGCCGCCACAGGGCCTCGGGCGCCATGTCGCCCTTGGGGTAGATGTCGGCCAGGTCCGAGAGCAGCTTCTCGGCTTCGGTGTCCTTGTTGTCGTCCGTGTAGACCTCGGCAGCGCGCAGGCGGGCGTCGTCGGCCAAACGGTGGCCGGCGTGGTCCTTTTCGATCTGGGCGTAGAGCGCGATGGCCTTGTCCCTGTCGCCCGACGATGCGTACGAACGCGCGCCTTGGTACAACGAGCGCGCCAAGAAATCGCGTTCACCGGCCTCGCGGCACTCGGCGATGGCTTGGTCGAAGAGCGGTGCCGCACGCGAGCGCTGGCGCTGCTTCCATACTGACTGGGCCAGGTGGAAGCGCACCTTGCACGCCATGGTCTTGTCGATGCCCGGGCTGGCCAAGGCAGCGCTGAAAGTGGCTTCGGCCTGCGTGTTCTGGTTGGCATCGAAGAGGATCATTCCGCGTGAAAACAACTCGTCCACGCTGTGGGCAACCAGTGCCCCAGCCTCGGCGGGAGGCGCGGTCTTGGCCAGGTCTTCCAGGCGCTCGCTGGCCCGCGTGGCCCAATTCTCGGTGGGAGATTCGGCCCAGACTTTGCGATAGGCCGCCGAAATTTCCTGCAATGGCCGGCCGAGCTCGCGCAGGGCTTCGGCACGCTGGAACATGGCCTCGGACCGGCGCGGACCTTTGGGAAAGCGCGAAAGGAAAGTTGTGATCTCGCTGTCCAGCTCGGCCCATCGCTTACCCGCCACGAAGGCGTCCACCTTGATCATCACGGCCTCGGCTTCGAGCACGCTGCCCGCGGGCACACGCGCCAGCCACGTGAAGGCTCCATCGCTGTCGCCCCTCCGCAATCGGCAGCGGGCGGCGTTGTAGGCGTGGTAGGGCGCGAGCAACGGATAGGCCGACCATAAGTCCTCGAAGATATCGCCAGCGGCCTGCCATGAGGGTGGCGATTGATTCATGAGCGCCAGCGCCTGGAGAAAGCGCAGCGGATTGCGTTCTGCGGACTTGGCCGGCAGATCCCCCACGATGCGGGTCAAGTCCTTGCTGGCGCCAGCAAAGTCGCCCGCACGAAAACGCGCGGCGGCCTTGCTGGACGGACCAGATGGAAAGAATGGTTCGAGCCAATTCTTGTCGAACGCGACGGGCGTGGACTTGGTGCTTGGCGCGGTCTCGGTAGGTGCGGCTTGCTCCTCATCCTCATCGGAGTTTCCCACTTCTGCTGCGCGCAGGGTGGTGGCCGTGGCCATCGCCGCGGGAATGGCAAGCAGGGCAAGGTACACAGGTCGCCTCATGATTGCCGTCGAGAGTACGGATCTCGGCGTCAGACCGCAAGAAAGGGGCGGGCTACTCTTTGCTGCCGGTTGGGGTGCCGCCGTGGCCTTCCCGTTTGCGAATGGACTGGAACTCGCCGGTTAGGCTGCTGATGCTTTGGTCGAGGAGGTTGATGTCGTTTTCGACCATGGCCATCTTCGCTTTGAGCAGCCGAACCTCGCGTGACAGCCGGGCCATGGCCCACAGGATGAGCAGCAGGTTGGGGATGAGGGCCAGGACCGTGTAGACGATGACTTGGCTGTCGAGAAAGTTTTTCAGAAATCCCACGTTGCCAATCCTTTCCGGCGATCGGGCAAATCAGCTATTGGGGCTGCCACACGCACACCCGGTTGCGGCCCGTGCGCTTGGCTTCGTACAACGCCTGATCCGCGGCGGCAATGAGCGCTTGGGCGTCCGCGATGCATGCTTCGGGAATCGTGGCCACGCCCGCGCTGACCGCGACGGGGATGGTCTTGTCATCAACGCTGAACCTTTGTCCGGCCACGGCCTGCCGCACACGCTCGGCCACGGCCCGGCCTTGCGTGGGGTCGGCGCCACGGCAAATCACCGCGAATTCCTCGCCGCCGACGCGCGCGAAGACGTCTTCCGCCCGGATGAGCGCGGACACCGCCTGCGCCATATCCGAGAGGACCAGATCGCCTACCGGGTGGCCGTAGGTGTCGTTGATGGTCTTGAAATGATCGAGATCGAACACCACCAGGGAGAGCGCCGCCTTGGTGCGCATCGCGAAGGCGAATTCGCTTTCCAGCCGATCGGTGAAGTACTTCTTGTTAAACGTCTTGGTCAGATCGTCGCGCAGCGCCGATTCGTACATCTGGCGCTGGAAAACCTCGTCCAAGCTGTCGTGGTAGGTGAACTTCAGCACCGTGCTGGACCCGACCAGGATCTTGTCCCCATCTTCAAGCACATGCCGATCCACGCGCAACCCCCGGCAGAAGGTTCCGTTGGTGGAGCCCAGATCGTGCAGGATCATGGTTTCGCCATCGATTTGGATCTCGCAATGCTCACGCGAGATTCCGTCGTCCATCATGCGGATGTGCGCGGTTTGGCCGCGGCCGATGATGGTCTGCGGGCGTGCGATCTTGAACATCTCGCCCATGGCGCTTCCGGCAAGAACAATCAGGTACGCTTGGTCGCGGCTGGTTGTCGCCTTGGTAGGTCCGGGCGGGCCGTCTTGAACCCGCGTGATGTCGTCCCAACTGATGGTCACGTTTCGTCCGATCGTATCATCCGCCAGCCGTGGCGCTAGAGCCCAACTTCAAAGCCAGGGCGCGCAGTGGCGCCGCCTTGTCACCAAAGGGTTCGATCGCCGCAACCGCGTCGGCCACCAGTTCATGCACGCGCCGGACTGCATCGGCCGCGAAGGTGGAGTGCTCGCTGTCGTCGCGGTCGTCCGCGTGTTGAAAGGCGATTCCATAGCTCGAACCGAATCGCCCAAGGGCCGCCAGTTGCTCCGGGTTGGCGCCCGCGGTGGCCCCGCCGATTTCGACGGCGGCACGGAACAGCGCCCCTGTCTTCTCCACGTGGAGGCGCTCGATGGCCTCTAGGGTTGCGGGTGGAGTGGCCAGTGTATCGCGCGCTTGCCCGCGCACCATGCCCGAAACGCCCGCTCCGCGCGCCAGGGCGGCGATGGCCGGCAGGTACCGGCCCGGGGCGTTTGCCATGGTTGCGGCCTCGGCCAACCACTCGAAGGCCAGGGTCAACAGCGCGTCTCCTGCCAAGATGGCGGTCGCTTCGCCAAAGGCCTTGTGGCTGGTGGGGCGGCCCCGGCGGACATCGTCGTCGTCCATGGCGGGCAGGTCATCGTGGATCAGCGAATAGCAATGGACCAGTTCCACCGATGCCGCGGCAAACCGCACGGCTTCGTCCGCGCGCCCCCCCACGGCCTCGGCCGCGGCCAAAGCGAGGATAGGACGCAGGCGCTTTCCCGGGGCCAGCAGCGAGTAGCGCATGGCTTCGACCAAGCGGCCGGGGTCATTGCCTGGCTGGGGCAACCGGGCGTCGAGAAGCGCGTTCACCTCGGCGCGTCTGGCCGACAACCACGATTCCAGATCGAAGCCGCTCTTATCTGCATCTCGCTTCGTTGGATCACGCTTCGCTGGGTTCATCGGGGTTCCTCTTCGTCGCGAGGCTCGTCGAGAGGGGCGGTGGTGGCAGGTCCGCCTGAACCGGCCAGCAGAACTTCGACACGCTTTTCAGCTTTGTCGAGCACGGTCGCGCCCTGCCGGCATAGCTCCATGCCTTCCTCGAAATAGCGCAGGCTGTCCTCGAGGGGTAGGTTGCCGCTTTCGAGACGCTCGACGAGTGATCGCAAGCGCGACAGGATATCGTCGAAACGCACTGGGTCGGCCGGGTCAGGGGCGGGCTTGGTCGCCATAGCCCTGCGATTGTAGCAAGCCTTGCCGCCGCGCGGGCAAAGGTTCTGACACGGGATCTTGAGACTTGTGACGATTCGCTTCTTGGTATCCCACGGTGCTATCGTCAAACGCTGACGGTGGTAAGCGCGACTTCGAACTCGGAAACACCGCGAACGCGGGCCCGGCCGGGCTTGCGCGCCCAAATCATGCTGGGCATGACCGCGGTCACCCTAGTGGCCATCTTGACCACCGGTTACATCGCTTTGTGGGCGTCGGGGGACAGCCTGCGCGTCCAGCGCGAATCCATGGAAGCCACCTTGGCCGCAGCCGTTGCGCGCTCGGTGTCGGCCGAATGGGCGCTGCATCCCGATCTCAACCTGGCCGATCGGAGGACCAACCTGCGCACCCTCTTGAGGTCTCTGTCCGAAACCACGAACGCTGTGGAAATGTCCGTGGTCGGACTCGACCGGGTCGAGATCGCCTCGTGGCCACACCGTCGCGAGGGTGACAGCGACGTCTCGGTGATTAGCACCGCCTTGGCTGGTGGGCCGCCGGTGATCAACTACCGCCGCTCGTTGCAAGGTGGGCAAGTGGGTCAAGGGGGAGACGACGAGCTGTTGGCGTACGCCCCCATCGAGGTTGCCGGCCGCGTGATCGGCGTCGTGCGCGTGGCCATGGTTGCCAGCGAGCCGACCAAGTCGGTCTTGCGCCGGTCAGGTATGCTTCTACTTCTCCTGGCCATCGCCGATGCGCTGTTGGTGCTGGGACTGGGACTGTTCGTGCTGACCCAGCTTGTGGTGCGGCCGCTCGGTCATCTGCGACGGGCAACGGCCTTGATGACCGCGGGCGATTGGGAGCCGCGCATCGCCGAGGAAGGCCCGAAGGAATTCGCCGCGCTAGCCTCAGCCTTCAACCAAATGACGGTGTCCTTGTCGGTGCAGCGCGAGCAGATCATCCGCTCCGAGAAGCTGGCCTCGGTAGGCCAACTGGCCGCAGGTGTGGCGCACGAGATTGGCAATCCGCTGGCCACCATCCTGGGTTACGTCGATATCCTTCGCTCCGATCTTGCTGGCAAGGGCGACTTGCCTTTGGCCGACCGGCAGGATGCGCTTGATCGGGTCAAGGCGGAAACCCAGCGCATCCACCGCATTATTCGCGAGCTTTTGGAATTCTCGCGGCCGAGCAAGGAAGAGCCGGCGCCTACGGATCCGCTGCGGGTGGTGCAATCGGCGCAAGCGCTGTGCGCGCCGCAAAGCCGGTTTCGCGAGGTGCAGGTCATGACCACCCCACCAGATGAGTCGTGGCCAAGCGTCATGGCGGCCCCAAGCCGGCTGGTGCAAGTGTTCGTGAATCTGATGCTGAACGCTGCCGATGCCATGGCTGGTAAGGGCGCCATCGTGGTGGACTGCCAGCGGGCAGGCCGCCGGGTGCTGGTCACCGTCTCGGATGAGGGGCCTGGCATTCCCAAGGAGAATCGCCGCAAGGTCTTCGATCCCTTCTTCACCACCAAGCCCGTCGGGCAGGGCACGGGGCTCGGCTTGTCCGTCTGTCGATCGATCGTCGAGAGTTTCAACGGCACGTTGGAACTGGCGTCCGCCACGGCAGGCGAGGGTGCAAAGTTCGTTATCAGTTTGCCGGCCGCCGAATGAGCATGCGTCGCTAGAACAAGCTTAGCTGTACGTTGCGTGGCGGCCCAAGGCAATCGGGATCGTCGTGGCGGATGGAATTTACGCGCGGGGAAACGGGCGTGGCTACCAGGAGATCTTCGCGGGCCGCGCGCATGAGGCGTGGGTCAGGCTGGGAGAGCCAGGTGGCGGCTTCGGTAGGCGTTAGGAGAACAGGCATGCGGTGGTGAAAGGCGGCCACCATGGCGTTGGCCGCGGTGGTTAGGACCGCGAATCGCGGATTGGCGTGGCCGGCCGTCGAAGGCATTTCTTCGAATGTCAGTTCCTCGTCGAAGAGGCCGGCCAGGAGAAGCAACTTGCCATCCGGTCGGTGGAACCACATGGGTTGACGGCCACCGGGGCCGGCTGTCCATTCAAGGAAACCGTCCGCTGGGATCACGCAGCGCCGGTTGGCCAAGGCTTGTTGGAACACGGGTTTGATGGCGACGGTTTCCGCGCGCACGTTGATGGAGGCGGGCTTGTTCGGCCCACGCGCCGGCAGACCCCACCGTCCGAGTCCGAGGTGCGCACCGGCGTCGGACTTGCGCAACAGCAGGTACTCCTGCTCGGGAGCGATGTTGTAGCGGGGCCGGTAGCGCGCCAGGGCCTCTTCGTCCACGGTGAGGCTG
>Ga0302321_100003450_pt1 | contig 13557 bp, 10 predicted proteins | sample Fen_T0_1_FD_202505 | JGI IMG/M metagenome (GOLD analysis project Ga0302321, IMG submission 202505) | Peat permafrost microbial communities from Stordalen Mire near Abisko, Sweden - Fen_T0_1 | ecosystem: Environmental > Terrestrial > Soil > Wetlands > Permafrost | place: Sweden: Abisko...
CGTCGTCTTCGATGGCGGGAGCATATGCACCTTCAAGCAGTGCGATCTGATCCCGGCCACCACCTTCAATGAACCGGTCGTCCGCAAGGGCGAGGGCGGCGTCGGCACCTACGTCGCCATGACGAGACAGGGGAGCGACGGGATCTGGGCGGGGGCCAACGACGCTGGGGTCGCGTTCGTGGCGGCCGACTCGTACACCACCACGGCGGCGGGTTGTTATGCGACCGACGTGCAGGTCAAGGCGCTGTTCGCGGCCTACGAGGCCTCCGTCAAGCGCTGGACCACCGCCCCTCAGGCTGCCACGAGCCTGTGCAACTTCTACCAGGGCAAGGACGCCGACGGCAAAGTGGTCGGCACACCTTTCCCGGCGCCCGACATCTCGCTCATCACCGGCTGGACCGATGCCGGCAAGACGCGGGCGACCTCGATCTTCATCGAGTACATGCCCAATCCCTTCAACCAGAGCTCGGTGCGCACCATCGAGCGGTCGGACGGGTTCTTCGCCTCCACCAACAACTTTCGCCTTCAGCCCGATTCGGTGGACTATCCCGCCAATCACAGCACCTATCTGCGCCTGCGCCGGGCCGAGGCGATCCTGCAGGGCGCGCCCAACGCGCAGGGGATCCGTACGCTGCTGTGCGACCAGTACTACGGCAAGACCGAGCTGTCGATCTGCCGCGAGACCGCCTACCCCGGCCAGGAGTTCCGCACCCAGGCCACGGCACTCATCACTGTCGGGAAGAAGGAAGCGGTCTGCGAGTACCAGATCAACGGAAACCCGAAGGCCCATCCGCTGAAGACCTTCCCCTGGAGGTAGGCGTGAGCGCCATCACCGTCACCGTCGATCGCAACGACAACCCGCCGATCCTCCCACCCGCGCCGAGCTTTCACTATGTCGATCAGGGCAACTACCAGACCCTGGAGCTGGCCCGCGGCGGCGGCCTGACCATCTACTCCGACAGCGCCACGTCCTGCATCATCGCCGTCGTGGTGGCGAACGGCGCGCACGGCAACTCCGTCACCCTGGCCCACCTGGACAGCCCCGCCTGCATCCAGGCGTTCTTCGACGTCGTCGCGCGCCGGGGCGCCGACGGCTACCAGGTCTTCGCCCAGGGCGCCAATCCGCCGGACAACCAGACCTCGAAGGAGAACGCCGCCCAGCTCCGCGCTTCGGTCAAGGCGCTCGGATCACGGGTCACTCGCGCCGACCTGCTGCTGCTCGAGGGAGATCCCGTCGCACACAACCGCGGCCAGTTCGGCCTGACCTTCAAGACGGACGGAACGGCGGTGGTGAGCAATCAGCCCTTCACCCTGCAGCTCTTCCAGCGCGATCCGAGCTGCGGCGGCCAGACGGTCTATTGCATCATGCGCCGGCAGGAGCAACCGCCGGTGCAGATCCGCGACGCCAGCCTCCCCTTCACCCACGCTGAGCTGGTCGAGCTGTCGGCCATCGCCCTGCAGTTTCGCAAGGATCCCCAGGATCCCTCGACCGCCTTCACCAACATCGTCAACCTGGAGGGCGAGGAGATCCGCCAGAACTGGTCCACCACCCCGGCCTGCGAAGCGCCCTGGTTCTCGGACCAGCTCAAGATGGGCGCCGCCTTCGCCGTGGCCATGTCGCCGGTGGTCAGCCTGAGCGCACTCCATCTGAGTCAGACCACCCCGCCCAGCTTCGTGCGCATGCGCAAGGCGCTGCTAGAGTGAAAGGTGCCAGCCGATGAAGATCGCCATCATCAACACTGGGGGCACCATCAGCTGCGTCGGCGATCCCCTGGCGCCGATGAGCGCCGAGGACTTCGCCAAGGCGAGCAAGCAGCTCCTCGACCCGATCCTGAAGCAGGGGTTCACCGAGCTGAGCATCGACTACCTGACCAGCGTCGGCTTCCCCGAGTCCAAGACCCACACCCTGGACAGCACCAATCTGCAGCCGACGGATTGGTGCATCATGGCCAAGGCCATTCTGGACAATTACCCGACCTACGACGGCTTCGTCGTCTTGCACGGCACCGACACCATGGATTTCACCGGGACGGCGTTGCCGTTCCTGCTGAACGGCACCGACGCCGAGGGCAACGGCACCGCGGTCCTCAGCAAGCCGGTCATCATCACCGGCTCGCAGATGCCCATGTACCACCAGGACGCGGCCTCCCAGCCGCTCAGCCTCAACTTCAACACCGACGCCTTCCAGAACGTCTGCGGCGCAGTGGCCTCGGCCTGCTCCGGCATCCCGGAGGTCGGCGTGTACTTCCAGAATCAACTGTATCGAGGAAGCCGGGCGGTCAAGACCAACGCCAGCGAGTTCAACGCCTTCTCCTCGCCCAACTACCCGGCCCTGGCGGAGTACGGGGTCGAGCTGAACCTGTTCAACGACAACTGGCTGCCCGGCCCGGTACACGACACGGTCAGCCTCGATGCCCCATCGGTGCTCGCGGCCCAGAAGGCGCGCCTGGCCGCCATCGACGACCGCATCGACCAGTGCCCGGTCATGCAGGTCAGCGCCTTTCCGGCGCGGTACAGCATGTCTCCGCCGAAGGCGTTCATCGCCGATCTGATCGGGGCGGTCGTGGCCGCCGGCGCCAAGGGGATCGTCCTCGAGTCCTACGGCGAAGGCAATTTCCCCTCCGGCAACCCCGACAAGCCTTGGCTCGGAGCGATCTATCAGGCGCTGAAGACGGCCAATGACGGCGGCGTCCAGATCGCGGATTGCACCCAGGTGCTGGCCGGGACGGTCAACAGCAACGCCTACGCCGCCGGAGCCTGGCTGCCCCAGGTCGGTGCCCTCGCGCCTGCCGATATGACCCCCATGGCCGCGCTCGTCAAGCTGATGATCCTGATGGCCTCGAGCTGGAGCCGCGACCAGCTCCGCTCGCTCTTCCAGACGAACCTGGTCGGCGAGATGGTCTCCGTCAACAGCCTGGACAGCCGCACCAACTCCACCTTGCCGCCGAGCCAGTCTCTGACCACCCTGGACGGCAGCGCCACGCTGGTCAACGACGCCTCCCTGGGACCAGTTCTGTGGGGGGCGAACAAGGTGGCGGCGAGCCAGCCGATCAAGCTCTGGTCGATGCCGAACCCGCCCTCGGCCCAGGACCTGCCCGGACGGCTGGTGATGCAGGACGACGGCAATCTGGTCTTCTACAGCCGCAACAACCAGGCATTGTGGGCCAGCGACACCGGCAATCCCGAGGGAGCTTCGTCCAAGCTGATCCTGGCTGGCACCTTCGACTCCGAGCGCCCCTCCGCCAGCAGCGTGCTGTTGCAGGTCTACGACTACTCCGACTCGAGGGTCACCTCGGTCATCTACCGATCCAACTAGGAAGGAAGGAGAGCACGACATGGCTCGATTCAAGTACAGCGGCCGCATCCCCCCTGGATCGCTGCGCCACGACCCGACGCTCCTCGCGGGCGGCGAGATCATCGCCCCCACCATCATCACTCCGCCGAACCCGGCCTGGGGGAAGGTCGGGCAATATGGAGCGACGGTCGTTGGCGCCTCGCCACCGCGCTACGACCCGTCCGGCGACTGCGGCGGCAGCTTCATGTCGTTCAAGAACCAGACGAACAACAACTGCTACGCCTACGGCGTCGACATCGCCTCGAACAGCTTCTCCCAACCGGGCCGGGCCAGCGCCGGTTCCACCCCCTGGTCGATGAAGATGACCGCCGACAGCGTGGCGGCGAACGCCGTGCTGGACGGCCTGGTGTTGCTGCCTCAGAAGACCATCGCCGACCTGATCGACAAGTCGGGCCACGTCCAGGGTTCCGCCGGTCACTTCGTCGCCCTGGTGTTCTCTCCGCCAGAGAAGAGCTTCACGGGCGACCCCAACGCGCATTGGGGTGGTGACTACCACTGGGTTCGCGCCGACGCCGTCGACACCAAGAGCAAGATCATCCTCTGGTCGCAGAAAGACGGCGGCGACCAGGTCACCAACTTCGACTTCGCCGGCAAGCCCATCTCCGATCCGGCCGCCGCCTGCTGGGAGGTCAATCAGGGCGCGGTCAGCAGCAGCGACCCCAACGACATGATCATCAGCTACGTCTTCCACGCGTACATGTGGGTCCCCAGCTCGGGCGTCAAGATTCTCTGAGTCCGCCTCCCGACCTCGGCTTCGAAGAACTTCCCACACCTGGCGGTCGGAGAGCCGGCCCGGCGGTGGCCAGCGCCTGGTCCGGCGCGCTCGCCGCTGGCGCCTGCCCCCGCCGCGGCCCACGGTCCTGTTCGCGTGCGAACCAGAGGTGCACAAACCGAGCGTGTTTGTGCTTCCGCTGGCTCGGACTCAGCGGAGCCGAAGGCGCGACGCCGAGGGCCCTCGGGTCGAGACTCATACCTTCGGCTAACGCCCCAAACGGGTTCCTCGGTCGATGCCCCAGACCTCTGGCCCCGGAGTCTGTTACCGTCGCGCGACGGACTCAGCCGCTGGGGGAACCACGTGAATCCTGAGATCAACCGCCTCGGCCCGGGGGCGCCATGAGCCAGCTCGTGGTCGCGACCGCGACGCTCGAGTGCTCCAAGGGCACGACTCCGAGCGCCCTGGCCGTCCCATCCTGCGACGTGAACGGGGGCAATCAGCTCCGCGCGACGATCCAGGACTACAAGCCGAACGTGAACGTGAAGCCGTTCGGTATGTGTACCTCCAGCGCAAATCCACAGGTCGCGGCTGCGAACAACACGCCCCAACCTTGCCAGCCACTGACGACGACCCCGTGGTCGCCTGGCTCCTCGACGGTTCGGCTCGGCAACCAGCTCGCGCTTTCGAGCGACTCGACCTGCAACTGCCAGTGGGGCGGCGTGATTCGAGTCGATGCTCCGGGCCAGACCAGCATCAAGATGGGGTGAACCATGTCGATCCTCGATACCGCCCTGGCAGCCTTGAACACGCTCCAGGAACTCACCGCCGCCACGACCTACGAGTTCACGGCCGGGCCCTTCTCCAACGGTGAGCTCCAGGTCCTCAGCTTCAAGGGGGACGAGGCGATCTCGGAGCTCTTCTCGTTCGACGTCCTGGTCTCGATCAGCGCCGTGGCCCTCACGGAGCGGCTGGAGGAGACCATCCTGGCCAAACCGGCCTGCCTGACCATGAAGGCTGCCGGACGCGTCTCACGCGTGGTGCACGGCATCACGTCGTCCTTCACCCTGGAAGGGACCTCCACCGAGGACTCTCGCGTCCTCTTCCGCGCGCGGCTGGTGCCCAAGCTCTGGCTGCTCACGCAGACCAAGCGGAGCCGGATCTTCCAGGAGCTGACCACCTTGGAGATCATCGACGAGCTCCTGGAGCATTGGCGCATCCCCCGCACCTGGAAGCTGGTCGGCCGTGAGCTCCCTCCCCGGCGCTACTGCACCCAGTACCAGGAGACGGACTACGAGTTCATCCAGCGGCTGCTGGCGGAGGACGGGATCTCCCTTCGGTTCGAGCCGCCGTCGGACGGCGACTCCAAGGACCAGGCCGTCGGCGCCAGCACCAGCGACGACTCCAGCGCAGCAATGGAAGACGACGACGGTCCGGTCGAGACCGTGGTCTTTTTCAACCACGAGTGCTGCTATCCCCCCATCCCGTCCACCGGGGGGATGGGGACCGCGCGGCCGACCTTGCGGGTCGCTCCGACTCAGGCGGAGCGCGACGACGAGAACGGGATCATCGATCTGGTGCTTCGCCGCTCCGTGCTCCCCAACGCGGCGCTGCTCACCCGCTACGACCACCACAGCCCAGACCTCAAGCTCCGGGACACCATGACCGTGGCCGGGCTGAAGGCGGCGAGCGACGCCATCAGCGGCCTGGGCGATCCGCTCGAGGTCGCGGCATGTCTCCCCGAGGCCTCGCTGACGGTGCACGAACACCACGAGCGCGCGGCGATCTCCGAGGTCGCCTCGGGCAGGGCGGGGACGGTGGCGCTCCAGCAGCTCAGGCGTGACGCCTACGAGGGGATCGGCACCAGCCGCAACTGGCGGCTCGTGCCGGGGTACGTCTTCGGAGTGGAGTGGCACCCGATCAACCTCCTCAACCACGAGTACGTTGCGACGCGCATCGAGCACCACGGTGGGACCAAGATCTCGGGCGCCCAGAACGCGGAGGACATCTATCGGAACACCTTCCGGTGCGTTCCGGCCGAGGTGAACTACCGGCCCATCCCGCCTCCGGCGCGCCTGGCGCAGGTGACCGAGACTGCGCTGGTGGTGGGTCCAGACTCGCCCGACGACCTCCACGTCGACGAGGAGGGACGGATCAAGATCCAGTTCCACTGGGATCTCGAGGGAGAAGAGGACGAGCACAGCTCCTGCTGGGTGCGGGTGATGCAGCCGGTGGCCGGCTCGGGCTGGGGCAGCCAGTTCATCCCTCGGGTCGGGATGGAGGTGGTGGTCACCTTCATCAAGGGCGATCCCGATCAACCGCTGGTGACAGGGTGCGTGTACAACGGCCGCAACTCTCCTCCGTTCTCGCTGCCGGGCGACAAGACGCGGAGTGGGTTCCGGAGCCAGAGTTCGCCCGGAGGAACAGGGGCCAGCGAGCTCTCGTTCCAGGACGCGGCCGGGCTGGAGGAGGTCTTGCTGCGAGCACAGCGCAACCTGAACATCCACGTGCGCAACGACCACAGCTTGGAGGTCGATAAGAACCAGCAGCACGTGGTGGGCGGGGTCTTGAGCGAAGCCGCGGCGGCCCGCTTCGAGACCATCTATGGCCCCAAGGGCAGCCGCGTGGCCGGCAATCGGACCGATGCGGTCGGGGGCGACCTCACCGTCGAGGTGAGCGGCGAGCGGCGCGAGGAGGTGAAGGGGGTGGAGGCGCGGGTGCTGCGCGGGGCGCAGAGTCTGCGGGTCGGCGGGACGCGCAGCCTCTGGGTGGAGGGCGCGCTCAGCACCATGGTCGGGACCAAGCAGCGGCCGGCCGAGGCGCTCACGTCGGTGCTCGGCCTCCACACCACCTTCGCCACCGACGCCATCCACCTGCGATCGGAGAAGCGGATCGTGCTGGAGGTCGGAGAGAGCCGGCTGGTGATCGAGCCGGACCAGATCCGGATCGAGACCAAGGACCTCATGGTGCTCACGAAGGAGAAGACCCTGCTCCAGTCGAAGGGGAGCGAGGTCCTGCTCGGGAACGACCAGGTGGAGGTGCTAGGCAAGAAGGTCAACCTCTACTCCCAGGGCGCCTCCCTGGAGCTCGCCTCCAACGCCGACCTGAACGGCGCGCAGGTGAACCTCAACTGCGGCGGGGGCTCGGCCAACCTGACCGAGGTCGACGGCCAGACGCCCAAGCTGAAGCCCTTGAAGCTCCAGCTCCACGACGACGATCTCCAGCCGTTCGCGAACAAGAAGTACCGGCTGTTCGTGGCCGGGCTCAAGTTCGAGGGGACCACCGACGGCAGCGGCGGGCTCACCGAGCAGGTCCCAGAGGAGGCCAAGATCGGGCAGCTCACGCTCTGGCTCGACGACTATCCTACCGGGACGCGGGTCTACTGGCCCATCGAGATGACGGACGAGCCGCTGCCGGACGCGACCGCCGTTGACGGCGCGCTGATCCGGCTGCGGGAGCTCGGGTACTATGCGGGCCCGATCGCCAAGATCGTGCCTCCCGAGGCCGCGGGGGCGATCCGGATCTTCCAGGAGGACAACAAGATCGAGGTCACCGGAGAGCTCTGCGCCGCCACGGCCAAGAAGCTGAAGGACGTCTACGGGGCTTGAGGCGCGATCGTCCGCGGGAGAGACGAGAGGATCGGCGAAGAGATGCGAGCGTTCTCTAACAAGGCACTTGGGCTTGCGGCCCTCATGATCGGGACGGGATGCATGGACAAGTTCGATTTGAGCGGCAGGACCTTCGATGTACCGTTTCTCAAACCTCCCGGGCAAACACTGGAGGTCTGTCCTCGGTGGGGGGAGAGCAAGGAGCGGATGGAGGTCGCGTTTGCGGAGCCCCTTCGATTCAAACAGGTCGGCGAGACTGTCGACGCGACCCTCTACGACACCTACACTCTTCGTGACCTCCACGAGGTGAACGCGGGTGTCTACGTCATCAGAGAAACGCTCCGCAAGGGAGGCACGGGCGGGCCAGCAGGAACGGCCAGCGAGCTGTTCGTCGAGGAAGGCGACAGGAAGCTCATTCAGCGTCCTGCGCCCCCCAAGACCTCTCCCGGAGCAAGGGCGCTCATGCCAGGGGAGATCGTGATCCGGCCCGTTCGAAGCGAAGAGCTCTCCTCGGTCAACGACCGCTATGCGGTCGAGCTCCCGGCGCACAAGCGGATCCGAATCCGTCTCGATCCCTTCCCCGTGGAGTACGAGTTCAAGACCATCGTCACTCATGATGGAAGTGATCTGGCGATCCAGATCGAACGAGACAGCAGCGATCGTTTCTTCGAGACGACAAACGCCGGGGTCTATGAGCTGACCGTGCGGTCTGGTGGAGCCGCCCGCAACGAGCCGGACAGGTACTCGTTCTACATCTCCTGGGGAGTTCCTGTGGCCGTCAGCGGGTACCTCCCAATCGTGAATTGGCACACCCGATCTGACTCATCGACCAAGTAGGCTTTGGGAAAGCACAGGAGGGGCGATGGCTACGGACCCGCAGGGCATCTTCGATTCGACAACGGTCGAAGACTTTTTGAACGAGAAGGGGCTATTCCACGACAGCGACGCTGTCGAGTACTGGTATGCAAAGTCGACGTACGAGTCCGCGCCCGCCATGCACTACAAGAACAAGCCGGGCAAGCAAGGCCTGCGCGGAGCTGGCGAGTTCCTCTACATGGACGTGGGTCTCTGGGCAGGCAATGGCCCGAAGAACAAGCAGAACCACAAACGCCATCGCGAGTTTGGCGTCGTATGCAGGAGCGTGGCCGTCCTGTGCTCATTTGATGGCAGGTACAGCACGGAGCCCTTCTTCCCGAATCCGATACCTCTTCAGAAGTCGGGCGGGCTTCCAGTCTACAAAGAACACATCGAGCCGTTCCTGACCTGGCTCTCGTCCGGCCAAGACCAGAGCAACGGAGGCCTCGGCAACGTCACCGTCCTCGCCGCCATGGCCCTCCGCGACGAGCAGATCAGCGGCGATCACACCAGCGCCGACGACCCGAACCTCTACGTCTTCCTGGGCGACCTGCACCTCCCGGTGATGTCCGAGCCCGAGCTCAGCGTCGAGAACGCACTGGGCGACGGCGAGGTCATGCGCTGGGGCCGGCTCACCCTCACCCCGCGGGTGGAGGCCGAGGCCGCAGCCATCGCGCTCTCCCTCGTCCCCGCCGCACCCATCGTCGCGCAGGTCCTCCCCCAGATCGTCAATGACCCGCAGCGCTCCGAGGACAGCGGCCTCCCGCTCAACCCGACCAACGTCCGCGTCGCCTCGATCGCCACCCTTCCCCTCCTCCCGAACGCCGTCAAGGACACGCTCGTCACCGCCGCGATCGTCGGCCCCATCGACGTTCTGCTCGCCATGGACCTCTGGTGTACGGAGCAGATCTACGAGGGCTTCCCCGAACCGGGCGACGACGGCGTCATGACCGAAGGCGAGGCCAGGGACTGGGCCGCCCGTTACATCGGAACCCCTGACCAGAAGGGCGCCGACATCTTCCAGGGCGCCGCCAAGGACCTGGTCACCTTCCTGTCCCTCCTCGAGCAGTTTCCCGGCCCCACGCCCCAGCTCACCCAGCTCGGTGACCTGAACGACTTCTGGATTGGCATGAAGTGCGCCTTCACTGAGCAGGTCTACCTCCTACCCGGCGCCGAAGAGTTCGTGAACCACTGGAAGCGGATGGCCCTGCGCTCCAAGCGGAGCGGCCCGGCCATCCAGAAGATCCGGGCCCTCCCCGCAGCAAAAGCCGACCCCAAGATCAAGTCGGTCCCGGTCCATCTCGTCTCGGGGAACCACGACAACTACCTGAGACGAACCGATGGGGTCAAAACCAACTTCGTACCCGAGCACGGCATCCTCTACTCCGAGCACGGCCACCAGTCCGACTCCTTCAACTGCGACGACGACGCGCGCGCCGGCTGGGCCATCACTCAGCTCGCCTACCTCTTCCCGGCCTTCCGCGAGTACGAGGACCCTGCCGCCGCCTTCATCACCCGCCTGAAGCGACTCTGCGTCAACGCGCCTGGCGCGCGGCTGGAGCGCATCGCGCGGGCAGCGGACGTCTGCTCCGCCGAGGAGAAGTCGATCTACGTCATGGGCCACACCCACCAGCCCATGCTCAAGCGGATCATGGTCAAGCAGGCCCTCGATACCCAGAACTTCCTCAAGCGCGTCCTGGAGCGCCTGGTGGAGGACGGCAAGGGCTGGCTCAAGGATGCGGACGCCTTCGGCAAGGCCCTGGGCGCCTTGTTGCAGAGCCTCTACGAACGCTTCAAGGCCTATTGCCTGGAGAAGCTCCACAAGCTGCAGCGCGAAGCCCGACGGACGATCGCGAAGCTCATGCACGACCTGGACGAGTTCGGCAAAGGTGTCGCCGAGGGCGTCCGGGAGACTGTGCAGGAGGTCAGGGCCGAGCTGGACAAGGCGAGGCAGACGCTCGAGCGCGCGGCGAGAGCCACCTGGGACGAGTCCGTCCGGCTCGCCAAGGAGGCGCAACAGCGGGTGGAGGCCGCTGTGGCCAAGCTCGAAGAGCTGGGCAACTGGGCCGCCGACCGGGTCAAGGCCGGGATCAAGTTCCTCATCCAGGAGTTCCACCGGAAGGTGGCCGAGCTGTCCGAGGCGATGAAGCGGTTCGCGGTCGCCGCGCAGGAGTACGCCAAGCGCGCCATCGCCAAGCTCCGCCAGGCCTGGACCGACGTCTGGAACTGGGTGAAGAAGGTCTTGCACCAGATCGAGGCGGCCATCGTGAAGGCCGCCAAGGCGGTCGCCGCAGCCGCGACCAGCACCCTGGACTGGCTGGTCCAGGAGGCCACCAACACCTGGCGCTCCATCGCCGACTTCTTCAAGGAAGTCGAGAACAGCATCGAGCGGGCGTTCGCCAACCTGGACACCAACTTCGCCTCGGCCGCCTTCTCGCAGTACTGACCGACTCATTGCACGCTGATGCGCTCGACGGTCGGAAGTCGAGTCGCGATCTTTCCCGGAGACGATGAGCGAGCGTGTTCGCGTTGCCGGCACAACCAGAGCCGGGACGAGGAGTGCAAACCGTGACCGACCGCCGCCCCTACGCAGCCTTCAGCCTGGCCTGCGCGCCAGGAGCGGTCGCGCTGAGCCTGATCCTCTTCCGGGCCACGGGGTTCCTCACCGGCAGCGCCTCCGGAGGGGACGCCGGACCCGCCGCCATCCTCGGCCTGATCGTCATCGGCTTCGACGCGATCATGGTGCTCTGGTTCACCGCCCCCGGCGTGGTCTTGGCCGTGAACGCCTTCTCGCAAGGTCCCCCGCGAGGCGCTGCGATCCTGGCATTCGCGGTCAGCGCGCTGACTCCGCTCTGGGTGATCCTGGCCGCGCAGTACATGGACGCCACCTTGGCTCCTTTGCGGCCCTCGAGCTCGCCCTTGCACCGCCGGCCGGGTTTTCCAGGTGGGCGCTGGGCACCGCCATCGGCCTCCTCCTGGCAAGCTCCTGGATCGGCGCGGCCATCTCGGCGGTCCTGCCTCGCGATCAGGAGCCTCGCTGGGTCCGGCGCGCGATCCTCCTGATCGCGATCGCCATCGTCGCTGTGCCGTTCCTGGTGATGCTGGTGTCGGCGACCATCGACGTGGCCAGAGAGCCGGCGCCCTGACGGCTTGGCCGGCGCTCCACGACGGCATTGGCGTGCCCCCCAAGGCAGTCGGCGCACGCGCTGCATCAGGCCGATGCCCCACCGACGCAGCCGCGCATCGCCCCCTACGCGCCCCGCTCCGCCCGCCGCCCCGCAAAGTGGTGAATCGTGCGGGTCCCCGCCACGCACCGACCCGAGTGAAGGATCCCCTGGGGAATGACCAGCTCTCCCCCGGGCCTGAGTTCGATTTCCCGTTCTCCAAGGATGACCGTGTACATCCCCGCCACCACCACCAGGTACTCGTCGTAGGGATGGACGTGAGCCGCCGAGCTTCGATCGGCGCGGCAGGTCCAGAACGCCACCTGACTGCCGTCCACGCCATCGAAGACCCAGCCCTCGATACCTTCAGTATACTGCGACCCAGGGTCGATTCGATTGGCGACGTTCCTGACCGAGCGAGGAAAGTCTTCCATGGCTCAGGCTACCACGCGCCCCACCCGTCTTGTGCCGGCGGCGGTGGCCTCCATTACACCCCCGACATGGCGATGACGATCGCGGAGCTCTGGCGGTACCCAGTCAAGACCATGGCCGGTGAGCAGCTCCAGCGGGCACGCGTCGGTCCGCTCGGCATCGAGGGCGACCGTATCGTCCACGTCGAGGACGCCAAAGGTCAGCTCGTCACCTCGCGCACCCACCCGCGCTTCCTTGGCCACCAAGGGACGATGGGCCCGGATGGCACCCCTCTCGTGGACGGCCGCCCGTGGAGCGGACCGGAGGTCGCCGCGCGGGTCGTCGAACTGGTCGGGCCCGGCGCGAAGCTCGTCCGCCACGAGGGCGCCGACCGCTTCGACGTGCTGCCCCTGCTGGTGGCCACCGACGGCGCCGTCGCCGCGTTCGGTCGCGACCGTCGCCGCCTACGCCCCAACATCTTGATCGGCGGCGTCGAGGGGCTCGCCGAGCGCGGGTGGCCGGGCGCATGCCTGCGCGCGGGAGAGGTGCTCATCGGCGTCCAGAATTTGCGCCAGCGCTGCATCATGACCGCCTACGATCCCGAAACCCTGGCCCGGGACAAGGAGATCACCCGCGACATCTATCGTCGCTTCAGCGGCAAATTGGCGCTCGACTGCTTCGTGATCGAGGGCGGCGAGTTCTCGGTCGGGGACGAGGTGCGGCTGGAGACCGGTCGCGCCTGCGCCAGACTCACCGACTCCGCGGACTTCGAGGAGTGACCCTCACGCCGCCCGCCGAAAGCTCCCTCCCCCGCAGAGCTCGACCATGAACCGCTCCAGCGCGGCCAGCGCGCCCTCGGTCCCGTCGCGCGCCAGCGCCCGCGACCGGGCCGCGTAGACCTCCGCCCGCCCCAGGAACCCGCGCAGCACGCGCGGCTCGAGCCGCCGCCGCGGGATCCACTCGCCGATCCCGAGCTGCTCCACCGCCACCGCGTTCACCCGCTGCTCGGTCGAGTCCTCGGGCATCGCCAGCACCGGCTTGCCCAGGTACATCGCCTCGCCCATGAGCTGGTTGCCTGCAGTGCACAGCACGCCGCAGGCCGTGGCCAGGTCCTCCACGAAGCGCGGATCCCCGACTCTCCGGTAGGTGATCTGCCCCTCCGGCTCCTGGCGCGGCGCGCCGTAGACGATGCAGGGCCGATCGAGGGACCGAACCGTCCGCTGGACCCGCTCGTCGTACTGGTGCCCACCCCGGTTCAGGTATACCAGGAGGTGATCCCCGGCCCGCGGCCGCGCGCGCTTGACCTCGGGCCGGACCAGCGGCCCCACCCGCACCACGCCCTCCCGCACCGGCTCCACGTCGTAGAACGCGGAGACCACCAGGCGTTCGGCCTCCCCCATCAGCCCACGGTAGAACGCGCCGGCACAGGCGAGGTGAAGGGCGCGGCCCGGC
>Ga0302321_100003451_pt1 | contig 13548 bp, 6 predicted proteins | sample Fen_T0_1_FD_202505 | JGI IMG/M metagenome (GOLD analysis project Ga0302321, IMG submission 202505) | Peat permafrost microbial communities from Stordalen Mire near Abisko, Sweden - Fen_T0_1 | ecosystem: Environmental > Terrestrial > Soil > Wetlands > Permafrost | place: Sweden: Abisko...
TCCGATCATGATCCATTCCGGGTGCACGGATGGGGCAAGCAATCGCAAAGCGAGGATGGCAGCAATGCTCGCAAGGCCGGGCAAGAGCAATCGCAAATACGTGCGGTTGTAGGGCGAGAGTTGCAGTGCGGCGCGAACCTCTTTGAGACAGAGATAGTTGGTTATCGCGTTGGTGAGAGCCACAGCTGCGGCGACTCCAACCATTCCGTAGGGGCGCACGATGGCAAGCGTGACGACCACCACGAAGACAGCCATGGTCGCTTGTATGCGCACCAGACGCTTTTGATTTCCAGACATAAGAAGAAGATAGCCGACGGATCCGACGCCGGTGTTGATCAGTTGGCCAAGCGTTCCAAAAACCAGCACGAGCCATCCTGCCTCAAACGACGGACCGAACAATCGCATCAGCGGCTTGGAAAAAACGATCATGACGAAAGCTAGAGGCAAGGTCAAGCCAATGATCCACTTGGTGAGGGTCTGAAACATTCGGCCTAGCAAAGCACGTTCGCCACGGGCGTGGAGATCGGCGATGGTGGGAGAGAAAATCTGGTTGACTGACTGGAGCGCCACCGGAACGAACGCAACCAGCGACGCAGCGATCGCGTAGATGCCGACCTGGCGAACGTCGAGGAAGGCGCCGAGGATAATCTTGTCGGCTTGGGCGAGAAGGAATTCGAGAATGCTGACGCCGAAGACGGCGGTGGAAAACCAGAAGACTTCGGCTTCGACTCGGGTCGCTTGGACGGGAATGCGGCGGGCGGCAGCGGGCGTCAACTGCCAGACTGCGGCGAACAGAAGCAGGACGACGATCACGCCTCCCGCGACTTGAGCCAGCACGTAGCCGCGCAGTCCCCAACCGGCGGCCAGCAGGATGACACCGAGAACGATATTTAGCGGGCTGCCGAGAAAACTGGTGATGACGGTACGGCGGGCGACGTCTTTGTATCCGGCGAGGACCTGTCCGAGAAATGTCGTAAAGCCGCTAAGGACCAGCAAGGCGGCGAAGAGCGGCAAGTAGGACGCTAACTCTGGCGAGTGATAGAGGCTCCGCGCTAACCATGGCCCAACGGCGAGCATGACGAGAGCGAGGACAATGTTCGCGGTGCCAAGCAGCGCAAGTGTGCGGCGAAGGAAAACGTGGAGACGCTCGAATTGTCCGGTGGCGCAATAAGAGGCTACGAAGCGGACAGCGGTCTGGGGGAGTCCGAGGCCGTTGAAGATTCCGAAGAAGCCGACCAAGGTCATGCCGAGGGCGTAGATTCCGAGTGAAGCGGCGCCGAGAACGCGGGCAACATAGATCTTGAAGAAATATCCGGCGGCAGCGGTAAACAGCGTCCCTAGAAAGAAGACTGCGGAATGGCGCGAGACCTGACCCATCTCGCTGCGGAACTGCGCTTCCTGTCCGGATTGCGGGCGCGGCGGCGGGGTCTCGAGAGCTGTGTTGGGAGTACTCAAAATTTGTCTGTTTGCTCTGTGCTGTTGATCGCGTGCTAACGACGCTCGGATGGTGCTCTTCGATTATCGCAGAGCGGTTGGCGGAGATTGACAGAGAATTTGCGCCAGATCGGCGGGAGCAATCGCCTTTACCAAGTGACTGGCGAGGTTCGCGGGAGGGATGGCGGTCTTCATCAAGGCGGGAATTTGCAGAAGATCATCCGGGGCGTCCAACATTTTTGCGACGCCGAAGCGGGCATACTGCGGGGCATAGGCGACGTAGGCGTGGCGGAGCCAGCCGCAGAGAAAGGCCGGGATACCCGCGATCGCACATTCAAACGCTGTGGTGGATTCGACACTGACAGCGCACCAGGTCTTTTCGAGAATCTCCCGGGAGAGAGGCGCGGCCGTCATGGTCACGAGTTGGTAGTCGTGTTTGTCGAGTACGCGTTTGAGCAAACGCTGGCGGTGACGAAAGCTTTCGAAGGGATGCAACTTCATTAAGACGGTCTTGCCGGCGTGGCGAGCGGCGGCGCAGAGTCTGGGGATTACCTCCCGATAAATGGCCTCGGTACGCCAGAAGTCGGCTTCGTATGGCTCGACGAAAAACACGATGTACGGGGCGTGGTCGCTCCAAAGAGAGTGGTTGGCGGGAGGGGCGACGGGCGCGCCGATCTTCAGCAGTGTTGCATCTACGTCGCAAACGCGGTGAAGGTAGTTGTACTCCATTTCGCCCTTCACGAGATAGGTGGAGAAGGCGGGAGTTTTGTAGGCCATGCCGGCATCGAGGGCTCCGTGATGGCAAGCGACTCCGGGAACGCCTCGCTGGCGAGCGAGTAGCAACGGGATTCTGGAATAAGGATTGGTGTCATCAGCGCTGAGACATCCAATGATGGTGCGGCGTTCGAAGACTTCATTCCAGGCGTCGCGGACTGTGACTCCCAAGCGCAGCCAACGTTTGGCATTCCGCAAAACGTGGAATTTCACGCTGAGTTGAAAGTCGGGATGATCGCGTAAGGAAGTTTCCAGGTGGTCCCAGCCTTTTTCCAGTTGGTCGAGTTCACTTTGATCGAGCCGTTTGGGGGCAAAGGCTGCGAGGAGTTCTGAGCCGACGTTCTTTGGAACGGGAGAAACGGCTCCGGACTCGCGCGCTAAAACCAGAAGAAACTTCTGGTCGGGGAGAACGGAGGCGTAGCGGAACGCAGTGCGCGTGACATTGGTATACGCGCTGGGCAGTAAGACGACCGGCTCGGACGATTTTGCGGCCACGCCCGCGAGTTTTCGCCGCAGGGTGTAGTGGGGATCGTACTTGTCGTAAACGACTTGGCGGAATTGCTGGAAGGTGAGATTCGCGGCGGCTCGCCCGTAACGGGTGACTCTGCGGGCGAGGCGGCGGGATGCGCCGGTTTGCAGGATTCGCAAAGGGCGGCCGAGGTGGACGCTCAGAGCTTCGGCTAGGCGCGACGGGCGAGTCACCGTCAACTCTTCGCAGGTGGCGATCGTTTGGGCCAAGCGATGAACGAGACGGAAGTCCTGCATCTCGCGCTGAATCACGAGGGCGATCACGTCCCACCAGTCGATGCCGAAGCGATCCACAACCTGACCATGGCCGAATTGCATCAGGCCCCGCCAGACGCGCATGTCTTCCATTTCAACGGCGAGGTCAAAGATGCTGAAGACGGGGCAGGATCGCTTTAAGCTCCAATCGTCGTAGAAAGATTTTGGAGCGCGGCCCAGGTCAACGATTGCATCCCAGTGCTCGCGGCTCCAGTGGCCGTCGAATGCGTCTTCGGGATGGAGGAGAAGGATGTTCATGGAGCCAAATTCGTCTGACGACCTAGGCTTGGACCTCAGCGGCTAAAGCCGTTTTTGAAGGTTACTTGTACCGCAGCGCTGAAGCGCTGCGCCACCCAAAGGCTTACTTTACGACCATGTTCCACTCCAGGGGCGTGGCGCGCTCGATATCGCGCGCGGCTCGTTTGCCGAGGATTTCGTCTAGGTGCCGCGGATGCAGGCCGTCGGCGGGGCGGATGGAACGGACATTCTGCGCGGTGAACAAATCGCCCTGCTTCATATTCTCGACGACGAATAAGGAGCGGCGAAATTTCAGGCTGGCGGCTTCGCGGGGGCTTGGGGAAAATTGCGGAGAGCCCAAGGCTTTCTCGGCCGTGCGTACGGCGTCCACCATGGCTTTGAATTCGTGCGGTTCCAGTGAGAATCCGCTGTCGGGACCGCCATCGGCGCGGCTGAGGCAAAGGTGTTTTTCGATGATGCACGCGCCGAGAGCGACGGCCGCAACCGGGACGGCGATTCCCGTGGTGTGATCGGAAAGGCCGGCGGGACAGTGGAAGCGGCGGGAGAGTTCGGGGATGGTGCGAAGGTTGGATTCTTCAGGCGGCGCGGGGTAGGCGCTGGTGCATTTGAGCAGAGCGATTCGGGTTGCGCCTGCTGTGCGAGCAGCCTCGACAGCTTCGGTGATCTCAGATTCGGTCGCCATTCCTGTGGACATGATGAGCGGCTTTCCGGTGCGAGCCATTCGCTGGATCAGGCTGATGTCGACTAATTCAAATGACGCAACTTTGTGAGCGGGCACGCTCATTTGCTCAAGGAAATCCACGGCTGTGTCATCAAAGGCGCTGGAAAACAGGTGCATGCCCAGATCGTCGGCGACCGTTTTCAACTTCGGCTGCCACTCCCAAGGAGTGAACGCTTCCTGATAGAGAGCGTGGAGAATGCGACCATCCCATAAAGTCCCTCCGGCGATGCGGAAATATGGTTTGTCGCTGGCTAGAGTGATGGTGTCGGCGGTGTAGGTTTGCAGTTTTACGGCGTCGGCACCGGCGTCTTTGGCGGCGTGGAGAATGCGGACGGCCTGATCGAAATTCTGATTGTGATTGGCGGAGAGTTCGGCGATGACGTAGGTGGGAGCGCCCGCGCCGATCTTTTTGCCAGCGATGAAAATCTCAGGCATTGGGCACGCTCCCAGTTCGCCAAGTGAAGAGCAACGCCGGCTGCCCGGCAACTTCGGCCGTGCCTGCAGGATGAAAACCTGAGGATTCGAACAAACGAATCGAAGCCTGATTCTCCGGTTTCACGAACGCCTGAACGAGTTTCATCGACCGGGAGCGAGCTAACGATTGAACGGAGAAAGTGACCAAATCCCTGCCCCAGCCAAAACCACGAAATTCAGGAGCCACTGCAATAGAGAGTATCGCGCAATTGTCTTTCACTTGAAATCGTACAAGACCTGTCGGCTCAGTATTTTCATTTTCGCCGAAGTAAATGATGGAGTCGGGATCACGCATCTTTTGTGCGAACCAGCGCTCGTGATCTTCCCATGGGATGGGGCCCGAGTGAAAAGATGCTTTGCGGACGGCTGGATCATTGGCCCAGGAAAACAGGAGTTCACGATCTGCATCGCGGCAAGGACGAAGGTGCAACGAGCGGCTGAGGAGCGAGGAGCGAACTCTTTCCGCGCCCAAGCCGTCCACGAGTTCGCGACCGTGGGTGGAGAGCGCACGACGCTGGTCGGAGGATTCGAGGAGTTGGCGAAGAGTTTGAGCGAATACTTCAGGAGAGAAATCTTTTGCCCAGCCCGCATGGATCACGCACGAACGTTTCGACAAATGATCGGCGACTGCACGTTGATTCTCGGCCACAACAAAGAGAAGGGACGGGAGCCCCATGAAGCAGAGTTCGTACGATGTACCACCAGCGCCGGAGACAGCGACATCGGCCCATGCCATCAGGGCGGGCATATTGAGGGCATTCACGGCGACGTTAACGTGACACGACGATTGCTTGGCGGCAGTCTGGAGCTGGTCCAGATGCGGGTTGCCAGCGCCCACGACGAGGGTGACCTCCAGATCGGAACGATCCAACAACGGAAGGCTCTCGATGATCCGCAGACTGAGATTGTCTGGGTCGCTACCTCCGATGGTGATGAGGATCTTGCTGGCGGAGGCGGGAATCGTCCGTTTCCAACTCAACCACGGCAAGAATTCCTGGCGCAACAACGCGTAGGAGGGGCCCAGAAGGAGGCGAGTCTCCGAGGACCGATGCGCGTACATCTCTGGAGACGCGTGCGGATTGTGGTTCAATATCCAGTTGGCGGGATAGGTGGCGGCGTGCCCATAGTCATCGACGGTGAGAAAGCGAATCTGGGCGTCGCGCAAACTCGACTGTTCGGGCGATCCGAAGCCGTAACCGTCAAGAACAACGATTCCCGGATCCCCGGTCAGCAGATGAGCGACTGCCATTTGCGGGAATTCATCCAAGGGCAGGACGGCAAGGCGACAACCCTCCTCGAGAAGTCTCTTCTCGATGGCAGATGAACCTTGCGGGATGACGAATCTTGCGGCATCACCGCCACCGCGTTTCCAAACCTGAGCCAAAGCCAGGCATCGCATGACATGGCCGGTACCGATTCTGGTCCCGCAGTCGGCTGCGATGGTAAGAGGCGCGGGCTTTTTCAATCCATTCTCCGGAAGCCTAGGCGCGAACCTTGAAAACCGCCTGGATAATTTCGCCCTCAAGATGCTGATGCGGGTCGCGATCGCTCAGCCAGTTCGCGAGGGTCTTGCAGGCCTCCGCGTAGACTTTCAGGGTTTGCTCGATGGCCAGCGGGTCGTGGGCGGCGGTCATGTTATGGGTTGCGAGCAAAAGCACACCGCGCTTGACGCACTCCTGGGTAAACAGGCTGCGGACCAGCAAACTGTCTTTGCCATCGGCATCGAGGAATTTGATCAACGACCAGAACGGGTAACCGATGCACTTGATGCGATCCTGAAGGCCGGCGTCTTTGGCAATAGTATTTAGACCATCCTGCAACACACGGCCGTTGGCATCCATGCGGGCAAGTGCGTCGGTGGTTTCTAGTACGTCTAGCACAGCCGTGGCGGCGGCCATCGAAGACACTTCTCCTCCAAAGGTGAAGCTGAAGAAGATATCTTCGAAAACTTTCATGACATCAGCGCGACCGACGACGCAGGCGATGGGGAATCCATTGCCCATGGCTTTGCCGAAGCAGGCGAGGTCAGGGGTAACGCCGAATTTCTTTTGGGCGCCGCCGAGGCCGAAGTGGAAACCACAGCAGATCTCGTCGAAGATCAACAATGCGCCGTGTTTGTGAGCGAGTTGCCTCGCGCCTTCGAGGAAACCGGGTGATGGCATCCAGAAGTTGACCGGTTCCATGATGACGGCAGCGAATTCGCCGGGATGAGCCGTGAGTAATTTTTCGAGGGAGCTCAGGTCGTTATAGACGAAGGGATGCGTCAGATCGCGAACTGCCTGTGGGACGCCGGCGTTGCGCGTGGTGCTGCCAATAAACCAATCCTGCCAGCCGTGATAGCCGCAGCAAGCGATCCGTGCGCGAGTGGTGAAGGCGCGGGCCGCACGAACAGCACCGGAAGTCGCGTCGGAACCGTTCTTGCCGAAGCGTACTTGCTCGGCGCAAGGGATGATGCGCGTGAGGCGTTCCGCGAGTTCGACTTCGAGAGGGTGAGGGAGCGAGAAGCTGTGGCCTTGAGCGAGTTGCTCGGCAACTGCGGCATTCACACCTTCGTGCGCGTAACCGAGAATGTTGGGCAGCAGGCCCTGGATGTAGTCGATGTATTCGTTGCCATCCACGTCCCAGACACGGCAGCCTTTGCCTTTGGCGAGGAAAACTGGGGCAACGCCGCGGACATGTTGATTCGCACCCTTGCTGAAGGTCTGAGAGCAACCGGGGATCACTTTCTCGGCGCGCTCCAGCCATGCTTTTGATTTTTCGATGGACTTACGAGGAGCGGCGGCAGCCTTGGCATCTTCGAAAAGACTCTTGTAGTAGCCACGATTGGAAACGATTTCGGCGTTCATCTTTTCCAGTTCCGGTTGCTTCGCCAGCAAATCAAGAACATCTTTCATGCCAAAATGTTCCTTACCGCGCATGGCGTGATAGACGGCGCGAATGAATTCCAGGTCCTGAATCTCGTCCACGGTCCAGCGGTAGTGCTGGTACATGGAAGCGGAATCGCTTTCGACGTTTGCCGTGCGGAATTTTTCCGAACGCAGGTAGGGGGTCACGTGCTCGCGTTCCGAGGTTCGAGTGGCTTCATGCCAGGCGCGCTCGAGAGCGGAAAAGGAACAGGCTTCGGTATCCAAACCATCGGGAAAACTACGAACCATCGCGTTGGAAGCGTAGTCGATGTCGCCGCGTTTAAAGCGACGCACGACGCGGTCAATGACTTCGGGGTCGATGAGGGGACAGTCGGCGGTGATACGAACTACGACCGCCGCTTTTTCGGCAAGCGCGGCCATGTAGAAGCGATCGAGGACATCGTTTTCACTGCCACGGTGGCAGTGGACGCCACTCTCGCGACACATGGTTTCGATGGCGTCATCGGCAGCGGCGGTCGAAGTGGCAACGACTACGCGATCCACCAGCGTGGCACGCTTGACGCGTTGAATGACGTGCCAAAGCATGGGGTGATTTTCGATTTCGGCGAGACTTTTACCGGGCAACCGACTGGAACCCATGCGAGCCTGGATGATAGCCACAACCGGAACCTGCCGGGTTTCGCTGGTCCAATTGAGTTGCTGCGCCTTGCCTTCGACCGACGACTTCTTGGCCGCCTCTACGACCTTAATGACGTCCCGCCCCTGTTCCAGATCCACTAATGGCCCCGTTCCGCTACCCAGAGATTCCAAGAAATGATTCATCTCGGCGACATACATGTCGTTCGCTTCAAAAACATAAGGAATGCTTTTCCAGCCCGGATCGTCGGCGGAAAACCAGCGCACTTCCTGGGAAGTGAAATCCCAGTGAGCGGTGCCGGTTTCACCTACAACCTTGCAGGTGCGGGTGTAGGCACGCTGGACGAAATCGAGATGAAGCTCGGCGCGGCGACGCTCAGGGAAACTGAGGTAGATCCAAGCCGAATCCTCGACGTTCACTTCGAGGCTGCTGAGATGCTCGGCGCGACAACTGACTTCACTGGGCCGGCCCAGCAGCCAGCAAATGTAATCGAGTTCGTGAGATCCGTCGAGAATAATTCCGCCCCCTAGTTCGTGGCGGGCGCTGTAGCTTTCGCGGTAGTTCTGCCATGGACGCCAGTCGGGGAGGTACTGTCCAGCCTCGACATGCAACCAGAGGACACGACCGATTTTGCCTGAGTCGATTAAGTCCTTGAGGATCTGGAGACCTGGATGGAAACGCAGGTTGTAGCCGATCTGCACACTGCGGTCGCGGCGGTGTGCTTCGGTAATAAGTGCATCAATGCCACTGGACTCGTGCGAGAGAGGCTTTTCAACGAAGACATGGGCTTGAGCCTGAAGAGCGGCAAGAGCCTCCTCGACGTGGTAAACCGGGGGCGTGCAGATGAGGACGAAGTCGGGTTTGAATTTCTCGAGGGCGTCGGCGTAGTCGGCGAACAGTTCAGCCAGGACGTTTTTTGAGCACTCCTGGAGAGCCTGTGGGTTCGGATCGCAGAGCGCCAGGTTACGTATACCCAGAGTTTTAAGATTTTTCGCATGGCGGCGGCCGATGGAACCGCAGCCCACCACCAGAGCGCGATAGTCCGCCCAAGCAGGAATTTTCGCCATGGCTTACTCGCAACTCCTCGTCTGGAGCAAAGCGGCTTCGCTCTTGAGGGCAAAGTGAGCGAGCACCTTGTGGAGGGCGCGGCCCACGTCTTCGATATCGCGCTTCGTCATGGAATGAAACATAGGAAGGCTAATCAACCTCTCATAAGCTCTTTCCGCCTTGGGGAAACTGCCCTTCGCGGAGGTTGCGGGAAAGCGGTCGCGATAATAAGGGTGCTGATGAACGGGTATGTAATGAACATTTACGCCGATGTTCTCGGCGCGTAGGGCACGAAAGATTTCCGCGCGTCCGGCGGACAGCAATTCGAATTGCAGACGAATGGGATAAAGATGCCATGCCGGATTCGCAGCCTCGCGGACCGCGGGAAGGATGATGGGCAGGCCGGCGAATGCGCGCTCGTATTGGGCAGCGATCTCGCGGCGGCGAGCAAGGTTCGCATCGAGCTTGGTTAACTGCGAGAGGCCGAGGGCGCAGGCAATGTCGGTCAGGCGGTAGTTGTAGCCAAGCATGACCATTTCGTAAAACCACTGGCCGGCCTCGTGCCGTTGACGGGCGTCGCTGCTGATGCCGTGATTGCGAAAGCGGCGGAGTATCTCGGCGAGGCGATCGTCATTGGTTGTGACCATACCACCTTCGCCGGTGGTCAAATGCTTGACCGGATGAAAGCTGAACATGGTCATATCGGCGATCCCGCCGACGCGCTTGCCCTGGAATTCTGCGCCAAGGGCGTGGCAGGCATCTTCGATCAGGACTGCCTTCGCTTTCGTGGCGAGTTCGCGCAATTCATCGAGCGCGGCGGGATGGCCGGCGTAGTCCACGCCGATGATGGCTTTGGTGCGCGGAGAGATTTTTCGCGCCACTTCGTGGGGGTCGAGATTGAGCGTGTCGTCGCTCACGTCGGCGAATACTGGTGTTGCACCCTGATAAAGGACGCAATTTGCGGTGGCGCAGAACGTCATCGGCGTGGTGATCGCTTCATCACCAGGGCCAAGGCCAGCGGCAAAAGCGGCGGCGTGGAGAGCGGCAGTGCCAGAACTGAAGCTGATGGCGTGTTTGGCTCCGACCCAGACGGCGAAAGCTTCTTCGAATTCGGCGACCTTGGGACCGGTTGTCAGCCAGTCGGACTTGAGGACTTCGACAACGGACTGAATGTCAGCGTCGTCAAGACTCTGGCGTCCGTAGGGAAGAAGCTTTTCGCGCACAGGGGTTCCGCCGTGGATGGCGAGAGGTTCGAGCTTTGAGGACAAAACACTCATGCTAGGCAGAGGTTGGAAGCGCCTCCGCTGCGGCTTCGGGTGTGACTAGATCTTCGAGTTCGCGACGTGTCAGCCACTGCTCGTTGGCATCGCTGGAGTAACGGAAACCGGCAGGGACAGGTTTGGCGCTAACCCAGTTTTCCGATTTCCACCAGGGATGCGCGGGCTGAATGACGAACATCTCGTCAGTGGCAAGGGCGTGACGGGATTCGTCTTCGGAAACGAGAACCTCGTGCAGCTTTTCGCCGGGCCGGATGCCGATGTACTCAACTTCGCAGCCGGGGGCAATGGTTTCGGCCAAGTCCACTAGGCGCATGCTGGGGATTTTGGGGACAAAAATTTCGCCGCCGTGCATTTGCTCGATGGAGCGGATGACAAATTTCACGCCGTGTTCAAGCGTGAGCCAGAACCGGGTCATGCGGGGATCGGTGATGGTGATCTTGCCGCGGCGACGTTGCTCGATAAAAACTGGAATCACGCTGCCCCGACTGCCCACTACGTTGCCGTAGCGCGCGCAACTGAAACGGGTGTCGCGGGCGCCGGCATAGGCATTGGCCTGCACGAACATCTTCTCGGCGCAAAGCTTGGTGGCGCCGTAGAGATTGATGGGGTTAACGGCCTTATCAGTGCTAAGGGCAAGAATGCGTCGGACGCCCTGGTCGATAGCGGCATCAATGACGTTGCGGCCACCCATGATGTTGGTCTGGATGGCTTCGAAGGGGTTGTATTCGCAGGCGGGAACCTGTTTGAGAGCAGCCGCGTGAACGACTATCGTAACGCCGGAAAAGGCGCGTTTCAGGCGATCGACGTCACGAACGTCTCCAATGAAATAGCGGAGGCTGGGATGGTCGAAACCGGAGGTGCGCATCTCATGCTGCTTGAGTTCATCGCGACTGAAGATGACCAACCGATGGGGTTGGTAGTCGCGCAGCATGATCTCGACAAACTTTTTACCAAAAGAGCCCGTCCCACCTGTGACCAGTATCGATTCCTGAGACCAATTGACCATGCCAATCCTTCGCAACGACGAGGGAAGAAAAGACCTCTGCTGATGGGGTAGATAACTTGTCGGATCAGTATATCCGAGAACGATGAAGGAGTTGGCAAAGGAGGCATCAAGGAAGGCATAAAGTATTGGACGATGGGCGCAGTGTGGATGGTAAAATTACGCAAATTCCTCATAACTCCGTTTTTGGTCTGCCCGACAGCGAGGGAGCGGAGACAGGTGCGTGGGCGAATTGGAAATCTGGCGCACCGCGATAAGGCTGATAAGGAGTAACGATGGCATTGGGCCCGCTGGTCCCACGAAATGACGGATTGCGCGAGTTGCAACCGGGCGAACAGGCGGAAGTATTCAAGCCGCTCGGTTCTGCACTCTACAATGTTTTGCCGATGCAGGAATCGACGCTGCGGGAGTACATGCGTGTCCTGATCAAACGCAAGATTCTGGTTTTGTCGGTGATCGTCGGAATTTTCGCAGTCGTAGCAATCGCGAGCTTGAGGCAGACACCGATCTATGAGGCGCAGGGGAGTATCGCGGTCAATAAATCGGATTCGAACGTCATCACGTTCAAAGACTCGGTGCCCGTCGTGGATTACATGGAGCAGAGCGACCTCGACACCGAGGTGCGGATTCTGCAAAGCGATCTGCTAGCGCTGCAGGTCATCCGGCAGCTCAATTTCGACAAGCGTCCGGAGTTTGGTGGGCGTCCCGATACAAAGCAGTCCAGCCTAGTGGCGGATACGTTACAAACCGATTCTGCGCGCGTGACTTCCTTGCTGGGCGCATTTCACGGACACCTTCGTGTCGCGCTTATTCCGAATACCCGGCTGATCGAAATTCATTACACGAGCACGGACAAGCAACTGGCAGCGGACGTGGTGAACGCATTGGCCGCCACGTACGTGGAGCAGAACTTCAAGACGAAATTCGAATCCACAATGCAGGCTTCCGACTGGTTGTCAAAGCAGTTGGTGGACTTGCAAATGAAAGTGGAAACTTCGCAGGAGAAACTGGTCCGGTACCAGAAGGAACACGAAATTCTCGGGACCGACGAGAAGCAGAACATCACGACCGAGAAACTGGATGAAATCAACAAGGAACTGACGGCTGCGGAATCAGACCGCATGCAAAAGGAAGCGATCTACCGTCAGACCCAGTCGGGCGATCCGCAGGAGATAGCAGCAGCAATTATTGCCGAATCGGCGGCCGGCACGGTGGGAAACAGTTCGCGTCTTATGGATACTTTGCGGGAGCAGCAGGCGACCTTGCGAATTCAGATTGCGGAACTGAGCACGCAGTTTGGGCCGTCATACCCGAAGGTGGCGCAACTCAACAACCAACTCAAAGAGATCGACCACCAATTGCAACTAGAAACCACCAAGGCGGTAGATCATCTCAAGAACCAGTACCAAGCCGCGTTGCAGCGCGAAAACATGCTGAAGGAATCGTTCGAAAAGCAGAAACAGGAGGCGAACAGGCTCAACGAGAGTTCGATTGAGTACAGCCTTCTGAAACGCGATGTGGATTCGAACCGGACGCTGTATGAAGGGTTGCTGGAAAAACTGAAAGAGGCGGGCGTCACGGCGGGCCTGCGATCGAATAATTTCCGGATCGTGAACGCGGCGCGCGTACCAACATCGCCAGTGGAACCGAACATTCCGCGGAACCTGGCTTTTGCGCTGGTGCTGGGAGTGATTACAGGCCTTGGGCTGGCATTCCTGCTGGAAAACATGGACAACACCGTACGAACGCCGGAGCAGGCGCAGTCGATTTCGGCTCTGCCGTCGTTGGGCATGATTCCGCTGGGATCGAAATCAACCAATCGCGGGACGGCGGCGAACCGATTGGCGTTGACTTCTTCCAAGGAAGCGGTGGAAACGGTGACGCAGGTTCGGCCGCAGTCGCAGATGGCGGAATCGTATCGCGCGCTGCGAACTTCGTTGCTGCTTTCGAATCTCGGAGCGCCGCCGAAGGTCATCATGGTGACCAGCGCACGTCCACAGGAAGGCAAGACGACGACCAGCATCAACACGGCGATCGTGCTCTCGCAAAAAGGAGTGCGCGTTCTGCTGATTGATGCCGACTTGCGACGTCCAAGTGTTCACAAGACGCTGGGGATGGGGCCGCGCAGCGGGCTGAGTAACGTGCTGACGGGCAGCGCGACTTTGCAGCAGACGATCACGCCGGCTCCGATGCTTCCCAACCTCTTCATATTGCCGGCAGGAACGCCGCCGCCAAATCCAGCCGAGTTATTGGCTTCGGCGCACATGCGG
>Ga0302321_100003452_pt1 | contig 13548 bp, 14 predicted proteins | sample Fen_T0_1_FD_202505 | JGI IMG/M metagenome (GOLD analysis project Ga0302321, IMG submission 202505) | Peat permafrost microbial communities from Stordalen Mire near Abisko, Sweden - Fen_T0_1 | ecosystem: Environmental > Terrestrial > Soil > Wetlands > Permafrost | place: Sweden: Abisko...
AGCCTGCAACCACAAGAGCGAGGCCGCCATTCAAGCCGAAGAAGCCGCCAAGTCTGCCGAGGCCAAGGTCGCCCAGCTCGAACAGCAGCTGGCCGAAGCCAAGACCGGCAAGGCCACCGGTGAGGACGCGGAAACGGTCCAGCATCTGACCAAATCCCAGGTCAAAGCCCTGGAACGCCAAGTCTCGGATGCGAAGAGGCGTGCCGAGGTGAAGAAGCAGGAAGCCCTCACCCTGGCGCAGGCCCCGGCCGCCAAGGAGGCCCCCAAGCCAGTGGTGGTGGAGGTTCCCACGGGCACCAAACTTGAAATCGCCCTGACCCGCGACCTGAGCACCGAAAAGGATCTGGCGGGCGATGCCTGGGACGGCACCCTGGCCTCGGACGTCGTCCAGGACGGCAGGCTGGTCTGGAGTGCCGGTAGCCCGGCCCGGGGCGTCGTGACCCAGAGCGCCGCCGCAGGTCGCCTGAGCAACGGCCAGGGCGCGTTGGGCATCCGCCTCACCGAGATCGATGGCATTGGCATCGACACTGACACCCACGTGGTGGTCGCCACCGCCAAAGGTGAACGCAACGCCAAATACATCGGCGGCGGCGCGGCACTGGGCGCCCTCCTCGGCATCCTGTCGGATGGCAAGCATAAGAATGACCATGCTCTTGGCGGCGCGGCTCTCGGTGCCGCCGCTGGCACAGCCGTCGCTGCCGGCACGGCCGATACCATCATCCGCATCCCCTCGGGCAAGGCCGTTTCCTTCAGCCTGACGACGCCGGAAAGGGTGACGCTGAGGAAGTAGGGCTTCGGTCTGGAGGTAGGCCGATGGCCGTGCCTCCAGACTGATCAGGCCTCGAGCGACTGCAACCTCTCTGCTTCAAAGGCGGCCCGCAGGGGCTCGATGATGGGCTCGATCAGGCCGCCCATGAAGCTATCGATCTGATGGATGGTCACCCCCACTCGGTGGTCGGTGACTCGGCCCTGGGGAAAGTTGTAGGTGCGGATCTTCTCACTGCGGTCGCCGCTGCCCACCTGGGATTTGCGCATGGCCGAGTGCGTCGCGTCGGCTTCGTCCTGGGCCTTCTGAAGGATGCGGCTGCGCAGCACGGTCATGGCCTTGGCCATGTTCTTGATCTGGCTGCGCTCATCCTGGCACTGCACGACGGTGTTGGTGGGCAGGTGCGTGAGGCGCACGGCGGAATAAGTGGTATTCACGCTCTGGCCACCCTTCCCGCCTGAACAGAAGGTATCCACGCGCAGATCTTTTTGATGGATCTCAACGTCCACCTCTTCGGCCTCGGGCATGACAGCCACCGTACAGGCGGACGTGTGGATACGGCCCTGGGTCTCGGTCTTGGGCACCCGCTGCACGCGGTGCACGCCGCTTTCGAAACGGAAAAGGCTGTAGGCACCGTCGCCCTGGATTTCGGCCGTGGCATCTTTGAGCCCGCCGGCATCGGCATCGCTCTCATCCAGCACGGATACCTTGAAGCCCCGGCGCTCCGCAAAACGAAGGTACATCCGGAAGATTTCCGCAGCGAACAGCGCCGCCTCCTCGCCTCCGGTGCCCGCACGGACCTCGAGGATGACGTTCTTGGCGTCGGCGGGATCCTTGGGGATGAGCAGCCGCTTGATCTCCGCATCACCCTCGGCAATGGCCTTCTTCAGATCCGGGATCTCCAGCTCGGCCATCTCACGGAAATCCGCATCCATGGTCTTGTCGCTGAGAATGGACTCAGCCTCCTCCAGCTGCTTCAGAAGGGTGCGGTGGGCCTGGAAGGCCAGGACCACGGGCTCCAGCTCCGAACGGAGCTTGGCCAGCTCCCGCAGGCGCTTGGGGTCCGACACCACGGCGGGATCCTGGAGCTGCGCCTCCACTTCCTGGAAGCGGGCTTCGACGGCTTCAAGCTGATCGAGCATGGTCCACCTCAACATCCGTGCGCATCCAAAGATGCGCCGCACAGGCTTTCACCCGGGAAGCAGCCCCGGAGAGGATAAACAAAAGGACGGGCCGATCACTCGGCCCGTCCTTCGGAGTGGTGCAGCTAGGCTTCGGTCGTGGCCGGAGCAACCTCGGGGGTCGTCTCTTCGACAGCGACTTCCTTCTTGGCGTATTTGCGGTTGAACTTCTCCACGCGGCCTTCGGTGTCCATCAGGCGCTGCTTGCCCGTGAAGAACGGGTGGCAGTTCGAGCAGATTTCCACGCGCAGCTCCTTCTTGGTGGAGCGCGTCATGAACTCGTTGCCGCAGGCGCAGTGAACCTTCACGTCGTGCAGTTCGGGGTGCATTTTCTCTTTCATCACTTTCCTCCTGGGACCGACCGGATGCCCCCATGAGCGGGGTATCTGCACGCGGCTTGTCCACGCAAGACAGCCAGTCTACCGCCGGAACCCCGTTGACTCAAGGGGGATTCCCAGGGAGAGCGCAGCGATCAGGCCGTTTCCCGGGGGGGGATCACCCCTGTTGTTCCTGTGGCGTCAGGACGCGCCGTTCCGCCAAAAGGCGCTTGAACCGGGTGGCGGCCATCACGCTCAGCAGGATGGTGGCGTTGAAGCTGAGTTCGAGGGGCACCTTCCACCACTGGAACCGGATCCGGCCCAGAACGCCAGCCTCGAGGATGAACATGAGCGCCGTGAACAACACCGGCTCCAGCAGGGTCTGCCAAAGCGGCCGCTCCTGGCTGTGGCGCTCCAGCAGGAACCCGGTGAACGCCCCGTAGAGGAGCCGGGTGGGTTTGAACCCGTGGTGGGTGGTGAAGCCCAGGGGGATGGACAGCAAGGAGGTGATGACCACGGCCACAGCGGTGCGAGCCCAGGGGTTCAGTCGCAGCCAGTGGCGACGGACCCAGAAGTAACCGGCTCCCACTGCCAATCCCTGGGCGGCGGCGAAGGCCATGGCGATATACCAACGCCAGCCCTCGAACCACATGTGACCGCCCGTAGCGAGGCCGATGATCATGCCCGCCGCCAGGGCTGCTCCGCCTCGGTGATTGGCATCCTGCCCTTCTCCGGCCGCGAGTTCCTCGGCCAGCAGACTGGGGTGTTCCTTTTCTGCAAGCATGGCCGCCATGGCCGATTCGGATTCCATGCCCCGGGCCTCAGCCTCATCCAGCAGATGGGCTTCCAGTTCGCGGATCAGAGTGGCCCGACGCCGCCGGGACAGGCCCTTGAGACCTGTACCTACCTGGGCGAGATAGGCTTCCAGGGCCCGGGTCACGGGGTTCCTTAGGCCCTCGGCCCCACGAAGGCCTGGACCATGTCTACAAACTGGTTCCATTCCTGCTTCTTGGCCGTGAGAAAGGCCAGCCCCGCAGGCTGGATGGAGTAGTAGCGGCGCTCCCGGCCGTTTTCCTGGGTTTCCCAGTACGAGGCGATGAATTCCGTGGCCTCGAGCTTATGGAGGGCCGGGTACAAGGCTCCTTCCTTCAAGGTATAGGTGCCACCCGTGCGCTGGCGAACCGTCTCGATGATCTGGTAGCCGTACATGGGCCCCTCACAGAGCAGCGACAATAGCAGCAAGGGGGTGCTGCCCTTCAACAGTTCACGATCCACAACGGCCTCCGGGTTAGGAGAAAAATGGCACTTTCAATGTGCCTCGCAAAACGATGGCCGTCAAGGCAACGACCTTGGTTTTCTCCAAAACGGTCGCCTCAGCCACCCCTCATGGCCTCCGTCAACGGGATGCGGCTGGCCCGCCAGGGCGAAGCCCAGTCGGGTGGCGAGGGGCGCTGCAAAGGCAGCGCTCTGAGCCGGGCACCCGACCGGCTGAGCATCAACCGGCCTCCGCAAAGGCAGCACCGAAGGTGCAAGTGCGCGGCAGGGCCAGTCGCCTCACCCACCCCTCATGGCCTCCGTCAACGGGATGCGACTGGCCCGCCAGGCCGGTAAGAACCCACCTAACAATCCCATCACCAAGCTGAATGCCACCCCCTGGGCCATGAGCCCAGGCGTGATTGTGAAGGCGAAGCTGACATCGCTGAAGGTTTCGAAGCTGGTGGTGCCGGTCTGGATGCCATTGGCGAAGAGCGCGAGCCCAGAGCCGAGAATGCCCCCGGTGAGGCACAGGAAGATGCTCTCCCACTGGAAGCTGGCCAGGATCTCCCGCTGGCGGAAGCCCAGGGCCCGCAGAGTGCCGATCTCCTTGGTGCGCCCGGCCACGGCCGCATACATGGTGTTCATGGCCGCGAAGATCGCCGCCCCGGTGAGGATCAGGGTGATGAGGTTCCCCAGGACCTTGATGGGATCGCCGGCCTTGGTCAGCTCTTTGAAGTAATCGGTCTCGCGGACCACTTCAAGCTGCAGCCGCTTGTCGTCCTCCACGGCCTTCGCGAACCCCTCCAACCGCTCCGGGTTCTCCAGGCGGGCGAGCATCGCCGAATAGGAATCGCGTTTGAAGGCCTGCATCACGTCGTTCACGTCGGACCAGACCTCGCTCTCATAGCTGGCCCCGCCGGCATCGAAGGCGCCCACGATCTGCCAATCCCGGCCGCCCATGCGGAGGCTGCGGCCCACCTCCATGCCCGGGAACCGGCCCTGCATCTTGCGGGGCACCACGGCTTCGCTGAGGCCGGGACGGAACCACCGCCCCTGGATCAGCCGAACCTGGGGCCGCATGCTGATGCCCATGCGCTCCAATCCACGTACGGTCACGTTGGTGTCCGTACCGTCGGCCATGGTGAAGAGTTTCACCACCACGACCTCGGCACTGGCCAGGGGACCGTCCGCCTCCCGCTTGAGCAGGGGATGGACCTTGAGGATGCGCATGCGGTCTCGCTCAATGGAGCTGTTCAGCTCGAACCGCGCATTGGGTCGGAGCACCAAGGCCTGATCCGGGCGACCGCTGCTGACAAAGGCCACCGATAGGCCCTGGGCCAGGCTGAGGACCACCACAAAGATGCCCACCACCAAGGCAATGGCCGCGGCGGTGCTGAGGCTTGAAAGCTTGCGCTGCCAGAGGGACCGCAGGTTGTAACCCAGGGGGATGGGATAGGCCACCAGGGCCCAGATGAGCCAGAGCAGGTAGGCCACGAAGGGCAGGAGGACGACCAGGCCAAGGATCATCCGATGGACCTCAGCCCCTCAGTGATGGGGCGTCGAGTGGCCGCGTAGGCCGGGATGAAGGTGGCCAGCACACCGATGCCCAGGGCTCCGAGCATGCAGGCCAGAACCGTATCCGGCAGGATGGCGAAATCCGCGAAGAAAGGCATGGCCGCACCCAGCGAGGAGCGAACCCCTCCCGCCGCGAGGTTGGCCAGCAGCACGCCGAGGAAACCGCCCACACCCACCAGAAGCACACCCTCGGCCAGCAACAACGCGAGGACGCGGCCTGCCGAGAAGCCCATGGCACGAAACACGGCGATCTCGGTGGTGCGTTCCCGGATGGCCGTGGCCATGGTGTTGCCGGTGACGATGAGAATGGCGATCACCACCGCGATGGTGATGCCCTGGATGATGGCGCCGATGTTGCCGAGCATCTTCACGAAGGCGAGGTTGAAGGCGTTTTCCGTCTCCGTCAGCGTTTCGTAGGCACTGTTGGCGTAGTGCCGGTCCACCCGTTCGATCAGGCGGGGGATGTCTTCCGGGCGGCGGGCCCTCACCCAGAAGGACCCCACCAATCCCTTCATGTAGGGCACGCCCTCCTCCAGCACTTTGTAGTGGAAGTGGAGCGCGTTCTCATCAGATGGTTTGGGGCTCTTGAAGATCAGGCGGATGGTGAGGCGTGGGTTGAGCGGGAAAATGGTACCCGTGAGTGGCACCACATCACCCACCTTCCAGCCATTCTTCTTGGCCAGGCTCTCTCCCACGATGCAACCGGCCCCATCCCGGATGTAATCCTTGATCTGCGCCTCGGTGATGCCGGATACGCCGAACTCCTCGCGGAAGATCTGGAACAAGGTCGTCTCGTCGCTGGCGAAGTTCGCGAAGAAATTGCGGGGATCCTGGTAGTAGCCACCGAACCACTGGAGGGCGCAGACCGTCTCCACTTCTGATTGCTGGCGGAGGTAGGCTTCGTAGCTGCGCGGCAGCATCTGGGTCAGGCCGCTCTTGTGCCGCACCACCAGCCGGTTGCTGGAATTGGGGTTGTCAGTCACCGAATTCAGGGTGGTGAGCAGGCTCTGGAGCACCGCCACCGTGAACACGGACAGCACGAGACTGCCCACGATGAGCAGGGTGCGCCGCTTGGAGCGCATGAGGCTCTTCCAGATGAGCGCCAGCCAGCGCATCTCAGCGGCCCCAGGCGGTCAACGGTTCACCTCGACGGCTTTGTCCAGCACACCTTTTTCGAGATGAATCTGGTGCCGCGCGTGGTGCGCGGCCTTGGGATCGTGGGTGACCATCACGATGGTCTTGCCGAGGTCGCTGTTCAGCCGTTCCATGAGCCCAAGCACATCCTCTGCGTTCTTGGCGTCGAGGGCACCCGTGGGCTCATCGGCCACCAGCAGATCCGGATCTGTCACCACGGCCCGGGCTATGGCCACGCGCTGCTCCTGCCCGCCGCTGAGCTGCCGGGGATAGTTCCAGCGGCGGTCCATGAGATCCACCATGGCGAGGGCCTCCTCGACCTTTTCCCTTCGTTCCCGGCGTGAGAGTTTCATGAGCAGCAGGGGCAGCTCCACGTTCTCGTAGGCGTTCAGCACCGGCACCAGGTTGTAGTTCTGGAAGATGAAGCCCACATGGGCATTGCGCCAGGAAGCCAGTTGGTCGTCATCCAGATCATTCAGTTCATAGCCGCAGACCTCAAGCGACCCGCCCGTGGGACGGTCGATGCCCGCGATGAGGTTCAACAGGGTGGTCTTGCCGCTGCCGGAGGGCCCCATCAGCGCGATGTAGCTGCCCGCAGGAATCTCCAGATCGATGCCCTGAAGCACGGGGATCTCCAGGGCCTCCCGCCAGTAGCTCTTGGCCACATCCCGCAAGGTGATGATGGGCTCGCCCCCGCCCAGGTCGAAGCGATCGCTAGTCATCAGCCTTTGACCTTCACCTTGGCCCCGGGTTTGAGGGAATCCGGCGGTGCCACGATCAGCGCCGCGTCCTTGGCCAAGCCACTCACCTCAAGCCCGATGGGATTCTCGGCCACCACGGTGACGAATTTCTGCACGGCCTGGCCATGCTCTACCACCCAGGCGAAGGGTTTCCCATCCTGCTTCTTCACCTGCTCCCGGCCCAGCACGACCACATCCTGGGCGTAGGCTTCGCCCAGGAAGGTGACCTTGGCGCCCATATCCGGCACCAGCAGCGGGTCTTTCACCACGAAGGCCACGCGAACGATGACCACGGCCTTCTGCCGGTTGGAGCTGGGGTAGATCTCGCGCAGCTTGCCCTTCAGGATCGAGCGACCCACCTGCCCGTCCAAGGCGTCCACACGGATTTCCGCCGGCATCCCCTTGCCGAGCTTGGCAATGGAGGCCTCGTTCACTTCCACTTCGACCTCAAGGGTGTCGAAATCGGCCATGACCAGGATGGCGTTGATGGCGTTGGCGCCGCCGGCGCTGCCAGGCGCCACGGTCTCGCCCACTTCCGACAGCTTCTGGGTGACGACGCCGCTGAACGGAGCCCTCAGTTCCATGCTCTCCAAGAGCGCGCTCTGGTAAGCGAGTTGGGCTTCCAGGGTGAGCTTCTGGCTCCGCAGTTTGTCCACGCTCGCCACATCCAGAATGCCCTGAGTCGCCAGCTTGTCCGCACGGCCGAGATCCACCTTGGCCTGATCCAGCTGCGCCTTCACCTGATCGCGGGCCGCCGCCAGATCCGGCGACTCGAGGCGGGCGAGAATCTGGCCCTTGGCGACGCGGCTGCCCTCCTGCACCCCCAGCCAGCTCACGCGACCCAGCACCTTGCTCGACAGCGTGGCGCGGGTGCGGGCCACCAGGTAGCCCGAGGCCGTCACCAGCGGGTTCCGTTCACCGGCCTTGAAGATGGTGGGCGCCGACACTGCTACCGTCACGGGCCCGCCCCTGGCGGCCAGCAAGACCCCGAGGATCACCACGCCAATCACGCCCAGAATCACCCAGCCCCAGGGGAACCGTTTCTTGATCACAGAGGGTTTGCGACCGGGGGACTCGCTCATGCGCCGTTCTCCAAATAGCCAGAGGAAAGCCTATCCCGGGATCAAGGCCTTCGGAAGCGGTAGTGGCTGACGAACCATTCGGACCCGCCCCGGAAGCCCCAAAGCTCCGCACAGGCCATGAAGAAGATCCGCCACTGGGCGAAGCGCCAGCGGGCCTCGGCCCCGTAGGTCTGGGTAAAGAGCGCCAGCACGTCCCCTCGCCGGGCGTCCTGGTTGCGCAGCCAGGCCTCCGCCGTGGCCTGATAATGAGTGCCGCAGACGCGCCAGTGCTCCTCCAGCCGCAGCTCAGCCTGGAAGCGCATCAAGTACCCATCCGCAGGCATGATGCCGCCGGTGAAGAAGTGTTTGGCCATCCAGTCGGATTGATCGCGGACTTCGAAGGGATAGGTGAAGTCCCGGTGGGTGAAGATGTGCACGAACAGGGCCCCTCCGGGCCGCAGCCAACGGGCGATGCGGGTCATCAGTTCCCCGTGGTTCCGCATGTGCTCGAACATTTCGACACTGACCACGCGGTCGTAGGTTGCGGGCGCCTCGAAATCATTCATGTCCGCGGTCAGGATTTCGATATTGTGGAGCCCCCGTTCCGCCGCCCGGGTCAGGATGAAGGACCGCTGATCCTTCGAATTCGAGACGCCGGTGATTCGGCTCTGGGGAAAGTGTTCCGCCATCCAGAGGGTGAGGCTGCCCCAGCCGCAGCCCAGCTCCAGGATGTCCTGGCCTGCCGCCAGCTGGGCCCGCTCACAGGTCAGGGCCAGCATGGCCTCCTCAGCCCGGCCCAGATCGAGGGTCTCGGGCTGGAACAACGCGGAGCTGTACTTCAGCCGGGGCCCGAGGACGAGTTCGAAGAACCGGGGCGGCACTTCGTAGTGCTGGTCGTTGGCATCCCGGGTGTTCGCGGCGATGGGCCCCGCGGACCAGGTGGCCAGATGGCGGCGGAAGCGCTCATGAACCGCCTCCAGGCCCCCGGCGGATTCTTCCGCCAGTCGCTGGCGCAACAGCTGTCGGATGCGGAACCGGATCAGGACATCGGGCACCAGGCCGGTGGCCAGCAGGGAATCCATCATGCATCCACCTTCCGGGGGAACCAGGGAATGAAGGCCGAGGTCTCCCGCTGGTACCGGGCGTAGTCCTCAGGGCGGCTGCGCAGGCTCTGGGCTTCGGTATAGGGAATGCCCGTCACCCGCAGCAGGAAGTAGAGCATCAGGGCCGGGCAGAGACCGGCCAGCCAGCCCCAGGGCGCGGTCAGCGCCAGCAGCAGGTAGGCCACCCAGACCAGCCACTCGAAGAAGTAGTTGGGATGGCGGGAATAGCGCCAGAGCCCTTCGCGGCAGGTGAGCCCAGGGCTGCCGGCCCTGCCCTTGAAGCGCCGGAGCTGGGCGTCAGCCATGGCTTCGCCGAGCCAGGCCAGCAGCCACAACGCCGCTGCCGCCCACTCCAGGGGATGCAGGCCAGGCCTGGGATTCCACGCCGCCACCAGGAAGGGCAGCCCCAGGCAGACATCGAGTAGAGCCTGGGCCTGGAAGAAGGCGAAAAATTTGGCATTGGTGCCCGTCTTCCAGGCGGCGCGGATGGCCTGGTAGCGGCCATCCTCGTGGGCCTCGGTGGCCACTCGGTGCCACAGGTACAGTCCCAGCCGCAGGCCGTGGAGTCCACCCATCACGCCCATCAGCAGTCGGCGCTCCGGGGGTGCAGGGCCTAGCCCGGCCGAAAGCACCGCCATGATCGCCAGGCCCAGGGCCCAGCCCACGTCCACCCAGCCCGCGTTGCGGGTGCGCACCTGCCAGAGCCAGAAACCCACCTGCATCAGGCTCAGGAGTCCAGCTCCCCAGAGGACCGCAGCCATCATTCGGAGCTCCGGGGAAGGCGTCGGACCGTGACCCGGAGAAGGGGCGTCAACCCCAGCGCCAGGAGGGTCGAACCCAGGGGTACGATCAGCAGCCAGGCCACGCCCGCATGCCAGAGGCTGGTCCAGAAGGTGTGCAAGGTCGCCCAGGCATCGCTGCGGAGGGCGTTCGACAACACCTCGATCGACAGGGGCAGGTGAGGGGCACCAAAGAGTCTTTCGCCGAGGCGGATGAAGGGGATGAGCAGGGCCAGCTGCAGCGGATAGGCCAGGTAGTTCGCCACCTGCATGACCACCTGGTTCAGCCGGAACGCCAGGGCCAGCAGGATGCAGAGCCCCGTGGAGGTGCCCACCAGCGGCGAGATGCCCGCGCCCAGACCCAGGGCCAGGCTCCAGGCCATGCGCTCGGGGCTGAGGCCCTGCCGCAGCTGGGTCCGGAGGGGTTCCCAGAGGCGGCGGCGCAGCCTGTTCATGCGGTCCTCCGAACCAGCAGGGCCTCTGCTCCATCACCGGATTTCAGTCGAAACAGCTGGAGCATCACGTAGGCCGCCATGGCGAGATTGCCGAGCGCGAAGAGCAGCAGCAGCCAGAGCAGGCTCCGGCTCAGGGCGGCCTCCTTGTAGGCGATCCAGAGCCAGAACCACAAAAAGCCGAAGTAGGCGTCAAAGAGCGTGGCCACACCCCAGCGGTCGGCCAACAAATGCCGGAAGCCCACCAGGACATTCGCATCCAGGCTGGCCCAGGCGGTGACGGCCACCATGGCGGCGAAGACCGTGATGGCAAAGATCCAGAGCGCCCGCATCACCAGGGCTCATTGAACTGAGTGGTACCGCCATCGGCCTTGGCCAGCAGCAACTGGGCATCGCCGATGTAGCGCTCGGCGAAGGCACCCTCGCAGTAGGCTAGGTAGTAGTCCCACATGCGGAGGAAGGTCTCATCAAAGCCCTGGGCCCGCACCTCGTCCCGCCGGGCCAGGAAGGCCTCCCGCCAGGCCGCCAGGGTATGGGCGTAGTGCAAGCCGATGTCTTCGAGGTGGTGCAGGTTCAACCCCGTGCGGCGCTGCAGGCTCTTCAGGATCTCGCTGAGGGACGCCAGTTCGGCCCCGGGAAAGATGTGCTTCTGGATCCAGTCACTGCGACGGATGTAGTCCGGAAAATGTCGCTCGTTCATGGTGATGGTCTGCAGGAGGAACCGCCCACCGGGTTTCAGGAGCCGGTCCACGGTCTGGAAATAGGTGTCGTAGAAGTCCAGGCCCACGGCCTCGAACATCTCGATGCTGACCGCCTTGTCGAACTGTCCCGACAGGTGGCGGTAGTCCTCCAGGCGGAGATCGATCCGATCCGCCACCCCTTCCCGCTCGAACAGCTCCCGGGCGTAGTCGAACTGCTGCTGGCTGATGGTGGTGGTGGTCACCTGGCAGGCGCGCGTCTGCACCGCATGCAGGGCAAAGCCACCCCAACCCGTGCCGATCTCCAGCAGGTGGTCGTCAGGCCCCAGCTCGAGCTTGCGGCAGATGAGCTCAAACTTGGCCCACTGGGCTTTCTCAAGTGTCTGGTCTGCGGATTCGAACACCGCGCAGGAATAGGCCAGGGTCGGATCCAGCCACAACCGGTAGAAGTCGTTGCCCAGGTCGTAGTGGTGGCCAATGTTCCGCCGGGAGCCCTCCAGATGGTTGCGCCGCCGCCGATGCAGCAGACGGTTGGCGGCCTTGCCCAGGGTAGCCAGGAGCCCCCCGCCCTGATCGAAGGCCGCCATGTTGCGCACGGCGATGCGGACCACTGAAACGAGCTCGTCCGTCTCCCACCAGCCCGCCATGAAGGCTTCTCCCAGCCCTACCTCCCCATGAAGCAAGCCAGCCCGGAAGGCTCGGGTATCCAGGATGCGGACCCGGGCCCGCATCGCTGAATCGGGATCGCCGAACACATGGATCCGGCCATCCACCTCCAGATCCAAGCGTCCCGTCCGGATGCCCGCCAGGGCCTTCAGGAGGAGTCGCTGGGCAACGGGGGCTTCGGCCGTACCGAAGGGCCGGGATGGGTGAACACCGGCACGCGCTTGATCCATAGCCAGAAAGCCTCCCAATGAATGGCAATAATCACCTTGAGGGTCATCCAGGGGAACCGGACGAGGGTTCTCCATAGGATGCCGGGAGTCCAGGGTTGTTTCCGAAGATTCAGTGTAACGTCGAAAAATTTATCTAGACGTTCAAATTCGGCAATGGTGACGCCCAGAGTGTCCCCGGGAGGTGTGAAAGCCCACCGGTAGAGACAATCCATAGGCATGAACGGGCTCACATGGAAGGCCTTGGCCACCTCGAAACGGACCTCACCCGACCCCAGGTGCCCCTCGGCCACCGGCATCCAGTAGGTGTGCCGCTCCAGCCAGGGGGTGTTGGTGACCTGGGCCATGATCAGGGCCAGTTCCCCGGCCCCGTTGTAGCAGTAGAAGTAGCTCACGGGGTTGAAACAGATGCCCAGGTACCGAAGGTGGGTCAGTAGGTAGATGGGCCCGTCCGGCAGGACCTGGCCCTTGGCCTCGGCATCCCGGCGCAACCGTTCCCGCAGAGGCAGGGCGGGATCACCGAGCTGGTCTGCCTCATGGAAGGCCGCCCAGTTCCAATGGCCGTAGCTCAGGAAGGGAGACACCCGGCACAGATCCGGGATGCGGTCCACATCCAGGAAGGCCATGAACAGGGGGTAGGTGAAGGCGTGCACTTTGGGTTTCGTGCGCCGGTGGCGCACCTCGCCTAGGTAGATGGCGGGTTCAGGGAAGGTCACCATATGACACCCAGATCACGCGCCACTCTGATTCCCGATTGAACGCCGTCCTCTCGGTATCCGCTTCGCAGATACGCGAGACCTCTCGCACTGAGGCGGGCGCTCACCATACGACACCCAGATCACGCGCCACTCTGATTCCCGATTGAACGCCGTCCTCATGAAAGCCGTAGGTCCAGTAGGCACCGGCGTAGTGGGTGCGGCCGTGGACAGAGGCAGCACCGCTCACTTCGGCCCAGCGCTGCTGGGCACGGATGGCCTCCTGGGTGAAGCGGGGGTGCTCGTAGGCGTAGCGGCCCGCGATGGCGGAGGGATCCAGCAGGTCCTCCGCGTGCAGGCTCACGAACCAGTCCTGGCGCGTGGCCAGGGGCTGGAGGCGGTTCATGTGATAGGTCAGCACCAGGCGTCGGGAATCCTCATGAGCCCTGAAGTTCCAGGAGGCCCAGCCCCGTCGGCGGAGGGGCATCAGGGCTGGATCGCGATGCAGGATGGTCGGGGTCTTGTTGCTGGTGAAGGCCCCGAACACGGCCCGTTCGCTTGGACTGGAATCCGCCAGCAGGGGCAGCACCTGGTCGCCGTGGCAGGCCAGCACGATCTGGTCGAATACCTGGGTGTCCTGGCCTTCCCGGTGCAGGTGAACACCAGCCTCAGACCGCCTCAGGCTGATGATCCTGGCCCCAGTGATGATGCGCTCGTGAAAGGGGCGCGTGATCGGCTCCAGGTAACGGGAGGTGCCACCGGGAATGGTGCGCCAGGGGTGATGGGTGGTCACGCCAAGGAACCCGTGGTTGTGGAAGAACCGCGCCAGGGTGGCGGCGGGGAAGGCCTCCATCTCCTGCAGGGTGGTGGACCAGACCGCTCCGGCCATAGGGTAGA
>Ga0302321_100003453_pt1 | contig 13546 bp, 13 predicted proteins | sample Fen_T0_1_FD_202505 | JGI IMG/M metagenome (GOLD analysis project Ga0302321, IMG submission 202505) | Peat permafrost microbial communities from Stordalen Mire near Abisko, Sweden - Fen_T0_1 | ecosystem: Environmental > Terrestrial > Soil > Wetlands > Permafrost | place: Sweden: Abisko...
GAAAGGGAAAAGTAGGATGCTTGTGCACATGGTTCTTTATGTCGTTGGCGGTGCCGCGGTCGGCTTTGGCTACCACAAGATTGTGGGCTGCCGCAGCGGTGCTTGCCCCATCACGGCGAATCCCTATATCTCCACGCTGTACGGGGCGCTGGTTGGATTCTTCGCCGGCGGCGGACGATTGTGATGGGAACCCTGGGAGGGTTCCCAAACCCTCCCGCGACGCTTCGCTGCCGGCGAGGGCGAGGGCGAAGCCCGAGGGGGTGGCAGGGTGGGCAGGCCGGTCCCGAGGGCCGTCAGGCTCCGCACGCGTAGCTAAGCTCCGGCGCTGACCTGCTGCATGGCGCGGATCTGTTTCTCGTCCAACCGGTAGATGCAATCAAAGAGCTGTTGCTTGAACGAGCTTGGCCCGTCGGACTTCTTCACCGCCTGCTCGGCCGCGATCTCGTAGCAGGCCAGGCCCGCGGCTGCGGCCTCCGGGATCTGGCCGGGCGTGGCGCCCGCGAAGGTGCCGATGACCGACGTGGCCATGCACCCGGTTCCCACCAGGTTGGCCATCATGGGGTGCCCGTTGCGCACCACGAACACCTTGCCCTGGCCTGCCACGATGTCCTCGGCGCCGGTGATGACCACCGTGCAGGCGCGCATCTCCGATAGGGACACGGCAATTTCGCGCAGATCGGCCACAACCTGACCGGCGTCGACGCCCTTGGTTTCCACGGCCTGGCCAGCGATGCGCGCAATTTCCGAGCTGTTGCCCTTGATCACGTCGATCTTCGCCGCATCGAGGATCTCAGCGCACTTGCGGTCGCGGAAGGCCGTGGCCCCGGCACCGCAAACATCCAGGACGATGGGGATCCCCTTGCGGTTGGCGGCGGTGGCGGAAAGCTTCATGCTCCCCACCAACTCGGTGGTCAAGGTGCCGATGTTGAGGACCAGCGCCGAGCCGAGCGAGGTCATGGCGTCCGCCTCTTCGGGCGCGTGGGCCATGACCGGTGAGGCGCCAAAAGACTTCACCACCTGGGCGCAGTCGAAGATGGTGACCCAGTTGGTGATGTGATGGACAAGCGGCCGCTGCTCGCGCACGGCCTGCAGGAACGAGTAGATATTCATCGGGATGGGCTCCTTGGCAGCGAAAACATGACCAGCAAAGTGGCCGAAAGCGAGCCCAATCTACCTGCCAGCGCGCAGGCGTTCGAGCAGAGGCTCGGGGAATTCCTGCATGTTGCCCTCGCGGCTGACACAGGCGTGGACCGTGTGCCCGAGCGCCAGGAGATCCGCGCCGCGCAGGATGCGGTAGTCGAAGCGCAAGGAGGCCCGGCCGAGCTCACCGAGGCGCGATTCGATCTCGATCACGTCGTCGTAGAACGCGGGCCGCTTGTAGTTCACCTTGGCCTCGACCACGGGCAGGTAAATGCTGTGGGCGGCCTCGATCTCCCGCCAGCGCGCGCCCTTGGCCCGCAGCCATTCGTTGCGTGCCGCCTCGAAGAAGCGCAGGTAGTTGCCATAGTAGACGACACCCATTTGATCGGTGTCGCCATAGATGATGCGGATGTCTGTCTTGACCATGGTGACTCGGCTGCTGCCCGCTATCTAGAACACCGGGACGTCTTCGAGCAAGCGCTGGCGGATGGGCTCGAATTTTTCTTGGCCGAAAAGGCCAGGAAAGCCCGCGCATTCCAGGATAGCGGTGCGCAGATAGCCGATCAGATCGCACGATTTCGTGGGGGCGCTCTGCGTGCGCGCGATGCCACGCCACCGGTAGTGCCGCAAGGGCGCTAGCCAGTCGCTGCCAGGCAGGATGGCGTAGGGAGCGCCGCCGCTGACGTTGTCCTTGTGCGGGCCGTCCGGGGAGAGCGGAAACTCGAACGGTTCAGGCGCGCCCGTCCCCGTCGCAGCCGCGCGCCTGGCATCGAGCTCGTCGATCATGCAATCGAACCAGTCATCGTCGCACCCGTCGATGTAGAGGCCGTCGCAATGGATCTGCGGCTCCGCCAGCCCCTGCTCTTGCCAGAAGCGAACGTGGGCGTAGTCGGTCAAGTCGACGAAGGAAACCCCGCCGACGATGCGCCAGAAGACCTTGAGCGCCGGCGGTAGGGGCATGCCCAAGCGGCGCTCGATCTTGCGGATCCGTCGGGCAAGCCCCGGGGTGGTGGGGATGCGCCCGGCGAAGCGCGGGTAGCCGATGGCCGCCAGATTGCCGGCCAGCACATCAATGGCCTCGGACATGGTGGCACATGCCTGTTCGGCGGCGGCGCTGGCCGCCAGCTCGTCCGCACGCGCGGCCAGCCGCCAGGTTTGTTGCGCAGCTTGGATCGCGTCGAGATTCGGAATGTTCATGGGCAGCCCATTGTTGCAGGCGCGATGCCAAGGCGAAAGGCCGAAGATGGAGGTAGCCTGCGCATTCGGTATAGTTGGGGCCATGGTGCGAATCCTGGCGACCCGTGGTCGAACCGTGCTGTCTGATGTGACGGCGCAAACCCTCCCGCCGCTGCTGGAGGATCCTGAGGTGCATGTTTGGGTGGATCTCTCGGGACCGCTCGACGAAGACAAGCGGGTCATCACCAGCGAGGTGTTCCACTTTCACCCGCTGGCCATCGAGGACTGTTTCGAGGAGCGCGCACGGCCCAAGCTTGAAACCTACGACGGATACCTGTACTGCATCACCCACGGACTCAGCATGACGTCGACCGCGGAGGAGCAAGAGATCATTGAGCTGGACGCCTTCCTGAGCCGCCGCTATTTGGTCACCTACCACGCCAAAGACTCACGTAGCGTGGACGCCATGTTCGACTCGGTCGCGCGCTCGGGCGAGCCGCTACGTCGGGGGCCCGCCGCGCTTTTGCAGGGTATTCTCGACCGCCAGGTCGACGGCATCGAGCCCGTGTTCGATGATTTCGAGAAGCGGCTGGGAGAGCTGGAAGAGCAAGTGCTGGCCAAGCCGCGCAGCCAAGATCTGGCCAGCTTGGTGGCCCTGCGCCGGAACATCTTGCACCTGCGCCGCTGGCTGGGCCTGCAGCGCGACGTGGTTTTGCGGCTGGCCCGCCAAGAATTCGATCTGGTGTCGCCAGCCGAGGCCCTGCTCTTCCGCGACACCCACGATCACCTGGCCCATTTCACCGAGTTCCTCGAAACCTACCGCGAGCTCACCAATTCCATCCAAGAGGCATACCTCTCGGTGATCAACAATCGCCTGAGCGAGAACATGCGCGTGCTAACCCTGTTTAGCGTCATCATGCTGCCGCTGACCGTGATCACCGGCGTCTACGGCATGAACTTCGTGCACATGCCCGGATTGCAGCACTGGCTCGGGTTCCCCTTGGCCCTGCTGTCCATGGCTATCACCGTCGGACTGATCCTGCTATTTTTCCGTCGCAAAGGCTGGCTGGGCAAGCAACTTTGATACGACGACCGTGGCGATTGCACCACAGTGGGCGCGTATCTTGAATACCCACATGCTGCTGCCGACGGTGCCCGACGAGATCCAGCGATGAATCCGGGGCTTTGCTATCGGGCGGCCCGGGCACGAATCGTGCTTTAGGAAAGACCATGCGCGCTCTGGTCGCTCGATGTCGTATCGTCCTACGCAAGCAACGCCACCGCATCCCGCGCATCCGGACGTTTCGGGTTCTGGCCTTGGCGGTCGGCGGAATGTACCTCTCGCTCACCACCGTGGGGTGCGTTTCGAACGAATACGTCATCCCGAAGACGGAGCTGACTCGGCTGTCGCTCTTGCCGCCCAGCCAACGGGGCAGGCGTGTGCAGGTGGTGCAGAGCCTTGGATCGGGCGGAGAGCTGTCCTCGGACAGCGGCGAAGTCCTGCCCGATCGCGACTATGAAGACGAATTCGCAGCTTATGACCATCCCGAATCCACGTATGACCCAGGCGATACTCGCGTGGATATCAACCTTCCTCTCGATGGCTTGGGCGGCCACGGACATGCCGGTGTTGCGCGCGCTCTTGGCCCAAGTGGCAAGGGAGGAACCGGTTGGGGCGCAAGAGCTCCGTCCTCAGGAGGCACTTCGTCCACTGGACCGCGCGGCCTTGGTGGTGGCGGTGGCGGCCATTTCAACTTTGGCGGTGGTGGCGGTGGCGGCGGTGACGACCTGGCGGTCTTCGCCATCATCGTGGTGGCGGTGGCCATCATGGCTGCGGCGGGCCTGGCGGTGACCGAGGGCCTTCGCTACGACGGCTTCGTGCAGCTTCATCCCGAGCAGCCCGTGCACCTGAAAGGTACCGCCGGCAACCAGCGCACGCTTCCCCTGGCCGCGCTCACGCCCGCTGATGTGGCCGTCAGCGAGGAAGCCCTGGTCATGGACAACGAGGCCTTCGGCTTTCGCTTCGATCACCGCCGCGCCCTAGATCGCAAGGGCTTCGCCTTCAAGGTCGATTTCGGCTCGCTGGATTCGCTGTGCGGTTGCTACTCCGCTGCGGGCCTGGCCTCGAATATCCAGCTTGGCTACTTCCCCCACCACCGGTTCGGTCTTCTCGGTACCTTGACCTTGGGCGGGGGCACCAGCGCCCTCAACCAAACCTTCCAGCGCCACTCCGCCAACATCGAAGCGCAATTCTTCCCGCTGCAAGTGTGGCGCTTGCACCTGGGCGGCTTTGGCCACGGCGGCATGCAAGTGGCGCGCGACGAGCTCGGTACGCGCACCGGCCCGGCCTGGGGCGGTGGCGCCATCCTGGAATTCGCCCTGACCACTCGCCTGGCGCTGACCGGGCGCATGGACTACACCCTCGCCCGCACGGCGCCCGACGGCCAGTCCTGGGCCGGCAGCACCACGCTGACGGGCGGGTTGGCCATCTACTAAGCTTGGCAAATACCTTTGAACGAATGCCTGTCGAGCGGCGACATGGAGGCATGGGATTTGGATGGAGAGCCCTGCGAACGGTTTGGCCTGGCCTTCTTGTGCTGGTGTCGACGGCGGCCTTCGCGGCCGAGCCGCTCTTGGTCGTCGTGGAATTGGGTGCGGACAGCCGTGTGACGCCCGACGAGGTGCGTGGTGTGGTGGCGAAAGAGATCGACGGTCCGGTCGCGTCGCCTTCCGACCAAGGCCTGACAGGAAACTCAGAGACGCTCATCATCGAGATCAAGACAAACCAGGCGAGTCTCGCTTTCCAACCACGTGAGGGCATGCTTCGGCGCCGGTGGATTGTCCTACCCGAGGACAACAAGGATCGCCTCAGAGCGATTGCCTGGGTTTCCGTGAACCTGGTGCGGGATCAGGTCACGGGCTTGCTCGGCGAGTCCGCGGATGCTCCCATCAACACCCCGGCATCACCGCCATCATCAGGCAAAGGCAAAGTCAATGCGCAGACCGATCAAAGGACGACCGTGCCACCCACGCCCGCCAAGAAGATAGAGCCTGAAACCGGTCCGACCCTAGCTGCGGCGATTCCCAAATCGTCTGAGCTTTCACCTGACCTTTCCTCCACGTGGAGCCTGTCGGCCTTCGGGGGGCCGACCCTGCACTTCCTTGTAGACACAGGGACAACCTCGACGCTCTACCGCTCGGGACTCGAGTGGCAATTGGAGGCGCAACGATCCCTCTGGGACTGGACGGTCGGCGTTGCGCTCGACTTGGGTCCGGACGATCAGCCAGTCGCGGCGCTTGCTGGCTTCCTGGGGGATGGATGGCACAAGGGCCGGTTGCGCATCGACGCAACCGCCGGACTCGGACTGGAACTAGCCAAGAGGCAAGTGAGAAACTGTACCGTAGTCGATAGCACCCAGAACGGGATCTCGAGCTACTGCGAGATCCAAACCGAGCTTCGGCCACGCCTCTTCGGGCGCGCCAACTTGACGCTGGCGTGGGCCGTTCGCCACACGCTCGACGTCACCTTGCGTGCGTCCCTTCACATGGAGACAGACCACCTATTGTATGGTTACGGTTCAGCACTGCTCGGATTGCGCATGAACCTGCCATGAAACTGCACGCGTTGGTTCCGAACGCCGCCGAATCGCCAGTGCCGACCGGTGCCGGCGATGCGCTTCTGCGCGCGCTCAAAGCAGGTTCTGCCCGCGCGATTGTGGGGTTCTACGATGCCACTCACCAGCGTGTGCGGGTGCTGGCGCGACGGTTGCTGGGCGACGATGCCGCGGCCGAGGATGTGGTGCAGGAGGTGTTCGCGTCGCTTCATCGGGCGCTTCGTCACTACCGGGGCGAGGCAGATCTGCAATCCTTTCTGCTTGGCATCGCCGTGAAGAAGTCGCGCAGCCACTTGCGCGCAGCCATTCGTCGCCGACGGTTGCTCGAGCGCTATGCCCTCGAAGAGAAGTCGGGACCGATGGATCCTGAACACGACACCTACCGCAAGGAGTTGGCCCGCCGTCTGATGTTGGCGCTTGATCGCATCTCCGCTCCCCACCGAGAAGCGTTCATCCTGTGCGAGGTCGAAGGCCTATCGGCGGCGCAGGCGGCGGCTATCCTGGGCGTTCCAGCGGCCACGGTTCGGACGCGTCTATTTCACGGTCGGGCGCGGCTGCAGGCGCTCTTTGCAGATGAGGGGCGGCCATGAACCCACCCCACGACCGTTTCGACCTGGGTGTGCGTGCCCTGCGCGAATCGACCGAGGAGCCCTCTGATGGGCGAGCCAGCAGGGACGCAATTCTGGGTCGTCTGGCGCGACGAGAACAGCGCCAGCGGGGCTACAAGCTGCTGGGTATCGCCGCTGCCTTGTTGCTGGTCATTCCCGCCGCGCGCGCCGGGTGGAATCATTGGAAGGCGCCGCTCCGGGCCTCTGCGCCGGTGCCTGTCCCGCCGACCAAACCGGCCATCGCCCTCGCGCTGGTCGAATCTGTGACGAGAGCGAGCGTTCCCGACCCCATGCCCGGCCCTTCTATGTCACAACCTTCGCCTCGTCAGGTGCCGCAGCGCCGGGCCTCCACGCCGTCCGAGCTAGACCTTTATGGGCGCGCCCACCGACTGCATTTTCACAGTGAATCCCCGCGTGCGGCGCTGCGCGCGTGGACCGTGTACGTCGAGCTATATCCGGGCGGCCGGTTCTTTCCCGAGGCCCAATTCAACCGTGCGGTTTGCCTGGTGCGCATAGGAGACCTGGCGCGTGCCCGCGAGGCACTTACCCAAGTCGTCGAGCACAGCCCGGCCGACTATCAACGAGCGCAGGCTGAAAGGCTGTTGGCCCAGTTCGCCGGACCGTAGGCACGTTCACGGGCCCGCGCACTCTGGGGCGGCGACGCCAGCGTCGGCAAGGTTCCTCAGGTCATCCACCAGGTTCTGGATTGCCTGCGGGATGGACTGACAGGGATCCTCCGGCGGTGAATAGCATTGAGAGCCCACCAGGAATCCGCCACCGTCGGCACGGCTGATGGACCAGATGATTCCATCATTATCCAGGCCATCGTGGCCATACAGCTGCGGCCTGGTCAGCGCAAAGGCGGCCTGAACCTTCGCGTCGGCCAAATCCTTGGCAATGGTGGAAATGGTGACTACGCCCCAGGTCCCACACGCGCGCAGACTTGGCGAACATGAGCGGACAGTCGGGCCATCGGTGGGGCCGTAGTAGGTGCGAGTCACAGTCAGGACGTCACCGTCCAAGGTGAAGCGATCTTGGTAGAGCGGGTCGCCGCCCTCGGGGCCAAACGTCAGCGGAGGTGAGATCAAGCAAACATTCTCGGCCGCATCAGCCTGGTTATCCGCGGATCCCGCGTCGGAGGGCGGCGGTGGCGGCGGCCCTCCCTTGGTCGGATAGAGCTCTTGGGCATCCGCTACCTGCCTCACCGTCATTCCGCCCCGTCCACAAGCCAGTGCGGACGCCACGGCGAGTGCCCCGCACACAAACCGCGGTTTGAATGCGATCATTCCAGCATTCTCCCTCGCTACGGTCCCGACAAGGCGCGGATCTCGCGGGTCCTCGTCTCCAGATGGGCCAGGTGCCAATCGATGTGGCGGTAGTAGTCGCGCACCAGGAATTCAAGCGTCTTGGACTCGCCGCCGATCATCCAGACATTGTTCAGGCATGCTGGATCAAGGTTTTGCACGAGATGCAGGATGAAGACGTTGTAGAGCTTGAAAAGCCCGAGTAAGTCTTTCCAGGGCATTCCTTCCGGCTTTTCCACTGTGACCCAGGGTTCGGTCTCATAGGCGGGAAACTCAAGGCGTTGCGTGCGTTGTAGTCGGGTGAAGCGCTGGTGGTTGTTGCTGGCTGAATCGATTAGGTGACACGCGATCTCCTTGATGCTCCAATCCTCGGGTCGCGGCTTCACACGGGTCAGCGACTCGGGGAAGGCGTCGAACGCGGACATCAAGCGCGCGATGGCTGCCTCGAAGGAGGGGATTTCGTCTTTCACAGGACCGATTCTCTCAGCCGAGGTTTGTTCTGTCGAGTGGGCTGGTTGCATCTGGCCGGGCGGCAAGTCAGATCCAGGGGGACGTTCGATTGTTCACAACCTGAATCTGGCTTGAAGAGCAACGATCCGTTGCTCAAGGCGTGCGCGCCCAAGGTTCGAGCTGTCCAAGAGGGGCGAATCCGCAAGCGTGCGCAACTCGTCCAGGCCGGCCTCGGCGAAGGACTCGCGGAAGGGGGTCGTCGAGGGGCGCTCCGCGAGGCTTGTCGCCGTTTCGAGCGTCGCTTCAAGCAAGGCGGCCGCAGTGGCACGGGCGCGCGCCTCGACCAAGACACGTTCTTCGGGCGGGGTCAGGCGCCAAACACTGTCGAGACGGCCGAGGTCGCCCATGGTCGTCCACGGGTTGTCGCTCGGGGCATTGTTTGAATCATGGTGCTCAGCTTCGTCGATGGTCCGGATGAGGCGCACGAGCTCCGCGGGCAGCACCCCCTCGAAAGCTCGGCCATTCAGGCTCCCGACGCGATAGGGGCCCCACTCCTCGCTCTCGTACTCGATCTCGCAGTCCGCGGGCGCGGTTTGGTCGAGCAGGCGATCGAAGGCATCCAGCACCGGTCCGATAGCAACGCGATGGGCAGGCTCGACGCCGTAGGCGGGCCCACTCGCGCCCGAGTAGACGTTGAACGCGAGCCCGCTCTTGCGGTCGCGAAGCGCATAGTCAAAGCCGCCATCGCCAATGTGATCGGGTGGCCCGAATAGCGCCCACAGTCGACCCAGGAATTCACCAGGATGCGTGCAGGCCGGGCGATGGCCAAAACCGCTGCCGAGACAGTTTCCCGCATTTCGCTCGAATCGATTGCGATCGGTCATGGTCATCACCCGTTGCGATGAAGACATTGTGGCACGCAGCGGAGGGCAAGTCCGGTCGCTGCGAGGGGTAGGACAACGCGATCCAATCTCGCGTGTACCTCCCGCGATAACCGCGGAAGGTCGTGACCGTGATGGTGGCAGGCGTGATCTTCGTCGGCCGGACTCGGAAGCGAGTGACGCGCTTCTTGCTCCGGCTCAGTTGACCCGCGAGAGACTGAACGTGATGGTGTTGACGATGGTCTCGACCACCACCGTGCCCATCGTCGACGTGCTGGTTCCTGTGCCCGTCATGGTCGCGTCGTCGTAGCGGCCGGCGATCCACGCATTCATCACGAAGTTGCCGTTCGTGTCGTGGCTGGTCGCATAGAAGTCCTCGTCGCTGGTTTCCGTGGTGCTCTGGGTGCAGGATTGCTCGCCGGAGAAGGTGAAGGTCGGGTGGGTGAAGGTGATTTCCACCCAGCCCGGCGCGGTCACGTTCACCGTTCCCGTGATGTTGACCGGCGCTGTGCACGACGCCGAGCCAGCCGAGGAGCTGAGCGTGATCTTGTAGGTGCCGGTGCCCTTGTAGCTGGCAGCCGCGGATCCGAAGGTCGGGGCACCGCCGGTCACGTCCCGACCAGCGTCCGCTATGGGCGCGTCCGCATGGCCCGCGTCCGCTGTCACGCTGGCATCGCGAGAGCCGCCGCTGCCCCCGCGGCCGCCATCGATACTGCCTCCGGCACCGCCGTGGCCGCTCGCCGTGCAGGCGGTCTGGGTGGGCGGAACGTAGACGTGCCCTGAGGCCGCGAACTCATAGGGCAGGGCGCCACTGATGGTCCGTTGCAGGACGACCGACGTTCCGGACAGCGTAATGGTAAGTGAGCCGCTGGTGGGATAGCCAGCGGCCGGCGTCAGCTGCGTGCCATCGCAGGCGAAGTCTCCGCCCGACCACGATGCGGTGATGGTTCCCGTGGCAGATTCCCACGTGCCGGCCAGCGTCCCCGAGAAGGTCAGGTCGGTCCGATTCAGGTGGACGGTCGTGCTGCACACGGAGTCTGCATGCAGCTTTCCGTTCATCACCGAGTTGCCCGAGACTGTGAATTCCAACGTCGAGGGGCGGCCATCCGCAGTGGCGGCACCCGAGTAGCTGAATTGCATGGGTGCTCCGCCATCGCAGGTGAGCCCTCCGCCGTCGGATACCGCCGTGTAGGTCGGGCCGGCGACGGCATCGCAGCTCATGGGAACACCCGTGGTTTGGCTGTCCTGGCAAGCCTGCTGAACCACGGGAATGTAGGCGTCCAGCTCTGCCTGGCCGCAGGCATCGACGATTTTCTGCTGGGCACTGTCCATGAAAGCCGCATAGCAGTTCATGTCCGGAATCCGTTCGCACATGTGTTTCTTGGCAGCAACACAGTTGCTATCGCCTCCACCACAGCCACTGCCAGAGAGAGCGGCCAGTGCCATAGCGGCGGCCAAAGCGGTGCGCGAGAGCTTGCTTGTCATGGGATCCTCCGGATGGTCCGGCTTGATCGTCGGCGACAACCAGGAAGTTGTCAAGGCAGGCAATAGCGCCTGCAAATGTACGCCAAGGATGGAAGATGTTCCTTCACGTTAGGATGGCGCTACCGCCGTCGCGATCGCCGCACGAGAGCCGCGAGAAGTCCGGCCGCAGCGAAGACAAGCAGGCTGGCGTCGCGGGTTGGTCCTGCCAATGCGCACGAACATCCCGAGGACTTCGCCAGGCGTTGTCCATCTGGCACGGCAGTTCCACTGTCCGGGAGGTCAACCAGCCCGCCGCCCGTGGAGGACTGCGTGTCCAGACCCACACCCGACGCTGCCTGCGTGTCGGTGACGTTGCCCCATCCGGGCTGCGTATCGCTGTCGGAGCTCGCGTAGGTGTCTGCACCAGTTTCGCTGGCTACACCCGCGTCGGGGATGATCTTGATGTTGACGGTATCCACCGCCGGCGCAAGATCCGTCCCGCCGTCGCGGGCGGGCTCGACAGGGGTCGGCGTTGCAAATGGATCGGAACACCCTTGGGCCGGCCCGTCGTCGTTGCGCAATAGCATCTTCGCGGTCTTGGTGGTGTCGTCACCCATGTAGACTTCCGTGTATTCGATGAACAGCCCTTCGTCGCACTCGGGTTGCGTGTCCGACAGGATCTCGACGTTGAAGGTCATCTGCGTGGCGCCGGCGGGCGGGTAGTAGGTCTGGGACAAGGCGCGGAAGTCCTGGTCGGCCACTGCGCCAGCGCCCATCAATCGGATCCGGAGTTTTCCCGCGTCGGGGACCGGGCGATCGAAGGTCACCGTGACGGGGACCGATTTCACGCCGTCGTTGCCCTCGTCGACTTCCAGGTCGGCAATAGTGGCGTGCACGGCGGCATCGTCGTTGGCGATGACGACGTCGGCGCGTGAAGTGCCCAGCAAGGCCATTTGCGGCTGGGAAAGCACGACCGCGAAACTCTCGTCGCTTTCGAAGACGGTATCGCCCACGATGGTGATGGGGATGGTCTTCAAGACCTCGCCTGGGGCGAAGGTCAGCTTGCCGCTGGCGGATTGGTAGTCCTGGCCAGCCGTGGCCGACCCGTCCACGGTTTGGTAGGCCACGGTCACGGTGTTGCTGGATGCGGGTTCAAGGCGGACGCGCACCTCGGCGGTGGTCGTGCCTTGGTCGCCTTCCAGCAAGCTCACGCCCTCCACGTGCAGTTGCGAGGCGTGCGCCTTGTCGTCGTCGGTGATGGTGACGGAGCCACCGTAGCTGGAGACGTAGGGGTATCCACTGCCCGCTGCCAAGGTGGCGGTCAGGGTGAAGTACTCATCACCCTCCGGATCGGTGTCGCCCACAATGAAACCCGAAACGGTTTGAACAGCGGAGCCGCCCGAGAACGTGAGCTCTGTCGGAGTGAAAACATAGTCGTTCTCGCTGGCGGTTCCCGGCGTGGCGGAAATCTTTACCGTGACGGCGGAAGTCCATCCGTACATGCTCACTTGCGCGGTGAACGGCGTGTTTCCCGAGTCGCCTTCGGCGATGACCACATTAGAGATGCTGATGTAGGCAGCGGCGACTGGGCTTTCGGCTCGGGCGACCATCGCGCTGCAAAGACAGTAGGAGAAAGCGGCGAAAGAGAGCTTGGTCTTTGACATGGGATCCCTCACGTGTGACGGTACGTGCCCCAGCCAGTTGCAACAGGCGTGCCGCAACAACCGCAGCATTGGGCCCGTTCTTGCGTGTGTTTCAGCTCCTCAGTAGCGGTAGCCACGACAATTCTGTCTGGTTCGTGTCGGTGCTCGGTCTGGCTCGCGTGGGGAGTTGACAGCATCGCTTGCGCACGCCCTACTTGCGCCATGCTGCGAAGCCCAGGAACAACTGCTCGTATTGGCTCGCTGGTTGGACTCGTGTTTTCCGCCGGTACCTTCGCCCACGGGATCTCGGATGGGGCGCGCGCCGACGAGCAAGAGCGGCCGGCGCCGCGGGTGAAGGCCCGCGGTCGAACCGAGTCGCTGACTTTGGTGGATACGATCGACTTCAGCAAATGGCGCCCCGACCTGGTGGCTGTTAGCCCGGATGGAACGAGGATGGCGTACGCCGTGCTCGATGGGCAGGGCAGGGGCCATGTCGTCGTCGACGGTAAGGCCGGGACGGACTACGCGGGCTTGGCCGGGCGACCCGTGTTCAGCGCCGATAGCAGGCGGGTGGCCCACCTCGCGAGGAACACCCAGGATCTTTGGTTTGCAGTGGTGGACGGCGTGGAAAGGCCCGACAAGCACCCTTCGGTGGAGGGCCTTCCCGGGGTGTCACCGAACTTGCTGTTCAGTTTGGATGGACACAGGCTGGCCTACGTGGTCTCCGCGGATAGCGGGGGCGTGGTGAAGCAGTTCGTGGTCGCTGATCGCCAGGAAGGCGCCAAGCACGACGAGATCGCTGGGCTGGCCATTTCACCCGACGGCGAACGGCTGGCCTACGCCGCCCGGACTGGAAATCGGTGGGCAGTTGTGGTGGATGGCAGGGAAGGCCCCGGGCATGAAGGTGTGCTGGGGCAGACCCCGGTGTTCAGTCCGGATGGTCGTCACGTCGCCTACGCTGGCAGAGAAGGCAGGCGCTTCTTCCTGGTCGTCGACAAAAAGCGGGGACGCGACTACGACGCTCTGGGTGGCGCGATCTTCTTTGCTCCCGACAGCGCGCGGGTTGTCTATTCACCAAGCGTGGGAAGGCGACGGGCCGTGGTGGTCGATGACGAAGAGCTCGGACTCTACGAGCGCGTGGATGACTACAGCTTCGCGTTCTCCCCAGACGGCAAGCACCTGGCTTACAAAGCGGGCGACTCGACCAGTTGGTTCATCGTCGTCGACGGAAAGCGGGGCAGGGCCTACGCTGGCGTTGGCCATCCG
>Ga0302321_100003455_pt1 | contig 13543 bp, 8 predicted proteins | sample Fen_T0_1_FD_202505 | JGI IMG/M metagenome (GOLD analysis project Ga0302321, IMG submission 202505) | Peat permafrost microbial communities from Stordalen Mire near Abisko, Sweden - Fen_T0_1 | ecosystem: Environmental > Terrestrial > Soil > Wetlands > Permafrost | place: Sweden: Abisko...
ACAGCCCACCCAGCAGCAACAAAATCTGGAGGCGTAAACCGGCGCGCACCCGAGCTACCGTATCCGACCTTTTCGTACAGTCCTGGTTTCTGGCGAAAGTACGGGAAAATCCGCGGAGAAGTGGGCCGGTTCACGCGCGGTTTGCTACGGGAAATCGTACATGGACCCGCTCGTGCGCTCGGCCCTTTGGGTGCAGCAAGTGATCACTCGAAGCACCGGCTTGGCGTTGAGCTTCGCGCTGAGTGGCTACCTCATTTACTGGGCGGTCGAGCCGCCCCCCCTGCTCTGGAACGTGGCCGCCGTTCTGCTCCTCGGAGGCTCCCTTGCCTACCGCTTATTGAAGCGGCTGCGCTCACTCAATTCGAACGAAACGACACGGCTGGACCTCGAGCTGTTCACACACTTGGTCGTCTTGGCTTACGGCGTGATCCTGCACGCGCCGGGGGGCTTGGACGGGCCTTACTACCCGGCCGTGTACGCGCTCGTGATGATCTGCGCAAGCTTTGCCAAGCCGCTCGCCGCAGCTGGCACGATCGCCTTCGCGGTGCTGATGGAAGCCGCGCTGAACTTCATCGCCTGGGGTGGTCACGACACCGACCGACTACTGCCCCACGCGACCTTGCTGGGGGTGTTCGCGTTCTTGAATATGTTGGTCTTTCGCGCCGAAATCGCGCGCATCCGCGCACTTTCACGGCAACGCATCGAAACCGAGCTGCGCAAGATGAAGGACGCGGCGCGTTCGTATCGGTTGCTCGGCGCGCCGACTGCGGCCGGCGAACGCGCGACGCTGTCCAGCCCGGACGCCGAAGAACGATTGTTGCGCTCGGGTGTGGACGAGATCCACCAAGCCGTCGAGTTCGCTCTGATCTTGCTCTGCCGCACGCTAGGCCTCCGGACTGCGCTGCTGCTCGGTCTCGATGCAACCGGTAGCCAGCTGCACATCCAGGAGCTGTCCAGCACCGAGGACGGTATCGCGAGCGGACCCTTCAGCGCCCGCGATGGTATCTTCGGAGCTAGCCTTGCCCAGGGTTCGCTGCTGTCCATCGCGGGACCCAAAGCGGGTGCCCACGTGCCGTACTACACGCGGAAGCCCACGATCGGTGCCGTGTGCGCGACACCGCTGCTCGACCATGGCAACGCCCGTGGCTTGCTCGTCGTCGATCGCGAGTCGAAAGAGGCGTTCTCGGCCGAAGAAGAGGAGACCCTGCGATCCGCTGCACATTTCGTGCTCCGCGCAATCGAGAACGAGCGCGTTTTCGTGCAGTTAGACCGTGCCAAAGTCGAGCAAGGCAAGTTGTACCGCGCGGCCAACGCGCTCGCTTCGGCGACGACCGAAGCGCAGGTCATAGAGGCCGGCGTGAGCGGCGCTCGCGAGTTCGCAGCCTTCGACTTTGCGGTGGTGACCTTGTTCGACAAGAACTCGGGCGAGCACGAGATCTGCGCGGTCAGTGGCGAGGGCGCGAGCGAGCTCGTCGGTCAGCGGTTCAAGCACAATTCGGGCTTGGTCTCGATGGTCGTGGCCAATCGCCATGCATTGCCGTACCGCGGGGACTACGATCCTTCCCGTCAGACGGTTTTCACGCGCCGGTTGAACCCGCCGCCGATGCCGTCGCTACTCGTCTTGCCGCTCTTGGTTCACGATCGCGCGCTGGGCACGTTGGTGCTCGGCTCGAACCGCCGCTCGGCGTTCGGCGATTCGGTCCGGCCCACGCTCGAGGTCTTGGCCAGCCACGTGGCCGTGTCACTCGCCAACGCCCGCATGCTCAAGCGTCTGGAGGAGCTGGCCACGATGGACGGCATGACCGGCCTGTTCAACAAGCGGGCGTTGCAGGACGTCGCCATTCAGAAGTTGAAGAGCGCGCAGCGGTTCAAGAAACCGCTCTCACTCTTGGTCTGCGACATCGATCACTTCAAGCGCGTGAACGACACATACGGGCACGACGTAGGCGACATCGTGATCAAGGGCTTCGCTGACGTACTCAAGCGCGTGAAGCGCGACACCGACGCCGTCGGTCGCTTCGGCGGTGAAGAATTCGTGATCGTGTGCGAAGAGACCGACGAGCGCGGCGCGCTACTGCTGGCCGAGCGCATCCGCAGCGAGTTGGAAGCGACATCGTTCCACACCGAACTCGGTCCAATCAAGGTTACCTGTTCGGTGGGCGCGTCACTGTTCCCTCTCGCCGGACAAACCTGGGAAGCCTTGTTCAAGTCGACGGACGAAGCGCTCTACGCCTCCAAGCGCGGCGGCAGAAACCGCGTCACGCTCTGGACGTCGAAGCTGCAGGGGTGCGCGGCCTGAGCTCTCAGGTCTCGATCTCGACGGCGGGTCCGCTGCGCTTAGCCGGGCCATGAAACACGGCCTCGACGTTGTTGCCGTCCGGATCCAACAGAAAGGCCGCATAGTAGCCGGGATGATAGCGCCGCTCTCCGGGCTCACCGTTACTGACGCCGCCCGCCGCTAAACCTGCCTGATGGAATCGCTGCACCACTTCACGGCTGTCGGCTTGAAACGCCAGGTGAACCCGCCCGGTCAGACGTCCCGCCGCAGCCGGGCTGTCCGGAGAAGAAACGAACAGCTCATCGCACCAGAAGTAGTCTTCGCCCGCGCCCCCGAGCGGGACGCCGAGCGCTTCGAACACGGCTTGGTAGAAGCGTTTGCTGGCGGCAAACTCGCGCACCACCAAGTGCAGGTGATCGATCAACCTTCCTCGAAATAGTTTCATCGATTCCATCGGGGGACCTCCGGCAGGCCCCTATTCTACACCAGCCGAAAGCCCATCTTGGCGGCCCGCGCTGCCTCCCCGTCGGCGTCGTCGCGATCACCAATCACCAGGCAGCGCGCGGGCTGCACCTTCAGCAATTCTGCCGCATGCAGGTACCCTTCCGGATCGGGCTTGAGGCGTCTGGGCCCGTGAGCTTCGCCGTTGGCGACGATCACGTCGAACAAGCTACGAGCGCCCAGCGCGTCGATTTTGCGCTCGGCAGGGTAGTCGCTAACCAACGCGGTTCGGCCGTTTCTCGCCTTGAACGAGCGCAATTCGGTCAGTAACGCCCGCCGTGGGAAGCGACCGATCCATTTGCCGGGTCGCTCGAACATCCAGCTTTGAACCACGCGCTCTACTTGCGAAACGGGCCGGCCGAGTGCCGCTGCCGTGCGCGCCAATTGTCTGGCAAATGGGCTTTCGTGCGCGGTGGCCAGGGCGTTGCCGACGCTCTGCTCTTCGCGCAGGGCTTCGTGGTCGTGACGAAATTGTCGCAACGTCTTCAACGCGGACCAACCGAACAAGGCAAGCTCGGCGGCCATGGCGAGCTTGACCCAGCGCGCCGTGTACAAAGTGCCATCGAGATCTACCAACCAAGCATCGTATTCCGCGTCCGCCACACGGCACACTTAGCGCGACTCGCCCGCGAGGGACAGCCAACGCCCGGTTGGAGGGGCTACTCCTTGGCTTTGCCGAAGATCTTGGAGTTCGGCGGCACGGAGCGCACGAGCCAGACGTTGCCGCCGATCACCGAGCCTTCACCAATGACGGTATCCCCGCCGAGGATGGTCGCGCCCGCGTAGATCGTCACGTTGTCTTCGATCGTCGGGTGACGCTTTTGCCGTCCCGGATCATCGCAATCCGAGCGGCGGGTGCTGAGCGCACCCAAGGTCACGCCCTGATACATCTTCGCGTGACGGCCAATCACCGACGTTTCACCGATCACGACACCGGTGCCGTGATCCAAGAAGAAGCCGGGACCGATTTGCGCGCCCGGGTGAATGTCCACCCCGGTCAAGCCGTGCGCATGTTCGGAGATGATGCGCGGAACGATCGGCACGCGCTCCGTGTACAGCACGTGCGCGATGCGGTGCGCGGTGATTGCTTCGACGACTGGATAGCTGAAAACGATTTCTTCCACGCTCTTGGCGGCCGGGTCTCCCTCGAAGGCCGCCAAGATGTCTGCATTCAAGATCCGACGTAACTCCGGAATGCGTCGCAGCAACCGCAGCACGACCTCTTCGCTCCAACCGGCAGGCCATGGCCCCTTTACCTGTCCGCAACGCTCTTCGTAGGCGAGCGCGCGTCCGATTTGATCGACCAGGATTTCGCAAGCGGGGTACAGGTGCTCGCTCAGCGCGTAGCGCAAATTGCTGCGCGTCAGCGAGCGTTGACTGTAAAATCCCATGTAAATCACGGGCTTCAGGTGATTGTACGCCTGTACGACCTGGCGCTTGTTGGGCAGCGCCGCGCTTTCGAGGTTGTTGATCTCTTCGGGGCCGTCGTAACTGTCGACGACCGCGTCGATCACGTCTTCCAAATCACGAGTGCGTTGCGGCGACGACATGGGCAACAGCCTAGCGCGAGCTCAGTTGGTCGTCACGACCACGCCCAACGTGGACGTGACCTGGGTTCCGGACAGCTCTCGCACGCCCTTCGGGAATATCTGCTTGGTCGACGAGTCCAGGCGATTGTCGAGGCGAAACAGCAGATTCTTACTGGGCAGGTAGTCGAGCGTCACCGTGGCCGTGTAGATCGTGGCGCGAGTGATAGGGATTCCGTTCACGGAGCCGGTCGTGACGCCGTCTTTGTCGCGGTAGATTTCTCCGCGGCCGGCGACGGCGAACTTCTCGCTCAAGAGGTAGCGCGCGCCGAGCATGGCACCGAGCCAAGAGTGTCCCGTGAAGGTCGTGGCAAAGTCGGAGTTGCGTTGTTTCTCCGTGGCATAGTCCGCGTTCAGGACCAGGTGCAGCGAGTCGATCGGGTCGGACGTGATCAGCAAATCGACGAAGTGACGCCAGCCGGAGCTGTTGTTGCCCGGGCGATCGACGGTGCCGCTCGTCTTGCCGCTCGTGCCCGGGGAACAACCGCTGGCACTATTGGCATCGAATACGGTGCCCGCCGCGCACTGCACGGCGACCGTGTCGTCACGTTCCGGGCCACCGAGGTAGCCGAGCGACGCCGACAGCCACTCGTGCGTTTCGCTACGCGGCGCGTGCGCCGTGAACTGCGCGCCGAAAGTCTTGCCGGTGTTGTTGTCGATCGTGTTGTTCCAACCGTTCACGACCAGGGCACGCGCGCTCAGGTTCTTCGTGATTTCCAAGCTGGCGCGCAGACCGGTGTGAAATGCCGGTTGTCCCAGCCAGTAAAGCACCCCGCGTGTGTAGTTGATGTTGTCTTGACTGTCGGCCACTTCGGCTCCGTAGATGGTGTCGAACTTGCCGAAATCCAGGCTAATCGGACTGCCATCGCCCCCGGGGCGAAAGGAAGCGTAGGCCTGTTTGACGTTCTGCAACCCGTACTCCGAATCGCACTTGCCCGCGCAGCTCGAGTTATAGCGCTGGGCGCTCGGCCCGAAGCGCAGCGAGAGCATGCCGCCGATCGGTTCGGGCGCATGCCCGATGTCGAGCCCCGCCCAAGCCAAGGCAAATCCGTTCGAGGTATCGAACGCGCGGATTACTCCGTTGCCCGTGGCCTGCGGTTTGGGTGAGTTGTAGTTCCAGCCGAAGTAGGCGTCCGCGAACACGCGTACGTCGAATGTATCCTCCCAGCTCTGTTCGCTGACTGCGTCGGCTTCGTGCTCGTTGGCTTCCGCGTGCGCTGGGGGCAGCTCTGGCAACACAGTAGTCGCCGCGGGCAGTGGCTCTTCCGGCACTGGCGGCAGCGTGACGACGGGCGGCGTCGTGGGAGCGACGACTGGTGCCGGTGTTGGCGCAAGTGGCGGCGGTGGGGCAGGCTCCGGCGTTGGCACCGTTGCGGGAGCGGTGGTTGCGGGCGTCATAGTTCCAGCTTGCGGCTTCGCGACCGTGGTCTGAGCGAAGACCGGCGCACTCAGCGCTGCGACACTCAACGAAAGACGTGCCGCACGAAATCGAACCGCCCATTGCCCTAGGACCAACATCTACGCACTCCTCCGCTCAAGCGACCAAAAACTCGAAGCCCTTCTACCACTACTGTTTGTGGTCTCACCTCAGGCGAACCGCTTCCTCACGGGGGTCTGCAAAGTGTGCGAAGCGCCGCAAACGTTGCGTCGGCGGGAGCGCCACCCCCGAGCGCATTCCGGCCTGGACACCGATCGTTCGTTCAGCGAACATTGGCTCACAATTGCAAAGATTTCCCACACTTACCGACAACCTGAAGCGGCCGCGGGGCCGAGCAGGAATGGCGCTGCAAACGGCTTTGGCCACAACCAGCACGGCATGGAAAACGCAGGGAGCGCGCCCATGCTGAGGTTGACGTGCGCGCCGAGCTCCGTAAGGCGTCCACACTTGTCGCATCTCGAAACGCTTTGGGCCGCACTAATCCTGCCCTGCCTGATCCTGCTCGGCTGCTCCTCGTCCTCAGACCACCACGCAAGCTTGGGCGTCGGCGATGGCGGCACAAACAAACCGCCCCCTACCGCGGGAGCCTGCGACACCCCCAACCAGGGCTGCGAGTGCGACACTGCGGGAGAGGTCATCGATTGCGGGCAGGTCGAACGCGTTTCTGGTGACTACGTCTCGTGTTCGATGGGAAAGCGCACTTGCGACGACCGCAAGTGGGGAGCGTGCGTCGGCGACAGCATCGCAACGTTGCACATCCCGGCGACTGGACAGCGCACACAAGCGCTTGGCACCGGCGCGACCTGTCCCGACAATCCCTGTGATCCTTACTGCCGCGTCGTGATCGACAGCCCAACCGATCTTCCGCTGCCCGACGGCGGAGTCTTCGGCAGCGACGGCGGGCTTCAGGTGGTGCCGACGGTGTCGAGCGGCTCAGGGCTGTGCAAGTCGATGATCGTGAAACCGTCGCCCCAAGTCCTGACGGTGACGGGCTTGGCGAAAGGCCCCGCCGGGTTGTTCGGCGAATACTTCGATCGTGTGGATCGAAATGCGCCGCAAATACCGGCCGCGTGGACACCAAAGGGAACACGCCAAGATCCAACCGTGAACTTCAGCTGGGGATATGGCGTCCCAGGTGTCGCTGGAATCGGCGAGGACGAGTTTTCGGTACGTTGGACGGGTTCGCTGGTCGCGCCGTCAGGAAATCCGTACACGGTGTGCACCACCACCGATGATGGCGCCCGACTTTGGCTCGATGACGTGTTGGTGGTCGACTCTTGGCGAGACCAAGCTCACGTCGAAAAATGTGCGCCTCCCCTGAGTTGGGCAGCAGGTTCAACTCACAAGATCCGATTCGAATACTACGAGGGCTCCGAGAAGGCAGACGCGATCTTGACTTGGTCGAGCCCGTCGATTCCGGACAGCGTCATTCCGGCCTCGGCATTCGTGCCGGCCGGTGACGGGCCGGTCCCAGTCGTATCGGGTAGCGCTCAATTTCAAGTCGAGCTGAGCCCGCCCGGTTGTCTTCCCGGGACCCCGACCCCCGCTTGGACGCTGGATCGACTGGATATAGCGACGATCGACGCTTCCGGCACCGTTGGGCTGATCAGCGCGGTTGCGGGTCCGATCACGGTCACCGCGTACCTGGGTCAACTGAGCGCGACCGGTGTCCTCGACGTCAAAGTCGCGATCACCGACAATGCTGCGGCACCAGCGGGCAGCGTAGCGACCTTCAATGCCGCGCCGGCCGGCGCCGATCCCGGTGTGGTGGTCTACCCTTACGATCAAACCGTATTGCCGATTGGCCTGCTAGCGCCGGTCGTGCAATGGGATCGCAAGACATCCCCGGCGAGCGCCGTGAGAGTGAGCTTGAGCTATCCGGCCACGGGCGCGAGCATCTTCGACTGGTCCGAGATTTTGCCCGAGAGCGCCCCAGCCCAGGCGACGATCGCGGCGTCAATCTGGAAATATTTCGAACAGACAGCCAAGGGTCAATCGGCGAAGCTCTCGGTGCAACGCATCGTCTCTGGACAGCTCAAGCAGCCGATGTCGCGCACGCTCACATTTTCCAGCTCGCCCGTGCGCGGTAAAATCTATTACACGCAGTACCATCGCGGCGGTGACCCGAGCGAAATGGTCGCCGACCCCGGGTCCGAGAATCCAGCCCAGCCTGCGTTCGGCGCGACCGATGGCTGCCCGGTTTGCCACACGATGGCGGCGAGCGGAAACGTATTCGCGACCTCGAGCCGCGTGGGCTACGTCAACGACGACCTCGCCTCGCCAATCACGTTCAGCGCCACGTTGGGCGGCGTTTCCAAGGTAAACGGCAACGGTACGCTGACGCCGATATCGGACTTCGTGAGCGGCCCCTCGCGGGCGAACTACACCGGTGGTTCGGACGATTGGCGCGGCTTCGCCTGGGCGCCGATCACTCCTGATGGAAAGTATGCGCTGGTCGCCAACAACTTCTGGGGCAACACCCAAGAAGCGCTGGTGGGGATCGACGATGCGACCAGGCAAGTCAACACGGGTAGCGCGATGCTCTCGGGCGGCTCCGGCACCGGCTTGCTGGCGCAGTACTATCCATCCACCGACTACACGGGCGTGCCGTGGAAGCGCATCGATCCGCAGCCAAACTTCAACTTCGCGGGCTCGCCCGGCGGGTTCATCGGCGCGAACTTCTCGGTCAAACGCAGCGGGCAAATCCAGGCGTTCTTCAGCGAGACTTACAAGTTCGAGGTGGTCAGCAGCAGCACCGACAGCTTCAGCTTGACCGTCGCGGGCACGACGGCGAACGGCACCGGCCCGACCACGTTGGTAGCCAACGTGGCGATGACGGCCGGCGCGCTCACGCCGTTCGAGCTCGACCAGATCAACACCACGGGAAACTCCAACGTACAGCTGTTCTGGAGCAGCCCGTCCACGCCGCGCGCACTCGTCCCGCAATCGCAACTCTATCCGCCCGTCACGGAGCCCGTGCATGGGGCGAACGTGACTTACGCCAACTCGAGTGGCGGCAGTGTCTCGTTGGTCGAGCCGGACATTGCCTCCAATTGGCAAGCGCACAGTCCGGCCGACGCCATTGGTACGGACGATTGGACCTCTACCTGGGACGCCCAAGTAGAATCCCCTTATAGCGGCCCCGTTCAGCTGTGCGTCGACGCCGATGACAGCGCGGTGCTGTCCGTGAGTGGCGGCCCGGCAACGGTGTTGGTCAACGGCTGCGCCGCTGCGCAGACTTGGGTGGCCGGCACGAAGTACGACGTGCACATCGTGCACACCTCGGGCGCAGGCACCGCACGCCTGATCCTCAAGTACAAGTACGGTGCGGTCACGGAGGTCGTTCCGACCACGAATTTGTATCCGGTAACGCCGCCCACGACGACCAGCGGCTTGACCGCGACCTACTACGATTTCGACGACTTCGATGTCGCCTTGCCGGCCAATCAGAGCAATCCGCGCGCCTTTCAACGCATCGATCCCAACATCGATTTCGGTTGGCTGTCGGGGCGTCCGAACTATTCAATCATCTCCGACGACGACACCTACAGCGTTCGTTGGACCGGGCAAATCACCATGGCTTGTACCGGCATGTACGAGTTCCGAAGTGATGGCAACGTCGATGACGGCGGTCGGCTTTGGGTCGACGACACGCGCGTGATGGGTCGCTGGGACTACGGGCCGATGAGCGGCGTGGGCACTTTCAGTGCCGGGCAGCATGATTTCAAGTTCGATTGGTACGAAAACGGTGGAGACGCCGCGATCGGGCTGCAATGGAGGACGCCGTGTCCGGGCTCTCCGGGCTGGGTCACGATCCCGAGTAGCGCCTTCACTCCGAATCCGAGCTACAGCCGAGCAACGGGCAACGTGATCGACGGCGGCGACAACGGAAACGGTACCAACTACTGGATCTGGCAGCTACCGACGAGCGCCGCTCCAACGCCAGTCGACGTCACGAACGACAGCCCAGGCAATTGGGGACTCGCGGGTACCACGATGATGGTGCCTTCGTTTTCTCCGGATGGCAGCAAGCTGGTGTTCATCGATGGCGACTCCGCGGGTGGCGCGGGCTGGCGCAAAGGCGTCAGCACCCTGGAATTCGACCAAGGCGCCAAGCTGTTCAAGAATCGCCGCTTGATCACCAGCACGTGGCCGTTGGGTGATGCGCTCAAGTGGCCGATTTTCGAGAGTGACTCGCGGAGCGTGATCTTCCAATCCACGGTGCCAGGCGACTTTTGCTGTCGCAACGTCTGGAAGAAATACGGCTACATGGGCCCGACCAACTACTATGAGGATCCAGGCCGCCTGTGGTCGGTGGACACTCGCGCGGCAACGCCGACGCCGGTCGAGCTGACCCGGCTGAACAGCGGGGAACAAGCGAAGGACGCAAACAAGTCTTACCAGCCGACGATGCTCCCGGTTGCGGCAGGTGGCTATCGTTGGGTGGTCTTCACGAGCACTCGGCCTTACGGCAATACCGTCAACTTGCCGAGTATCCAGCAAGATTTCAGCGATACCTCGACCTACCCGACCTCGAGCTACACGGCGATGACCAACACTTCGGCCATCCAAAGTCAGCTTTGGGTTGCCGCGATCGACGATTCGCCCTCGGGCGCGGCGGATCGCAGTCATCCAGCGTTTTGGTTGCCGAGCCAGAACTACTCGGCGTCCGCTGCGAGCGGCTACATCAACGAGCGTGGTTTTTGGGCAATCGATAGCTGCCATCCGGCTGGAACGGACGCCAGCGCGACCTGTGAGGTGGACGAAGACTGCTGCGGCGGACTCGGGCCCGCGAAGTCCGCCGCCTGTCGCCTCGACATGCCAATTCGGAATCCGCCAACGCGTCATTGCCAAGCGTTGCCGCCCGCCGGGCAATGCGTCGCCGCGGACGCGGCCTGCAGCGCGACCTCCGATTGCTGCACGGGGTTGGTGTGCGTTGGTGCAACTTGCTCGGGGGCGCCCCCGGTCGCGGGCATTCTTCCGCAAAACTACGAGCGCATCTACCAATCGGATTGTAAGCGCGGCAGCAAGGTGGTCTGGCGCTTCTTCGATTGGCAAACGGTGACGCCCGAGACCGACTCCCGGCTCGAGATTTTTGCCGAAACTCAGGCTGATCCGAGCCTGTTTTCGACCTTACCCGTGGCACCGAATCCGGTCATGTCGGACTCTGTCGTGCAGGTCGGCATCGTGACTGGCGCGCCAGTCACCACTTGGACCGGCAACGCAGTCGACCCACTCCTGCAAGACAAAATGCTCAAGTCTCAGGAGTACTTGAAGGTAACGGTCCGCTTCGTGCCAAATACCGAGTTGAGCGCTAGCCCGATCTTGAAGAACTGGCGTCAGAGCTACAGTTGCGTCCCCGCAGAATGAACCAATTCATCGCGCTCTCTCGACCGAGGCTCGTGCCGCGCGTTGCTTCGGCCGCCGGGCTTTGTCTACTCGCGTTCGCAGCCAGCCTGCCGGCGTGTTCATCGGACCCCGGGCGACCGAGCTTGATCAGCGTGGGCGGCAGTCCTGCCGACGGCGGGAGCTCGGGGTCGTCGCCCGCAGAAGGCGGCGCGAGAGATTTCGCAGGCGCCGGCGGCGATCCGACCGCCGACTCCGGAGCGACGGGCGAGAGCGGCGGCGCGCCTGTTGGCGGCAGCGGGAATTCGACCGCCACCGGGGGATCGGCGGCGGTCGTCCCCGCCACTTGCGATCCGAAGGTGATGTGGGGCGCCTCTGCGCCGGTGGCCGGCCTCTCGAGCGCAGCCAGCGAGACGCTGCTCGCCGTCACGCCCGATGAGTTGGATCTGGCTTTTCTGCGCGAGGGGGCGGTGTACGTCGCTCATCGCTCTACTACCGGTGCAACCTTCACGCTCGGCTCGCCGTTGGTCATTCCTGCAGGATGGACGGCCGCCCACGGCGCCGCGCTCAGTGCGGACGGCAAGCGTTTGTTGCTGGTCAGTGATCCAGACCAAAAGATGCTCGGGGAGCTCACTCGTAGCAACCGGAGTACAGCATTTTCGGGGCCGATGGACACCAGCGCATTCACCGCGGTCAATCTGGACTCCATCTACACCGGCAAAGTATATGCGTCGCCGACCCTCTCGGCCGACGACGACCAGCTATTGTTCAATTCCTCATTTCTAGAGACGGACTCGACGATCGTCGTCTCGTCTCGCACTGGGCAGAGCGCTTGGAGCACGCCAAAAGAGCTCAGTGCAGGCACGTTCGATGGCTCTGGCGGAAAGCGGAGACTGCCCACCGGCATGTCGGCTGACGGCCGCACCCTGTTCTACTTCAATGAAGAGTCGGCGCAGGAAGAGGCACGCTGGCGCGCGACGAGCAGCGTCGAGTCACCCTTGTATGACATGCTGAGTCTCGGTGCGCGCCGAGGCGCCGCGCCCAATTCTGCCTGCAATCGCCTGTATTCCGAGTCGAATAGCGACGTAGTGGTAGAGAAAGACTGAGATAGACACACTGGGCGACAGGTCCGGCGCGCTCTCACAAAACTTCTTTGGCGGAAAATGCCTACGTTAACAACCGCCAACGGATGCCCGATCATCACTATCGGAGCGTCGCATCGTGAATCGCATTTTCTTCTTCGCTGCATTGGCCATCTGCACCGTCCTCGGAACTGCTTGCTCATCGGCGGGTGACACGAATCCGCCGTTGTTGGCCACGCCCGAAGCGAGCACGCCGATGGCGATACCGACGAATTCCGAGGTGTGCGCCAATCACGAAGAGGGTTGCCCCTGCGACCAGCCCGGCGAAACCACCGACTGCGGCCGCGTGAAGCGGGTCGCCGGCGATTATGTCTGGTGTTCCACCGGGACCCAGACCTGCGATCAGTACGGATCTTGGGGCAAGTGCACCGGTGATCAACTCGCCGCGCCCGCACCATAATCGCGTCTTCCGAACCGTCAGCGCCGCTTCGGCAAGAACTTGCGATCGAACAGGCGTACGCGCCTGACCAGCAAATCGAGCAAGAACATCGCGATCGCGGCCAAGACGAAGCGATTCCAGAGCGGTCGGTAAGAGACGATCTTCTGGCCCGCCGCATCGAACACCTTCGCCGGCGCGGGGTCGACGCTGCCGCCGCCCGCAAGGGCCGCCCGCGTCAACCGCTCGAGGTCGGGGTCGAAGCTCGCGTACTCGCGCGGGTACGGATTGGTGACGTGACCGTAGCTCATCGCCAACGGTTTGAGCTCGCCGTTTTCGCCGGCTTTGGCGTGCTCGGCGCGCAGCAGGAACGATCCATATTGGTCGAGCGGAAAGCTAGCTTCGTAACGACCCGGAGCGGTCTGGCGCATGGCGACTTCGCGACGTTGTGCGTTCGCGCCGGAGCCGGGACCTGTAACGATCAGCTTGGAGACGATGCCATTGTCGAAGCGTTCGTCGGTCGTGAAGGCATCCACGACCGCATGCACGTCCGAGCCTAGCATTTCGGTCTTCATGTCCAGCTCGCGACGGTGTTTCACGCGCATGTGCTCACGCACGAGCTGGCCCCAAAATTTCGAAAAGCCCGACCAGCGCAACCAGTCGATGGACCAATTGTTCTTGACGTCACTCGTCCACGCCACGGCCCAGCCGAGCCCGGCGCGCCAACGTGCCAAGATCGGATCGCCGCGGTCGCTTTGCAGAATCAGCTGCGCCGGCGCCGGCTTCATTTGCGTGGCCACGTAGCCGTGCAAGAGCGGCGCCGCGTTGATGGCGATGCCCTTCAGAAAGTCCGCCGGCGCAGCTTGCTGGACCGGA
>Ga0302321_100003456_pt1 | contig 13543 bp, 14 predicted proteins | sample Fen_T0_1_FD_202505 | JGI IMG/M metagenome (GOLD analysis project Ga0302321, IMG submission 202505) | Peat permafrost microbial communities from Stordalen Mire near Abisko, Sweden - Fen_T0_1 | ecosystem: Environmental > Terrestrial > Soil > Wetlands > Permafrost | place: Sweden: Abisko...
TAGATAAGTTTCCAGCCACCCCTGAATACGATGATCCGCCGGGCTGAGCGGATCGATCAGCTGGCGCGTCGTCTCGCGATAACGCGAAAAAATCGGCGCCGTCAGCGTCGTCCACGCAGCGCCCTCGGCGTCAGACACCGTCGGACAACCAAGCAGCGCAAGGCGCAGATTGATCGCGTGGCGAAGTTGTTCAGCGGATTGTTCAACAATAGGTGAAGACATAATGGCGCGTGATTAAACTGCGGTTAACAAAAAAAGAGTCCTGCGGGCAAAATATCGGCTCTCGCCTGTCACTCGGCAATGAAAGGTTTTCAATAAAAAACACACCAGCTCAAGAGCACAACCAATGCCGCACAGCTTCCATAAGCTTCTGTGCTGAATCACCCAGGAAGAAAAAATACGCCACACCAGCCGCAAACACCACGTGACCAGCCAGCACAAACACGCCATCGCGCTCCAACAACCCGCACGCGATCAACAAAATCGCCCAAGCCGGAAACGTATTTGTAAACGGAATCGGAAGCGGCAGCAGCAACGCCAATCCTGCAAAACAGATCGCCAGCGCATGCAACCGTCGAAGTACTTCCGTATTCGTCAACACGAGCAGGCGTGGACGAAGCAACTTTTCGAAAACCCCTACCAGACGCTGCGTAAACTTAATTAGTTTCCCAAAAAACCCTGCCGGAAGTTCAGTCTTCAATAACCGCTGTGGGAGCCAAGGCTTCATACCAAGAGCCAGCCGCAAACCAATGATTGCTACGACGAGCCCAAACGGAGTCGAAAGCCCCGGTAACGGAATCGGCGTGCAAAAAGGCAGCGCAAGCAAAACCAGCAACAAGAGATAAGCGCGCCCCTGCAGCACATCAATCACCTCATCAAGCCGCACCGCACGCTCGGCAAACAGGGATTCCAGCCGCGCCAGTTCCTCGGAAAGTTTGCGCGGCGGCACAACAGGCGTAGTGTCGTTTTCAGGTGCCACGTCGATTGCCATAAAGTTCGATATGAAGACGCGGCGCGAAACGATAACCGCGCAGTTTACAGAGTTCGGCCAGCCAGGTCGTGCGGGCGCGCAACACCTCCGCCGACGTGCCCTCGGGCATGAGAAGCACTTTAATCCTTGGAACTGGTTCCCCCAACTCACACAGCATGCTCTCGATCTCATCCAGATCCGACTCTTCAGCCACGACGAACTTCAGCTGATACGGAAATTTCTTAAGCCACGCCCGCACGACCTCCGGCTGCCAACGCAACCGCTCATGTTTCTCACGCCACGACGCGGGCAGGCGTTCGTCGGGAGCGGAGTTCGCGAGCTTTGGGCTGAGCGAGGCCAGATCGCAGGGGATTTCCCCGGGCGCAATCGTCGCCGCCGTCTCGATCGTGATGTGATAACCAAGCTTTTTAATCTCCGTCGCCAGTTCCTGGATACCACTGGCGATCATCGGCTCGCCACCGGTCAGCACAACATGACGGGCCGGAAAAACCGAGACCCGCGCAACGATTTGGTCGATTGAAAGTGTTTCCCCCTCGGGATTCCATGAGGCAAACGGCGTGTCACACCAGTTGCAGCGCAGGTTACAGCCCGACATCCGCACAAAAACCGACGGCACGCCGATCAGCTCACCTTCACCCTGTAACGAGAAAAATATTTCGGAAATCAACATCAGCGGAAGCGTGATCAGCCTAAACCTTTCACTGGTTTCGAGGGTAGGGGATCACGCGACCCATACTCCGTAGGATCGGTCAACCCCGCCTCGATAAACGCCTCGCGACGCTCCACGCACGTGCCGCATGTGCCGCAATGAATAGCCCCGCCTTTGTAACACGACCACGTCCGCGCGTAATCCACGCCAAGCCGCATACCCTCGGCCGCGATCTGGCTTTTGTTCATCACGATAAACGGCCGCAGCAGTTTGATCCCCTCGTACGTGCCGAGCCGCATCGCATCGCTCATCGCCTGCATGAACACTTCGCGACAATCCGGATAAATCGCGTGGTCGCCGCCGTGCGCCGCGATGACTAAGCCTTCGGCGCCGACGCTCTCAGCGAAACCCGTTGCCACCGACAACATGATCGCGTTACGAAAAGGCACCACCGTTTGCTTCATGTTCGCCGCCTCATAATGGCCGTCAGGGATACTCCCGCCCGACGCCAGCAAGTCCGACGCAAACAACCGGTTCATAAAATCTAACGCCACCACCTCGTGCCGCAGGCCGAGCTTCGCCGCGTGTTCCGCCGCAAACGGCAGCTCGCGCGGATTATGTTTCGAGCCGTAATCGAAGCTCAACGACGCGACAACGTCATGCTCGCGACGAGCCAGATAAAGGGCTGTCACCGAGTCCATGCCACCGGAACAGAGGACCACGACTTTCATTGTCATCGCGCAGAAAAGCACAACAATCGCGGAAAACAAAGCTTCTCTGTGCCGGCCCCTCCCGCCGGCTTTTCCATTTTTGCTTCCAGGTTCAGTTTCATGATCATCTTTCACGATCCCCAATGCGTTGACTACGGTTCCTCCGCGCGCCCTGAACAACCCGCCCGCGCCGCCTCCACCGTCGCACTCCTCCGCGCGAAACACCTCGACTGGCAATGGCGCCTGCCCCCGCTCGCCGACGAAGCCGTTCTCCGCCTCGTCCATTCGCCCGAACATCTCGAACGCCTCCAGTTCGCTCACGATTTCGACGACGACACCCCGTACTTCGACGGCATTTATCAACACGCCCGTCGCTCCGTCGGTGCGGCGATTTCCGCGATGGAAGCCGCGCTCGACGAAAAACAAAAAACTTTCGCCCTCATGCGCCCGCCCGGGCACCACGCGCTGCCCTCGCAAGCGATGGGATTTTGCTACCTCAACCAAATCGCCATCGCCGCCTTCGCCGCCCGCCAACGCGGCATCGGCCGGATCGCCGTCTGGGATTTCGACGCCCATCACGGCAACGGCACCGAAGACATCCTCCACGACCGCGAAAATTTTCTCTTCGTCTCCGTCCACCAAGACCCCGCCTATCCCCACACCGGCAAAATCACCTCCGGCAACTGCCGCAACTACTGCGTCACCGCCCACGCCCCCCGCGAAGAACACCTGGCCGCACTCCGTCGCTCGTGGAACGAAGTCCTCGCGTTCCGACCCGAACTCATTCTCGTCTCCGCCGGTTTCGACGCCTACGTAAACGACCCGATCACCGAAATGTCCCTCGAACTCGCCGATTTTGCCGAACTCGGCCGCTGGCTCGCCGCCACGCAAATCCCCACCGCCTCCGTCCTCGAGGGCGGTTACAGCCCCGATCTGCCACTTCTCATCGATTCGTTTTTGACCACGTGGGCGATGTCGGTTTGCTGAACGCAATCTTGAACGCCACGCCCGCCTATCAGCTCGTAGAAAATTCAGCGCAACTCGCACCGCTGCTGGCAGCGCTCGACCGGTCCCACGAAGCCGCCCTCGATACCGAGGCCGACAACCTCTACCACTACCGAACCCGCGTCTGCCTCCTCCAGTTTTTTGTCGCTGGCGAAATATTCCTCGTCGACGTCCTCGCACCCTTCGACCTCGCCCCGCTCTGGGAACGCCTCGCCACAAAACACCTCCTGATGCACGGCAGCGACTTTGACGTCCGCCTCCTGCACGACCTCTGCGGCTTCCGCGCGAAAAGCCTGTTCGACACCATGCTCGCCGCCCAGCTGCTCAACCGCCAGCGCATCGGCCTCGCCGCCCTCCTCGAAGAACACTTCGGCGTCCTCCTCGATAAAGATTCTCAAAAAGCCAACTGGTCGAAACGCCCCCTCACCAAAAAACTTCTCGATTACGCCGCGCTCGACGTCTTCCACCTGCCGAACCTCCGCGACATCCTAACACACGAACTCGCGAAACTCGACCGCCTCGAATGGCTCGACCAGCAATGCCAGCGCCAGATCGAATCCGGCCTCAACGGCTTCCCCCGCGACGACGAAAACGCCTGGCGCATTGGCCGCTCCGAACGCCTCCACGCCCACGGCCTCGCTGTCCTCCACGCCATCTGGTACTGGCGCGAAGACTGGGCCCGCCAGCTCGACGTCCCGCCCTTCAAAGTCACCGGCAACGACATGCTAATCAAGATCGCCGAAGAAGCCGACCATGGCACCACCGCTAATGGCATCATGGAACACGTCAACCTCGGCCGACGCCACGAACGCCTCGCCGCCAGCCTCTTTGCCGCGCTCGAAGCCGGCTTCGCCCGCGACCCGCACACCCTGCCACGCCGCCGCGGACGCAACGCCGATCACCAACCCCTCACCGCCAACGAACTTGCCCTGCAAGACCGCCTGAAAGCCGATCGCGATCGCGTCGCCGCCCGTATCCAGCTGGACCCTACACTCATCGCCAACCGCGCCCAGCTCGCCCAAATCGCCCGCGCGCCGGACAAAATCGCCGACCTCCTCCTGCCCTGGCAAGCCGGCCTCCTGCGCAACGAACCATCGCTCAACCCCAGCGCCACGCCCGCCCCTGAGCCCAACCCCGACGCCGACCCCACCGAGCAAACGGGCACCCCTTAGGAGCCTGCTTGCAGGCGATCCTTAGTGTTAATTAGCGGTTCCCCCCATGTCCGACTCCGCCAACATCGCGCAACACCTGCCCCTGATGGCGGCGCGCCAGCCGGATCACCCCGCCCTCAAAGTCCCTCGCGGCCGCACCGCCCGCGGCGACATCGATTACCTCACACTCTCGTTTGCTCAACTCGACGCCGAAGTCGACGCCTGGACCGCCCACCTGCGAACACGCGGCGTCACCACCGGTGACAGAACCTTAGTCATGGTTCGTCAAGGCCTGCCGCTCATCGCCGCCGTCTTCGCACTCTTCAAAATCGGCGCCGTCCCCATCGTGATCGACCCCGGCATGGGCCTGAAAAGCTTTCTCGCCTGCGTGGCCCGCTCAAAACCCCGCGCGCTCCTCGGCATCCCGTTCGCCCAACTCATCAGCCACGTCGCCCGCCCGTCTTTTCACAGCGTGAGAGTCCGCGTGACTGCCAGCTCCAACCCCCACGCGCGCCGGTCGATCTCCTCCGTGTCTCACGCTTCGGCTCTCGCGCCCGTTCAACGCGCCGCCAACGACCTCGCCGCCATCCTCTTCACCTCCGGCTCCACCGGCGCACCCAAAGGCGTTTGCTACGAACACGGCATGTTTGCAGCCCAAGTCCGCCTCATCCAGGAAACCTATTCCATCGAACCAGGCGAAATCGACCTGCCGATGCTCCCAATCTTCGCGCTCTTCAACCCCGCGCTCGGTATGACCACCGTGGTCCCGGAGATCGACCCCAGCCGCCCCGCCCAAGTCGACCCCGCCAAAATTGTCCAAGCCATCCAGCAAGAACACGTCACCAACTCCTTCGGCTCACCCACACTCTGGAGCAAAATCGCCACCCACTGCCTCGCAAAAAATATCACCCTTCCGAGTCTGCGCCGCGTCCTCTGCGCCGGCGCCCCTGTCCCTTTTTCGCTCTGGCAAAACTCCCGCCACTTCCTAACGAACGGCCAACTCCACAGCCCCTACGGCGCCACCGAAGCCCTCCCCATCAGCACAATCTCCGCCACCGAAATCCTCGCCCTCTCCGAAAACCCCACCCCAGAAACTTGTCACGTAATACGTGACAAACTTGCTGAAACATCTGCTTGCAGAGGTGCTTGTGTCGGCAAACCTGTAGCCAAAATCGCTGTCAAAATCATCGCCCTCGCCGATGATCCGATCGCCACATTTGCCAACGTCCACGAGCTTCCCCCTGGAGAAATTGGCGAAATCATCGTGCACGGTCCCGTGGTCACAAAAACCTACGACGCGCTCCCCGAAGCGACAGCGGCGGCAAAAATCCAAGCTGCCTTCAACCAACCTCAAAACTCAGCGCGCGAAGCGCCAGACTCTTTTGGCGTTTGTGATTTGGAGTTTGAAAATTCCAGCACCCCCGCTGGCGCGGTCTGGCATCGCATGGGTGACTGCGGTTATCGCGATACCGAAGGACGCCTCTGGTTCGTCGGACGCAAAGCCGAACACCTTGAAACCACCAACGGTCCGCTCTTCACTGAACCGTGCGAACAAGTTTTTCGCCCCGTTTCTGGCGTGGCTCGCTGTGCCTTGATCGGCCTAGGCCCGCGTGGCTCCCAGACTCCCGCCATCGTTGTTCAACCCACCGAAATCCTCTCCGCCACCACCGCACTTTCGCTCGCCAAAACCCTGCGCGACCACGCCAAACAACACCCGCACACCCAAACCATCACACAATTCTTTTTCCATCCCGCCTTTCCCGTCGACGTCCGCCACAACGCCAAAATCCATCGCCTCACTCTCGCAAAATGGGCCGCCACGGCCAAAGCGTGCGTCGCCCCATGAGCAAAGTTCTCGTCACTGGCGGTACCGGTTTTCTCGGTCGACACATCGTCGAACGCCTGCTCGGCCAAGGCCGCTCCGTCACCGTGCTCGCGCGTCATCCAGCGGCCGATCTGACAAAACGCGGCGTGCGTTTCATCAACGCCTCACTCGACGACACCCCAGCTGTCGCTTCCGCCTGCGCTGGCATCGAAACGGTTTTCCACGTCGCCGCCAAAGTCGGCGTCTGGGGCCGCTACAAAGATTTTTTCCGCACCAACGTGCTAGGTACACGCGCTCTACTCGACGGCTGCCGCACTCACGGCGTGCGAAATTTCATTCACACCAGCACACCCAGCGTCGTCTACAACGGCCTCGACCTCGCCAACGCCAACGAATCGCTTCCCCTCACCACTGCCTGCCCGAGCCCTTATCCACTCACGAAAGCGATCGCCGAACGCGACGTCCTCACCGCCAACTCCGCCACCCTGCGCACCGTCGCGTTGCGTCCGCACCTGATTTGGGGCGTGGGCGATCCGCACCTCGTCCCACGCATCCTTGAACGCGCCCGCACCGGACGCCTGCGCATCGTCGGCGAAGGAAAAAACCGCGTCGACATGGTCCACGCCGACAACGCCGTCGACGCTCACCTGCTCGCCGAAAAAGCCCTCGATCACACCGCCACCGGCAAAGCCTATTTCATCACCAACGACGAACCGGTGCTCCTCTGGGAATGGATTAATCAACTGCTCACCCCACTCGGCGAACGCCCGATCGAAAAACGTCTTTCACTCCGCACGGCTTCAACGATTGGTACAATCTGCGAAGGCCTTTGGCGCGTGCTCCCTCTTGGCGGCGAACCGCCAATGACACGCTTCGTCGCCGCCGAATTAGCGAAGGATCATTGGTTCGACATAACCGCCGCCAAACGCGATCTCGGTTACACGCCACGCCTCAGTATGGCCGAAGGCACAGCGCAACTCATCGAACACCTTTTGCACACCTCAGGAACTCATCAACCCCGCTGACGAACCGCTTCAAAGAGGGTAATGATCGTGGCCATGGCGACGTTTAAGGAATCGGCCTGGCCGGCCATCGGGATGCGGACTTGGGCGTCGCTTTCTTTCAGCCAGAAATCACTCAGACCGTATTGTTCGCTGCCCATGACGATGGCGAGCGGGCCGCGCAGATCCGTCTCAGTGTAGAGCGCGATCGCCGAGGGCGTTGTCGCCACCGCACGGATACGTTTTTCACGCAGCCAGGCGCGCACCGGTTCGCTTCCCGCAATCACGACCGGCACGGAAAAAAGCACGCCGGTCGAAGAACGCACGACGTTGGGATTAAAAATATCCGTCACCGGATCGCAGACGATCACGGCATCCACACCCGCAGCATCGGCGCTGCGCAAAATCGTGCCGAGATTGCCCGGCTTTTCGATCGCTTCGACCACGAGGAGAAAAGGCTGCGGTTTTAGCGCAAGTTCTTCCAGACTGCGTTTCCACTGCGGTGCGACGGCGAGCAATCCATCCGGCCGTTCGCGATAAGCGACTTTAGCGAATGCGTCCTTTGAAAGCTCAAACAACTGCGCACCAGCAGCCTCGGCCAGCGCGATAAGTGCTGGTTCATTTTCACCAAGATACCAATCGGGTGAAAAATAAAGTTCGCTCAGCGGAATCTGTTTTTCCAGCGCGCGACGGATCTGGCGGTAACCTTCGACAAGAAACACGCCGGCCTCGTCGCGTGGACGGCGGTCGCGCAACTTCACGAGTTGTTTCACCCGTGGGTTTTGAAGGCTGGAAATTTTTTCAGGAAGAATTGCCACAAAAACGCAAAGAAATATAAAAAGGCTTTGGACGCGCCAATCTTTGTGCGCTTTTGTGTTTTTTGTGGCCAACAAAAAGAAGAAGTTCAACGACCAGCCGTTTGCCTACCATCAAGAGCTCGAGCTGGAAATCGTCACGCTGACCAACCTCGGCGTTGGGCTGGGGCGCGTGCCGTTGCCGGGCGATCCTGATTCGCGCTGGGTCATCATGGTGCCGTTTGCGCTGCCGGGAGAACGCGTGAAAGTGCGGGTTTTTCGCAATCACAAGAATTTCTCCGAAGCCGATGTCGTCGAAGTTCTCACGGCCTCGCCTGATCGCGTGAAACCACTTTGTAGCCTCTTTGGCCGCTGCGGCGGATGCCAGTACCAGAATTTCTCGTACGACCAGCAACTGGCCTGGAAACGTCGCCAGGTGGAAGAACTTTTGAAACACATGGCGGGTGTGGAATTCACCGTGGCTCCGACGATTGGTTCCCCTCAGCAATACGGCTACCGCTCAAAGATCACCCCGCATTTTAATCCGCCACGTGAACCTCGTTTCGATCAAGAACCTCGACCGGCCGACGAGCCGTTGAATTTGCCAATCGGTTTTCTCCGTCAGGGCACGCGTTTCGATTTGCTCGACGTTCCGCAATGTCCGATCGCCACGGCGCCGATCAATCAACGACTAACCGGGCTGCGCACGGAAATTAAAGCCAAGGCTGCGGCCGGCGACTACAAACGCGGCGCGACGGTTTTGCTGCGCGATGCGGGCGGCGTGGTGACGACCAACTACGACGAAGTCATCACCGAGGATGTTGCGGGGTTGAAACTACATTTTCTGGCGCGAGACTTTTTCCAAAATAATCCGTTTATTTTGCCGGCTTTTACTCGTTATGTACGTGAGCAGGCGGCAGCTTCTGACGCACGTTTTCTCGTCGACGCGTATTGTGGCAGCGGACTTTTTGCGTTGTCGGCGGCAAATGCATTTGAACGCGTAGCCGGCATCGAGATCAGCGATTCATCGGTGGTATTTGCCAGGCAAAACGCCACGGCCAATAGTATCGCAAATGCCACATTTCAAACCGGTGATGCATCGGCGATCTTCGCTGGGCTGACGTTTTCCGCAGCCGACACCGTGATCGTCATCGATCCGCCGCGCAAAGGCTGCGACGAAGCATTTTTGCAGCAGCTCTTCACCTTTGGACCGCGTGCGGTGGTTTACGTGAGCTGCGATCCGGCCACGCAGATGCGCGATCTAAAGTTGTTTATCGCGGCTGGTTATGAAGTGAGCGCGGTGCAGCCGTTCGATCTTTTCCCGCAGACACGCCATCTGGAATGCGTGACAACATTGCGGAAGAGGGCGGTGTGAAATCGAATGCGGTCGCACGCGGGGTGCGACCCTACAATTCGCTTACTCGTAGCGCGCGCTGCGGCCGAAGTAGTTCAACAGCCAGATTTCTTTCCACACGCGGTAACGGCCTTCATAGGTCATTTTACCAAAATCTTCGCGGTCTTGATGCGGTGTGAGGAAACCAAGCTCGGTGTTGATCTGCTCGAGTTCGACTTGTTGAGCGTTGAGATCATTGAGCGGTTCTGTGTCCCACGTCAGCGGCAACTCGTTAGAACCTGCGAGTCGGTTACGGTGGCTGGTTAATAATTTTGCGAGCGTACGACTCCAGGGAAAACGGGAAACTAACCAATTTTCAGGATAAAAACCGCCGAAGGGCAGATAAAGATTATCGGTCACATAACGGTATCCGCTGACAGTTTGCGTGGAGAGGCTGTAGCAGATAGAAATCGCACCACCGGGATGTGGCAAAAACGTGATTTGCAGACGAATTTGCGCGGTTTGGTCCTGATAAATCGAAACGCGCAGATAAATGCCTGGTGCGATTTCAGCCCGCAATGCTTGCACGTGTTTAAAAGACTGCGTGCGCAGCCAATCACGGATTTTTAGATAACGGGGATTGGTTGGCCATTCTTCACCTGAACTGTTGATGGTGAAGCGTGGAAACAGCGGTAACGGACTTACGCTCAGCGCATGAATTGCGAGCCAGTTATACAACGTTTCTCCTAAAAACCAGACAAGGAAAAACAATGGCACGAGGGTCCAAAATGGTCGGTCAAGCCAACCAAAATCCGATGATATTTTCGCCGCACCCACAGCAAAAATAACCCAGCGCAACCAGCGATTAATAATTGCTAGCACAGGTGATGCATAACGTTGGTTTAGCTGGAAAAGCACCAGCGACGCGATCATGCCGACTAACAAATAAAGTGAAGGATCCATGAAACGATAAAGGGTTGAAAGACCTTTTACGGCCTTTCTAACACTTTCAAAATAGACAGAAAATCTGTTCCGACAAGACGACTCTTGTTAGCTTAAGCGCACTGGCATGATCACGCAGATGAAACTTTCCAGTGTTTTGAAAACGCCAGGACTTACTTCATCTTTTACTTCGAAAAATACTTCGTCTTTGTTCAACGCGCGAAGCGGATCCATTACAAACTGAGGATTAAAAGCAACTTGAAGTTCAGGTCCGCTATAGGCGATGGCCATGGATTCATGAGCTTCGCCGAAGTCAGGACTTTGAGCCGTGATTTCTAACAAGTTGCTGCTGAGTTTCACTTTCACCGAGTTTGATTTTTCGCTGCACACGAGCGCGGCGCGATGCACACACTGAAGGAATAACTCGCGCTCCAACTTGATGCGCTGATGTGTTTCTTTCGGAATGACTTGGTTGTAATTCGGATAATTGCCTTCGACAACCTTTGAATAGAGATAAATGCTATCGATCAAACCGCTTGAATCTTTATCCGTGTTGATTTGGAAAGACGCACGGCGTTCGTTAAACGAAATCTTCAGTTTTTCGCCCTTATCGAGCATGCGTACGAGTTCATTTACCGTTTTCGCAGGAAGAATGATGCTACCAGCACTCGTCGCAGGAACTTCGATATCTTTGCTGGTAAGTGCAAGGCGACGACCGTCAGTGGCTACAAGCGAAAGTTTGCCATCTTTAAAGCTAAAGTAGACACCATTGAGGATATAACGCGTTTCATCGCTCGATTGAGCGTAGGACACGCTCTTGAGCATCGCAGTGAGCTCAGCCTGTTCGAGGGTGAATGATTTTTCGTCACCGAATTCCGGTAACGGAGGAAACTCCTCTTTACCGATGCCCATAATGCGGAAATTTGATCCACCTGAGGTGAGTTTAACCTGGTGATTCGGTGAACCATCGAAGGTAACATCGACGTTGGGCAATTCACGCACGATCGTGGCGAGACGTTTGACGGGCAAAGTGACAGCGCCGCTTTCTTTGACTTCAGCTTTGATTTTGCAGCGGATGCCGAGATCGAGATTGGTCGTCGTCAGCGTGATGAAGTCTTTGTCAGCTTCGATCAGAACGTTGCTCAAAATCGGCATAGTGGCTTTTGAGCCAACGACGTTAAGGACTTGGGCGAGTCCGTTGCTGAAATGATCGCGATTGATTTTGAATTTCATGGATGGCTTGGGGAACGCGCGTGATGCTGCTAATTAACAAAGTCTAAATAGAACCTAATTCAATAATGAATGTTATCAGTATTCTTATAGGCGGTGAAAAACAGGGATAACTCGTAATTTTTCCTCCTAAAACAGTCTAAAAAAAGGTGTGAGTAAGACAAAGTTGAAGGACCAACAAGCATGGGGTTATGCGCAGGGGTGGAGTTGTTGGTTGTTTGTTGGTAAGTTGCTCACACGGAATCAAGGTGTCGGAAAAGCAGGAGTGTTGGCGGGTGTTTTTTTACGCCGCAAATGACGAATAAGACCAAAAAAGATGTACCCGAGCCAAAGAGTAAGCATGCCGTATTCTTTAAAAAAAATAACAGCGGCAGCAATGACGACGTAAAGAATCAGGGTTGTAAGACGTGTTTTTGTTCGAAGGTCGATTTGTTTGCCGCTCGGATAAAGCACCGTGCTGACCATCAAAATGGCGATTAATAACAACAAGGGAGGAAGTGCTAACGCCCAGCGTTGAAGTGATTTATCGTGTTCAGCGAGATTTAACAAAAAAAACACCAAAGCACCCACGGTACCAGCTGCAGCTGGCACGGGAAGACCGACAAAATCTTTGCTAACAGGTTTATCCTGATTTCCAGAACGATGAAGCAAAGGATGCGTAATAACGTTAAAGCGGGCCAAACGCACACCGGCACAAAGCAAATAAACAAAACCAAGAAAACCACCGATGCCAATGAAGTTTAGATTTCCTTCGGCAGGTGCGAGAATCAAAAAATAAACCATTAAGGCAGGCGCGACGCCGAAAGAAACAATATCGGCCAACGAATCAAATTCAGCGCCGAAAAGTGATTCACGACCACCCATGCGCGCTAGACGTCCATCGAGTGCATCACACGCCATCGCTGCAAAAATGTACCAAACGGCTTCTTTATAGAGCACGATTGCTTCATGCGGTATGGTTATTGTGTCAGCTAAAGCTCCACGCTGAATAAACGCGGCTTCGATGCATTTTAAGCAGGCGAAAAACCCACAGAACAAATTTCCCGCCGTCATCAAATTCGGCAGAAAATAGATCCGACTGGCGTTGGCTACGGTGTAAGGATCCCCTCGGTCGAAATTTTTGCGCGGAACGTTATCTTGAGCCATGGCGACGCTTACTTGGTCAAAGTTTCGAGGTACTTCCAAAATTTAGAATGCTGTTCGACCAGCTGCTCTTCAGAAACAGGAAGTTTGTTGCGCAACAAAAAGTCTTCCAACGAATTTTTGTGAAGGATGTAGATCGTGTGTAACGACTCGACGCCCACTTCAAAATAGAAACGAAACTCACCTGCGCGCAGACGATAAAGTGGTTTTCCAGCACGATTGAAACGGCCGAGCGGCTCACGTGGATTCGCGAGATCAGCGGGTTTCAAATTGCTGATCGGCTCAACGGCATCCAGCTGCGCCAATTTATCGAGCTTGTTAAGCTCGCGCATGCTTTGTTCTGAAAAAGTAACTTGGTACATGGGCCGGGGTGGCGCGTTTCAATGGTGTCAGCATCATGGAAAAACAGATGCACCGGTACAAGCGACGATATTTTGCGGAAAACAACTGGAAAACGTTTCTGAATGATAGCCGCGATTCCGCACAAAAATGAAAAGGGCACCCATTACGGATGCCCTTTCACAAACTCTATTTTACGAATAAGGCTTAATCACCGATGATCGTTTCGGTCGTCATCTTGATCGTGAGCGAAATCAAAAACCTGGGTTAGATCGTTGACCGCTGGATTTGCATCACGCGTTGTCAGCGGCGTTAAATCGTAACGGCGTTCGATCAATTTTAAAATCGAGACAGTTTCCAGCTGGGTGTTATTTACGTTTCCACCTCTGGTGTACGGTGAGATGATGATGGTCGGTACGCGGGTGCCTAC
>Ga0302321_100003459_pt1 | contig 13538 bp, 11 predicted proteins | sample Fen_T0_1_FD_202505 | JGI IMG/M metagenome (GOLD analysis project Ga0302321, IMG submission 202505) | Peat permafrost microbial communities from Stordalen Mire near Abisko, Sweden - Fen_T0_1 | ecosystem: Environmental > Terrestrial > Soil > Wetlands > Permafrost | place: Sweden: Abisko...
AAAGATGCGAGAGTTGAAAAATACAGGAAAGCTGATAAATAAACGGACTTGGGAGGGGAGATTGCTTCGTCGCTTCGCTCCTCGCAATGACCGCATGCTTTATCATATGCAGTGTAATCCCAAAACGAATTAATCTTACTTGCATCGTCATTGCGAGCCCGACGGTTCCCACACTGAAGCCTTGGCGAAGGCGTGAAAGAGGGCGTGGCAATCTTTAGATCCAATCCTGAATTAAACCAAAGTAGGTTACTTTATTTAGCAAAAAGTCAGTTATTTCAGTTTATGTTTCTTTACAAATTCATCAATAACCTGTGAAAGATTAGGATCACCGATTTCCTGAAGATCATAATAAACACGGGTATTCGGTTTTTTAATCTTAATTATCCTGTTCAGATCGATTGGAGTGGCTATAATAACACTGTCACAATCAGTATTGTTGATTGTTGTTTCAAGGTCCTTTAGTTGTTGATCGCCATAACCCATAGCAGGAAGCAGGGTTCCGATGTTTGGATATAATCGGAATGTTTCACTCAGTCTGCCAACAGTGTAAGGACGTGGATCAACAAGTTCTGCAGCTCCGAATTTGCGCGCAGCAACAATCCCTGCACCAAGCTTCATCTCTCCATGAGTAAGTGTAGGTCCATCTTCAACCACAAGTACTCTTTTCCCTTTGATAAGTGAAGGATCGTCGACTTTAATCGGAGAAGCACCGTCAATAACTATTGCTTTTGGATTGACCTTTTCTATGCTCTCTCTCACTATCTGAATTGCTTCAGGGCCGGCACTATCCATTTTATTTATTACAACAACATCGGCAATGCGTAAAGTAACTTCACCGGGATAATACCTGAGTTCGTGACCAGCCCGATGAGGATCGGTTACAGTTATCATAAGGTCGGGTTTGTAAAATGGAAAATCATTATTCCCTCCATCCCAAAGGACTACATCACAACCTGCAGGATCCTTTTCAGCTTCCCTAAGTATTGCTTCATAATCAACACCTGCATAAATGACATTTCCTCTGACAACATGAGGCTCATACTCTTCCATCTCCTCCACCGTACATTTATGTTTTTCAAGATCTTTAACAACTGCAAAGCGTTGAACTTTCTGGGCATTAAGGTCGCCATATGGCATCGGATGGCGTATTGCGACCACCTTTAACCCTTTTCCCATGAGAAGCTCTATAACCTTTCTCGATGTCTGGCTCTTGCCACAACCAGTACGGATAGCTCCAACAGCTATTAGTGGTTTTGTGCTTTTTACCATTGTATCGGTAGGTCCGAGCAATACAAAATTTGCTCCGGCAGCATTCACTATAGCACTTACAGACATTACCTTCTGATAAGTGACATCACTATAGGAGAATACACAATCATTTACTTTATATTTCTTTATCAGATCCGGAAGATTTACCTCGGCAAATATCGGGATTCCATCGGGATACAATTTACCTGCTAGCTCTTTCGGATATTTTCTACCGTCAATATCAGGTATCTGAGCTGCTGTAAATGCAACAACATTATAATATTCATTATCTCTGTAGCAAGTATTGAAGTTATGAAAATCGCGACCTGCTGCACCAATTATGATGACATTTTTCTTCGTCATAAATCCTCCTTATTTAATTAGATTTTTATTTGCCGGAAATGAGTTTTCATTTTAAAATGAACCAACAAATGTATAATTTGCATACCGAAATTCCGAGCATTTTAAAGTATTTTTTTAAACTCCGTTTTTATAGTATAATTTCCTGAATTATACTCCGTTATATCTATTTTAGGTATGCCCTGAAAACATGTTAAAGAAAATGTTTTCAATAAGAGAAGCTATATGGCAAATTCTTTGTACTATTATGACGTGTTATGAATGTGCTGGCTCACATATATCTTTCAGGTGATTCTGATAAAATAATCATTGGCAATTACATAGGTGATTACGTAAAAGGACGCGATTACTTAAAGTACCCCGAACTTATCAGAAAAGGTATCATATTGCATCGTCATATTGATGGATTCACTGACAGTCATCCTGTTGTTCACCGTAGTAAAATTTTTTTCACAAGAAAATATCACAAATATTCAGGTGTCATAACCGATATTATTTATGATCATTTTCTAACTAAGGAATGGGATTTTTTTTCAAGGAGACCACTTGAAAGTGTCACCTATAATTTTTACAGGGCACTCGTAAATAATTACGAAATTATGCCTGAAAATGTCAGAGAAATGATGCCTTTCTTTATAATAAATAACTGGATAGAATCATATCAGACCTTAGGGGGGATCCGTCATGTTCTAAATACTCTGAGCAAGCGCTCAACTCTTCCGAATGAAACCCGGTTTGCAATGCATGCTCTTAAAAAGAATTATTATTCTCTTCAGGATGATTTCATGGAGTTTTTTCCACAACTGATTGATTATGTTGAAAAAGATTTTGGTATTGAAATCTCTCACAGAATAACAATTCCATTCTGATCATATCAGGTACTCGGTACGGCTTGCATCGAGCCTTAGGAATATAAACAAAAGAATTGTAAACCCCCATAAGGAGCTTCCCCCATAGCTTAAGAATGGTAATGGTATACCTATTACAGGTACCAGACCTATGGCCATTCCGATATTTAAGAAGATATGAGTGAAAAGGATTGAAACTACACAATAACCGTATATCCTTGCAAAGTCAGATCGCTGTCGTTCAGCCAGTAAGATCAGTCTCAAAAGAAGAAACAAATAGAGTCCGATAACCAGACCTGAACCAAGAAAACCCCACTCTTCTCCGACTGTACAGAAAATAAAATCCGAACTTTGCTTGGGAACAAATTTGAACTTTGTCTGCGTTCCCTGTAAAAACCCTTTCCCTGCAAATCCTCCTGAACCAATTGAGATTATTGACTGGTTGACATTATACCCGGTTCCGTGCAGATCGGTCTTGAAACCCAAAAGAATGTTCACTCTATCCTTCTGATGCTTGGGAAGAATATTATTAAAAGCGTAGTCAAAGGAATTGACAAATAAGATGCTTCCTACAAGGAATATATATATTATAAAAACAGAAGCCGCTTTCTTATTATAAACATAAAATGCGTAGGCTGCACCGGAAAGAATGAGTGAGATAAATAGGACCAGCTCACTACCAATGGATTTAATGATATAATGATCAAGTAAATAAACGGTTCCTTCAATAAGAAGAAAAATACCGCTACCAATAAGTACTAATTTCCATTTTCGTGTTGTAAACCACACCAGAACTACTGCGACAATTATTAATGCTATTGTCAGATATAAGATGTTTGTAAGAAGGGTAAGAAAAAACAGAAGAATCATTAATAACCCCGATACAAATATATATGGGCTCATCCCTTCTCTGAAGAGTACAATAAATAAAGAAAAATAAACAATTGCCGAGCCCATATCAGGCTGAAGCAAGGTAAGCACTGCCGGAAAAAGAATTATTGCGGAAGCCGGGGCTATTTCTGAAAACCGGGTAAGATCCTGTCTCCTGGTATTTAAATAACTTGCAAGAGCCAGGGATGTTCCAAACTTTGCTAATTCTGATGGCTGAAGGCTGACGCCACCAAATTCAAACCACGATCTTGCACCATTTATTTCCTTTCCAAAAATAATCACAAGTATCAGAAGCACCATACATGTCCCGTAAATGAACCAGGAAAAGAAAAAATAGAACCTGTTATCGATGATCACAATAAAGATTGCCAGAATAAGCGACGCAATTATCCATATAAACTGCTTTCCATACCGTTGTGAAAAGTCAAGTAACCCTGAGTGCTCTTCATTAAAAACTGCAGCATAAATATTTATCCACCCCATAAAAATCAGAAGCAAAAACAAGATTATTGAAGTCTTGTCGATCCTGTTCCAGATATTACTGCTTCGATTCACTAATGCATCAGATTAAGGTCAAGCATGCTCTGTTCACGGTTTTTATTTGATACTTCACCCCTGAGATATTTTTCTATCATAAGACTGGCAATCGGTGCAGCATATGTTGCACCGAACCCTGCATTTTCAACAACTACCATAATAGCAATTTTAGGATCATCCCTGGGTGCGAAAGCTATGAATACCGAATGATTTTTGCCATGCGGGTTTTGGGCTGTTCCGGTCTTCCCACACACAATTATATCTTTTAATGCAGCAATTCCTGCTGTTTTATCGGATTCTCCGTTCACTGCAGCATCCATTCCTTTAACTATTTCTTCAACGTTAATGGAATCAACATTAATACGGTGTTTTAATTGGAACTGAGGATCGATGTTACCAATATTCCCGATTGATTTTACGATATGTGGCGTATAATAATAACCCCTGTTCGCAATAGCAGAAGTCATATTTGCCATCTGAAGAGGTGTGACTAATACCTCTCCCTGTCCTATTCCCATTGAAATGATTGTAGTAGCCTTCCATCCGTGTTCACCATAATACTTATCAAAATAGGTTCTGGCAGGTATGAAACCCGGCAACTCATTTACAAAATCCGTTCCCATTTTAGTTCCAAAACCGAACTCATTCAGATATTCCTTCCATTTATCATAAGCGTCTGACAAGGTATTATATTTGGGATTTTCGAGTACTTTTCTGTATGCCTGGCAGAAATACGCATTGCAAGAGATCGCAATTGCTTCCGAGAGTTTTAAAGGTGAACGATGTGAATGACAGCCAACAAAAAGATAGCCATTATGGCAACTAAAAAGGGTTAAAGGTGAAATCACTCCTTCCTGAAGTGCAATAAGTCCGTTTATTGGTTTAAAAGTAGAACCTGGAGGATAATATGCCATGAGCGCCCTGTTAAATAATGGCTTTAATGTGTCAGCGTTGAGAATGGCATAATTATCTGATCTTATCCTTCCGACAAGCAATGCAGGATCATAATTAGGTGTGGAAACCAGTGTCAGTATCTCTCCGGATTTTGGCTCAATGGCAACTATACTTCCTCTCTTGTTCTTCATAAGCTGCTCTCCATACTCCTGAAGATCAAGATCGAGCGATGATGCAATATTTGTTCCCTGTACAGCCAGAGTATCCTTCTTCCCCTCTGAAAAGGAGCCTTTTATGCGGCTATAAACATCAACCAGAAAAATTTTGACACCCCGTCTTCCCCTCAGGATTTTTTCGTAAGCTTCCTCGATTCCGCTTTTTCCGATATAATCTCCCGGCTTATAATAGGGATCTTTCCTGGTTATTCCGTCATCTACCTCGCTTACATATCCAAGTACGTGTGCAGCAACAGGTTTTGAATACTTACGTAGTGTACGAGGCTGTACATAGAAGCCCGGATATGAGAACATTTTTTCCTGAAACCGTGCATACATCTCATCAGAAACCTGTTTCAAAAATACCGATGGAGCCCGTCTTGAATAATTTATAGCAGCTTTCATCTGCTTCCTGAACAGATCACCTGAAATACCAAGCAGGTCGCAGAACCCCGTTGTATCAAACTTTGAAGTCTGAGCCGGGATAACCATCAGATCGTATGCTGCCTGATTGAAGACTATCAGTTTCCCATTCCTGTCATAAATCAACCCGCGGGCAGGATATTGCGTAACATATCTCAGAACATTATTATCGGCTGAAAGTCTGTATGTGTTTTTTATAACCTGAATAATAAACAACCTCACTAATAAGCACATCGTTGCAAGCACGACGAGTGCCATAATAACATATTTCCTGTTAATGAATGAATCTTTCATAATGCCCTGTCAATTACTTTCCCCTCCTGTAAAATTCAATCAAAAGAATAAACGTCATGGAAAACATTGTACTTAATAAAACTCTCAGAATTGTTCTGAAGAAATCTGCAAACCGGAAGATTTCAAGATAAAAAAGTGTTGTATGGTGAACAAGCACCATAAGTAAAGCATATAAGAAAAACCACCTGAATCCATAGATCATCATCGATGGGTCAGAACCTGATTCATACCCATCCTTTGGAGATACTATTCTCAGAATATACGGGCGAACAAATCCCGCAAGAACTGTTGCTGAAGTATGCATTCCCGGAGATCCAGAAAAGAAATCAATAATCAGGCCGGTTGCAAACGATAAGAGGAGCAGTAACCACGATGGTATTTCTATGGGTAAAAGAAGAATAAACATTATATATACATACGGATTAATATATCCGCTGAACTGGATATTGTTAAGAAGCAGAACCTGCATCAGTATAAGCAAAATAAAAATCAGACCAAACCTTAAGATTGAATTGATCATCTAAATAATTTTTCAAGTTCCAGCTGTTCCGTTTTCTTCATATTGCCAATAACATCCACAAAGTGCAATTTTTTAAAATCAGTTGACAGCAAAATAGTTATTTTATAGAAGTCCCCTCCAAATTTCTCATAATCGCTCACTGTACCGACAATTGCACCTTCCGGAAAAATTGCCGAATAACCGGTTGTCTCAATTGTATCGCCAACGTTAACAAGAACATGCTGAGGTATATCACTCAAGATAGCATACCGGTAATCCCTGCCATCCCAGCTCAGTGAACCGAAATAACCATTTGATTTTATCCTGGCGCTTAATTTAAAATCGGGATTCAGGAGTGACATTGCTACAGAATAATTTCCAGAACAGCCAACTATTACTCCTGCAACACTATATGCAGAAATTACGGCCATATTAACTTTTATTCCCTGGCTTTCTCCTTTATTAAGCGTAAAAAAATTCTTCTGCTTGTTTATTGAATTTTCAATTACCTCTGCTGAACTGTGAAGATATTGTTGTTTATGCGAGGAATCATCAATAGAAAAAAAAAGGGAACTCTCTCTTCTGCTTAATTTTGCGAGAAGGTTCCGGAGAGCAACATTTTCTGCTGCCAGGTTTTCATTAATCTCATGAAGGCTTAGATATGACTTAGTATTATTAATCTTCTCTTCAATTCCATGGGTAATCCCCCGGACACCATTCACAAGCCTCGAATTATGATAACTATTCCTCGTTGAAAGCAAATAAAAAGCTATTCCTTCAAGAATAAGAAAGATGATCAGGTTGTTGTATCTGGCCAGAAAATTCAGCAGATTCCTCATTCACACTGTATTATCTCATCAGGAACGGAAATTTATCGACATTTTTCAAAGCAACACCCGTACCTCGTGCAACTGCATGCAATGGATCTTCAACTACATTGAAAGGAATATTGATTTTATCAGTTAATCTTTTGTCAAGACCTCTCAATAAAGCTCCTCCACCCGCCAGATAAATCCCTTTATTAACTATATCGGCATAAAGTTCTGGGGGGGTCTGCTCGAGAACATTCAACAGAGCTGCTTCAACTTTTGATAAAGATTTATCGAGACAATATGCTATCTCCTGATAAGAAACAGGTATTTCTATAGGGAGCGCTGTCATTATATTTGGTCCCCGTACAACATAGTCAGGTGGAGGATTGTCAATATCCGGAAGAGCAGCTCCTACTCCTATCTTAATGTCTTCTGCTGTCCGTTCACCGATTTTTATATTATGTTGATGACGCATATATGCCTGAATATCAGCTGTAAATCCATCTCCGGCGATTCTAATTGATTTATTACAAACAATACCTCCCAGTGCAATAACAGCTATTTCGGTTGTTCCTCCTCCTATGTCAACTACCATACAACCTTCCGGAGCTTCAACATCAAGACCAATCCCTATAGCCGCTGCCATAGGTTCATAAATCATATAAACATCTCGTCCGCCTGCATGTTCCGATGAGTCACGTACAGCACGTACTTCTACCTCTGTACTGCCTGATGGTATACAAACAACCATCTTAAGAGATGGGTTGAAAAGACGGGGCCCTTTGTTAATCATTTTGATCATTCCCCTTATCATAAGCTCTGCTGCATTGAAATCGGCAATTACACCATCGCGTAAAGGTCTGATAGTTTTAATGTTTTCATGAGTCTTACCATGCATCTGCCTTGCTTTTTCACCTATTGCAATCAGCTTGCCGGTATTCCTGTCAATTGCGACTATTGACGGTTCATCTACAACAACTTTATCATTATGAATAATGATTGTGTTTGCTGTGCCAAGATCGATTGCAATTTCCTGTGTTAAAAATGAAAATAGTCCCATTTTATGAACTGATTAATTTAATAATTAATGTTTAAAATGTCTGATCCCTGTAAATACCATTGCTATTCCGTTTAAGGAACAGTAATCTATAGACTCCTTGTCTCTGACAGATCCTCCAGGCTGTACTATAGCGGTAATGCCGGCTTTGTGTGCTAACTCAACACTGTCGGCAAATGGGAAGAAAGCATCGGAAGCTAAAGATGATCCGTTAAGATCGAACCCGAATGACTTTGCTTTTTCAATGGCCTGTTTCAATGCATCTACTCTGGAGGTTTGTCCTATACCACTGGCACACAGCTGACTGTTCTTTGCAATCACAATTGCATTCGATTTACTGTGCTTAACAATAATATTGGCAAAAACCAGATCTTCAAATTCTGATGGTTGAGGAGTTCTGGCTGTAACCGCTTTCATCTGAAGTGCCGTTTCCGAACTGCTATCTCTCTGTTGCCAGAGAATTCCGTTTAGTAATGACCTGAATCCATAATTTTTCCTGCCGGAGTCTTTTCTGAGAAGAATTATCCGGTTCTTTTTTTGTTTAAGGATTTCCAGAGCAACGGCTGAAAACTCAGGAGCGATAATTATTTCAAAGAATATCTTATCAATCTCTGCTGCAGTCGCCTCATCCACAAGAGTATTCGTAACAATTACTCCTCCATAAGCTGACTTGGGATCGCAAGCCAGAGCATCTTTCCAGGCATCAAGATGATTTTCCCTTGATGCAACACCACACGCATTATTATGCTTGATTATAACATATGTGGATAGTCTGAACTCATCAATGAGGCTCAGAGCAGCGTCAAGGTCGAGAAGGTTATTGTATGATACCTCTTTGCCGTGAAGTTTTTCGAAAATCTCGTTGATGTCTCCATAAAATATTCCTTTCTGATGCGGATTTTCTCCATATCTTAAAGGGTATGAGAGATTTATGCTCTCCCTGAACGCCTCGATGGAGGCTTCTCTGTTAAAATAATTGAAAATGGCAGTATCGTAGTGCGAGGATGTCTGAAATGCTTTCGCTGCATATAATCTTCTGTCAGAAATTGACGTATGTCCTTGCTTTTCTTCTAATAATTTATGGATATCAGAGTATTGTTCTCTGCCTGAAACAACAAGAACATCATTATAGTTTTTTGCGGCTGCCCTGATCAATGAGATGCCACCAATATCTATCTTTTCAATGATCTCTGCTTCTTCATAAACTGAATTTACAGCCTCTTCAAATGGATACAAGTCAACAATAACAAGATCTATCCCGGGTATTTTAAATTTAGAAAGCTGTTCAAGGTCCTCAGCATTTTCACGTCTGGCAAGTATACCGCCAAATACTGAAGGGTGAAGTGTTTTTACTCTGCCACCAAGAATAGAGGGATATGACGTAAGATCCTCTACTTTCTCTGCGGGTATATTAAGAGCATTTAGAAAACTAAATGTACCTCCTGTAGAATAAATCTTTACATCTAATTTGTAAAGAAGTTTGACTATTTCATCTAACCCTTCTTTATAAAAAACTGAAATCAGAGCACTTTGAATTCGTTTGTCACTCATTATATGATAATTACGACCGTCGTTGGATGTCCCTATTCTGGCGTGTAAAAATAGATATTTTTTTATTAACCTCATACATTATAAGATATGATAATTAAGGTTAAATGATTTTCGTATCTTTGGTACTGAATTATTTTATCTCAAATAAGCAATATGTTTTTCAGATTATTAAAAGAAGGTTTTGTGTTTGCCTTTAACTCAGTTATTGTTAACAAGTTAAGGACTTTCCTTTCACTTTTCGGCATTACGATCGGAATTTTTTCAATCATTTCTGTATTCACAGTTCTCGATTGGATGGAAAAATCAATACATGATTCCATTTCATCTATGGGAGATAATGTACTTTATATTAATAAATGGCCATGGGGACTGAACACTCATCTTAACTGGTGGGATATAATTAAATACCCTGTAGTTTCCAATAATGATTATCAGGCTGTCCTTAACAAATCTACAAAAACTGCCGCCGCCTGTCTTACAATCAATCAGCCTGAACAGATAAAATACAAAAAAAATCTTGCAAGTGATTCCAATGTCTGGGCAGTTACTACGGATTTTGATCATATCAGATCATTTGAAATAGAAAAAGGCCGGTATTTTTCACCTGAGGAATTGCTATCCGGTAAAAATGTCGCGCTTATTGGTACAGTAATAGCGCAAAAATTATTTGATAAAGCTGATCCGATTGGCAAGCAGATAACCATTTCAGGGAAGAGAACAAATGTTATAGGCATATTTAAAAAGGAAGGTACGGGAGGTATCGGAGATACCGGAATGGACGAGGAGACTGTTGTTCCACTCAACTTTGGCAAGACCTTTATAAATATGAAAAATAATTTTCTCAGTTCCACACTAATGGTCAAGGCCAAAGAGGGAGTCCCCTTGCAGGAATTAAGTGATGAGGCAACAATGATCTTAAGAGCATCAAGAAGACTTCAACCGAATGAGGTCGAAAATTTTTCACTGAACCAGGCAAGTGTGATTTCTCAGACTTTTAGCGGTGTTTTTGCCGGAATTAACATTGGAGGATGGGTAATAGGTGGTTTTGCAATACTTGTAGGTGGATTCGGAATAGCCAATATAATGTTTGTTTCAGTCAGGGAAAGGACAAATATTATTGGCATTCAAAAGGCTCTTGGCGCAAAGAAATTTTTTATTCTTCAACAATTTCTGGTCGAATCCATGTTACTTTCAATAATCGGAGGACTTCTTGGAGTTTTAATGATATTTATTGGTACACTTATTATAAATTACCTCTATGAACTTAATATGTACCTGACGCTTTCCAATATGTTTCTTGCAGTATTCATTTCAGGGATTATAGGTGTTGTAGCAGGTTATGCCCCGGCTAATACTGCTGCTAAAATGAATCCGGTTGAAGCAATAGGGTTCTCATTCTGATAAGGACCTCTTTCAACCTATCTTTACGTCATTTCAACAAACTGGAAAATGATGATTAATGCCTTCTCTGAACCAGTTATTGTTTCAGGTTTTCTTATCTTTGATATTTCAGCAAATATTTTTTAAAAACTGTAAAATGTTTTTCAGGCTTCTTAAAGAGGGTTTTATCTTTGCTTTCACTTCTGTTATTGTCAATAAATTAAGGACTTTCCTCTCACTCCTGGGAATAACTATTGGTATTTTCTGTATTATTTCTGTATTCACTGTACTCGACTGGATGGAAAAATCAATCAAAGACAGCATTTCCACCCTCGGGGATAATGTGATTTATGTACAGAAAAGGCCATGGTCATTCGATAGGAATCTCGCATGGTGGGATATTATGAGATGGCCCCCTATTTCTAAAGAAGATTACCAGGCTGTTTTAAACAGATCTACAAAAACGTCTTTTGTTTGTTTTTCGGCACTCCAGTCAGAGCAGATAAAATATAAAAAGAACCTCGCTAATGATGCCTTGATATGGGCAGCGACGAACGAATTTGAGAATGTTAGGTCATTTGAAATCGAAAATGGCCGGTATTTCTCACCCGAAGAATCTGCATCAGGAAAAAATGTTGCGATAGTCGGAGCTGTAATCGGGGAAAGGTTATTTGAAAAGTCCGATCCGGTTGGTAAACAAATAACTGTTGCCGGGAAGAAAACCAATGTTATTGGTGTATTTAAAAAAGAAGGTAAAGGTGGAATAAGCGATAATGGCATGGATGAGATTACTCTCATTCCCATGAATTTTGCCAAAACCTTTATGAATATGAGAAATAATTTCCTTGAGGCTAACCTTATAATCAAGGCAAAAGATGGTGTGCCTGTGCAAGAGCTAAGTGAAGAGACAACAATGATTTTAAGGGCGGCAAGAAGACTTCACCCTAATGAGACATCTAATTTTTCAGTTAACCGGGCAAGCATGCTTTCTCAGGGATTTGATGCTGTTTTTGCCGGAATCAATATAGGAGGCTGGATAATTGGAGGGTTTTCAATTCTTGTAGGAGGTTTTGGGATAGCTAATATCATGTTTGTTTCAGTGAAAGAACGGACAAATATTATTGGTATTCAGAAAGCTCTCGGAGCAAAAAGATTCTTTATTCTTCAACAATTTCTGGTTGAATCCATGCTTCTTTCAATAATCGGGGGATTGCTTGGAGTATTTATGATATTTATAGCCACGCTGGTAATAAATTATCTTTACGATCTGAATATGTATCTCACTGTTGGTAATATTTTTCTTGCGGTATTCATTTCAGGAATCATAGGTATAGTGGCAGGTTATGCCCCGGCAAATACTGCTGCTAAAATGAATCCTGTAGAGGCAATTGGTTTCTCATTCTGATTTTATCCAGTTCTCATCTATCCATCTGGTCAGCTGAACAAACTGTTCAACAGATAGTTGCTCGGGTCTTAATCCGAATTCAGGGTAATCATCGCGCACAAGGTCAAATGCTGCTCTTACTGAGTTCCTTAATGTCTTCCTGCGCTGGTTAAAGCAGGCTTTTACCACCCTGAAAAATAGTATCTCGTCACAATCGAGATTTTTAACATCGTTACGGATTAACCTGATTACTCCCGATTTTACCTTAGGTGGAGGAGAAAAGACATGCTCCGAAACCGTAAACAGATAATCGGTTTTATAAAAAGCCTGAAGCAAAACGCTCAGAATACCGTAGGTTTTTGAACCGGGACCCGCACAAATTCTCTCTGCAACTTCCTTCTGTAACATCCCTGCAATCTCAACTACCTTTTCCCGGTACTTCAGAACCTTAAAAAAAATCTGCGTTGAAATATTATATGGGAAATTCCCAATTATAGCCATTTTCTCCTTGAAAATCTTATCAATATCCATCGAAAGGAAATCCCCGGTTATAACATTAGTCAAGTCAGGAAAGTGTTCCTTGATATAATGAACAGATTCGTTGTCTATTTCAATAACCCGGAAATCCTTAAATCCTTTTACAAGAAGGTAACCAGTCAGTATTCCCATACCCGGACCAATTTCAAGGACGGTACTGTATCCTTCACCCGTGAGCGAATCAGCAATTCTCCGGGCAATAGCTGTATCTTTTAAAAAATGCTGCCCCAGATTTTTTTTGGGATAAACTCTGTTTCTCTGTTCCATCTGCTCTGTGCTCCATGCACTGTGCTCTGTGCTTTTAAACCTGCAGCAGCTCCCTTCCAAACTTTCTAAGTATTGGCAATTTAAGCGATTCCAGAAGCCTGATGAAACGCTTAAGAACATTGTAATATAATGTAACAAAAAGCCAGAAGATCATAAACCAGACAGCAAGCATATTAAAAATCAAGGTTTCTATCTTAAGATTACCTATTTGTTTATAAGGAGCAAAAAAATGAGCCCGTCCTATTTTTGATCCGGGCATCATAAAGATCGGATCCGCTTTTTGAATCAGCTTGTCACTAGCATCATATATTTTATTGGTCGAAAGTCTGTTAAGTACAACA